>Ga0075420_100005902_pt1 | contig 10785 bp, 14 predicted proteins | sample SoiMetdeltSBSDD4_FD_75296 | JGI IMG/M metagenome (GOLD analysis project Ga0075420, IMG submission 75296) | Bulk soil microbial communities from a Populus tree surrounding site in Tennessee, USA - Soil MetaG P. deltoides SBSDD4 | ecosystem: Environmental > Terrestrial > Soil > Tree plantation... | reverse complement strand
GCACGGCGGACCTCCCCTGGCTGCAGCCCTATCCCGACCACCTGCTCGAGGGCATCGCACCGAGCGACGAGCAGCCGGAGTCCGTGGCCATCGCCCGGGAGACCGTCGAGATCGCCTTCCTCGCCACGCTCCAGCTGCTCCCACCTCGCCAGCGGGCGGTGCTGATCATGCGCGACGTGCTCGGCTGGTCGGCCAAGGACACGGCCGCGCTGTTCGAGACCAGCGTCGCGTCGGCCAACAGCGCACTACAGCGAGCGCGGGCCACGCTGCAGGAGCACCTGCCCGAGCGCCGGGCCGATTGGGCACCGTCCACCGACCCGAGCTGGGAAGAGCGCGCCGTTCTGCAGCGGTTCATGGATGCGTTCGAGCGAGCCGACATGGATGCGATCGCCGAGCTGTTGCACGAGGACGTGCGCGCCACGATGCCTCCGTACCCGTTCTGGTTCCACGGCCGCGAGGCGAACGTCACGGCGATGGCGCATGGGTTCGACCGCGAATCGCCGCACTACATGGGCGAGTGGCGCGCCGTGCCGACAGGGTCGAACATGCAGCCGGCGGCCGCTTTCTACATCCGCCCGCCCGGTGAGTCCGAGTTCCGCGCGTTCGCCATCGACGTGTTCCGCATCGAGGAAGGGAAGGTGAGCGAGATCACGTCGTTCGTCACCGAGGGCTTCGACGCCTTCCCCGCCTTCGGCCTGCCGCCGACGCTCTGATGTTCGAGCTGCGGGCGGTCCCGGTGGCGCCCGGTTCGGCGCGCCCGTATGACGAGGACGAGTGGCGTGACGCGCTCGTGGTGGTCCAGCGGGGAGAGGTCGAGCTGGAGAGCCTGCGCGGCAGCCGGCACCACTTCGAGTGCGGCGACGTGCTGTGGCTCGTGGGCCTGCCGCTGCGCGCGCTCCACAACCGGGGCGCGGAGCCGGTCGTTCTGCTGGCGCTCGCTCGCCGTCCGGACTAGGGAACGAACAGGCCCTGCGCGGCAAACAGGGTGTTGGGCGTGGTGGAGACCTGGCCGTCCGAGCCGCCGTCGAACACCTGCACCTTGCCCAGGTCCCAGATCGAGCGCCGGCCCTCGAGCACAGTGCCCGGGGCGATGGCATCGGCCGTGGTGGTGGCCGTGCAGGTCGAGCCCGTGTTGGGGTCAGACGTCGTCGCGCACGGGACCGTCACGTTGATGGTCGCGTCGCCGGTGCCGGGCTCCGTGCGGGAGAGACCGTTGTGGCGATCCGTCACGCGCAGGGCGAGCCTCGTCTCCAGCTGGCCCGTGTAGTCCGCGAGGCCGGCCTTGTTGCGCACGTCCGAAAGCGAGGTGACGATCTGCACGTTGGCCTCGTCGGCCATGGTGGCCGGGTTTCCGACCTGCGTGACGAGCTTGACCGACCCGGCGAAGTTGGCTCCCGCCCCGTTCGCGTCAGGCGTGCCGCTCGTGACCCAGTCCGACTCCTGCGCCGGTGGGTTGCAGGAGCCGAACGCGAGCGGCGGACCGTGCTGGCGGTTCGGCGCGGTGCACGGCTTGTAGGCGACGACCAGGGAGGCTCTCAGAGGCGATGCCGACTGAGGCCGCACGTATCCGGTGTTGACCGCCACCGTCCCCGACATGCCCACCCCGTTGGGCCCGCCGTGCAGCTCGCAGTAGTACCTGTAGAGGCCCGGAGTGTTAAAGGTCCGCTGCGCCGTCCAGGCTCCACTCTGGGGTGTGGGCGGCATGTCGAACGAGCCGTCGTCGAAGTGGACGTTGTGGGTCCCACTGCTGTTGTTCCAGGTCACCATCTCGCCCACGTTGACGCCGACGTGGGCGGGATTGAAGCGGTCGAAAGGAAGCGACTGAGCGACGACGGTCTGATTGGCCGCGAGCGCCGGGGCCGCGGGCACCAGCAGGACGAGGAGGACTCCGATCCAGTAACAGCGGATCCTCATGGGCTCACCCTATTCCTCCCGCCTCATCGCTTCAACCTGATCCTGCGCTTGGCCGAGCGGGTGTTGCCCGCGGTGTCCTTCGCCGACACGGTGATCCTGGCCGTCAGCTTCACGCGTCGCGCGAGCGCGCGCCGGAACGCTCGCGCCCCCTGCTTCGGCAGCTTCAGCTTGAGCGTCGCCTTCGCCCCTGCGGCGAGCCGCCGCGACGCCTTCCTCAGCCGGAACACCTTCGACGTGCCGGGGACCGAGACGGTGCCCTTCGCGGACACGGTCGAGGCCTCGTTCACCGCGACGGTGACGAGCACCGCGCGCCGACCCAGCGCGTCCTGACTCTTCTTGCCGCTCAGCTTCAGGCCCGGGGCGACCTTGTCGGCCCCGACCGGGAGCGGGCCGCCACCACCGCCCGGCCCGGGTCCAGGTCCGGTGCCGCCGGCTGCCTGCACGGTGACGGTGCCGGACATGTCGGGCGCGTGGGCGTCACAGATGTAGCGAAACGACCCCACGGTGGAGAACGTCCGCGTCACCGGCATTGCCCAGACGTCGATTGGATCGGGCGGCTGATCGAACGAGCCGTCGTCGAAGTGCACGTTGTGGAAACCGCCCGAGTTGGTCCATGTGACCGACTCGCCGACGTTCACGGTCACGTCCCTGTCCGTGAATGCGTAGTTCGACGCGGTGACCGTCTGATTGGCAGCCAGCGCTGACTCAGCCGGCACCAGCAGGGCGACGAGGATGCCGATGGCAGACCCCCCCATCCTCATGGGCGCGACCCTATCCGACGGTTGTCGGGCATGCGCCGGTTACCACCGATGAGTTTCGGACCGGGCCGGAGTTACACGTTTGATCCCCAAGGACCAGGAGATAGAGACCGTGACTTCCCTGAGAAACGTGACATCCGAGTCCAACATAGACCGCCGGCGCTGGCCGGCCCTCTACGTCCTCTGCGGCGGCATGCTCATGATCGTGCTCGACGCGACGATCGTGAACGTCGCGCTCCCCTCGATCAAGGGCGATCTCGGCTTCTCGCAGAGCAACCTCGCCTGGGTCGTCAACGCGTACCTGATCGCATTCGGCGGACTGCTGCTGCTGGCCGGGCGCCTCGGCGACCTGATCGGCCAGCGGCGGGTGTTCCTCATCGGCCTGGCCGTCTTCACGGCTGCCTCCGCGGCCTGCGCGCTGGCACAGACGCAGGGCATGCTGATCGGCGCGCGCTTCGTGCAGGGCGCCGGCGGCGCGGTCGCCTCGGCGGTGATCCTCGGGATGATCGTGACGATGTTCCCGGAGCCGCGTGAGCAGGCCAAGGCCATCGGCGTCTACAGCTTCGTCGCCTCGGCGGGCGCGTCGATCGGCCTCCTCGCAGGCGGCCTGCTGACCGAGGCGATCAACTGGCACTGGATCTTCTTCGTGAACCTGCCGGTGGGCCTCGTCGTCGCGCTGCTCGCCGTCAGGCTGGTCGACGACCGGCCCGGCATCGGCCTCTCGCAGGGCGCCGACGTTCCCGGCGCCGTGCTGCTGACCAGCGGGCTGATGCTCGGCGTGTACACGCTGCTCGAGACCGGCGAGCGCGGCTGGGGCTCCACGCACACCCTGGTCCTCGGCGGCATCTCCTTCGTCCTGCTCGCGGTGTTCCTCGCCCGGCAGGCGCGCATCGCCAACCCGTTGATGCCGCTGCGGTTGTTCCGCTCCCGCAACGTCACCGGAGCAAACGCCGTGATGGGCCTGCTGGTGGTCGGCTTCTTCGGGATGTTCTTCCTGGGGGCGCTCTACCTGCAGGGCATCCTCGGTTACAGCCCGCTCGAGGTGGGCCTCGCCTTCCTGCCGTCCTGCATCGTGATGGGGACCCTCTCGCTGGGCTACGCCGAGCGCCTGATCATGGGCATCGGTGCGCGCAACGCGCTGCTCGCGGGGCTGACTTTTGCAGCCGCGGGGTTGCTGCTGTTCGCGCGGGCGCCGGTCGACGGCGCGTACATCGAGCACCTGCTGCCCGTGATGCTGCTGCTCGGCACCGGCGCCGGCCTCGCCTTCCCGGCTCTGATGACGCTCGCCATGTCGGGCGCCACGCCGAGCGACTCGGGCCTCGCATCGGGCTTCGTGAACACGACGACCCAGGTGGGCGGCGCAGTCGGCCTGGCGGTACTCGCGACGCTCGCGACCGAGCGGACCGACGCGCTGCGCGCCGACGGGGTCGCGCGGGACGTCGCGCTCAACTCCGGCTACCACCTCGCCTACCTGCTGGGCGCCGCGCTCATCGGGGCGGCGATCGTGGTCGCGCTGACCGTGCTGCGCTCCGAGCGCGCGGAAGCCGCCGCGGCCGGGGCGGAGGCGGAGGCGGAGGAGGCCTACTACGCCGAGGCGGCCTGACCGCCTGACACGTCGGGTGGGAGGCTGCGCCCGCGCATGCTTCAATTAGCGGACCAGAGAAAGGAGGTGGTCCGACTGAATCACATGCTTATCGGGACGCTGGAGGTGCGGGGCCGCTAGGCGGCCGCCCGTCCCGCCGTCGTGTGAGCGGCGGCGAGGCGCGTGCAGGGTGTGAGCCGCTTGGCGGAATCCACCCCTAGCGCCGGTGAGAAGCGGCGCCGGGAAGACGTCCCACCGGGCCGGACAACTCCGTTTCTCGCTTGAAATCGCACCTGTAGAAGGGCCGTCCTCACGGGCGGCCCTTCGCTTTCGGCGTAAGGGCTACTCGGCGTCGAACGAGTCGAATTCCTCGATCGCGCGCCGGCGCTCGGCCTCGTCGTCCGAGGTGTTCACGGCGCGGAGGTACCCGATGAACCCCTCGCCGGGCGCATGGATGTTGAGGAAGCGGGCCTGTTCGGACCCGTCGTTGCGGAACGTGTGGACCACCATCGGAGGCACCGCCACGAACCCGCCGGCGCCGAGAGACAGCGTCTCGTCGCCCACTTCGAAGGTCAGCTCCCCCTCCAGCACGTAGAAGCAGTCCGTGTGCCGCCGGTGGAAGTGGCGCGCGGGGCCCCGCTCGCCGGGCTCGTAGAGCGACTCCGTCACGGCGGCCTCGGCCCGGTCGAGCTTTGCCTGGACCTGGCGGCGCTCGCTGCCGCCGATCGCCTCGCCCTCGCCGGGCTGCAGGACCGCGGGCTTGTCGCGTGCGGCCGGTGTCACCGGCGCTCCACCGCTCGCTTCAGGCGCGGGAGACGCTCGTCCCAGGCAGCCTCCGTCTGCTGCAGCCACGTCGTGGCGGGCCGCAGGGCGTCCCGTCGCAGCCGGTAGTGAACCTCCCGTCCGGCGCCCGGCACGCGCTCGACCAGCCCCGCTTCGCTCAGCGTGGCGAGGTGCTTGGCGACGGCCTGCCGCGTGATCGGCAGCGCCGCGGTGAGGGCCGGGACCGACGTCGAGCCGTCGCGCAGGAACGCCTCGACCATGCGCCGCCGCGTGGGGTCGGCAAGCGCGGCGAACACGGGGCCGGGGTCGCGGCTCAAGCGTAGGCGGGCGCGAACGCCGCCGCCAGCTTCGCGAGCGGGAAGCTCGGCACCGTCTCCGTCACGATCACGCGCGCCCCCGCAGGCGCGGCGACGACGAGGAACTCGACGCGCGTGGCGGGCTCGTCGCCGCTCCACCACCACCACACCAGGCGCGAGGGCTCCTCCGCATGCTCCACGTGGATCTCCCGGGCTGGGTCGTCCTCGAGCCAGCGCTCGCGGCCCTCCTCCGTGCTGAGCGCCTCCCACACCTCCGCGGGGGTCGCCTCCACCTCGATCTCTCGCTGCGCCGGCATGCCGCCTCCTTTGACAACCATCTGGTTGCTATCGTATGACAACCGTCCAGTTGTCGAAAGGATACACATGCCACTGGTTCCCATGGTCATCGAGCAAAGCCCGCGCGGGGAGCGCTCGTTCGACATCTACTCACGGCTGCTGAACGAGCGGATCGTCTTCATCGGCACTCCGATCGACGACCAGGTGGCAAACCTGGCCGTGGCGCAACTGCTCCACCTCGAGAGCGAGGATCCCGACAAGGACATCTCCCTGTACATCAACTCGCCCGGGGGCGTCGTGTATGCGGGCCTCGCGATCTACGACACCATGCAGTTCGTCAAGCCGGACGTGCAGACGATCTGCTTCGGCGTCGCGATGAGCATGGGGTCGCTGCTGCTCACGGGCGGTGCGCCCGGAAAGCGTATGGCGCTCCCGAACAGCCGCATCCTGATCCATCAACCGACCGGCGGCTTCGAAGGGCAGTCGGCCGACATCGAGATCCATGCGCGCGAGATCCTCGAGCTGCGCGAGCACGTCGACCAGATCTACGCCCGGCACACCGGGCAGACGCCCGAGCGCGTGCACGAGGACATGGACCGCGACCGTTACTTCACGGCCGACCAGGCGCGGGAGTACGGCCTCGTCGACCACGTGATCTCCTCGCACGAGCTGGAGCGCATGCCGACGGGGTTCGGGAGCGGTTAGCGCGAACGTGCCGGGCGCGGGCCCGGCCCGCGATACTGAGGTCCAGATCGAATGGCCGCATCCGATCCCAAACCGGCTTCGTGGGAGTTCGAGCCGGGCGCCGAGATCGCGCCCGGGCGCACGGCGCTGAAGGCGCTCGGCGGCGGCAGGCGTTACGAGGTGCACCTGGTCTGGGACGACCGCTTCTACGCCCTCATGGTGGCGAAGCTGCTGCGCCCGGACCAGGTCGAAGACGAGCGAGCGCTGCGTGAGCTGCGCCAGGAGGCCGAGGCGCTCGCGCACCTCACGCATCCCGTGATCGTGCGGGGGTTCGACGCCGTGCTGGAAGGCAGCCATCCGCACCTGCTGATCGAGCATCTCGAGGGCCCCACGTTGCGGCGCTTGATCCGGCGCGGCGGCGCGCTCCCGATTGAGCAGCTGCTGCCCCTGGCTGCCCACGTCGCCGCGGCGCTGCACTACATGGCCAACGAGGGATGGGTGCACCTCGACGTGAAGCCCGACAACATCGTGATGGGCGTGCCTCCCCGCCTGATCGACCTGAGCATCGCGCGGACGGTCGAACGCGCCGCGCGCCTCCGCGGGACGATCGGCACCGATGCGTACATGGCACCGGAGCAGTGCGACGCAGACGCATTCGCGGGGCAGGTCGGACCGCCGTCGGACGTCTGGGGCCTGGGAGCCACGCTCCATCACGCGATCGCGCGCGAGGTTCCGTTCCCGCGCGAGAAGGGAGCGGGCCAGAGCCCGGAGCCGGAGGTGCGGTTCCCGCAGCTGGCGGAGGATCCCCGGCCCCTGCCGGACGACACGCCCACGCCCATGCGGGACCTGATCTCCCGGTCGCTCGCACGGCGGCCGCAGGACCGTCCCACCGCAGCCGAAGTCGCACGTGGCCTGGAAACCATGGTCTCGGAGCTGCCGCGGAAGCTGGTTTTCGGGCGGCGTGGTGCACGTGCCCGCTGACCGGCAGGAACGTGGTGTGGCATTGCTAAATTCGTCGCCGTCCGGCTGATAACTCAGAACCAGACGAAGGGAGATCACTGATGAGCATCCCGCTAGCGCGCCGGCTGTTGCGGCGCTCCCCGACACGGTCGTCCCCGGGTGTGCACCCGGCCGGGCCGTCGCAGTTGTTCTTGACACTGGCTGCAGAAGGCGTCGACCCCGCGCCCGAGCAGCGATCGCTGCCGCGGCGGGCTTTCATCCTGTTCGCGGCCGTGCTGGTACTGCTGCTCGCCCCGCTGTCGTTCGTCTCCACGGCTCAGGGCGCCGACCAACCGCAGGCCGTGCTCGTCAAGTCGAGCGATGACGACGACGGTGGCGAGGACGACGATGATGAAGGCAAGGGCAAGGCCGACACGACCGGCGACAACGACACCGGCACGGGCCGCGAGACCGCGGCGGCGAACACCGACCAGCCGGGCCTCGAAACCGGGGCGTCGACCAACGGCGAAACCGATGGCCGGGACGCGAGCGGCAAGAGCGAGACCGGCCTGACGACGGGCGCGGAGACCCGCGCCGCGAACACCGATCGCCCGGGTCTCGCGACCGGCGTGTCGACCCGCGGCGAAACCGACCCCGGCGACGACACCGGCAAGACCGAGCGCCGCTGACGGAACAGACTCGAGGCGCACGAGCGCGGCCCTGCTGAACGCGGGGCCGCGCTGCTGATCGCGACCCCGGAAACGGGTAGTCAAGGGCGGATGAGGCTGCTTCTGCTCCTGGTCTGGTTCCTGTTCGTCGCCTCGGCGATGTTCTGGCTGCCGGCATACGAAGGCGATGGCGAAGGCATCAGTGAGGATGCTCCGATCTTCATCCCGGTGTTCGGAGTGATCTTCGGCTTGGCCGCAATCGGGATCCGGGGACGCCTGGCGTCGACAGGCGCAGCGCTGCGGTCGGCGCTACCTGCCCTCGTCCTGCTGGGTGCCGCTGCGGTATGGGGAGTACTGCAAAACGAGTCGCGGGCAGAGTTTCGCGGAGGCCCGGTCTACCTCTACGTCGGTGTCGCCGTGTGGGCGTCCTGGGCGGTGCTCATGGTGTCGACGGCGCTCCTGTCACGGACGAAGTGGGACGGCTTCGCGGGAGTCGCGATCGGGCTGCTCGTCGCATTCACAGGCTTCTTCTTCTTCATCGCGCGCATCGACTGAACCGAGGCCGACACGGGATACTCCCCCGCATGACCGTTGGAGCGGCAATCGCGCTCGGCGCGGCCGTCGGCCTCGCGCTCGGCATCCTGGTCAGCTTGGCGACCGACGTTCCGCTGGCGCCCGAGGCGGGGCTCGTGCTCGGAGCCGCAGCGGGCTGGCTCGCGCGCCGAGGGCGACCCTCCCGCTGAGCGAGAAAGCCGGGGATAGCCTGTACCGGATGGCCACGCGACAGGAGGACATCGAAACGGTCATGGCGGACCTGCCGCAGGTCCACTACGGCGCGCCCGAAGGAGTCTGGCGCACAGACCTGTCCTGCTACGAGTTCATCGCGACGGCACTTCCCGAGAAAGGGGCCCGCACGCTCGAGACCGGCTGCGGCATCTCCACCGTGCTGTTCGCGATGTGGGCCTCCGAGCACGTTTCCATCGTGCCGTGGCCACGGGAGGCCGAGGCCTGCCAGGAGTATCTCCAGGAGCGCGGCCACCCGGACAACGTCACCTTCGAGGTCGGCTGGTCGGATGAGGTGCTGCCGCGGCTGACCGGGCCGCCCCTCGACCTCGTGCTGGTCGACGGCGGGCACGGGTTCCCGGCGCCGATCGTGGACTGGTACTACGCGGCGTCACGGCTGCGGCAGGGAGGCGTGGTGGTGCTCGACGACCTGCAGCTGCCGCAGGTGCGGCTCGGGCTGTGCGAGTTCCTTGACGCCGATCCCCGGTGGGAATGTGCCGAGGCGACGCAGAAGTGGGCGGCTTACCGCCGGCTCACGGACGGGCCCCTCAGGGAAGAGTGGAGGGACCAGTCCTTCCTCGGCGATCCGTCGTAGGACCGGATGGCCGGTGCTGGCCTGCTGCGCGGGCGCGTCCGACGGCGTTTCGGGGTCGGGCGTGAACGGGATCGGCTTACGGCCCGCTGTTCTCGTTCTGGCCCTGTTCGGGTTGTCGACCCTGTCTCGTCGTTGGCACCGGACCTGGGGGACGGAAAACGACGAGGCACGCCGCGCGCTTCCCGGGGATGAGCTCGTCCCCGGCGCCGGTCTGCAGACCACGCGTGCAATCACGATCGCCGCACCTCCAAGCATGGTGTGGCCCTGGCTGGTCCAGATGGGTCAGGGTCGCGGCGGTCTCTACACCTACGAGTGGATCGAGAACGCACTTGGAGCACGGATCCACAACCTGGACCGGATAGATCCCAACCTGCAACGGCTCGAGGTCGGGAGTCACATCCGCCTCACGCCCGAGGTCTACCTCGGCCGCGTACCCGGCCAGTACTACCGCGTTGAGGAGATACGGCCGGAGGAGGCCCTCGTGATGCTCCAAGAGCTGCCGACCGGCGGACTCACCAGCTGGAGCTTCAACCTCCATGCGCGGGCGGGCAACCAAACCCGTTTGATCGTGCGCGGCCGGGCTTCGGCGCCACGTGGCTTGGCTGCAAGGCTGGCGCGCGGGGTCGAGCTACTGCTCCTCGAGCCCGGCTACTTCGTCATGGAGCGGGGAATGCTGCGCGGGATCAAGCAGCGGGCTGAGCCAGCACTGCTGCCGCGGCGGCGAGATCTGGGGTCGCGAATCCCTCCGTGAACGTCGCCTGGATCCCGCGCAGCAGCTCCCGGTTCTCTGCGGTCGGCTGCGCCCGGCACAGCCCGACCGCAGCTCGCAGCTGCGGCATCCCGGCGCCCAGCTCCGCCGCCTGGTCGACGCCGCGGCGAAACCACTCGGCGCCGTCGCCACGGTCGGGGAGGGCGAGCAGGAGATCGCCCTTCGTCACGAAGAAGAGCGGCGGGAGAGTGCCCTCCCCGCCGGAGATCTCGATCGCCTCGTCGATGAAGCCGAGCCCTTCGCGGGGCTGTCCCGCGCGTGCGCACGCGCGGGCGCGGACGTACATCAGCAACGGCCAGAACACCGGCGGGCTCCTGAGTCCCTGGTACTGGGCGAGACCGTCGGCAATCTCGGCCAGGCCGGCGTCGAAGTGGCCCATGTCCGTCTTCGCGGCGCCCAGCATCACGGTTCCCACCGCCCGCCAGATCGGCAGCTCGTACTCGTCCGCGACGTCCAGCAGGCCGACCGCCCGCTCGCGCAACGGCTCCGGCTCCTGCCGCAGCAGGTGGAGGAAGCCGGTGTGGTGCAGCGCGTACGCCATCGTGAACGGATGCTGCAGCTCCATCGCCAGCGCGACGGCTCGGTTCGCTCGGTCCAAGGCGCGATCGGGGAATCCGCGCAGCCACCAGATCAGCCCGGCGGTCGTGTAGCACGCGATGCCCGGGTTCGCTCCGAGCTGGAAGCGATGGGAGCCGTGGCGCTGCGACTCGAAGCACC
>Ga0075420_100005899_pt1 | contig 10787 bp, 8 predicted proteins | sample SoiMetdeltSBSDD4_FD_75296 | JGI IMG/M metagenome (GOLD analysis project Ga0075420, IMG submission 75296) | Bulk soil microbial communities from a Populus tree surrounding site in Tennessee, USA - Soil MetaG P. deltoides SBSDD4 | ecosystem: Environmental > Terrestrial > Soil > Tree plantation... | reverse complement strand
CGTCGGCTTAAATGAATTGTTAGGCCGCTGTCCCACGATCGGAAATCGACTACAACTGCCAGAGACCGTGATCATTGCCACCTTGAAGATAGATGGCGAACGTGCCATGCCCTGGGATCTCCATAGGCGGATGGGCGATCTCGCCGCCTGCTTGAACTGCTGCGGCAAGGGCCGCATCAATGTCGGCCACAAGCCAGTAGGGCCGCACCACCGGATCTTCAGTCTCGCGCAGAGGTGCACGGACTCCCACGAGCCCACCGCCTGCTAATGAAGCAGTGCGCGCCCCACCGAGTCCAGCGTCTGGCTCACCGAACTGCACATTGAGTGCTGAGGCGTACGCGGCACAGACCGCGTCGACCTCTCTGGTCACGATTTCGAGATATTGAACCTTCACGACTTTTCCTTAGATAGAAGGCCATCGCTTGATGCGGCCTAACGACCCAAGCTCAGCGACCCGGCCCGCGGGAGGCGTGGATTGCAATCAGAGCGCGATGGCCGGGTTCGCTGCAGCGCTTGGTTAGGCGACGTTGGTGGCATCTGGGCGAGTGTGAAAAGACTTGCGTAGAAGATATGCGCCTGCCGCGCCGATGGCGACGGAAACGCACAAAACAGAAGCCGAAAAGAGACGACCTGGCGGCGAGCCAAAAGGATCGTTGTCGTCTGCGATTTGGGTGCCGACTGGATCGATGATCGCAACAAGCGACCTCCGCAAGCGATGAGCGAGAGGAGAAGGAGATGAAACGGATTTCGCTCTTCCGGCGCGGTCATGCCGGCGGAAAGGGCCGCGAGGGCGGCGTCGCCAGCGTGAGCAGGTTGCCGTCAGGATCACGCACCTGCGCCAGCGTCGAGTAGTCGCCCTCAATGTCGTCCCCGAGCACGATCCCCAGGCCCTGCAGCCTGCGGCGCTCGGCCGCGACATCCTCGACGTAAAGGAACATCACGCCCCTGCCGGCGATCTCGTCGCTGGTCGAAAGCATCAACCCGCCTTGGTCGAAGAGCTCCCACTGCACCAGCGTGTCCATCGGCCGGTAATCCGGTCCACGACCGAGCAGCTTCGTATACCAGCCTTCGGCCGCCGCAAGATCTGCGGTGAGCAATGCGGTGTAGATTTTCTGCAGTTTCATTTGTTCTTCTCCGAGCCAGCCTCGGTGTAACCGATGCCAGCAGTGATAAATAAGACTCTCATTCTACGGGAGACGTGCGAAGTCGCCTAACGCTGGCGCTCAGCTGCTGCTGGAAGCGGGAGCGACGGAGGAGCGGACGCTGTAGGCAGTCAGCTGCAGCGGTTTGTTAGGGCGAGAAATCATCCAGAAACCCCCTTACATCGTCATTGGGACGTCGATGATTTCTTCTACTTGAAACTCCCGATCTTTTCGCCTAGCTGGACCTCCTTGATCTTATTGGGCCGGATCTTATTAATGGGAGAGAAGTCTTGCTCGATCAGCGTGATGACCAGCGAGCCGCCATAGGCAAAGTGACCGAGTTTGTCCCCCTTTTTGACAGACACAGGTTCTGCCTGAGTCACCTTCTTCAACTCGTTTTCGAACACGACCGAGCCGATGGTATCCAGACCCACCGGAATCATCGCCACGTAGCCGTACTCTTTTGTTTCGATCACAAAGTAACCACGGTGGAAATGCTCGAAGACACTGTAACTCTGGCCATAACCGACATTCCCGCCATTGAAGAAGGCGCCAAAATCATCGATGCCCCAATAGGCGCCTGCCACATCCTCTCGGGACTCCACCACCTTGCCCGAGACCACCGCATGATAGTGGTGGTAGGTGTGGGGCAACAGGATGCAAGAAACTGCGGTGCCGTTCTCGAAGTACTTTGCATACCCCGAACGATTCAACAGCTCTGTGACGTTCAGCTTATGGTCCAGTTTTGTCGGAATCTTAGCGTCCGGCGTCAGCGGATTGATCATGTTCAGTCTGCAATCGGTCGGTGCTACCATCACGGAGTCGTCATCCGAGCTGGTGATCGGCCTCGCCTTGTCTTTGTCCTTGAAATCACGAACAAAGAACTCGTTGAATGACTTAAAGCCATCCTTTGGAACGATGTATTCCTTTATCTTAACTGATTCATCGGCGACCCACTTCTGGATAGTTGCGGTCGACTCTTTGCTGTCCATAAATTTGCCCCGGGCTGCTACGAAGTCCTTAGACCAACTCAACCCAGGCTCTTTGCGAACGATCTCCTGACCGAATTTGTTCTTATAATAAAACCACGCGAACTCCTCAATGTATGTGAATTCATAGAATGTGGCGTCGTTGTTTATCGGCACCAAGTAATACCAGTTGTTAAAGAACTTACAAAGATCATCGAACTTCTTCCCATTCCACGGGTTTACCGCTTTGCTGGTGATAGGACGCCAGCGGTTAGGGCTCGGCCACAAGTTTATGGTCTTGGGATCGTCCGGATCCTTCATGTTTGCAAACGCCTTATGCATGGTAGTACGAAATTCCTTATTATTTTCGTATAAGGCCCTTAACGCTTGTATCGGTGGTGCCTCCGCACGATCTTTTGCCGCGTCAGCGCACGGTGCTAAAACCAGAATACAACCCACTACACAGACCAGTATTCTTCGCGATACGGAAATCATGGAACTCTCCTGAAATGGGTTCCTGGATGACTTTTAAGCTTTTTCCAGCCGGTGCCCCCCTTTGCCGTAAGCCGTCTCCCTTCATGCTCTTGCCGGCATGTCCGTTTCGACGTTACTTGTGACTTCCACATCGGACCAATGCCCTAAGATATAAGGCTCACCGGCGCGAAGCGTCCGGTGCAGCCGCTTGTTGGGCGGTTGGTTCCCAACTCGTCCTACCTGGTCCACTTGAGCCAGGAAACTGCCAACCCATTTGAGCAACAGTGTTAATAACGGCACATGCCAGATCTGCCGCGTGTCGCTGGACCTGATCGATATATGGTTGATCCATTGCTATATCAATGATCAGTTTCTGTCTATTCACAAATAAAGGAACCGAAGCCCCGCTTCTATCCGGAATCCGCCAAGATCCATGACATAGGATATTCCTCATTTTTGACACCTCCCGTAGATTGCTCAAGAGGCGATCGAGATTGTCAATTACAGCATTCGGATTATCTCGAACCGCCCGTTCATAGACGTCGATCAGATTTCTCAGAGGGTCAATGAGTGCGTGTTCCAACTTTGGAAGCCATTCAAGGTAGGCTTGTTCAATCTCAGCCTCCTCATAAGGTCGTGTTGCTGTAAATGAAAAAATAGCCTTCCCTAAGACTTCCTCCAGAAATCCAAACGTGGCGATCGCGCGACCTAGGCTTTCCCAAAATTTTGGCTCATGTCTGTGGGTAGGAAACTTTTCAGGCAATCTATCTGAATCAATGAAATGCGGTGTTAACTTTCTTGAGATCATAAGGTCATAGACTCCTCATTAACGTTGCAAACCGCCTAATGCTATGCCGATAAGCTGCAGGCGCCGAAGGCGACTGTCAGCTTCAACGGCCTGTTAGGCGTCATGCGCCTGGCGCCGGAGTACAACATGGGTGGCCTTCTCCGACCCTACGAACTGCACGCATTCGTATCCCAAGGCTCGCAGGTTCAACCCCCCTCGAACAGTCGCTCTCCTCCACCGAGCAGGACCGGCGCGATTGCGACGTGCAGCTCATCGATCAGGCCGCACGAAGATACTGCTGTATGGTATTGGGCCCACCACCAATTTGCACGTCCATCCCGCCCGTGCCTCGCGCGCTTGGTCAAGCGCCTCGTGAATGCCGCCTGTGACGAAATGGAATGTGATGTTGCCGCCACCGACCAATTACGATAAAGCGATGAATAGGCGTCAGCTCAAACGAAATATTTCAAAAAACTCTCTGGTCTGTTTCATGTGCTGCTCGATGTCCGTCCGCAGATGCCTCGCCCCTGCTTGCCAGTCATCCGTGGTATACCCCACGCGGCGGGCGAGGAAGATGAACTCGTCGGAATCCGACGGCGGCAGGACGAGATCTTTGGTGTTGCCTCGCACCATGCGGAGTCCGTCGATCAACATGCGAAGGAAGAGGTAAGATTTGCGCAGGTTCTCTCCGGTCGCGCGAGGGATGAGGCCGGAGTCGATGAGGGCGGCAAGAGCTTGGAGCGTGTTGGGCGTCCGCAGGCTTGGGTGCCGATGCCCGTGCATGACCTGGAGGTATTGGATGGCGTACTCCAGGGTGACGATGCCGCCGTGGCTGTGTTTGATGTTGACCTTTCCGGGCTCGACGAGTTGCTTGACCTGTTGCCGCCGCAGGTCGAGCGCCACGGCGAGGTCCCAGGGGGCCCCGCTGTAGACGAAGGTGTCCCGATGGGCTTCGACCCGCTTGCCGAGTGACGCATCGCCCGCGATGTGGCGCAGCTTGATGAGCGCCTGCCGCTCGAAGGGGGCCGCGAGGCCTTGTGCGCTGTAGTACTTGCACAGCTCCTCGAACGCGTTGGCGAGCGAGCCCTTGCCCCCGTGGGGGCGCAGGCGGACGTCGATGTGGAAGATGCCTTCCTGCTTCGCCTCGATCCATTGCAAGAGTTCCTGGGCGAGGCGCTCGAAGTATTCGCTGTTGTCGATGCCCTGCTTGCTGCTGGTCCGGCCGGGCCCTCCGTAGACGAACAGCACTTCGATATCGGATGCATAGCCGAGTTCCCGGCCGCCGAATTTGCCTACGCCCAGAATGGCGGACGGGCAGGGTTTCTTGTTGGGCAGGCGCGGTGCGCCATAGAGTTTGGTCAACTTGGCTTGGCAGTCGATGAAGCTTCGCTCCACAATCACCTCGGCCAACTCCGAGATGGCGAGAGAGAAGTCCGGGAGGCTGGTCGCCGGCTCCAGAATGTGTTTCATGTCGATCCGGAAAAGTTCCTGGTCCTTGAAGCGATTGAGGGCCTCTTTGCGCGCCGCATCGGTCTTGACCTTGGCGATGACGCGGTTCAACTCCTTTCGCAGGGTGACCTGGGGCTTGATGAGTGGGGCGTCCCGATAATCTTTCAACAGCGGCAAGAGATTCATGTGCTGCCGCCGGAGAAAGTCTTCCCACAGAAAATCGCTCGCGCCGAGGAGTCGAGCCAGGAGCGGGTAGGTTTTCTTGTCGTTGATAAAGTCCCAAGCCTGTTTCTTCCCCGCCTGGCGGGACTCCTCCACGATCAGATCCAGGAACTGATCGAACGCCTCCAACGCCTTGGCCGGATCAGGAGCCCAGGTCAAGGCATGGGTGAATTGTTTGATGAGCGCGGCGGTCAGCCGCAGTTGTTGCTGGTCGGCCTGGTCGATCACCTTTTGGCCGTAGCGGTTGCGGACGTAAAAGCGGTCGTGCAGCTTCCCGCCCTCGTTCGCAAATTGCGCCTTGCTGATATAGATGTTGCGCATGGCGAGGGCGTTGGCAAAGGCGTACAAGAAGGCCGGCGTGTCATCCGACTGGATATCCATCACGGTTTCGGTCGGGGAGCGATGGTTGTCGAAGGTAATGTGGACCGTATGCAGGAGGCCGCTGAAGGCGCTGCGGCGTTTGCTGAGTTGCTCGATGAGCCGGCGGTTGACCTGTTGTCGGGCCTCTTGGAAGCGATTGTCGTCCAGGAGGGAGATGATGCGTTTGAGCTCCGTATGCAACCTCTCTGATGTTGCGGGGGTCCATGTCACGTCGTCGACCGGATGAACGACAAACACGTCGACTATTTTTTTCCGGCTGAGGCCGGGCCGGCTTTTAGACCGGCGACGGGTCGAGGACGAAATTGACGACCGGGCAACTCGCGAGGGTTGTTCTTCACCAAACGTAAAGATACGGCCTTCGTCGATGTTGAGTCCGAACGCAGACAGGAGTCCGCAGATCGCGGCAAACTCGGAAAAGTAATCGTAGGCGACGACCGTAATTTCATACCGGTTGTTGTTCAACGATAGGCTGGATAGCTCGCAGGGATTGTCCAGCGTGAGTTTGGACGCTAAGTGGATATGGCGAGCAATGGTATCCGGCGTAAAACTGGAGAAATAATCCGGGTCCATCCGATCGAGGAAATCGCGTAGGACGTCTTCGCCCACCTCTTTGCAGAGGGACATGATGGTGGCTCGAGCTTCTGAGCGGAGCGGCCCTGGGTCAGCCATAACGTGCGCGAGTATACCTGAAGGGCCTCGCGTTGTGCCCGAGGAATCGCCTCAGTATAATGCCGTCGCCATGGAGAAACATCGGACCAAATCAGCCCGCCGGCCTCCAGCGAGCGGCGCCAAGACGAGGATGTCCCTACCGGATGCTACCCCGTTGCTCCTCGCTCCCGGGCTGAATGCAACGGAGGTGGACAGCATTCTCAAGCCGTACAACATTCGTGCAACCCAGGAGGCGGATCGCAATATCCAGGCGATGGCTGGAGAGCCGCACACGCGCCGCCAGTTGGCCGCGATCTTGCCCGAGCTGCTGGTCGCGACGGCGAAAACCGCCGATCCTGATCATGCGTTCAATCATTGGGAGCGCTTGCTTTCCGGAGGCGTCAATCGGCCGGCAATGTTGGACTATCTGCGAGCGTCGCCCCGCATGCTCGATCTCCTCTGCACGATTTTCGGCAACAGCGACGCGCTCGCCTTTACGTTGATACGTGATCCGATGCTGATCTATTGGCTGGCGGAACACGGCCTTTCCAAGCCTCCATCGCGTGGCGGTATGGAATCGATTCTCCGGCAACATCTCGACGGCGTTTCGATGACGGAACTGAAATTGGATGCACTGCGTCGGTTTCGTCGCAGGGAGATGCTGCGCATCGGGGTCCGCGACCTGTTTCGGCTGGCTTCGGTCGAAGAGACGACGGCTTCGCTATCGGATCTGGCGGCCGTTCTCATTCATGCGGCGTACGGCATCGTGGATGCCGATTTGCGATCGCAGTATGGCGTTCCTGTGCACCGGGGTCGCGACGGGAAACTGATCGAAACCGGATTTGCCGTGATCGGCATGGGGAAACTCGGCGGTCACGAATTGAACTACAGCTCGGATGTCGACCTGATCTATGTCTATGAATCGTGCGAAGGAGAGATCCGTCAGGGCAGTCATTCACCACGGCGCCATGCCACTGCGCCTTCCGGGCCTATTTCATGCGAGGAATATTTTGAATTACTTGCCCGGCGGTTGACGAGGGCGCTGTCCGACCAGACGAGAGAGGGATATGTATTCCGGGTGGACCTCCGGCTACGGGCTGAGGGGACGGTCGGGCAACTGGCGCGGTCGCTCGATCGATATGCCAAATACTATAGGACCAGAGGTCAAGCGTGGGAACGACTGGCGTTACTCAAAGCCTGGCCGATAGCCGGCTCGTCGAAAGTGGGCGGGGCGTTCGTTCGAATGGTGAGACGGTTTGTATGGGAATCCCGTCCTCGCCTCCTCCCGAGCCTCAACCATGCGCGTGAGTTGATCCACGATGTGCGCGCGGTCAAGGAGATGATCGACGATCGGATGGTCGAACGGGGACACGAACGGCGGAATGTGAAGTTAGGAATCGGAGGCATTCGCGAGATCGAGTTCCTCGTTCAAACGATTCAAGTCATTGCGGGGGCGCATCTTCCAGGGATCGTAAATCGGCAGACCCTTTCCTCGTTGAAACGGTTCCATGCCCACCGCTTGCTGTCGGAGCGGGAGTTCAAGCGGCTTGTCGAAGCCTACCGGTTTCTTCGGGATGTGGAGCACAAACTGCAGATGATTCACGATGTGCAAACCCATGCCTTGCCCGACGATCAGGAGGAACTGGCGCAATGCGCGATTCGCATGGGATATGAGGCTCATGATCGAGCGGCTGGGCTGGCGCGCTTCCGCGCCGATCATGCGCTGCATACGCGGCACGTGAACCAGGCGTTTCGCGCCCTCTTCTATTCCCCCGAAAGCTCAACGCTGCTGAAGGCAACCCTCCAGGCGGTCGCGGCGCGTGGCCGAGTTGGATCAACCAAACAGTCCGTGAAACGTCGAGCCTAACCCGCATTATTCATGAACGCTTCTGCTGCAATCGCGAATTCGCTGCTACGACAAGCCTGCATGCAGGTTCCGCGGCATGCAGGCGAGCGGGCTCGCCGCTCAGGTCCAGCCACCTCACCGCCTCGGCGGCGCGCACAAGAGTGGCGCTCGTTATTCCTCGCGCCGTGCGCCCCTCAACATACTGTCTCAAGTATGCTTCGGGCCTTCGCGACTCCACGCGGCAGACACTGCCGCCTCACCGACTCGGCGGCGTCCACAAGCGTGGCGCTCATTATTCTTCGCGCCGTGGACCTCGCTATGCGACTGCGATTTCGCGACGAACCGTCATGAATAATGCGGGCTAAATACTGTTGAGATTTTTGTCGGTACTATCAAGAGGTCGCAAGAATTTGAATGAATACCTTTCAGCGTGAATCAAACAGTGAAACGAAAAAAGCCGGGTGGCTTTCGCCACCCGGCCCTCTCTCTTAACTCCGAGCCATTAGCTATCGCTATCAGCTCTTCTCTACTTAGTACATGCCTTCCATGCCATGGTTGTGCCCGCCTGGGCCGCCCATCGGCTCTTTCTTCTCTTCCGGCAACTCGGTCACCATGACCTCGGTGGTGAGCATCAGACCCGCCACGCTGGCCGCGTTTTGCAACGCGGTGCGTGAGACCTTCGTCGGGTCGATGATACCGGCCTTGATCATGTCGACATATTCATCGGTTGCGGCGTTGAAGCCCGCGTTCGCGTTCTTCTCTTCGCGCAATTTTCCGACGACCACCGAGCCCTCGCTTCCGGCGTTGATCGCGATTTGACGGACCGGCTCTTCCAGAGCACGACGCACGATGTCGATGCCCACCTTCTGTTCGAGCGGAATGTCTTTGAGCCCGTCGAGCGCTTTCATACAGCGCAAGTAGGCCGTCCCTCCGCCGGGAACGATACCCTCTTCAACCGCCGCTTTGGTGGCGTGAAGTGCGTCCTCGACGCGCGCTTTCTTTTCCTTCATTTCGGTCTCAGTCGCCGCACCGACGTTGATGACTGCCACGCCGCCCACGATTTTGGCCAGCCGCTCTTGCAGCTTTTCCCGATCGTAATCGGACGTCGTTTCTTCGATCTGGGCCTTGATCTGCTTCACGCGGCCTTCGATCTTCTTGGGATCGCCATGACCTTCGACGATCGTGGTGTTGTCCTTGTCGATCGTGACGCGTTTGGCGCGGCCGAGGTCGGTCAACTTCACGTTCTCGAGCTTCAGGCCGAGATCTTCGGAAATCACTTGGCCACCGGTCAACACGGCGATGTCTTCCAGCATGGCCTTGCGACGATCACCGAATCCGGGAGCCTTGACAGCCGCCACGTTCAGCGTGCCACGAAGCTTGTTGACGACGAGTGTGGCGAGCGCTTCGCCTTCGACTTCTTCCGAGATGATGATGAGCGGCTTGCCCATCTTGGCAACCTGCTCGAGGACCGGCAGGAGATCCTTCATGCTGCTGATTTTCTTCTCGTTGATGAGGATGAGCGGCTCGTCCATGACGGCTTCCATCCGCTCGGCGTTGGTGACGAAATAGGGAGAGATATACCCGCGATCGAACTGCATGCCCTCGACGACGTCGAGTGAGGTCGTCATGGACTTGGCTTCTTCGACGGTGATGACACCGTCTTTGCCGACCTTTTCCATCGCTTCAGCGATCAGATCGCCTATGGTCTTGTCGTTGTTGGCCGAAATGGTCCCGACTTGTGAGATTTCGGTTTTTGCCTGACAGGGCTTGCTGAGCTTCTTCAGCTCGGCGACGACGGCCTCGACGGCCTTATCGATTCCGCGCTTGATTTCCATCGGGTTGGCGCCGGCGGTGATGTTTCTCACGCCTTCACGATAGATGGCCTGTGCCAGTACCGTCGCGGTGGTCGTTCCATCGCCCGCCGTATCGCTGGTCTTGCTCGCGACTTCGCGGACGAGCTGGGCACCCATGTTCTCGTAGGGGTTCTTCAACTCGATTTCCTTGGCAACCGTGACACCGTCTTTCGTAATGGTGGGTGCGCCAAACTTCTTGTCGAGAATGGCGTTCCGCCCCTTGGGTCCGAGCGTGGCTTTGACCGCATCGGCGAGCTGGTTCACGCCTTTCAGGATGGCGGCTCGCGCCGCTTCGCTATACAACAGTTGCTTTGCCATAAATACGCCTCCCTTTACGTCAATGGTTCGTCGATCGTGGTGTGATCATTAGTTGGTGAAAATTCCGAGAATGTCCTCTTCCTTGAGGATGAGACATTCTTCATCGTCGATCCGAAGCTTGCTGCCGGAGTACTTATCGAAGAGGACCTGATCGCCGACTTTGACGTTCTCGACCTTCTTGCCGACGGCCTGGACATTACCACGCTGGGGTTTTTCTTTCGCGGAATCCGGGACATAAATTCCGCCGGACGTCCGTTCCATTTCCTCGGTATAGGTCACGAAAACCCGATCGCCGAGCGGCTGAAAATTCTTTGCAGCCGTGGACTTCTTTTCCTTCGTCTCAGTAGCCATACACGATCCTCCTTCTCGTAGCGAGCAACAAGATTGGGTGGTTGTTAATAAGTGGTTAACACGAATCGGGCGTCGGCACTCACCAACCTGAATGAGCAAGAGTTACGCGATGAAGATAGCGCGGCTCAAGGACAAGTCAAGGGCAGGCGGAAGAAATTATTTTGACGACCGCTTTCGGTTCAGTAAGCCGCTGATTTTACTTTGATGGAAGGACATTTAGCAAGAGACGCGCAGAAGATAATCAGGCGTAGGAATAACCATATTTTTCCAGGAAATGAGACGACAGACCATCGATTCTCATGAAAGAATCCCGTCAAAAAGTTCGGTGGCAGGGACGTAGGGGAGTCG
>Ga0075420_100005891_pt1 | contig 10796 bp, 9 predicted proteins | sample SoiMetdeltSBSDD4_FD_75296 | JGI IMG/M metagenome (GOLD analysis project Ga0075420, IMG submission 75296) | Bulk soil microbial communities from a Populus tree surrounding site in Tennessee, USA - Soil MetaG P. deltoides SBSDD4 | ecosystem: Environmental > Terrestrial > Soil > Tree plantation... | reverse complement strand
ATGACGACGAAGTGCGCGCAGATCGGTGAGGGGCGCACTTGTCGCGACCAGCACTGCCTTCGCGACCACGGTACCCGAAGCCGTCGAGACTTCCACAGCCTTTCGACTCGTGCGAATGCGTCGGACTGCCGAGCGTTCGAACAGGCTCGCTCCGCGATCGGTTGCCGCCGCAGCAAACCCCACACACGCGCGAAAGGGGTCGACCGTAAAGCCGCGCGTCCGAATTGCGCCGCCGCCGTCGATCGAGGATTCGCGCGCGAGCGCCGCTGCGGTCAACCAACTGTGATCGAAACCTGCCTGGCGCCTCGCGTCGTACTCGCGCCGCAGCGCCTTCACTGCAGCGGCATCTCGCCGCACGAAATGGAGCAGGTCCTGCGGTACGAGGTCGCACTTGATATTGAGACGACGAATGGCCGCCGCAAATTCAAGCGACGCGCGACGCATGTCCTGCCACAGCGTTCGTGCGGCACGAAGCCCGTGAGCCGCAGCCGTCTCCTGAAACGAGGCATCGAAGTCCTCGCGAACGATGCCGATTGACCCGGCAGTTGCGCTCGTCCCGACACGATCGGCTTCGAGCAGCGCGATCTTGACTCCGGAACCGCTGAATGTGACGGCGCATGCACACCCGGTCAGACCTCCGCCGATGATCACCACATCGGTCTCGAGTTCGCCGCGAAACGTGGGGTATGAAGGACGACGGCTCTTCGGGAAGCGATCGAGCCAGATTGGCGCGCGAGGCATTCGTGGGCGTTATTCTATGCTTTATATGAAACGCTTCGCCACGGCCGTCCTTGTGAGCGTCGCTGCCTATACCCTCGTTCTACAGGGCCAGCAGAAGCCCGACCGCACCCCCATGAATGCACTCGCCGAACGGTACGTGAAGACGGTGCTTGCGATGGGTCAGCACGACGCTGACTACGTCGATGCGTACTACGGCCCGCCCGAGTGGAAGACGGCTGTTGAAACGGCGAAGATCAGCCTCGACGCCGTGGCGTCGCAGGCGCGCGCGATTCGCGCCGATCTGGAAAAGCTTCCAACCTCCTCACGCCGCGGCGACATGGATGCCCTGCGCTGGCATTATTTGCACCGGCAACTGTTGGCGTTGGAAGCACGGGTTCGCATGCTGCGGGGTGAACGGCTCTCGTTCGACGAGGAATCGCAGGCGTTGTACGACGCGGTTGCGCCGTCCTATCCCACGTCGCACTTCCAGGCGATCATCGACAAGCTCGACAAGCGCTTCCCAGGCGAGGGATCGCTCGCGGTCCGCTATGACGCATGGCGCAAGCCGTTCACGATTCCACGAGAAAAACTCGACGCGGTCTTCCAGAAAGCCATTACCGGCTGTCGCGATCGAACCCGCAAGCACATCTCGCTGCCGGCGTCCGAGAGCTTCACGCTGGAGTACGTCACCAACAAGCCGTGGAGTGGATACAACTGGTATCAAGGCAACTTCAAGAGCCTGATCCAGGTGAATACCGATCTGCCGATCTTCATCGACCGCGCGATCGATCTCGCCTGTCACGAGGGATATCCGGGACATCACGTCTACAACGCGCTGCTCGAAAAGCACCTGGTCCGCGACCGCGGATGGATCGAGTTCACGGTATATCCGTTGTTTTCGCCGCAGTCGCTGATTGCCGAAGGAACGGCCAACTTCGGCATCGAGGTCGCGTTTCCCGGGAAGGATCGCGTCGCGTACGAAAAGACGGTCCTGTTTCCGGCAGCCGGCATCGATCCGGCGCGCGCAGACGAATACTACGAGGTACAAGGACTCGTCGAGCAGCTGTCGTATGCCGGGAACGAAGCGGCACGAGGATACCTCGACGGCAAGATGTCCGCGGTCGAGGCCGCCAACTATCTCGAGACCTACGGTCTGTACTCACCCGAACGCGCCAAGCAGCGCGTGCGGTTCATCGACAAGTACCGCAGCTACGTGATCAACTACAACCTTGGCAAGGACATGGTGCGGGCGTACATCGAGTCGCGCGGTGGATCCGTCGAGAACACCGCACAGCGCTGGTCCGAATTCGAGAAGCTGATGGCGTCGCCGCGGCTGCCGTCGGGGTTGAAATAAAGGCTTGCCTCGCCGAAGCGCAAAGCGCGAAGGCGGGCACAGACGACATGTCGCGTCGGGTGGTACTAGCGGCGGCGGTGCTCGGCCTGGCGGGCTACATCTTTGTTTATGCCACGGGCCGGGCCGATCCTCCCATTCGCTCCGACGGCTACAGCTACTACGTCTATCTCCCAGCCTGGTTCATTCATGGTGACCCTGGACTGAGCGCAGTCGCGCGTGATTGCTGTGGCGGTGAGTTCCCCGCTTTCACCGCCATCATCCGTTGGCCAGGCACGAATCAATGGGTGAACGCGCATCCAATTGGCGTGGCCGTGCTGCAAACGCCGTTCTTCCTGATCGGTCACGGCTTGACCAAGTGGAGCAATATCTCACCGGACGGCTTCACGATGTACTACCAGCACGCCGCGGGGCTCTCAGGGTTGGCGTGGACCATCGCCGGCTTGTACATGTTGCGCCGGCTGCTGCGCCGCAACTTCAGCGATCGCGTCACAGCGGCAACACTGGTGACGCTGTTCTTGGGCACCGGCCTGTATCACTACGCCACGTACGACAGTTCGTACAGCCACGTGTATTCGTTTTTTCTGTTCGCCACCTTTCTCTATCTGACGGAGCTGTGGTGGACGGACCGGCGCTCTCGGTGGGAGCTCTCCATCCTTGTGGGTGTCGTCGCGGGCCTGATCGTTCTCACCCGGCACACCAACGCGCTCTTTCTGCTGATGTTTCCTCTTTACGGGGTGAGTACTCTTGCGTCGCTACGCGGCGCAGTTTCGTCGCTTGCCGCCCGCTGGCGGGAACTCGCCGCGATCGCCATCGCGGGAGCGCTGGTGATGCTCCCGCAGCTGCTTATCTACTTCCGCGCAACGGGCCGGTTTCTCGTCAGCTCTTACGGAGACCTGGGGTTCAATTTCACCTCGCCGCATCTCTGGGGAGTCTTGTTCAGCGTCCAGAAAGGCCTGTTCTTCTGGTCGCCGCTCCTCCTGCTGGCAGTCGCGGGATGGATACGTGGGCACAAGGCGACGCGTCCGTTCGTCGCGGGTGCACTCGTGGTGATGGCGATCGACATCTATTTGATCGCGAGCTGGTGGGATTGGCAGTTCGGGTCCAGTTACGGCCATCGCGGGTTCATCGACACGCTCCCGCTGTTCGCGCTCGGACTCGCGTCGTTGTTCGAGTGGAGCACCGAGCGGCCACGACGGACCCTCGCCGTGAGCATCGTCGCCAACCTCGCGGTTTTCCTGTCTGTATTTCAGATGCTGCAGTACTGGAACGGCGTGCTCCCGATGTCGGACTTGACGTGGGATCAGTACCGCAGCGTGTTCCTCCGGCTTCGATAGACATGCGGCGGAACACGATTGCCGGCGTCGTTCTGTTCATCGCTGTGCTGGTTGCAGCCCTCGCGTACCTGCGAGAACCGTCGTGGTTGGCCGGCGTCGACTCTGGCTTCCGCTCGTGGGAGACTGGGGCTGACGGCAGACGTTACCGCTGGACGAACGGTCATGCGTCGTTCTTCGTGCCGGCGTCCGCGGTGAATATCGAGATTCCGATCAGGACGACATTCGGGCCGGGCGATCCCGCGGTGCTTGTCGCCATCTCGATTGACGATCGACCCGCAGATCGGTTCATCTTGCGAGACGACCAATGGCTGACGCGCAAGATCCGGATGCCTCAACCAGGAAGCCGCCGCCTGCGACGGATCGACATCAAAGTCGATCGATTGCGGCCAGGAAATCGCGGCATCCAAATCAGCGAAGTCGTTACTAACGACTAACGACTGACGACTAACGACTGACGACTGACGACTAACGACTGACGACTGACGACTAACGACTAACGACTAACGACTAGCGATACTAACGACTAACGACCAACGACTAACGACTACGTCATGATCGCCATTGAAATCTCTGCCCCTGGCGGACCCGACGTCCTCAGACCTGTTGAGCGGCCGACACCGGTCGCGGGCCTAGGCGAGGTGCTCGTGCGCGTACACGGCGCGGGTGTCAATCGGCCTGACATTCTTCAACGCGTTGGCAGGTATGCACCGCCGCCTGGCATCTCCGATATCCCTGGCCTCGAGATCAGTGGCATGGTCACGGCCGTTGGATCGGAAGTCACGCGTTGGCGCGAAGGCGATGTCGTCTGCGCGCTGGTCGCCGGCGGAGGGTACGCGGAACACTGCGTCGTGCCCGCTCTGCAGTGTCTTCCCGTTCCCGACGGGATGGCGCTCATCGCGGCCGCTGCCGTGCCGGAGACGTTCTTCACCGTTTGGACCAACCTCTTTCAGCGCGGCCGACTGAGCAAAGGTGAGAGCGTACTGATACACGGCGGATCCAGCGGAATCGGAACCACCGCCATTCAGCTCGCTCGCGCCTTCGGTGCGAGCGTCTACGCGACGGCTGGATCGGATCAGAAATGCGCGGCGTGCGAACGTTTGGGAGCGACAGCGATCAACTATCGATCCGACGATTTCGTACGCGTCATCCGCGAGGCCACCTCAGGCCGTGGCGTGGACGTCGTTCTCGATATCGTCGGCGGCGACTATCTCCAGAAAAACATTGACAGCCTGGCAATGCACGGACGGCTGCTGCAAATCGGGCTGCTCGGGAGCGCACGCGCTGACATCAATCTCTCGCCGGTCATGCAGAAGCGGCTGACGATCACAGGATCCACGCTGCGGACGCGCAGCGTTGAGGAAAAGGGGTCCATTGCGCGCGAGCTCGAGGCACACGTCTGGCCGCTGCTCGCCGCGCGTCAGGTCGCACCTGTGATCGACCGGGTTCTGCCGCTGAGCGATGCGGCGGAAGCACATCGGTTGCTCGAGGCAGGAGACGTGGTTGGTAAGGTCGTGCTCTCGACGAAGTTCACTGAGCGCGACGGCGGCTGATGATCCGAAGATAGACCAGCCACGTCGCCGCGTGCAGGACGGCACCGATCGACAGCGGCAGCGCCTCCCCTGGCGCGGTCTGACGCGGCAGGACGGACCAGTTGAGTGATTGCACGCTGGCAACGGCTGACGCGATCAGGGCAATGCGTCCGAGCATGAACGCGGCCGGCATCCCGCCCCAGATTGCGCGCACGGCAGCCACGGCGACCGCGGCAACCGCTCCGTGAAACAGCAGCTCGATTGCACCAACCGCGCCTCGCATCCCAAGCGAGGGCAGCGCCGTGGACAATTCGATCGCGAAGTCCAGCGGTCGCCAGAGGAGGAGCGCGAGACAGAGAACGGTGGTCAGGCCCTGATCTTATTACGCAGCATCCGCCGCGACTCATCGATAGTCATCGTCGTGTCTGCTGCGGGGTCACCTCATTGGTCTCGAGCGCCGCTGCGAGCTCGATCAGGCGCGCGAGCTCGCCGCGATAACCATCTCGATCCTCGCCGCGGAACCGGCGCGCCAGATCGAGCGCGGTCGACCACGTCGCCTGTCCCTTGAACTCAGAGTTGCGCAGCAGCATCCCAAACTCCGCAACGGCTGCGGCAAAGCCGATGTTGGCCGTCAAGTCGACGCTGCGATTCGGCACGGTGCGAGTCATCAGCTTGCTCTCAGTGCCATCAGGCTGCTTGTAGCGCACCTTGACGGTCATCATCTCGCCCGATTGCGCCGCGTTGGTTGGCTTGGCTCGATCCTGATACTTGAGCGGATCCACGCGCGATCCATTGAACTCTTCTCCCGGCGGCACGATCTCGTAGAGGGCGGTCACCGTGTGGCCCGCACCGATCTCTCCGGCGTCTTTCTTGTCGTCGTTGAAGTCCTGATGCTGCAGGACGCGATTCTCATACCCAATCAGCTTGTAGGCGCCGACCGCACGCGGGTTGAACTCCACTTGAAGCTTCACATCTTTGGCCACGGTGACGAGCGTTGCGCCTGCCTCGTCAATCAGGACGCGCCGCGCCTCGTGCAGCGAATCGAGATACGAGTAGTTACCGTTCCCGCGATCGGCCAGCTTTTCCATCGTCGAATCCTTGAGATTGCCGGTGCCGACGCCGAGAACCGACAGGAACACGCCTTTTTCGCGCTTCTCTTCGATGAGCCGAAGCAATTCACCCTGGCTCGTCACGCCCACATTGAAATCGCCGTCAGTGGCAAGAATCACCCGGTTGATGCCGTTGCTGACGAAGGACTTCTGCGCGATCTCGTAGGCGAGCTGGATTCCCGCGGCGCCGTTGGTCGAGCCACCGGGTTCGAGCTCCGCGATTGCGCGCTGAATCTCCGCTTTGCGATCGCCTGGCGTCGACGGCAGGACGAGTCCGCTTGCGCCGGCGTAGACCACGATGGCCACGCGATCCGAGGGCGTAAGCGTGTCGACGAGCATGCGCATTGCGGTCTTCACCAGCGGCAGCTTGTCGGGCGGCGTCATCGAGCCGGACACGTCCAGCAGAAACACCAGATTGCGCGGTGGTGTCTTTTCCTGAGCGATCGGTTGAGCCTGAAGTCCAATCAACGCCAGCTTGTGACGCGGGTTCCACGGGCACGCGGCAACCTCCGTCGTCACCGCGAACGGCTCGTCGCCGCGTGGGGTGCCGTAATCGAACCGGAAGTAGTTGATCAGTTCCTCGACGCGGACGACGTCTGCGGCAGGGCGTGTACCTTGGTTGAGGAATCGACGCACGTTCGCGTAGGACGCCGTATCAACGTCGATCGAGAAGGTCGAGAGGGGATCGTCGGCAACGCGATGGAAACGGTTTTCGTCGATGCGATCGTAAGCTTCGGTGTTGAAGTCGACCGCGTATCGTCTCAAGTCAGCGCCGCGACTCACGAATCCAGCGACTCTCTCGGCTACCGACGCCGGTGCTGGTGCCTGCGCCTGGCCGGCTCGACTACGCAATTCGTCGCGGAGCTGGGTTTCAGCTTTGACCCGTTGCTGCTCCGCAGTCGCCGGGAACAACGTCAGTTTGATGGGGGATGGCGAGGCGTCGCCGACAGTGACCTGTACGCTGGCGGGACTGAATTCCCGCTTGGTGGCGTAGACCTCATACGTCCCCGGGCTCACGCGCTCGAAGCGGAACTCCCCCGTGTCGTTGCTCGCCGCGCTGCGCTGGGCGCGGCCGTCGACTCGAAGCTGCACGATGGCCGCCGTCACGGGGGAGCCGAACTGGCCGACAATCACTCCGGCGACGACGCCGGAGGTCCGGGGGGGAATCTGTTGAGAGCCGGCAACCAGCAGTGCGAGCGTAACCGCCGCCACGAACAATCGCATGGCACAACCTCCAGTTGTGCCTTAGAACGGCGGCGCCGCAATTTCTTGCGCTGGGGGGTGTCGGGGTCTGACCCCACCCGGCGGGATTCCGCCGGGTGGGGTCAGACCCCGACACCCCCCGACACCACCCGCTACCCTCCTAGCACTCAGACGTCGAGTTCTTCAGCGTCTTCGGCGCGTTCCATGATGAAGCGGAAACGGGCGGACGGGTCCTTGCCCATCAATTCGTTAATGACCCGGTCTGTCACGATTTGATCGGAGACCTCGACCCGGAGCAACCGTCGGCTGTTCGGGTTCAAGGTCGTTTCCCACAGGATCTTCGGCATCATTTCGCCCAACCCCTTGAACCTGGTGATCTCGGGGGTCCCGCGGCCGTTGCCGTGCTGCTTCAAGATCCGATCGCGGTGGGCATCGTCGAGCGCCCAGAACGTCTCTTTGCCGATATCGATCCGGTACAACGGCGGCTGGGCCAGAAACACGCGGGCAGCGGCGATCAGCCCGGGCATGTGGCGGTAAATGAACGTCAACAGCAGGGTCGCGATGTGGTGACCGTCTGAGTCAGCGTCGGCCAGGATGATGATGCGACCGTAGCGCAGCTTGGCGATATCAAAGTTCTTCCCCAGCCCGCATCCGAGCGCCGTCACCAAGTCCGTCAACTCTTTGTTCTCGAGGACCTTCGCAAGCGACGCGCTCTCGGTGTTCAGGACCTTGCCGCGCAATGGCAGGATCGCCTGACGCGCTCGATCGCGTCCCTGCTTGGCCGAGCCACCGGCGGAGTCACCTTCAACGATGAAGATCTCCGTGTCCTCGCGGCTGGACGAGGTGCAGTCACTGAGTTTGCCCGGCAAGGTCAGCCGGCTCGACGTCGCCGACTTGCGCGCAACTTCCTGCTGCGCGGCACGGCTGGCCTCGCGAGCTCGCGCGGCCAGGATGATTCGGGCAACGATTGATTCGGCGACCGTGATGTTCGTGTTCAACCAGTGCTCGAGCGCCGGCCGAACCTGCGAATCAACCGCCGACATCACCTCGGGATTGTTCAGTCTATCCTTCGTCTGTCCCTGAAATTGCGGCTCCTGCACGAACACGCTCAGAACAACGACGAGTCCCTCGCGGATGTCTTCAGCTGTCAGCGTGACGCCCTTTGGCGAGAGATTGTGGGTCTCGATGAAGTTGCGAACCGCTTTGCCTAGCCCGGCCCGAAACCCGTTTTCGTGCGTGCCACCCGATCCCGTCGGGATGCCGTTGACGTAGCTGCGAATGTGTTCGTCCGTTGATTGCGTCCACTGGAGCGCAAGGTCGAGTCGCAGGCCGCTCTCGTCGCTTTCCTTCGCCAGCGTGAACTGCGCGTCGTGCACGGGAACGGCCGAGCGCTCGCCGAGGATCTTCTTGAGGTAGTCCGACAGCCCTTCAGTGTGCTGAAAGACTTCTTTCGTTCCAGCCGCCTCGTTCTCGAAGACGATCTTCAGCCCTTTGTGCAGGTAACTCGAGACCTCGAGGCGCTGCCGGATCAGATCGGGATCGAACTCAACCTTCGGGAAGATGGTCGTGTCGGGACGAAAGAACACCGTCGTGCCGGTGCCTCGGGCACTACCGCTCTTCTTCAACCCGCCGACGACGGCGCCTTGCTTGAAGCGCATCTCCCATTGACCGCCGTCACGGCGCACCGTCGCGACCAGCTCTTTCGAGAGCGCGTTGACGACGCTGGCGCCGACGCCGTGCAAGCCGCCTGCGGTCTTGTAATTGCCGGCGTCGAACTTGCCGCCCGCGTGCAGCGTCGAGAAGATCACCTCGAGTGCGCTCTTCTTCGTTTTCGGATGCTTGTCAACGGGGATGCCGCGTCCGTCGTCTGAAATCGTGATGGAACTGCCGTCGTCGTGAAGCGTGACGGTGATGTTCGAGGCGTATCCGTTCATCGCCTCGTCCACGGAGTTGTCGAGGATCTCCCAGACGAGGTGATGCAGGCCGGCTGCGCCAACTCCGCCGATGTACATGCCCGGCCGTTTGCGGACGGGCTCCAAGCCTTCGAGAACGGTGATGTCTTTCGCTGTGTACGTAGTCGCCATTCGGGGTCAAATAGTTGTGTTGACGGATGTTAGCATGCTTACAATACGCACATGGCCAGCCGTCGGCTCGCGCGCATCGCGGTGGCAGTAATTCTCGTGGTGATCTGCGCCGCTGTGGCCGACGCTCAATTTCGCCGCGGCCGCGGGCGCTTCTTCGAGCCGATTCGCAGTCCAACGCCCGATACGTTCGACGGCTCGTTCAATTTCTGCCGCATCATGTTCACCGCCAGCGGCTACGGCTACGGCGGCGGCTGGTACGTCGATTACCCTCGCGCCGACGTCAACCTCTCAATTCGTCTGTCGGAGCTGACCAAAACGCGAATCAGCCTCGACGAAACCGGCGAACCCAATCACATCGTCATCAGCCTCACGGATCCGGCGCTCTTCGAGTGTCCGTTCATCATGATGACGGAAGTCGGGAATGCGTACTTCAGTCCCGAGGAGGCCGCCAAACTGAGGGAGTACTTGCTGAAGGGCGGCTTCTTGTGGGCCGACGACTTCTGGGGCTCGGACGCGTGGGACAACTGGGTGCACGAGTTCGCGAAGGTTCTGCCGGGCAATGAGTATCCGATCTTCGAACTGCCGATGACGCATCCGATGTTCCGGCAGCAATTCCAGGTCACGAAGGTGCCGCAGATCGCGTCGATCAGTCACTGGGCGAGCACCGGCAACACATCGGAACGCGGGATGGACAGCGCCGTGGCGCACGCGATGGGCGTTGCCGACAAGCATGGGCGGCTGATGGCCCTCATGACCCACAACACGGACTTCGGCGATTCGTGGGAACGCGAAGCCGACGATCCCACGTACTTCTATAACTTCTCCGTCGCTGGGTACGCCTTCGGTATCAATGTGCTCCTCTACTCGATGACGCACTAACCCATTGCAGATTGCAGATTGCAGATTGCAGATTGCAGATTGCAGATTGCAGATTGCAGATTGCAGATTGCAGATTGGACTCTGCAATGAGTGAAATCCATCGTCTCCTCGATCAGCTCGAGCGCGAGCATAGCGGTGATCCGTGGCATGGTTCGCCGTTGCGCGACATCCTGGACGGCGTCGACGCGATTCAGGCATCGCGCAAACCGATTCCAGGCGGGCATTCCATCTGGGAACTGGTGCTGCACATCACCGGCTGGAAGCGCGAGGTTGCCTCGCGAACTGGCGGCGCGCCTGCGGGCATGCCGGCAGACGGTGACTGGCCTGATGTCGGCGAGCCAACGGACGCGGGATGGAAGGCGGCGCTTCAGCGACTCGAGGAAGCGCATCGCGCCTTGATTGCCGCGATCGAAAAGCTCCCTGAAGCCACACTCTTCGAGGCAACCAACGATCCGCGCAATCGACCGCTTGGCGCAGGCGTCTCGTACTACGTACTCCTGCACGGCGTGGTGCAGCACGACGTCTACCACGCCGGTCAGATTGCGCTATTGAAGAACGCCGTCGCCTAGCTCTCAGCCGACACG
>Ga0075420_100005890_pt1 | contig 10800 bp, 17 predicted proteins | sample SoiMetdeltSBSDD4_FD_75296 | JGI IMG/M metagenome (GOLD analysis project Ga0075420, IMG submission 75296) | Bulk soil microbial communities from a Populus tree surrounding site in Tennessee, USA - Soil MetaG P. deltoides SBSDD4 | ecosystem: Environmental > Terrestrial > Soil > Tree plantation... | reverse complement strand
GCCAGCACTCCGGCAGGTGGCCTTCCCGGCCGACCAGCCGCTGAGATCGTGTGACGCTACGCCGACGGACGTTTCTGTTACCCGCGGACGTCCGGCCCATCGTCAGGGTGACGCGACCCTCGCGCGCGCGCGTCAGCGTCTCCGTGAGCTCCGCATTACAGAGCGCGCCGAAATCGGTGACCTCGAACGTGGCTTTCGGGATCACGAGTGTGTGGTCAACACCGCGCTTCGTCAGGATGAAAGTCTGGGCAGGCGGATCGAAGACAACGAAGTCGCGGTGGTCCCAGTCCCGAAACTCTCGGCGGAGAAACTCGCGGACCAGCAACATCTTGGCCTCGTCGAACGGGTTCCATTTCGGTCGCCGGTCGTCCGTCATCAGCGAGATCCGCGCGCGTTATCGGGTTCTGCGCCTGTGTGTGGAGCGCTGAGACCTTGATTTGGTCCTTGAGTTGCGCTCTCGTTCCCTAGCCAGGCGCCGAGCGACGGCGTTGAGTAGCTCGGCCAGCGCCGACGTTGTCGTCTTCGCGAACTGCCGACGGGTCTGAAGGCGGATCGTCCGGCCGTCCGGCAGCCTGATCTCGTACCAAGCCATCAGTGCACTCGTTCCTGGCGCGCACACGCCTGTGCCACAGCCGCCAGCGCTTTGGGCGCCGCGTCATGCTATAGGCGCTATCTGGTCGCGACGTTCATCTGCCGCCGATTGGCCCCCAAGCTGCCCCTTTCACTAGGACGGAGAGCCAGTCCCATCTCTTCACATGCCGCTGGGGCGGCATCTCCGGGCTAGCGCTTCGGCTGAGACGCCAATGTGCGGAGCATTCGCTCCGCCTGCTCAATGTTGCGGCGAGCATCGGCGTGGGCGCCATCGACATCCAGAACGCCCCGCCACTGCTCGATCGCCTCCTCGAGGCGCTCTTCGCGGAAGAGACGCATCCCCTCCTGGTAGCGCTGGCTCACGAGCCGTGCGCGGATGTCCCGGAGCAACGCAGCGGAATCGCGATAGCCTGGACTGGAGCGGTCGAGTTGTGTGAGCGCCCGGTAGGCGTCGTCGTCGCGGCCTGCTGCGAGGTCCCCTCGGGCGCGACTGTAGAGTGCGTCGGGACTCCTCGTCTCCTCTCGACGGACCCCGTTCGACGGCGTACTGTACATGGGCCTCACCGCCGCGGGTGCCGTCACGCGATCCGACGCGGTGTCGAGATCAGTAGGAGCCGCCGTCGCGCGTATCGCGTCCTGGACGATCCGCGAGTCTGGGTCGAGGGTCAGCGCGCCGACGAAGTGCCGTCGGGCCTCGGCGGCGTTCTCCCGGGCGAGCGCCTGCCAGCCCCGTCGCATCTGCTCGGCGACCTCACGATCGACGCGTTCGCGCAGACGCCTGAGCGCCTGTCGACTGGGATCGTGGTCGGGAGCAAGCGCTAGGGCAGTCGTCCAAGCCTCGACGGCCTGGTGCAGCCGACCGGCGGCCTCGAGATCCGCGGCCCTCGTGCGATGCGGCGCAGCGTACTCGTCCGCGGTAGGGACACCGGGCTTGAGACTCGCGGCCGGCGGCTTCGGGCTAGGCATCAGAGATGGCGGCGCCAGCGCGGCGAGCGATGACTGCGCCAACCGCACGCTGGTGCACCCGTTCATGATGAGCGCCATCAGTGCGATCCCGAGCGCCGAACGGACGCCGATCATGACTCGAGCCCGAGCAGTTCCCATACCCCGATCTCCTTGTCCTTACCTTTGACCACAACCTGACTGAGCCAGCGGCCACGGACGGCACCGCTGAGCCGGCCGTAGGTGTCGGCCGACACGAGAATCTGACCGGGCGCTGCGCTCGATTCGAGACGGGCCGCCAGATTCACCGTGTCGCCGATCACCGTGTACTCCATGCGGGCGTCGGTGCCGACCGTGCCCGCGATAACCTCCCCGGCGTTCAGGCCGATCCCGATGGCTAGACGTGGCTTGCCGACGGCGATTCGACGCGCGCTGAGGTTTCGCATGCCGGCCTGCATGGCGAGCGCAGTCCGAGCGGCCATGAGGGCGTGGTCCGGGCGGTACAGGGGTGCGCCGAAGACCGACATCACCCCGTCACCAAGGAACTTGTCGAGTGTCCCGTCGTGCTTAAAAGTGGTCAGGATCATCAGGTCGTAGAACTCGTTCAGGAGATCGACCACGTCCTCGGGCGGTAGCGTCTCGGCCATTTGCGTGAAGCCCCGGATGTCGCAGAACAGCACCGTGACGTCGCGGCGCTCGCCCTTCAGCGTGTGCTCCTCGGGGTGCTTGAGGATCTCATCCACGACCTCACGGGCGACGTAACGACTGAAGGCCCGCGTGATCATTGCCTTCTCGCCGAGGCTTCGAGACATGTCGTTGAACGCCGCGGTCAGGGTTCCCAGCTCGTCACGCGACGTCACCGGCAGTACGACCGAGAAGTCCCCCTCGGCCACCGCGCGCGTCCCCTGTGTCAGACGCTCGATCGGCCGCGCGAGGGCGGCCGCCAGGGCCACCGCGCCGCCCATGCCCACGAGGAGCATCAGAAGGGTCAGGATGATGGCGCTGGTACGCGCCTGCCCGACCGCGTGTACGATACCGGCGCGACTGAAGCCGACGTAAACGGCGCCGACGCGCACATGACGAAACGTGAGGGGCAATGAGAAGTCGATAACCTCACGTCCGTCACTCTGGCCGACGCTCTGAACGAGCATGCCATCCCCGACGGGCGCCGTCCCCTCGGGCCGCTCCAGTTTCCGCCCGAGCAGGCCAAGCTCCGAGTGTGCGATCACCGTACCGGACGAATCTGTTACGACCACGTACATCACGTCGGGGTCACGCGTGATATCGCGAACCAGAACTTGCAGTCCTAGGTTGTCTTGGGTCAACACCGCGGTCTTGGCGCTCGCGGCCAAGTTCTGCACGACGGTTACACCGCGCTTGCGGACCTCGCTCGTGAGTGTCCGCTGGTGAGCCTCCAGCAAAAAGCCACTGACGAGCAGAACGGTGACCGAGACAAGGGCGATGATGAGCACGCCGAGCTTGAGTCTGAGGGGAGAAGACCGCACCGTTACTCTCCGTCGGCGGTCGAACCCGGCGTGGTTGACGGCGCACGATGGCCGGTCGACTCGTGCGCGCGAACGTAAGACTGCAAGGCGACGGCCACAGAAACTCGCCCCAGGGATACGACTACTTAGGGCTCGCGCGAGAACTGACCAGGTCGTGGCTGGTCTCGGATGGACCAGGCAAAACTGGCACGGGTGGCAAAATGCTGTCCGCAGCGATCCCCAGAGATGACGCGGGCCTCTCAGGGTGTTTCGGTGGCCGTAGGCCACGTCCGGAGTCGCGAAGCGTGACAGTTAGAACGAGGATCTTCGATGCTGCCGTCGCTCTCGGTGGCCTCGCCGCCGGCTTCGGCGTCGGCGCCTCATCGAACACGTCCTCGCGACGCAGCAGGGCGCGGCGCGACGGGACGCCAGCAGGTCAAGGGTCGAGCTACGGCAGCATCGAGTAGACGGCGAGCAGGGCCGCCAATACGAGGACGATGTCGAGCGCCGTCCTCACGGCTCCAGCCTGGGCGGGGCCTGCTCGTCGCTGGCCTCCTCACCCCAGACGTCGAAGCAGCGGCGGTGGAGGTAGATCTTGACCGCCCCGGTGCGCGAGACGATCTGGATCTCCAGCTCCCCGATCCTGATCTCGGTGCCGCAGATCGTGCAGCCGTGAGGCACGATGCAGGGGGCCGCGAGCAGTCGGCCGATGCTGAAGTGGGGCAGGATGCCGCCGTCGAGGAGCCGGCGCACGCGCTGGCGCACGCCGGCCTCATCGGGCAGCTCGTCGCTGCCGCCGCCGCTCACCTGGACTTGCCTGCGTGGGGAATGGAACAGGATAACTCGTCAACTACGGCTTCGGCACCCCCCTCGGCGCGCACCGCCGGCTTCTGCTGCCCGCCGCTCCGCCGACGAAGGTCACTTGGGTACTATGTCGTGCCGAACCCGGTCCCAAGTCCAGTCGCGCCCTCCCGTCCCGAGGGCGTACGGGGGTTCGGGATGCGATCCTAGGACACCGAAGAAGGCGCGTGGTGGGCGGTCGTCCCTCACCGCGCGGTCAAGGCCGCCCTCTACGCGGCTCCCCGCTCTGCTGCCTCCTGCGTCCAGATGTCGAAGCACCCTTGATGGACGAACAGCACCGAGCCGACGCGTCGCACGACCGCAAGGCTCACTTCTCCGAGCCCGATGCCAGCACCACAGATCGTGCAGGCCCCGAGAGCGTCGCGCATTGCGCCTCGGATCTCGCATACACGGGTGCCCGGCAGAACCCCACGGTCCACCAGTGCACGGACGCGCTGGCGTACGCTCGACTCGACCGGCCGCGCGGGCCGCGTTTGCCGATCTTCGGGCCTGCGGGTGCTCATGTGCTCCACCCAATAGAACGTCAAATCGGCGCGCCTGGATTTCCGCTCGGACGATCAACAGCATGGCCGGCCGGCCGCATCCCAATGGCCGTCAATGTCCACATGCGGCTACACCACTGTGCCTCTGGTGCCCAGGGCACCGCTCACCTACACTCCCGGTAGCCCTGGCCGGGAGGTTGTGCCATGACTACCGTGCTTGTGGTCGATGATCGCCCTGACGCGCGGTACAGCATGACGCGCCCGCTCGGTGCGGCCGGCTTCGACGTGCGTGAGACCGCCACCGGGCGCGATGCGCTTCGGCTGGCGCGGCTCCAGGTTGACGCCATCGTGCTTGATCTCGCCGTACTCGACATGGACGGGTTCGAGGTACTGCGTTTGCTCAAGGCCGATCCGGCGACTAGGAACATCCCGGTGATCTTGAAGACGGCTGTCCACCGGGATGATCAGCATCGGCGCGAGGACTGGAAGGCGGCGCCGCCGCCTACTTCGCGGAGCCGTTCGATCCGACCGCTCTGATCGCGACCGTGCGCGGGGTGCTGGGTGGCGGCGCGTCATCATGAACGCTGAGGCCCAGGTGCAGCCCATCGTCAGCAGGTAGCGCCGGCCGTACTCCTCCGAGATGCCTGCCTCCTACCGCATCGACCTGCATGCGGGCGTGGTGTTCGCCGTATTCGAGGGCCGCCTCACGAACGAAGATCTCATGGACCATCAAAGACGACTGTCGGCGGACCCCGACTCCCGGCCAACGATGAACCGTGTCATAGATCTTCGGGGCGTTACGGATCCGGCGGTCACGGCCTTCGGCGTGCGCACCGTCGCCACCCGCCGCAACTTCGCTTCGCGTTGCGCGATCATCGCGGATGACGCCGCTTCCTCCGACGCCTACGTCCGCATGTTCCAGACCCTCCGCAGTCAGCGCGGCGAGAACATCAAGATCTTCTCGACGGTGGAGGACGCGCACCGCTGGCTCGGGCTGGAGTAGCAGCTCAGAACATACCTACCTCGTACCGCATCGATGAGGCAACTGGAGTCGTCTTCGTCATCTTCGAGGGCCAAGTCACCGATCAGGACCTGCTGGAAGGCCAGCGGCAACTCGCAGGCGATCCGGCCTTTCGACCGACCACGCACCAGTGCGTCGACGCGCGCGGCGTGACCGACGTCAGCATCACGCCGGCGGGAGTACGCGAACTCGCCAAGGGCAGCATCTTCGCTCCTCGGTCGCGACGCGCCATCATCGCGGGGAGCGAGACCGTCTACGGCTACGGCCGCATGTTCCAGATCCTGCGCGACACCAGCGGCGACGTAATCAGGGTCTTCTGGAGGGTAGAGGATGCCCACCGCTGGCTCGGGCTTGAGTAGCACGAAGCCGAGAGCCCTGCCCCGGTGTCGACGGCCGACGAGCCAAGCCCTGACGGCCAGTCCTCCCACGAGCCGCTCGGCGTGACCTCTGGAGCTGGCTCGGCATCGTGGCGGGCGCGGCGGTATTCGTCGCGGCGCTGGCGATGCCGCTGGATGATCCGGCGCTGGTAATGGCCTTGATGCTGGGCCTGCGCAGCGGTCGCATGATGCTCAACGTTGACTCCCGACCCGCGCCTGCCCCACCATCCCCGGCATGGACTGCTGCGGATTCCTTTGGCACACGGCAACCCTTCGCGAAGCTCCACGCGGTGGCCCGCGAGTCTAAGGCTGGAAGGGAAGAAGGCTTATGCGCGACTACTTCGGCTGCGATTTTGCGTCTCTGATCGCGCGCAGACAACTCGTGAGCCGACGGGCAGTGCTCATCGGCCTCGTCACCACACTACTACCGTTGCCTGCGCACGCCCAGAAGCCACCGATGCCGCCTCGCATCGGCTGGCTGTCGGCAGGATCGGAGCCGGATCCCTTTCTGGAGGGATTTCGCGAAGGTCTTCGGAAGGGCGGCTACGTTGAGGGCCACAACATCATCCTCGAGATTCGACACGCTCACGGAAACGCTGAGGCGCTCCGCGCCGGAGCGGCAGAGCTGGCACAGGCAAACGTTGTCCTGATTGTCGCCAGTCTCACGGCTGTCCGGGCGGCGCGGACGATCAAGGACATTCCAATCCTCTTCGTCATAAGCGGCGATCCCGTCGAGGCAGGTCTTACGAAGAGTCTGTCCCGGCCGGACGGCAACCTTACTGGTAGCACCTTCCTTTCGCTCGACGTCGCGGGCAAGCGAGTGGAACTGCTGAAGCAAGCCGTACCTGGCCTGCGGTCGCTCGCCGTATTGTCGAATACTGAACATCCCGGCGAGAAGTCGGAGTTGCGTGCCACCGAGACTGCTGCTCAGGCGCTGGGAGTCAAGCTCATCTACGTTGCGTTCTCGCAGTCCCCTTTCGGAGCAAGCCCCGAGCTCGACAAGGCGCTTGCGACCGTGCGGCAGGCGCAGCCGGACGCGATGGTCGTCTTTCCTGAAGGTGCGACGATGGCGAACCGCGTCTCCCTGGCCACATTCGCCATCGCACATCGACTGCCGTCGATGTTCGGCTGGAGCGAGTATGCCGACGCGGGAGGGCTGATGAGCTACGGAGCAAGTCAGCGCGAGGCCCATATGCGACTCGCCAGCTACGCGGACAGGATTCTCAGGGGCGCGAAGCCCGCCGACCTGCCGGTGGAGCAGCCCACGAAGTTCCAGCTGGTCATCAACCTCAAGACCGCGAAGGCGCTCGGCCTGACGCTCCCGCCGTCGCTGCTGCTGCGGGCGGATCAGGTGATCGAGTGAGCGGCCACCCGTACCTCCTGCCGTGGGTCCGCGTCCTGCTGCTGATCCGCTCCATCACCTCGACCACGTGGGGTCACGAGGCCTGGCCAGAGGTGAAGCCCTTGCTGCGCCGGACGCTGGAGATGCGCCGCCAGAATCGCGCGCTAGGGGTTGTGGAACTGTCTGAGTGATCATCTGTGTTGACAGACGAGCGCTCGGACGGGGCTACCGGCCGAGTCGTTTCACGCGGGCGGGATCGGCAACGGTCCCGCCCGTTCCGCTTTCACGGAGCCGCCAACAGGCTCATGTCTCTCTTTCGAGCCGTCGTCGACATAACACTGCCGGCGTCTTGCCTGTGATTCCCCGGGCGTCATGGCCACGCCCCTAGCCTCACCCCATCGTCCTCCGCGACAATTCGGAGTGTCTTCAGGCTTGCTATATCGGCGCTACATGGCGTCGGCGCAGCCAGACATGCGAAGGCCCCGGAAGTGTCTATCTTCCGAGGCCTTGTTGGTTGCGGGGGCTGGATTTGCACAATGCTACACGGCCGCCGAAACGTACTGGCTCGATGTGCGGTAGGGCTCCAAACACGGGTTCGCTTCCCCAACGGGAAGCGCCCGTAAGGCTGTTAGCCTTGTCCTGGCTTTCGTAGCATTCGTCGCGGCCTAGGCCCTGACAGTAGTCGCTTGGCGTCCAACGGCTTCCCACCCATCATGAGGGCGCGATGGTGACGGCGGTGACGACGGCGCGCGAGGCGCTCGTGCGGGTGGTCGCGGCCGACAACTTCGTGACCGACTACTCGATGCCCGGTGAGGACGGGGCCTGACTACTGGACCATGTGAAGCTGCCCGCGTTCCATTCCCCGTCATCGTCGTCAGCGGTAGACCTCGATCGAGCGGGTGAATAGCCGGGAGATCGTCTGTTGGGTCTTCTCGGCTCTCCCGCAGGTCACGACCAACGTGAGTCTCTCGGCCTAATGAGTGGCACGTTGAGAGTGCCCCCAGAAAAAGCGGATCATTTCCTTCGTGGCATCAGGGCCTTTGGGATCGGTGAATGAGCCGTCTGAACTTCCTCCTGACCAGGCATGGCCAGCGCCATGCACGAGCCAGTGCTCCAGGGAGGGTTGCCCACCTGCACCATGATAAATGGTGCGAGTGTAGGCATGGCCGTTCGCGGCTTGGCCCCGCTCGACAGTGACGTGCCAGGTCGTTCCAGCGTCCGCGTTGCCGACGCGGGGAACGGTCAACGACTGGGCGATCACTTGCTCGCCGTTGAGCGGGTGTACCGTTCTGTCTCGATCACCGTGAAAGACGATGGTCGGGATAACCCGCTCGCCAATGGTCAACCTGCCGACGCCGCCGTTTCCCACGCGGCCAATCGCTACACAATCTTGGCGCATCATGGCGAGCGCGGATGGTAAGTCGTGCGCAACCGCGTAAGCTAGTCCGGAATGGACGCCGACTGCCGCATATAGGTCCGGATATGTCGTCCCCATCGTCACAGCCATCGCACCACCGGCCGACAGCCCCGCCACATAGACGCGCCGCGGATCGATATTGTGAGAGCCCATGATCTGATGCGTGATCCCGGCAACAATGGAGGGTTCTCCCTTATCACGGCGCTGATCGCCTTCCTTGAACCAATTCCAGCATTTCGACGGGTTGGCTTCTTGCGCCTGGGCGGGGTAGAGCACTACAAAGGGCTGTTCTTCGGCGAGGCAATTCATGCGCGTGCCGGCGGCGAAATCGTCGGGATCTTGCGTGCAGCCATGCAGCATCACGACCAACGGCAGCGCTTGTCCGCGATAGCCGCTGGGGACGTATAACTTGTAGGAGCGCCTTCCTGCCTCGTTCGTATAAGACCCCGTGATGAACTGACCTCGAGGGTTACGTGCCCGGCCCGGGACGGGTCGCGCGCGGTGCGACGTTGGCAGGACATGGCTCGCGTAGCTAGCGTGAAACGCTTCGTCGCGTATGACGCGGAACACGTCCTCAATGGGCTTGTTCTCAGTACGCTCAACAGGTGCGTTCGCGACCGGGCCCAGAGGATGGGCGCAAAGCAAGCTTTGAATGGCCGAAGTTGCTTCCTGGAGTCGACCCGAACGCGTGAGCCGCATGACTTCGGACATTCCGGCGATGTGTCTGTCGTTCATATCTCCACGATCTTGTGTCTGAAACACGCCTAATGGATCCGATCGGCAAGCGCGGCTCTGACCGCCGGGGGGGCTTGCAGAGCGCCGAGGACGAAGATTGAGTCGATGGTGGCAAGCGCAAGCTCAGCCGGCACATCGTCCGCGATGCTTGCCAGGCCTAACACGTGGATCTGAAGTGTCTGTCCGGCCGCCTTGAGTGCCTCCAAATCTTGGCGGGAATAGCGTCGCAGACCGAGCACCATCGTCTTACGGGCTACGGCTTGCTTAACGACTTCTGCATGCGGCGCAAGTTGATTGCGGATCGACGTGCGGATGAAGTCGGTTCGGTTCGAATAAAAACCTTCTTGCACCAGTAAGTCGATCTGCCCTAGGTCAACCACGCCCAAATTGATCGTGATCTTCGTTTCGCCGGCCTTTGGGCGCAGCTCATGCACGGACATAATTACATCCCATCACCATCTGTGCACCATCTGAGTGGATGTCAAAATAGCCTACATTGCGGGAATGTCAAGGGTCTTTATCTCGAGGCCCCCTGTTTTCGGCAGACAAAGAGCTGTCGCGAATGGAGCTTCAGGCCAAGAATCGGGCGATCGACAGAGCGGCAGTACGAACCCGAGGGAACGCGTGAGCAGTTGCCATCGTTCCGGGCACCAGCCGAAGCAAAACGTGTACGGCGCCCACTATCTCGCAGAGGGAAATCATCGGCCTGGCCTGCCCGTGGCCATTGGGGCTACGTCGCCACACTCACTCACCAGGTCAACTCTAGCGTCGGCGAGGATGGCACTTGACCTGCAGACGGACTGACGCGAAGGAAGTCAGGCTCAAGCGTCAACCGAGTTGCTTGTGGTAACCAATACGAATGACGTTCACGGGTAGACCGGAAGTGCGTCATGGGAGTCGATGTCATGAAATCGCCGAAGCATCGCGACTCGTTTCGCGAAGATCCAGCGACTAACCACCCTGCCGAGGGAATGCCCTCGCCCGATGCCTCGGCCAACCCATTTCAACGCGCGCCTGCGCCGACTGTTCGGATGCGGGTGTCGCAACCGTGGATACAGGCTGTCGCCGACTGGTACGGCGCCATGTTCAGGCTCGCCTTCGGCCTCGGAAGAGTGAACAGCCGTCGTGAGACTCGCGGCTTTGGGACGACCCCACCGGCGCCGCCGCTTGAGCAAGCGGAATCGTCGCCCGCTGCGCCGCCGCCGTCACGGCCTGCCGCTGCTCCGTTGCGTCGGAAGCGCAAGAAGACTCCTTCGGTGGCCAACAGCCGTTCCCGTTCATCCAAGGCGTCCGGCGTTAGGCGCAGCCGTCCTGCTGCCTGAGCCTTACCATCACTAGATGTTGATGCGACGGTATGACGCGCTTAAAGCTCGACAACCCCGAATGCAACGAAACCGAGCCCAACGATCGCCAGGAGCGGCGCACCTAGACTCGCGTCTCCGATCGTTCGTAGCGTGCCGCCGAGAGCACGGACTCGCCAGGGGCGACGCTGGATCGCCGCCTCGATAAGGATGGCCCCGCCGGCGCAGAAGACGACGCCTCGGGCCG
>Ga0075420_100005888_pt1 | contig 10801 bp, 13 predicted proteins | sample SoiMetdeltSBSDD4_FD_75296 | JGI IMG/M metagenome (GOLD analysis project Ga0075420, IMG submission 75296) | Bulk soil microbial communities from a Populus tree surrounding site in Tennessee, USA - Soil MetaG P. deltoides SBSDD4 | ecosystem: Environmental > Terrestrial > Soil > Tree plantation... | reverse complement strand
TCACATCTCTCTTCAGCGTCTGCCCTTCCCGATACGACCACAGCGGGAAGGTCAGGCCGCACACAGGACGGCACTTGGGCGAGGCGGTGTAGCACGGGCGCTACGTGAGATAGTCTCTTATGACCGGGCCTCAGCTAACCATGCGCAATCACGTAACACCCGAAGCGATGCCAGACACGGAATAGCGAAACGCCGCTCGGCCCCATTTCAGCGCAGCTGACACCGGAGGGGTCTAGAGTGCGCCGAACGGTGGCTGTTCGCTGGCCAGTCGCGCGGCAAGGTTCGTCAGTAGCCGGAGTCGGGCCGCTCGCTCGCCCCGCGGTCCTGCTCGGCGTGCGCCAGCTCGTGCACCAGGTAGGCGGCTATCACCTTCGGATCCTCGCCGAGCAGCCGATCGGCCACCACGATCCAGCCCAGCTCCCCCACCCAGGAGGCCGCGACCCCGGGCGGCAGCTTGCCCGCCAGGATCACCGAGACGTTCTGGGCGGCGCGCTCGCCGTACTGCTCGCCGATCGGCGCCCCCTCGCGGCCCCGGACAGCAATCAGCGCCTCCCAGGCCGGCAGCAGCCGATCGTCGATCATCGGGGTGCCGGCGACCCACAGGAGCCCCAGAAACGCCACCAGCGTGCTCACGGCGCCGAGGATACCCCGCGCGGGCCTCTTTGGCTATGATGCGAGCGAGCTTCACCCGATCGTCGGCACGCTCCCTGTCCGTCGATCGCGCCGACCGAGGGACCGCGATGTACCCCGAAGAACTGGCTCATCTCCTCAGGGAGTCCTACAAGGGTCTCCAGGCGCTGCCCGCCTACGTCGTGAGCCACATCCGTGACGCGGCGCCGGCGATCGTGATTCTACTACCGTCGGGCCTTCTCGCAACGGCCCTTTGGTCCTACCAGAATGCGCGGCTCAGCGCGGCGCTAATCGAGGTTGATCGAGCGTCACGCCCCGATGCCGTCCCCAGCCCGATCACGCTAGACAAGCGGCTCGATCTCCAGAAAGACCTACTAAAGACGGAGTTCGATGCCCGCGCTGCCATCGTCCAGATCGGCCTTGGCGCCGGCGTCCTCGCCAGCTTGTACTTCACCTACCGCAACATGCGGACATCGCAGGAGAACCTCCGCGTATCCAACGAGACGCTCCTGACCAGCCAGAAAGGTCAGATCACCGAGCGCTTCACTCGCGCCATCGACCAACTCGGCGCCACCGACGATGGGAAGCCAAACTTTGAGGTCAGGCTAGGTGGCATCTACGCTCTGGAGGGCATTGCCCGAGACTCCGAGGAGTACCGAACCACAGTCGTCGAGGTGCTATCGGCCTACGCACGGCAGCACGCCGAACCCCCTGACAGGCAGCTAATCGCTCAGGAGATCCACCGAGTCAGACCACGCCAAGACGTAGCCGCCATTCTCGGCGCGTTCAGCCGCCTCCGGGACCTGTTCGGAGCCGCCATCACCCCGGACTTGCGCGGAATTGATCTACAACGACACGTCCTGCACGACGTTCGACTCCCTGGCGCCGACTTATCGTCCGCAAACCTCACCGACGCTGCACTGAACGAAGGCGATTTCCACGACGCGCAGCTTGGCATGGCAATCCTATCCGGCGCCATCCTCTGGGGGACCAACCTGACAGACGCGGACCTGGCCTTCGCCGATCTGAGCGCCGTGCTCGCCCCCGAGGCGAAGTTCGTCCGTGCCAAGATGAGTCCCTCGAAGGCTCCAGGCGCCAACCTTTCCAAGGCAGACTTCACCGAAGCACGCCTCGCGGTCTGTGAAATGAATGGGGCCGACCTAACCGGTGCCAACCTGACGCGAGCCGACTTGCATTTCGCCCAGCTTAAGGAAGCCAACCTGACCGGCGCGACACTTCGAGGTGCCAACCTAACTCTCGCAAACCTTACTAATGCCAACCTCACCGGTGTCGACCTTGACGGGGTGGACCTCAGCGGCGCGATCCTCACAGGAACGAGCCTTGACCCCAACGCTCCGGCCCCATCCTTGACCACCGCAGGCGAACCGATTCGCGACCAACAAGGGGCCGCCGATCGCAGGATCGGCGGCCCCGTAAGCCCTCCTCAGGACAACGAGCCATAGGACGCCGCCCTACCCCGCGACGCCGGCGACGGCAGGTGGGCCACCAGCACCACCAGCCCCGCGTTCGCGATCGGGATCAACCAGGCGTACCCGGCCGGGACCGGCACCCGCCCGGCTCCCAGCTCGATCGCGACCTGGCCCAGCACCGCCCCCAGCACCGCCAGTCCCACCGTCAAGACGGCGTGCGGCGATCGACTCGCCACACCCTTAACCACACGACGCACCTCCTCAGTCACCTCCATCCTCCCCGCTATTCACAGTGCCGACCCCGTTAACCCCAGCGGTCAACACCGGCTGCGCCGTCGACGGGAGGGCGACCGGCTCAGGCACCAGCCTGAGCTGCGCCAGCGCCTGAGCCAGCAGGATCTCCGCTGCGCTGCGGACCTCGGCCGGCGCCTCACCAACCGCCTTCGTCCAGCCGGGACACTCCGGGCCACGGTCGCGGCCGGGGCCGAACCGCAGCCAGTCGAGCAGCATCCGCTTCCAGACCGTCGCCTCGGCCTTTAGCCGCGCCGAGGCGTGCGCCTGGAGGACCGCGTCGGCCAGGTCCACGTAGACCTGATCGCGCTCGTCGAAATTCCGAACGTCCTCCAGGTCGCGCCCGCGCTCGAGCCAGCCCTGGAGCGTCCCCAGAGGTAAGCACATCGGGGGATCGCTCGGTCCTCCATGACCCGCGTGGGGATGCAGGCCACGATCGGAGTGACGTACGGACCGGGCCGGCTGATGTCAACGGTGAGCTAGGTTGACCGATGGACGACTCGCAGCCGCACTTTAAATGTGTGCGCTGGACGTTCCTCGAAGCAGACCGAGCGTGACCTGCAAATGTGCTTGGATCGTTCGGCCGGTCGCCCCACCAGGTCGGTGATCACGAGAAACGATGGCAGGTACTACCATGAACACCTCCGCGCGTCGTCCCGATCCAACGCCTGCGCCGGATCCGACCAGCACAACAACGACGGCACAGGCACCGCACCCGACGCAGCGCCAGGGCATCCAAGCGGATTCAGCACGACCCCAACATGTGGTCACATTCCGGACAACGCCGACACCGGCGGCCCTTGTCCGGGCAACGCTTGGCCACGGCGTCCGATTTCTGAAGCAGCTATCAGATCTCTTGCGTCGCGTCGGTCGTCCGGCTGGAACGCCCACGCGCCAGTCCGCGCCGCCGCCCGCGAACCCGCCCGCGCCGACGTCTGCGGATCAATCGCAGCAACCACCTGTGGATCAAGGCCCGGCACGGGACGATCCGGAAGCGGAATGGAAGAAGACCAAGCTGTGGGCTCCGAACCTAATGATGCTGGCGATCCTGGTCGGGCTCGGGATCGCCTGGGTCTCCGGGGCCACTACGAGCAAGTGGGGTGTCTTAGGTCCCAGTTGCTCGTACGACAACTCCGAGATCCTCGGCGACCTGATTCCACCTACTGCCAAGCCAGGCGGGCCAACAGCTCAAGTGATCGTCCCGCCCTCCCAACCGGTCGCCGCCTCTACTCCCAGTGCCCGGCCCAACCAGGCGGACAGGGTGGCCCTTGCAAGTGACCTGCGGAACTACTACGAGTACGCCTCGTGCAACAGCGATCTGAACCGGGGCCTCGACGTTGCGACAAGGTTGACCACGCTCTCGTTGACCTTTCTCACCACTATCGCATCGGCGCTGAACTGGAAAGATCGCGGTGTCATCTTCGGCGCGATCGCTACGGCCTTGGTCGCGTTCCAGACGGCGTTCCCATTTGCCGATCAGGCCCAACTCTATACCCGCCTCGCGGCTCGCAGCGGTACGCTCATGTACCAAGCACGATCCCTTGTCGACGGCGACGCCGCCGCCTTTGAGAAGGTTCGCGACGCGTTCAGTCAAATGAAGGAGGAGGCGGCAGACGTTACACCAGGAACGCCAGCGCCTTCTCCGACGCCTGCTGACGGCCTGCCACCTCCTCAGGCGTCCCCAGTTGCCTCTCCAGCGGCCGGCGCCGGACCGCACACCCTGCCGATTGCCGGCCGCGGCACCGACAGCAGCTGACACCGCCGGGCCAGGTCGTAGACTGGGCCGCCACCGATCGGCTCCGCCTTCTCGCCCGGCGGCCAGTCCGGCGGCTCATCTACCCCCAGGTCCGACGCACGCGTCACGACCGACGGTCGCACGGTCACGGAGGCGGAGCTGCTCGCCGAGATACGCCAGATGCGAACGTTGTCGCTGTTGGAGGTCGCCGCCTCGGGGCGGCCTGTCGAGCCGTACGCTCGGCCTCACGTGCCGGACGCAAATGAAGGCCACCGCCGACTGAAACGTTAACCATGCGTTTACGCTACTCGGCTCCCGGTTAAAGGTGACTTAAGCGGCGCTGACTACCCTTTCCGCGAGGCTCCGGATGGGCCTCCATCAGGAAAGGACCCTCAGCATGGACATCGCGGTGAGGATCCCGGCGCCGGTTGTCGAGCACGACGGACGGCGGCCCGAGCGCTGCGACCGCTGCGGCTCGCAGGGCTTCAACCTCCACCAGCGGGCGACCAAGGCGCTGAAGGACCCGCTGACCTTGCGCGCCGACGTGATCCGATTCATCTGCAAGCGCTGCCGAAAGACGACGCGCCTGTACCCGCCCGGCGTCGACTCAGCGCGCCAGACGATCGCGCTCCGCCAGGCGAGCGTGCTGCTCTACTGGCTCGGGCTGTCGTACGACGGCATCCGCGAGCTGCTCGGGCACCTGGGCTGCCCGCTCTCGAAGGCGACGGTCTGGGCGAACGTCCGGACCAGCGGCCTGCTCGGCAACCGCCACCGGCTGCGCGCCGATCCCGGCACGCTCTCGATCCAGGCGCGGCCGAACGGCGCCGTGGCGCGGATGCTGCTGCGCGGCCGGGCCGCCTCGATTAGCCTCGAAGGGGGCACAGGCGAGCTGCACCTGGTGGTCAGCACGATCCAGCCGGAGGCCGCCAGGCTCCTCCAGCGGCGCCTGGAAGAGGCGACCCGCCGCCTGGACCTCCAGACCGTGGCGCCGGCCTTGCGTGAGGTCGTCCACGCTTGAGCTTTGAGCCGCCGAGCGCCGAGGCGCCTGCGGCTGAGGGCGCTCAAGTCACGGCTCGGGCTTCGGCTCGACGATCGCAAACGTCGGGCTGAAGTCATCGAGCAGGCCGAACAGCGCGACGACCCGTGCGGCATCGCCCTCGATGCCGATGAGGCCGTCTCGCACGGCGTCGGCCCACAGCGTCTCACCCAGGATGATCCGGTTCAGCGTCTCACGCTCGAGCGTCACGGTGGCGTCGGCCTGGTCGCTCGCGCGATCGGCCAGACCGGTCAATGCGGAGTTGCTCAGCGTCGTCAGGTAGCGTTGGTTCACGTCCGTGAACACCCAGTTGACCACCGCCGAAGTCCCCTCGGCCCGGTCGGCGTCGAGGCGCACGCCAAGATAGTCGAAGATGGCGTCGAGGCTCATCGCTCGCACGGTGAACGGGTTGGGGAGAGCGCGACCGCGAGCTGATGGCGGGCCCTGCCTGAGCTCCTGAGCCCCGGTGAGGTACGCGTTCCGCCAGGTCGCGGACTCGGCCGCGTAGCCGAGCTGCTCCAGGGCGTCGGCGCCGAGGCGGCGGGCCTCGGCGTTGGCCGGATCGGCGAAGACGACGTGGCTCATGGCCTCGGCGACGAACCGGTACTCGCCACGGTCGAAGTCCTCGCGCGCACGCCGGATCACCGCCGCCGCGCCGCCCATGTACTCGACGTACTTGCGCCCGCGCTCGACCGGCGGCAGCGGGTTGAGATGGGCCGGATTGGCGTCGTACCAGCCGAGGTACCGCTGGTAGACGGCCTTCACGTTGTGGCTCAGCGTGCCGTAGTAGCCACGGACGTGCCAGGTCGTCGCGAGGCTCTCCGGCAGGACGAGGCGTTCGGCGATCTCGTCCGCAGTGTACCCGTGGTTCATCAGGCGGACGGTCTGATCGTGCAGGTACTTGTAGAGATCGCGCTGCTTGCTCAGGTAGTCGAGCACGCGCCGGTTGCCCCAGACCGGCCACTGGTGCTGGGCTAACTCTACGTCGGTATCTCGCCCGAACCGGTCGATGGCCTCGTCGAGATACCTGGCCCAGGCGTTGGCGTCGCGGACTTCGGCGCCGCGAATCGGATAGACGTTGTGCATGGTGTGGGTGGCGTTCTCGGCCAGGTTCAACGCGCGGAAGGCCGGGTAGAACAGGTGCATCTCGGCCGGCGCTTCCGTCTGGGGGGCGAGCTGGAACACGATCTCGACGCCGTCGATACGGTGCGTCTCGATGGGGGCGTCGATGGTACGCGTCGGTGGGATCAGCGACACGGTCCCGCGTGACAGCGCCTTGCCGCCGCCGGTGTCGACGTGGCCGCGCGGGCCCCGGGGAAGGAGTCCGCCGAACTGGTACTGCGAGCGCCGATTCCTCGCCGGGCCGGGGAGCACGCTCTCCGCGACGACCGATTCGACGAACTGATCCGGCGCGATGATCTCGACTCGTCCTGCCCGGACGTCATCCTCGCTCACGATGCCGCGCAGGCCGCCGTAGTGATCGACGTGGCCGTGCGTGAGAATCACCGCCGTGACGGGCCGTCGACCCCGGAGGCGATGATAGAGATCGAGGCCGGCTCGGGCCGTCTCGGTGGAGATCAGCGCGTCGACGACGATCAGGCCGCGGTCGCCTTCGATCAGCGTCATGTTCGACGCGTCGAAGCCCCGCACCTGATAGACGTGCTCCGTGACCTCGAACAGGCCGTGAAGCGTGTTCAGCCGGGCCTGACGCCACAGGCTCGGGTTGACGGTGTCGGGGGCCGTGGCGTTGGCAAGGAACGGCTCCTCGGTCAGGACCCAGACGATGCGGCCCTGCTCGTCTCGGATCTCGGCCTCGGGCGAGGTGGCCAGGAAGCCGCGGTGAGCATCCTCGAAGTCCTGGGTCTCGTCGAACGGGAGGAGCTCGAGCAGGGCACGGTTCCGAGCGCGCGTGATCGGCGTGGCGTCCCGCAGACCGTCTGTGGGATCCGACATCGTCTCACTCCTCGTCGCTACGTCGAGACGCTGATTCCCGCGCCCGTGGAGGGATCCGGTCCGGCTTCGTCGGGCTACGACTTGAACGGCTTGAGCCCGTGATCGTACACCGGCGTATCGTACGATCGGACTTTCGGGCGCTGCTGCCGCATGTACTCCAGGCCGCGCTGGAGGCCGTCGGCGCTGGTGTCGTGCAGGCCCATGAAGTCGACGCCGTTGTCCACGCCGAACCCGACGAGTCGACCGTCGCCGTCGAGGTGGGCGGTGATGCCGAGCTCGTAGTAGCGGTGATCCTCGTCGTCGGCGGTGCCGAGGTAGCGGTAGGCCCGCCAGGCGGGTTCGTCGGGCCGCCGAACAATCCGCCACGGCGGCCGGAAGAGGCCGCGTCCCCACGAGCGGCGGGCGGCGCTGGCCAGCTCCGGCTCCACCAGCGAGTCGAGCCTGGCGGCGGCCTCCCGCTTCATGCGCAGCCAGGCTTCGGCGCGGTCCTCGATCATCTGCCTCCTCGTCGTCTGCCGGGCGTGCCGACGGCAACGGCCACTGACGCTGATCCTACGAGTGTCTGCGACCGGCCAGCAAGCCGGCCAAGCAGCGCGAACCGGGACAGGTCGCGGGACGTGAAAAGGCCGCGCCCAACGGGCGCGGCCTGCTGGTGCCATCTGGCGAACTTAGTTGTCGGGCGCGCAGCAGTTGTCGTGGTCGTCGTCCTCGTTGCGCCGCAGGTTGTTGTCGCGGTGCTGCTGCGAGAGCGCCTCGTCGTCGTCCGGAACGTCGCCGACGCGGGCCTTGATCGACGAGCCTTTCGTCTCGAACTCCTCACGGGTGCCGAGGTCCGCCCGGTTGACGTAGCTGCCCTCGGAGACGAGCACGTGCGCGAGGTACGAATTGCTCTCGCGCGTCTCAATCGAGAACGAGGCGGACTGGCCGACGCCGATCGCTCGGAAGGCGCTGCTCATGCCCGACATATCGATCGTGATCGGCTGACCCTTGACGCCGAGGTCGTCGGTGATGAAGACGATCGTCTCCTTATCCTCGTTCTTCGAATGGACCGTACCCGTGACGTCGAACGTGTCGCGAGCGAAGACGCCGATCGGCGCGGCCGCGACGACTGCAAACGCGGCGACCGCCGCCAGGAGTGCTCGGCGCGAAAGCAAGACGCGGGATGCCATGTCCGTCACCTCCCAGGCCGGCCACAGGCTCACGGGCCGGTCTCCGGCTACCCAATCGCCGACAGTATAGGCCGTCGAACGGGTTAATGGAGATACGAATGTGCAACGCTAGCGTATCGCTGCGTCCTGGTCCTGCCGATCGGCGGCTCGTCGGGCCGTCTGGCGGCGGATCGACGCATAGCACTGCCAGCAGATGTAGCCCCGGCCGTTCGTCAGCGGAATCGGCCGTCGCTCCTCATATCCCTTGCCGATGAGGATCGTGCAGACGCGACAGTGCACCGGTCTCGTCGGCAGGGGCGTACCGCGCTCCTGCATGCCAACCTTCCACGAAACGACCATCCGATCGCTGCTTCCCCCACGATCGGGCTTCGCGTGGATCCCGCGAGGTACGTACGCTGCTTCAACCGTGACGCATCAGTGACACGTCAAATCCAGTATAGCGCGGATCCGCGCTGCGGGGAACCTTTTGAGGCAAGGTCCAAACCGGGCGAGTTTGAGCAGGCTTTCGGCGGCACGGTGCGTGCGCCTCCCCTCCTGACGGGTCCGGACGCCTCGCGCCCCCGCTCGTCGAGACCATCAGCGAGGAGCAGACGATGCCGAACAAGGCGAGCTACAAGTCGAAGGGCGGGGACAAGGACTCCGCGGTGAAGCACACGGTGAATCCGCCGGCCGGCGGGGGCCCGGAGCACGACGTCGAGGCGAAGGGCGGCGAGGAGCAGGACCCGAAGCGGCGCATCGGCCAGTTTACCGGCGCCGGCGAGCCGGGCCAGATCAGGAAGTAGGGGGGTTAGGGGCGCGATCGGCCAGCTCCGCCGCGACGCCCAGCGGATCGGCGAGGAGCCGGATCAGGTGGGCGTCGCTGGCGTCTTCGAGACCGAAGGCGCAGCCGAGCTGCATCGTCTGGAGGGCGGCCGACGCCGTGATCATCGGCACGCCGAGCTCGCGGCCGGCCTCCAGCACCAGCGGGATGTCCTTGGCCGTGAAGACCCGGAGCGTCGCGCCGGTCTCGAAGCTGCCGTCGAGGAGGGCGCCGACCCGGCTGACCAGGATCTCGCTGCGGCCGGCGCCGGTCTTCAGGAGGTCGAAGACCTGCTGAATGTCGGCGCCTGCCGCAGCCGCGAGCGCCATCGCCTCGGCAGCCGCGGCCAGGTGCGTGCCGACGAGGAGCTGGTTCACCAGCTTGATCATCTGGCCCTGGCCCGGCTCGCCCCCGACGCGGAAGATCTGCCCGGCCATCGGCCGGAGGATCGGGTCGGCGGCGTCCAGGTCGGCGGGCGCGCCGGCCGCGATCACCGTGAGCGAGCCGGCTGCCGCGCCAGTGGCGCCGCCCGTCACCGGGGCATCGACGACGTGGTGGCCGCGGGCCACCAGATCGTCGGCGAGGCCGCGCATCGCGCGCGGCCCGATCGTCGACATCAGGAGAACCAGCCGGCCCGGCGGCAGCGTTTCGAGGGCGCCATCCAGGCCCCAGAGCGAGGCGCGGATCTGGTCGGCGTCGAACGGGATCGCGACCAGCGCGTCGGCGCCAGCGGCGGCCTCGGCGGGGGTGCGCGCCGCGATACCGCCCCGTTCGGCGAGCAAGGCGGCGCGCTCCGGCCTGACGTCGAACCCGGCCACGTCGAAGCCGGCCTCGGCGAGGTTGCTGGCCATCGGCAACCCCATCGCGCCGAGGCCGAAGAACGCGATCCGCCGTCCGCCGGTCGTCATGTCCGCGCCTCCCTACAGGTCCGCTGACGATCAGGCTTTGAGCCAGGTCTCCGAGAACGCCAGGAACGCCATGCTGCTCTGCTTGCCGAAGACGTCGCGCGGACCGACGACGCCGGTGCCGCGCACGCCGTTGGCGACGACCTCAGCCTCCCGCGCCGGCACGAACAGCGAGAACATCTCGTGCTTGCCGGTCGCGGACTGCTCCTTCAGGTACTCCACCAGGAACGGCTCCTGGAGCACCTGCCAGGAGAGCGTCACGTCGACGCCCGGTCCGCTGATGCTCTCCGTCCAGGCGGAGAACTGATCGCCGCTGTGGGTGAACGACGTGGCCGGGGTGTAGTTCAACTGCTCCAGGGCCGGGATGCCCCGCCAGGCGCCGAAGAACCGCACGAAGTCCGAGAGCAGGTAGCGGGCGAGCGGCTCGTTGTCGGTGAAGCAGGTGTTGACGGCCTCGCCGGTGCCCTTGAGCATCGGATCGGTCAGGACGAAGGCGGCGTGGCCGGCGCCGTGCGGCGAGACGACCACGCGGAAGAACGAGACCAGGCAGGTCGTCTCGCCGTCGACGGTTGCCTTGAGGGTGATGCCCGGGTTCTCGCCGGACCAGTCGACGGGGTTGGGGTTCACTGGTGGGCGCGCCATCGTGTGTGCCTCCCATGCAACGTCGCGGCCCGCGCCGGGGCCATCGCGGATTATGGCCCGTCGCGGGTGCATCGCGGGTAGCACCCCCGTCAACGGTGGTCGGGGGTGGTGGACAGAAGGAGCGGGTCCTGAGGCAAGCTCGATGGGTGTCGAAAACCATCGGGAGCCTGGGACTCCTGGAGCCGCAGCAACACTGCGGTCGGAATCGGGC
>Ga0075420_100005884_pt1 | contig 10803 bp, 11 predicted proteins | sample SoiMetdeltSBSDD4_FD_75296 | JGI IMG/M metagenome (GOLD analysis project Ga0075420, IMG submission 75296) | Bulk soil microbial communities from a Populus tree surrounding site in Tennessee, USA - Soil MetaG P. deltoides SBSDD4 | ecosystem: Environmental > Terrestrial > Soil > Tree plantation... | reverse complement strand
GCTGGGCGTACCGGGAGCTCAGCCAGGACGGCCGCTTCCTGATCCTCGACGAGCCGCAGCTGTCCGTGATTGCGTTCCGCCTGAAAGGCGAAGGCCCGGCCACGGACGCCCGCAACGAAGAGCTGCTGCGGCGCGTGAACGCGCGCGGCCGCGTCTTCCTCTCCAGCACGCGCATGGGCGCGCGCTACGTGCTCCGGATCTGCGTGCTGTCGTTCCGCACCCACGAGGACCGGGTGCGCGACGCGGTCGTGGCGCTGCGCGAAGAGGCGGGCGCTCTCCTTTGAAGCGCGATCTCGCGGCGCTATCGGCCCGCGAGCACGACGTGCTGATCGTGGGCGGCGGAATCTACGGCGCGTGCGCCGCCTGGGATGCCGCCCAGCGCGGCCTCACCGTCGCGCTGATCGAGAAGGCCGACTTCGGCGGCGGCACGTCGTGGAACAGCCTCCGGACGATCCACGGCGGGCTCCGCCACCTGCAGCGGCTCGAGATCGGCCTGCTGCGCGAGTCGGTGCGCGAGCGGCGGGCGCTCTTGCGCATCGCGCCGGCGCTGGTGCGGCCGCTCGGGTTCCTGGCTCCGGCCTATGGTCACGGGAAGCGCGGCCGCGAGGCGCTCGCGATCGGGATGCTGTTGAACAATGTCCTCTCCAGCGACCGGAACGAGGGCCTGGCCGAACCCGAGCGGATTCCCGCCGCGCGGATGCTCTCCGCCGCCGATGTGCGAGCGCGCGTGCCGGCGATTCCGGCTTCAGGCTTGAGCGGTGGGGCTTTCTGGACCGACGCGCAGGCCGTCGACAGCCAGCGCCTGCTGCTCGCGTTCCTGCACGCGGCCGCCGATGCCGGGGCGGTTCTCGCCAACGCCGTTCGCGCCGAGGCGCTCGTCCGCGAGAGTGGCCGCGTCGTGGGTGTCGACGCGGTCGACGAGCTCACCGGCGCGCGTGTGGCGCTGCGCGCGCGGGTGGTCTTGAACGCCGCCGGACCCGGGATCCCGGGTCTCTTGAAGCGAGCCGGCATCGAGCGGCCGCGGATCCCGTTGCTGCGCGCGTGGAACCTCGTGCTGCGGCGCGCGGTCGCCCCCGGCCTCGCGATCGGCGCGCTCTCCAAGGGGCGCTACTTCTTCGTCGTGCCGTGGCGCGACCGCTCGATCGTCGGGACCGACTACGAGGCCGCCGACCGGCCCGGCGACCCCGATCGCGTGAAGCGCTTCTTCGCCGACGTCCAGGCGGCCTTCCCGTGGGCGGGGCTCGTCCCGGAAGACGTCGCGCTGGTCCACGCAGGGCTCGTTCCAGGCGAGCGCGACGCGAGCGGGCTCTGGTCGAACTCTCTCGTCGTCGACCACGAGCAGGAACACGCGCCGGGCCTCGTCTCGATCCTGGGAGCGAAGTTCACGACCGCGCGCTCGGTCGCCGAGAAGGCGCTCGACCTGGTCGGCCCACGAATCGGCAAGCCGGTTGCCGCATGCCGGACGGCCACGACGGCGCTCGCGCGGGCCGTCCCGCTCCACGGGCCGATCCACGATCAAGTCCACTTCGTCCTCGAGCACGAAATGCCATCGAGCCTGGCGGACGTCCTGCTGCGGCGGCTGGATCTGGCAACCGGCGGTGCCCCGGACAACGGCGAAGTCGAGCGCGTCCTGGTCGCGATGGCCGACGCGCTCGGCTGGAACGCGGCGCGCCGGGAAAACGAGCGGCACGCCCTCCAGCAGGCGCTCGCGCCCCACATGCCGCCGCTCCTATAGAATCCGCCCACGCACGCTGTCACGAGCGAAGGCGTGGAATGACCTCCTACAGCGACGACGACTCACCGACGCTGATCCCCATCCCCTCCGCCCAGGATCGCAGCATCCGGGCGTTGACGAGTGTCGCCGACGCGCTGTCGATCGAAGGCGACGAGCACGGCCTCTTGGTGGCGACGCTCGAGACCATCGTGGGCGACCTGGGCATCGCCGGAGGCATCGCGTACCTCACCGACGACGATCTCGCCCTCCTGCCCGGAGCCGAGTGGGGCGAGCCGATGCGCGACCCGGCCGCCTTGCTCGAGCTGGCGCGCATGGTCGTGCAGTGGGAGCGGCCGATCGTGCGCGAGTTCCCCCAGGGCGGCTGGTCGGCGGCGACGCCGCTGCAGAGCCGCGACCGCAAGCTGGGCGCGCTGGCCCTCCACGCCGGATCGTCGGCCAAGCCGCCCGATCGCGACGTGCTGCGCGCCCTCGGCAAGCTGATCGCGGCGGGCCTCGCCAGCACCCGGCTCTACGGCGAGCTGCGCGCTTCCGCGGCGCGGGCCGACACACTGAACCGGATCAACCGCACGCTCTCCGCCAGCCTGGAGCTGAAGGCGGGGGTCGCCGAGTTCGCCCGCGAGCTGCAGCCTCTCGTGCCCTTCGATCGGCTGGCGATGGCGTTCGTGAACGACGCCGGCGACTATCTCGAGGTGGTGAGCCAGCCCGAAGAGCTGGGCTGGGGCCTCGGCAACGTGATCCCGGTGGTCGGCTCGGGCCCCGGCTTCGTGGCTTTGAACGAGAAGGCGGTGGTCGAGACCGATCTGGTCGAGAGCCACCGCTTCATCGAGGACATGCGGCTCGTCGAGGAAGGCGTGCGCTCCACGCTGATGCTGCCGCTGCACACCCGCGGCCGCTGCGTCGGCGTGCTGGCGCTGGCCGCCAACGCGCCGCACGCCTACGACGACGAAACGCTGGAGCGCCTGCTGCCGCTCGCCAACGCGGTCGCGCTGGCGCTCGAGAACCTGCGCCTGTTCGAGAAGACCAAGGAGCTCTCGATCACCGACGAGCTCACGCCGCTCTACAACGCGCGCTTCTTCCACCAGATGCTCGAGCGCGAGCTGAAGTTCGTCGACCGCTACAAGTCGGTGCTGTCGATCGTGTTCCTGGACCTCGACCGCTTCAAGCCGGTCAACGACGAGTACGGCCATCTGCGCGGCAGCCGCGTGCTGCGCGAGGTCGGCTTCCTGATGCGCGAAGCGGTGCGCGACACCGACTATCCGGCGCGCTACGGAGGCGACGAGTTCGTGGTGGTTCTGCCTCAGACTGATGCCGAGGGGGCCCAGATGATCGCGGACCGGCTGCAACAGGCGCTCGAAGCGCACATCTTCCTGCAGGAAGAGGGCATCGACATTCGCGTCGGCGCGTCGGCCGGTTGCGCGACGTACCCGAACGAAGCGGACACCAAGGAAGGGCTGATCCGGCTCGCCGACGAGCGGATGTACAAGAACAAGGAAGCGCGAAAGGCGGGGCGCTCGTGAAGCGCGGCCGGGCCGGCCTCGCGCTGCTGTTGCTCCTGGGGCCGCTGCTCGCGACCGCGCGCTGCCGCAGCGTGCAAGCCCCTGCCGCCCCCGAGATCCCGCCCGTGCCGCCGGCGGAGTTCGCGGCGCTGGTCGAGCGGCTCTCGGAGCCGGCGGGCGTTTTCCAGGCCGAGAACTTCGTCTCCAACGAGACGTCGTACCTCGAGATCGCCGAGACGCTCGCCGATCGGCTGCCCAAGGGCGGCGTGTACCTCGGCGTCGGGCCCGACCAGAACTTCAACTACATCGCGCGGCTGCGGCCGGCGTTCGCGTTCATCCTCGACATCCGGCGCCAGAACCTGGTCCAGCACATGATGTTCAACGCGATCTTCGCGCAATCGGAAGACCCGTATCAGTTCCTGTGCCGGCTGCTGGCGCGGCCGTGCCCGGCGCAGACGCCGCCCGCGGCGCTGCTCGGGATGGAATCGCTGCTCGCTTCGGTCGAGGAGACGGCGCCCGACACGGCGGTTTTCGCCAAGAACGAAGCCGACATCGTGCGCCACATCGAGAGCGTTCTCGCCTTTACCCTGACGCCCGAGGATCGGCGCGACCTGCGCGTGATCCTGCGCTCCTTCTTCGACCAGCAGCTGGGCATCCGCTTCCGCGGCTCGGCGCGGCCCTCGTGGCTGATGCTGCCGAGCTACCGCGAGCTGCTGGTCGTGCGCAGCCCGACCAACCGCTACGGCCATTACCTCGCCTCGCTCGAGGACTATCGCTACCTGCGCGCGATGGAGCGGGCGCGCCGGATCATCCCCGTCACCGGCGACTTTGCCGGCCAGCACGCGCTAAAGGCGATCGGCAAGGAGATCGCGGCGCGCGGCGAGACGCTGTCGGCCTTCTACCTGTCGAACGTGGAGTTCTACCTGTTCCGGAACGACGTGTTCCCGGGCTTCCTGGACAACGTGAAGGCGCTGCCGCTGCGGCCCGACGATCAGAGCGTGATGATCCGGGCCTGCTTCGGCTTCGGCCGGCCGCACCCGTTGGCGCAGCCCGGCCGCATCAGCGTCACGCTCCTGCAGTCGATCCCGCGCTACATCGCGCTCGGGGGCGGCGGCCGCTACTCGAGCGACTGGGACGTCTGTCTGGCCGACTACTGGTCGGACAGCTACACCCCGTCGCGATTCCAGCTGGCCGACGGCGATCAGGCCGCCGGATCACCGGCGCGGCGGTAGCGCGCGATCAGCATGTAGCCGGAAGCGGGCACCAGCGCGTCGAGCCGCGTGACCGCCCACACGAAGGGATACGCGAGCGAGTAGGCGCGGAAGAGCTTCTGGTGTTTCGCCACGTCGTCGCGAGTGACGACCTGGCCTTTGGCGCCACCGCGCTTGCCGAGCCTTTCGACGGCCCAGTTGATCGCGGTGTCGACGGCCTCCGAGAAGAACTTCGAGTAGCTCTTCGAGTCCTCGCGCAGGAAGCCTGCCCCCAAGATCTCGTCGAGCCGCGCTTCCGTGTAGCCCGGGCGCAGGTGGCCGTGCTTCTCGTCGGTCTGCCCGATCGCGTGGCGCAGCCGCCGCAGCGCCGTGTGTTTCAGGTGCGGTGTATTCACGATCAGCGCGCCGCCAGGCCGGGTGATGCGCCGCAGCTCGGCGGCGAAGAGCGCCTCGTCCGCGACATGCTCGAGCATGTCGACGACCACCACCCGGTCGAACGCCGCGTTCGGAAACGGCAGAGTCTTACCGTCGGTCGCGTGGACCTCGTCCCCGACCAGCTCCCGGATCGAGCGCACGGCCTCCTCGGTCATGTCCGCCGACGACCAGCTCCCGCCGCGCCGCCGCAGCAACAGGCTGACGACGCCGTTGTCCGAGCCGAGGTCGAGGCAGCGCTGGTCCGCCGTCTCGCCGAGCAGCGCCACGATCTCGGCGAGCTTTCTCTGTTTCAGCACCGAGCGCCGGAAGAGCGCGATCGCCCAGGGCTCAGCCACGAGGCTCCGCGTGCAGGATGACCGGCGAACCGAGGGCGCGCGTGAGGCCCAGCGCTCCCGCGGCGGCCTCCAGGGTCCGCGACAGCCCGGCGCTGCCGAGCGCGCGATGGAGCGCCATCGGCCAGAAGAACTGGCGCTCGGCCGCGCTGACGGCGAAGCCCGCGGTTGCGAACGCGTCGGCCACGTCGCCGTCGCCAAGAACCAGGAACGGCCGGGTGTTGCCTTCGACGGAGCGCTTGGCTTCGAAGCCGGCGCCGGCGAGAGCGTTCACGCTCTTGGCCGTGGCGTAGTCCACGATCACGGCGCGCCGCGCCACGCGGCAGAGCTCGGCCACCAGCGCGCGCCAGGCGACTACGTGCGGCAGCAGCCGGAACGCGAGCACCACGTCGAACGACTTGTCGCCGAAAGGCGTCTTCAGCAAGTCGCCCGTTTCGAAGCGCACGCGGCCGGCGTCGACGAGCGAGCGCAATCGCTCGGCGCAGACGGGAGCGCTGCCCAGCACGGTGACCGCGAAACCAGCCTCGCTCAGCGGCCCCGCGAGCTGGCCGTGCCCGCCTCCCACGTCGAGGACGCTCGCTCCGGGGTGGTCCGCGAGCAGCTGGAGCACCAACCTCGTCTGCGTCGCCAGGAAGAACGCGCCGACGGGGCCCGCGAATCGCTGCGCGTAGCCGGCCGAAGAGGTCTCGACGTCGGGCAGCGGCTGGCGGTCGCCGTCCACCGCTCCTAACCGCTGTGGCGGAGCAGCTCCGCGAGGCTCTTCAGGAGATCGCTGTCGGTCAGGATCCCCACGAGCTCGGCGCCTCGCATCACGGGCAGCGCGCCGAACTTCGTCTCGCGCAGCGTCTCAGCCGCCTGGCCGAGCGGCAGGCCTTCGTCGACCGTGATCGGGTTGCTGATCATGATGCGCACGATCGGCGTGCCTTCCATGATGCTGTTGAAATCGTCCTGGCTCGAGTCGAGGATCGAGGGCTGGGCGCGCTTCAGGTCGCCCTCGGCCAGGAGCCCCACGAGCTTGCCGCCGAGCACGATCGGAATCCGCCGGATGTTGTGGAGCCGCATCACCTCGACGCCGCGCATCAGCGAGTCTTCGGGGCCGAGCGTCACCGGGTTCGCGGTCATCACGTCCGAGACGCGCAGGTTCCGGGTCCAGGCCGGAACGCCCGCGGGAAGCTCTTTTCCGCACTGCGGACAGCGATCCTGCATCTCTTTATTGTAGGCCGCCGCTCGGCGTGGGCGATGGCGTTGGGGTGGGTGTGGGCTCCGGTGTCGGGGCCGGCTCCTCGGGTGTCGGCGTCGGCTCCGGCGCCGGCGATTCGGGAATCGGGGGCGGCTCCTCGTCGGCTTCGTCCTCCAGCACGACCTCCGGCGGCGGGAGCGGAACGCTGCCGAGCCCAGAAGTCGCGCCCCTCACGTAGCCGGCCCGGGCCAGCATCGCGAAGACGCGCTTCTGCGCGCGCGCATAGCGCCCGGGGTCGGCCCGCGGGTTCATCCGCCGTGGCGAAGGGATGATCGCTGCCAGGCCGGCGGCTTCGCTCGCGTCGAGCGCGCTCGCGGACTTTCCGAAGTAGCGCTGGGCGGCCGCCTCGCAGCCGTAGACGCCGTCACCCCACTCGATCACGTTCAGGTACAGCTCGAGGATCCGCTGCTTGTCGAGGTCCTCCTCCAGCCAGCGCGCCACCACGATCTCCTGCAGCTTGCGCAGCGGCGTGCGCGCCGTCGTGAAGAACAGGTTCTTGGCGAGCTGCTGCGTGATCGTGCTGCCGCCGCGCGCGAGCGCGCGCCTTTCCCAGTTGCTCCGGGCCGATTCGCGGATCGCGGCCCAGTCGACGCCCCGGTGGTCGAAGAATCGCCCGTCCTCGGCCACCACGACCGCCTGGATCAGCGGCCGCGCGATCCGCGAGAGAGGGATCCAGGCCTGCACCCGGGCCGCCTTCCGGCCGCGCCGCTCCGCTTCGCGCCGGCGCTGCTCGATCACCCCCGTCGTCGTCGGATTCGTCAGCCGGAGCGCGCGCACACGCGCGCGCGAGGGCAGGCCGAGCCATCCGTAGAGCAGGAAGCTACCGACCGCCAGGAAGGTGAGCGCCAGAAAAGCCAGCACGATCCGCTTGCGCGTCATCCCGATCGCTAGACTAACAGTGCGGACGTGGAGGCTCTCTTGAACTTCGACCTGAGCGAGGAGCAACAGCTCCTCAAGAAGACGGTGCGCGAGTTCGCCCAGGCCGAGGTCGCGCCGCACGCGTTTGCCTGGGACGAGGCGCAGGATTTTCCGCGCCAGATCTTCACCAAGCTCGGCGAGCTGGGGCTGATGGGCGTGTGCTGGCCGGCCGAGTACGGCGGCTCGGGCATGACGACGCTCGACTGGGCGATCGTGATGGAGGAGCTGGCGCGGGCCGACGCCGGCGTCGCGCTCTCGCTCGCCGCGCATCACAGCCTGTGCTCGGGGCACATCTTCCTGGCCGGCAGCGAAGAGCAGAAGAAGAAGTACCTGACGCCGCTCGCCACGGGCGAGAAGGTCGGCTGCTGGGGCCTCACCGAGAACAGCGCGGGCTCGGACGCCGGCGGCACCAAGACGACGGCGGTGCGCGACGGCGCACAATGGGTGCTGAACGGGTCGAAGACCTTCATCACCAACGGCCGGGTCGCCGACACGGCGGTCGTGATGGCGGTGACCGACAAGGCCAAGGGCAAGAAGGGCATCTCGGCTTTCGTCGTGGAGCGCGGCACCGCTGGTTTCCGCGCCGGCAAGAAGGAGAACAAGCTCGGCGTCAGGAGCTCCGACACCTCGGAGCTGATCCTGGAGGACTGCCGGATCCCGGCCGAGAACCTGCTCGGCCGCGAGGGCAACGGCTTCGTCGACACGCTGCGCATCCTGGACCGCGGCCGGATCGGGATCGCGGCCTGGTCGCTCGGCATCGCGCAGGCCAGCCTCGAGGTCGCGACGAGCTACGCGCTCGGCCGCAAGCAGTTCGGCCACGCGATCGCCGAGTTCCAGGCGGTGCAGTTCAAGATCGCCGAGATGGCGATGAAGGTGGACGCGGCGCAGCTCCTGATCTGGCGCGCCGCGTCGCTGCGCGACTCGGGCCGCGAGCACACCGTCCAGTCGTCGATGGCGAAGCTGTTCGCCGGCGAAGCCGCGGTCGAGATCGCGCTCGAGGCGCTCCAGATCCACGGCGGCTACGGCTACGTGAAGGAGTATCCGGTCGAGCGCTACCTGCGGGACAGCAAGCTCGGGACGATCGGCGAGGGCACGAGCGAGGTGCAGAAGCTGGTGATCGCGCGCGGCCTGCTCGGACTGAAGGGGATGGTGCGGTAGCCTCTCCGGCGCATGCCGGAGACGCCTCTCGCGACGGATGTGGCCTCGCTCGTCGAGGCCGTGCTGCGCGGCGAGGTGCGCGCCCTGGCGCGCGCGATCAGCGTCGTCGAGGATGCCCGGCCGGAGGCCGAAGCGATCCTGGGCGCGCTCTATCCGCACGCCGGACGCGCGCTCGTGATCGGCGTGACCGGCCCGCCCGGAGCCGGGAAGTCGACGCTGGTGGATCGGCTCGCCGCGCGCTTGCGCCAGGAGGGCAAGGACCTCGGCATCGTCGCGGTCGACCCCACCTCGCCGTTCACCGGCGGCGCGATTCTCGGCGATCGCATCCGGATGCAGGCGCACGCGCTCGACCCGGGCGTATTCATCCGCTCGATGGCGACGCGCGGCCATCTGGGCGGCCTGGCGGCGGCGACCGGCCACGTGCTCACGCTGATGGCCGCCGCGGGCAAGGACGTGATCCTGGTCGAAACGGTCGGCGTCGGCCAGGACGAGGTCGAGATCGTCGGCACCGCCGACGTCAGCGTCGTGGTGCTGGTGCCCGGCCTGGGCGACGAGGTGCAGGCGCTGAAGGCGGGCATCATGGAGATCGCCGACGTCTTCGTCGTGAACAAGGCCGATCGCGAGGGCGTCGAGCGCGTGGTGGCCGAGATCCAGTCGATGCTCTCGCTCGCGGGCCACGCCGATTCCCAGCCGCAGATCGTGAAGACGGTCGCCGCGCGGGGCGAAGGCGTCGACGAGCTGCTGGCGGCGATCGGCGCGTTCCGCGCGCGCGCCGAGACGACGGGGCTCGCGGCGAGGCGCCACAGGTCGCAGCTGCGGCGGCAGTTCGAGGAGACCCTCGCCGAGCGCCTGATGAGCTCGGTGCGCGGCAAGGCGTTGACGGATGAGCAGGCGGAGCGGACGATCGACCGGCTCGCCGCCCGCGAGATCGACCCGTTCGCGGCCGCGGGCGAAGTGCTGAGGAGGCTCTTTCTGTGAAGCTGATCCGGATCGACCATCTGGGAATCGCCGTGAAGAGCCTCGACGACGCGGTGAAGGCCTACGCGGCGCTCGGCTTTCCGCTGGAGAGCGTGCACGACGTGCCGACCGAGAAGGTGAAGGCGGCGTTCCTGCCCGTCGGCGACACCCACCTCGAGCTCCTGGAGCCGACCGATCCCAGCTCGGTGATCGCGAAGTTCCTCGAGAAGCGCTCGGGACTGCACCACGTGTGCGTGCTGGTGGACGACATCGAAGCGTCGCTCGCCGAGATGAAGGCGAACGGCGTCCTGCTGATCGACGAGACACCGCGCGTCGGGGCGGGCGGCTGCCGTGTCGCGTTCGTCCACCCGAAAGCCGCCGCCGGCGTGCTGCTGGAGCTGAAGGAAGAGAAGCGCTCGTGATCGCTCTCGGCGAGACGCGCGTCCACCTGCTCAGCGACGGCGCGTTTGCGCTCGACGGCGGCGCGATGTTCGGCGTCGTGCCGCGCGCGATCTGGCAGAAAACCGATCCGCCCGACGAGAAGAACCGCGTGCCGCTCGCCCTGAACGTGGCTCTGATCGAGACGGCGGGCAAGCGGATCCTGGTGGACACCGGGATGGGCGACAAATGGGCCGAGAAGGAGCGCTCGATCTACGGCATCGACCGCACCCGGACGCTCGCCGGATCGCTGGCGGCGCTCGGGCTCACGCCCGACGACATCGACATCGTAGTGAACACGCATCTGCACTTCGATCACGCCGGCGGCAACACCCGGATCGTCGACGGCAAGCCGGTGCCGGCATTCCCGAAAGCCCGCTACGTCGTCCAGATGGGCGAATGGGAGGACGCGACGCATCCGCACGAGCGCAACCGCGCGTCCTATCTCGAGGAGAACTTCGTCCCGATCGCGGAGGCCCATCAGCTCGAGCCCGTCCAGGGTGAGAGTCAGGTCGCTCCGGGCGTGCGCGTCGTACCGGTGGGCGGCCACACCGCCTACCATCAGATCGTCGTCGTCGAGGGCGGAGGTGAGACGCTGGTGATCCCGACCGACCTGATCCCGACGTCGAGCCACCTGCCGCTGCCGTTCGTGATGGGCTACGACCTGTTTCCGGTCGGCACGCTCGAGGCCAAGCGGCGTTTGATGAAGGACGTCGTCGAGCGCGGCTGGACGCTGCTCTTCTACCACGACACGAAGATCCCCTTCGGCAAGGTCCAGCAAGTGAAAGACAAGTTCGTTTTGAGCGAGGTCAAGGCGTGAGCGAAGCGAGAGCGGAGATCGGCATCATCGGCGGCAGCGGCCTCTACGAGATGGAGGGCTTCA
>Ga0075420_100005882_pt1 | contig 10804 bp, 7 predicted proteins | sample SoiMetdeltSBSDD4_FD_75296 | JGI IMG/M metagenome (GOLD analysis project Ga0075420, IMG submission 75296) | Bulk soil microbial communities from a Populus tree surrounding site in Tennessee, USA - Soil MetaG P. deltoides SBSDD4 | ecosystem: Environmental > Terrestrial > Soil > Tree plantation... | reverse complement strand
CTCGGCATTCGCGGTGCCGACGCCGGACTTCGGCCCGGTCACGCTGACCATGGCGCTGTGGTCGGTGATCCTGCTGCACTACTGGCGCGCGGTGAATGAAGGCAAACGCGGGTATTGGCTGGCGCTGGCGGTGGAGATCGGCCTGCTGTTCCTGACCACCTATGCCGGCCTGCTGCTGTTCGCCGTGCTGGCGCTGTTCACCGCCACCAACAAGCGCGCCCGCGCGGCGATGCATTCCACCGATCCGTGGCTCGCCAGCCTGGTCGCCCTCGTCGTGCTGTTTCCGCATCTCTTGTGGCTGTCGGAAACCGGCGACGGACTGATGACGCGGCTGATGCGACTGCGTTCGGCGGAATCGGTGATCGAGAATTTCAATTCGTGGCTGCGCCAGATCGCGTTCATCCTCGCCGCCCATGCCGGGCTGGCGGTGCTGGTCTCCGCAGTGGTCGGCTGGCCGTGGACGCGGCGCGAGCCGTCGCCGGTGATCGTGCGTGAGCCGGTCGAAGCATTTGCACGACAGTTTGTCGTCTATTTCGCGATCGTGCCGGCGCTCGCCGCCACCATCGTCGCGGTGCTGGCCGGCTGGCCGTCGCCGGTCGGCGGAATCGCGCCACTGGTCGTGCTGTCCGGTCTGGCGGTGGTGCTGCTCGCCGGCAACGGCATCGAACTCAGCCACCAGCACATCGTCATCGCGGCCTGGTTCGGGCTGCTGCTGGTGCCGCCGGTGCTGGCCGTCGTTGCGGTGTTCGCGCTGCCCTGGGTCGGCGTCGATCTCAACGTCAACAAGCCAGTGCGCCAGATCGCGCAGTTCTTTGCCGACAGCTTCCAGAAGCGCACCGGCACGCCGTTGCAGGTGGTGGCGGGCGATCCGCGCACCGCGGCGCTCATTTCACTCGGCGCACCCAGCCGGCCGAGCCTGTTCCTCGACGCCACGCCGGAGCGCACGCCGTGGGTCACGTTCGACGACGTGCGCCGCAAGGGCGCGATCATCGTGTGGCCGACCAACGACACGGTTGGTGCGCCGCCGCCGGAAATCAAGGAACGATTCCCGGACCTCGTCCTTGACCAGCCGCGCGTGTTCGAGCGTCCGGTGTCGGGCCGGCTGCCAGTGCTGCGTTATGGCTGGGCGGTGATCCGTCCCCAATCGGGCGAGAAGCCGCCGGCGGAGAAACCGACGGCCGAGCCTGAGAAGAAGTAACTCACCACGTCAGTGATGGTAGCCCTCGCCGTGGCGGACCTTGCCGCGGAAGATCCAGAACACGAACACGAAGTAGCCGAGGATGATCGGCAGCAGCCCGAGCGTTCCGATCAGCATGAAGCGCTGGCTCGCGGGCGCGGCCGCGGTGTCCCAGATCGTCAGCGACCACGGCACGAGATACGGAAACACCGAGATCACGATACCGGCGTAGCCAAACAGGAACAGCGCGATCGCGGCCATGAATGGCGGTATTTCGCGTCCGGCTTCGAGCCAGCGCCACAGCATGAACGCGGTAATCGCGGTCAGCGCCGGCACCGGCCACAGGTAGTAGATGTTCGGCGTCACGAACCAGCGCGCGGCGATGCGCTCGAATGCCAGCGGCGTCCACAGGCTAACGATCGCCATGAAGCCGAGCACGCCGAGCAGCAACAGTTTCGCGTGCTGCTTGGCGCGCGCGGCGACCTCGCTGTCGGTCTTCATCACCAGCCAGGTGGCGCCGAGCAGGCCGTAGCCGGCGAGCACGCCGAGCCCGCACATCAGCGCGAACGGCGTCGCCCAGTCGAACGCACCGCCGGCGAAGGCGCCGTCTTTGACGTTGATGCCCTGGATCAGTCCACCGAGGATCACGCCCTGGCAGATCGCGGCCAGCACGGAGCCGCCGGCGAACGCGAAATTCCAGTAGCGCTTGCTGGTCTCGGCCACGGTGCGGAATTCGAACGCGACGCCGCGGAACACCAGCGCCAGCAGCATTACGATCACCGGCAAGTAGAGCGCCGACATGATCGCCCCATAGGCGCGCGGGAACGCGACCCATAATCCGCCGCCGCCAAGCACCAGCCAGGTCTCGTTGCCGTCCCAGAACGGCGCGATCGTGCCGATCATCTGGTCGCGCTCTTTTTCGTCGCGGGCGAACGGGAACAGGATGCCGACGCCGAGATCGAAGCCGTCCAGGATGACATAGAGCGCGACGGCGATCCCGATGATGCCGGCCCAGATCAGCGGCAGGTCCCATTCGCCCATGGCAAACCCTCGCCTGTATCAAGAACCGCCCGCGAGCGCCTCGCGTCCGGCGTCGTGCGCCGCCGATAGCGGCCGCGACGGTGAACCCTGATCGGGCGGCTCGACCGCACGGCCCTGTGGCCCACGCTCGATCAGTCGATTGATATAGTAGATGCCCATCGCAAATACGATCGCATAGACCACCACGAACAGCACCAGCGTCGTGAGCAGGACCGGCGCGCCGTGCGGCGAGGTGGCGTCGACGGTGCGCAGCATGCCTTGCACGACCCAGGGCTGGCGGCCGCTCTCGGTCACCACCCAGCCGGCGGTGACCGCGACGAATCCGGTCCACCAGCTGTGTGAGACGATCCGCAGGTACCATCGCGTCTCGAACAGGATGCCGCGCCAAAGCAGCCAGGCGCCGACCAGCGCCGCCGCGATCATGAAGAAGCCGACCGCCAGCATGATGCGGAACGCGAAGAACACGGTCTTCACCGGCGGCCGGTTCTGCGGCGCGACGTCTTTCAGCCCGATGATCAGGCCGTTGAGACGGTGCGTCAGGACCAGCGAGCCGGCGTTCGGGATCGAGAGCGCCCAGTCGTTGCGCTCTTCGGTCTCGTTGGGCCAGGCGAATATCTGGAAGTCGACCGGCTTGTCGCTTTCCCAATGCGCCTCCATGGCGGCGATCTTGATCGGCTGATGCTTGAGGGTGTTCAGCCCGTGCTGGTCGCCGAGCAGCAGCTGCAGCGGCGCCAGCACTGCGACCAGCAGCACCGCCATCTTGATCATGGTGCGGGCCTGCTCGGGATGGCGATCGGCCAGCAAGTAGCGCGCACCCACCGCCAGCACCACGAAGCCGGTGGTGAGGTACGCGGCGTTGAGCATGTGGCTGAAACGATACGGGAAGCTCGGATTGAAGATGATCGCCCACCAGTCGAGCGGCATGGCGATGCCGTCGACGATCTCGTGGCCGGTCGGTGTGTGCATCCAGCTGTTCGCCGCCAGGATCCAGAAGGCGGAGGTCATGGTGCCGATCGCGACGACGATCGCCGCCATCACCGACAGCCAGCGCGGTACCCGGCCCCAGCCGAACAGCATGATGCCGAGGAAGGTCGCCTCCAGGAAAAATGCGGTCAGCACCTCGTAGCCGATCAGCGGCCCGACGATGTTGCCCGCGAACACCGAGAAGCGACTCCAGTTGGTGCCGAACTGATAGGACAGCACGATCCCGGAGACGACGCCCATCGCAAACGAGACCGCGAAGATGCGGGTCCAGTACCGCGCCAGCCGCTGGTAGCGGTCCTGGCCGGTCCCGACCCACAGCACCAGCAGCGTGGCAATGTAAGCCGACAGCCCGATCGTGAACGTCGGGAAGATGATGTGGAAGGTCACCGTGAAAGCAAACTGCAATCGCGCGATCAGGACCGGATCGAGTTCCATCGCCTTGCTCCGCCGCCGTCGCGCGGCACGTGTCCCGATTCAGAAGTTCGCAAGTTTCTTGCCGCCGCTGCTGATACGAACTTCGGAATCAAGAGCACCAGCAATTAATTGGTTCCAGCGTTGCCCTGGTTCAGATAGCCGCCACCCCACTAAACTAGGCTTCGTTGGTCGCTTGCCAATGCGGCAGAATGATCACCGGGGGTGCGGCAAAGCGGCCTCCCGAATCTTTGCGCCCCATCAGTACGTATGATGCCTCATGCGCCGCTCCGGCAGAACCGGGCGCGGAATCGCAAATCACAGGAATTCTTATCGGGCATGCAGCGGGAACGGGGCGCCGTTGCTATCATGCCGGCCGGGTCGATCGAGACGGGGACGAGCAGGGGACATGGCTGAAACCAGTGCGCCGGAAGGGGGCAACTCGCTCGGTAGCTCGCTTGCGGCCTTTCTCGACCGCCGGTTCGGCCTGGCCGAAAACGGCACAACCGTCCGCACCGAATTCGTCGCCGGCCTGACCACCTTCCTCACGATGGTCTACATCGTGTTCGTCAATCCGGAGATTCTGTCGAATACCGGCATGGACCGCGGCGCGGTCTTCGTCGCGACCTGCCTGGCCGCCGCGATCTCGACGCTGATCATGGCGCTCTACGCCAACTATCCTATCGCGCTCGCGCCCGGGATGGGGCTGAATGCGTTCTTCGCCTTCACCCTGGTGCTCGGCGTTTACAAATACACCTGGCAGCAGGCGCTCTCCTTCGTGTTCATCGCGGGCCTGCTGGCGCTCGTCATCACCGCCACCAAACTGCGCGAAACTATCATCACGTCGATCCCGCAGAACCTGAAGCTCGCGGTGTCGGCCGGCGTCGGCCTGTTCCTGGGCATCATCGCGCTCGAGCAGTCCGGAATCGTGGTCGCGAGTCCGGCGACGCTGGTCACGCTCGGCAACCTGAAGGAGTGGCCGGCGATCCTGGCGCTTGCCGGCTTTGTGCTGATCGTCGCATTGAATTCACGCAAGATCCTCGGCGGCACGCTGATCGGCATGCTGGCGGTGACTCTGGTTGGGCTCGCGCTCGGCCTCGTGCATTTCCAGGGCATCGTCTCGATGCCGCCGTCGCTCGCGCCGACCTTCCTGCATCTCGATTTCTCGCGCGTGTTCGAGCACACCGCGCTGTTCGTCATCGTCACGCTGCTGTTCGTCGACCTGTTCGACACCGCCGGCACCCTGATCGGCGTCAGTTACCGCGCCGGTTTCCTCGACGATGAAGGCAAGCTGCCGCGCATGGGGCGCGCGTTGATCGCGGATTCGACGGCCACGTCAGTCGGCGCGCTGCTCGGCACCTCCAACACCACGAGCTATATCGAGAGCGCGGCCGGCGTCGAGGCCGGCGGCCGCACCGGGCTCACCGGCGTGTTCGTGGCGATGTTCTTCCTGCTCGCGCTGTTCTTTTCGCCGCTCGCCGGGATGATCCCGAAATACGCTTCCGCCGCGGCGCTGCTCTATGTCGCCTGCGTGATGACGCAAGGATTGGCCGGCCTCGACTGGGACGACATCACCGAATATGCGCCGGCGGTGGTGACGGCGATCGCAATGCCGCTCACCTTCTCGATCGCGACCGGGATCGGGCTCGGTTTCATCACCTATGCGCTGTGCAAGATCCTCGCCGGCCGCTTCGCCGAGGCGAAGCCGGCGGTGCTGGTTCTCGCCGCGCTGTTCGCCGTCAAATTCGCCCTCGCATCAAGCTCACCGCCATGAAATTCACAAGACGGGCCTTCAACCGCGGTGCAGCCGCCGTCGCCGCAGCAGCATTGCTGCCGGTTGGTGCGCATGCAACCGTGCCGCCGAGGGATCAGGCGCTGGTGCTCGCGCGCGCGACCGACGTCGATCTCTCCGCGCAAGAAACCGCCGTGATGTTGATGCCGGTGCCGCCGCCACGCCGGCCGCCGCAGAGGCCCAAGCTCGCGAAGGGCGAGAAGCCGCCGGCTGTACGCACGTGGATCGTGCTGCGTGATGTGGCGGCGGCCGATCGCACGCCTGCCTATGACCTGTCCTTCGTGCTGGAAGGGACGAACGTATTCGAGCCGAAGACCACGACGCAGCCGGTTGGCGCGCTTGAGCTTGGTAAGGGACGCGGCGACGACGGCCGCGAGACCGTCGCGTTCGACGTGACCGAGACTTTGGCCAAGCTTTCGAAAACGCGCGGTTTCAATATGCGCTACCTGCGCCTCACCATCGTGCGGCGCACCGCCGCCGATAAACCGGCTAATGAGAAAGAGGCCGCGCCAAGCGAACCTGCGTCGCCCGAGATCGGCACGATCGAGTTGGTCAGGTGGTAATATCACTCGTAGCCCGCATGGAGCGTAGCGGAATGCGGGGCCGCCTGAGTGGAACGTTCGATTCCCGGATTTCGCCATAGCGCGTCGAAGACGCGCGTAGACGCGCGTAGACGCGCTTATGGCTCCATCCGGGCTACAGTTTCTCAACTAGCCAGCGCCTTGCGCAGCGCCATCATGTCGCGCCAGGCGAGGCGCTTCTGCAGCGGGCTGCGCAGCAGGAATGCCGGATGGAAGGTCGCGAGCGCGCGTACTTCGCGGGCGCCGGCCTGGAACGGGTACCAGCGGCCGCGCGACTTGGTGATGCCGTCCTTGATATTGAGCAGGGTCTGCGCCGACGGGCCGCCGAGGCACACCATCACCTGCGCGCCCGACAGCTCGATCTGACGTCTGATGAACGGCAGGCAGATCGCGGACTCCTGCGGTGTCGGCGTGCGGTTGCCCGGCGGACGCCACGGCACGATGTTGGCGATGTAGGAATTGGTCTCGTCGAGTCCGATCGCCGCCAGCATGCGGTCGAGCAATTGCCCCGAGCGGCCGACGAACGGCAGTCCCGACTTGTCTTCCTCGTAGCCCGGGGCTTCGCCGACGAACATCACCCGCGCCTGCGGATTGCCGCGCCCGAACACGAGCTGGGTCGCGGTCGCGCGCAACGCACAGCCTTCGAAGCGCTCGACGATCGCGCGCAGGTCGTCGAGCGTGGCCGCGGTGGTTGCCGCTTCGCGCGCCGCCATCACCGCGGCGTCGGGCGGGGGCGGGGCTGCGGTGGCGTTGGTCGCGAGGTCGCGCGGCGTCAGCGTGCGGACCGGCGTCGCGGGCCGGGCGGCTGGCGGACGCACCGCGTCAGGCGGCTGCGGCGCAGCCGTCGGCGGCACGGGCGGCTGTTCGGCCAGCCGGTCGACCGGCGTTTCGCCGATAGCGGTGTCGACCCCGGCCTCCCGATAGAAGGCGAGGAGCTCCCGCATGGCCTTGTCGTGGACGGTCATCGTCATCGTCCCCCCACGATAGCACGGGCGATTGCCGCATGGCGGCAAACGTGGAACAACGGCGCAAATCTGGAGGAATTCAAGATTCGGGGCGGTGAGTGAAGGATCATGGCCGAAACTGAACTCCCGGCGCGGGAGGCGATGGAATTCGATGTGGTTATCGTCGGCGCCGGTCCGGCTGGGCTGGCGGCGGCCATCCGCCTCAAGCAGCGCTCGCCCGAGCTTTCGGTCGTGGTGGTCGAGAAGGGCTCCGAGGTCGGCGCGCACATCCTGTCCGGCGCGGTGATCGACCCGGTCGGCCTCGACCGCCTGCTGCCGGACTGGCGCACCGACGACGAAGCGCCGATCAAGACCAAGGTGAGCGACGACCGCTTCTATTGGCTGTCGGCGACGCGATCGATCCGGCTGCCGAATTTCATGATGCCGCCGCTGATGTCGAACCACGGCAACTACGTCGTGTCGCTCGGCAACGTATGCCGCTGGCTCGCGACCAAGGCGGAAGCGGCCGGCGTCGACATCTATCCGGGCTTCGCCGCAACCGAAGTGCTGTACGACGCCGACGGCGCCGTTGCCGGCATCGCCACCGGCGACATGGGCATCGGCAAAGACGGCAAGCCCACCGACAATTTCACGCGCGGCATGGAGCTGCGCGCCAAGTACACGCTGTTCGCGGAAGGCGCGCGCGGTTCACTCACCAAGACGCTGCTCAAGCGCTTCGGCCTGGACGACGGAAGAGAGCCGCAGAAATTCGGCATCGGCCTGAAGGAGCTGTGGCAGGTCGCGCCGGAAAAGCATCACGCGGGCCTGGTGCAGCACTCGTTCGGCTGGCCGCTCGATAACAAGACCGGCGGCGGCTCGTTCCTCTATCACCTCGACGACAATCTGGTGTCGGTCGGCTTCGTCGTCCATCTCAACTACGAGAACCCGTACATCAACCCGTTCGAGGAATTTCAGCGTTTCAAGACTCACCCGCTGGTGCGTTCGACCTTCGAAGGCGGCAAGCGGCTCGCCTACGGCGCCCGCGCCATCACCGAAGGCGGCTACCAGTCGGTGCCGAAGCTGTCGTTCCCCGGCGGCGCGCTGATCGGCTGCGCCGCCGGCTTCGTCAATGTGCCGCGCATCAAGGGCAGTCACAACGCGATGTTGTCCGGCATGCTCGCCGCCGAGCACGTCGCCGATGCGCTGGCCGAGGGCCGCAGCAACGACGAAATCAGCAGCTACGATGCCACGTGGCCCGAAATGGATATCGGCGCGGACCTCTGGCGGGTGCGAAACGCCAAGCCGCTGTGGTCGCGCTTCGGCACCTATCTCGGCATTGCGCTCGGCGGCTTCGACATGTGGTGCAACACGCTCGGCTTCTCGCTGTTCGGCACGTTGAAGCACCGCAAGACGGATGCAAAGAGCCTGCGGCCGGCGTCGGAATTCGCGCCCATCGCCTATCCGAAGCCCGACGGCAAGCTCACCTTCGACCGGCTCTCGTCGGTGTTCCTGTCGAACACTAATCACGAGGAGAATCAGCCACCGCACCTCAAGGTCGCGGACATGTCACTGCAGAAATCCTCCGAGCACGACGTCTTCGCCGGTCCGTCCGCCCGTTACTGTCCGGCGGCGGTTTACGAATGGGTGGAGGAGGGCGGCGATCCGCGGTTCGTGATCAACGCGCAAAACTGCGTCCACTGCAAAACCTGCGATATCAAGGACCCCAATCAGAACATTACCTGGGTTCCCCCGGAGGGTGGCGGCGGCCCGAATTACCCGAATATGTGAGGCGGCGGTCACGATACCGCCACACCGCCGCTATCAATGGTCAGCCGCCCGGTTGTGGATCGGAAAAAAGCGGCTGTTCTTGCGGGGCGGGCGCAAAAAGGTCATTCTCGCCTGAATTTCGCGGCCGCGCCGGTCATAGTCGCCGTAGTGGCTTGCCGCCAGATGGAGTCGACCGAATCGTGATTCCTCCAATGTCGATCTTGCGGGCCGCCTTGCCGGCGCTCGCGGCACTACTGGTTTGGTCGGTCGCCCCGAGTGCGCAGGCGCAATCAGATGCCCAGGCCCAGTCAAGCGGGCAATCCGGGGCCCAGGGACAAACCAGCCAGCGGCCGAAGTCGAGCCCGGCGTTCCCGCGCGTTTCGGTTTCGGGCAGCTATCTGGCCGCACGGCATGCCGGCACCTCCCGCGACGCCGCCGCGGCGTCGGTCTACTACCGGGTGGCGCTGCGGGGCGATCCGCGCAATCCGGAGCTGCTCGGCCGCGCCTTCATGGCGGTACTCCAGAGCGGCGAGATCGACGAATCGGTGCGGCTCGCGGACCGGCTGCTTCAGGTCGACAAGAGCGACCGCGTGGCGCGTCTCGTGCTGGGCGTGCGGGCGATCAAGCAGAAGCAATATGCGATAGCGCGTCAGCAGCTCGCACAGTCGGTGCGCGGCCCGATCACCGATCTGGCGGCAGCATTGCTGACGGGCTGGACCTATGCCGGCCCCACCGAAAGCAAGTCGGCGATCGACACCATCGACAAGCTCGCGGGTCCCGAGTCCTACAATCTGCTGAAGGATCTGCACGCCGGACTGATCCTCGACCAGTCCGGTCAGCGGCGTGAGGCGCTCAAGCGGCTCGAGCGCGCCTACCAAACCGATCCGACCGTGCTGCGGGTCGCGCAGGCCTATGGCAGTCAGCTGTCGCGCGCGGGCAATCGCGACGAGGCGCTGAAGGTGTTCAAGGCGCTCGACGAAGTGTTGCCGCGCCATCCGCTGGTGGTGGAGGCGATCAAGGAGATCGAGGCCGGACGGCGGGTCGCACCGCTGGTCGACACGGTGCAGGCCGGCGCCGCCGAGGCGCTCTACACCATCGGCGCGGCGCTCGGGCGCCGCGGCGAGGAGGTCGGCCTCGTCTATCTGCAGCTCGCGCTCTACCTCGCGCCGAACCATGCGCTCGCGATCACCTCGCTCGCCGACATTTACGAAGGCATGCGCAAACCCGAGCTTGCGATCAAGACCTACGAGCGCGTGTCCTCGACGTCGCCGCTCAGCCACAATGCCCGCATCCAGCGCGCGCTCAATCTCGACCAGATCGAGCGCTCCGACGAGGCGATCGCGGATCTCGAGCGCATCGTCGAATCCAACGCGTCGGACCGCGAGGCGGTGATGGCGCTCGGCAACATCCTGCGCGCGCGCAAGAAGTTCGCCGAATGCGGCAACGTCTACAGCAAAGCGGTCGACAGCATCGGCAAGGCGCAGAAGACCGACTGGGTCGTCTACTATTTCCGCGGCATCTGTTTCGAGCGATCCAAGCAGTGGTCGAAGGCCGAAACCGACATGAAGCTGGCGCTCGATCTCTCGCCCGACCAGCCGCTCGTGCTCAACTATCTCGGCTATTCGTGGGTGGACCAAGGCGTGAACCTTGAAGAAGGCATGCGCATGATCCGCCGCGCCGTCGAGCAGCGCGCCGACGACGGCTACATCGTCGATTCGCTCGGATGGGCCTATTACCGCATGCACGACTTCGAGAACGCGGTGAAGTATCTCGAGCAGGCGGTCGAGCTGAAGCCGGAAGACCCGACCATCAACGACCATCTCGGCGACGCCTATTGGCGGATCGGCCGCAGGCTTGAGGCCGGCTTCCAGTGGGCGCACGCCCGCGATCTCAAGCCCGAGCCGGAAGATCTCGAGAAGATCCTCGAGAAGCTGAAAGCCGGACTGCCGGACGAGCAGCCGTCGGCGAGCTCCGCCGACACCGTGCCGAAGCCGGGCGGCGGCTGAGAGCTGATAGGCTGAGAGCGGATAACATGCCGGCCGCGCGCGCCGAACGGGCGCCCGCCAAGATCAACCTGACGCTTCGCGTCGTCGGCCGCCGTGCCGAC
>Ga0075420_100005877_pt1 | contig 10807 bp, 6 predicted proteins | sample SoiMetdeltSBSDD4_FD_75296 | JGI IMG/M metagenome (GOLD analysis project Ga0075420, IMG submission 75296) | Bulk soil microbial communities from a Populus tree surrounding site in Tennessee, USA - Soil MetaG P. deltoides SBSDD4 | ecosystem: Environmental > Terrestrial > Soil > Tree plantation... | reverse complement strand
CTTGACCAGCGGGATGTTTTCGAAAAATGCGAGCGCTTCCTCCACCGTCATGTTCAGCACATCGGCAATGCTTTTGTCCTTGTAAAGGATCTCCAGCGTCTCGCGGTTGTAGCGTTGTCCTTTGCACACCTCACACGTCACGTACACATCGGGTAAAAAATGCATTTCAATCTTGATCAATCCGTCGCCCTGGCAGGCTTCGCATCGGCCGCCTTTGACGTTGAAACTATACCGGCCAGGCGTATATCCGCGCACGCGTGATTCCGGCAGATTGGAGTATAGATCGCGAACGTATCCGAACAACCCTGTATACGTGGCAGGGTTCGACCGCGGTGTCCGCCCTATCGGCGACTGATCGATGTCAATCACCTTGTCCAGGGCAAGCACACCGTGAAGATTGAGGCATCCATCGATCTTCGGTTTCTTGTGATAGAGGAGCTGCGAGAGCGAGTGGAACAACACCTCGAGCACCAGCGTGCTCTTGCCCGATCCTGATACGCCGGTCACGCAGGTCAAGAGCCCTAAGGGAATTTTCGCCGTGACGTTCTTGAGATTGTGCTTATGCGCGCCGACCACGGTGAGGAAACCCTTCGGTTTGCGCTGGCGCGGCGGCACGGAGACTGACTGCACGCCTCGCAAGTAGTGCCCCGTCAGAGAGTGCGCATCGCTCATGATCTGTTGAGGCGTGCCTTGTGCAATGACGTGGCCGCCATGCGCCCCTGCCCCCGGCCCCATATCAAGAACGTGATCGGCGGCCATCATCGTCTCGGCGTCGTGTTCGACTACGACGACGGTGTTTCCGAGGTCTCGCAATCGCAAGAGCGTCTGTAGCAACCGCCGGTTATCCCGTTGGTGAAGGCCGATGGACGGTTCATCGAGAATGTAGAGGACACCGACCAGTCCCGAGCCAATCTGCGTCGCCAATCTAATGCGCTGTCCCTCCCCTCCGGACAGCGTTGCCGCCGCGCGGTCCAGCGTTAAATAGTCCAATCCGACATTGACTAGAAAGCCGAGCCGCTCCCTGATCTCCTTTAAGATCCGATGGGCAATCACCGTCTCGCGCTCGGTGAATGTGAGCGCCGCAAAGAATTCGGCCGCTGCCCTTACCGACCGGGCCGTAACATCTGCAATCGACTGCCTGGCTATCTTCACGGAGAGGCTTTCTGGCCTAAGCCTGGCACCATGACACGCCTCGCACGCTTCCAGCAGCGTTAAATCCTGGTCGTCGGTGGCGTCCGGCGGCATCGCATACCCGATGCCGTCGCAAGCTGGACAGGCCCCGTGCGGACTATTGAAGGAAAAGATGCGCGGCGTGATCTCCGAATAACTGACGCCACACCTGATGCAGGCGAGCTTTTCACTGTACAAGAGGGTCTTCCCCTCTTCCGTCATCACGCCGACGAGCCCGCCGGTGAGCTTCAGCGAGGTTTCCACGGAATCGGCCAGGCGGCGCGCCAGCGCATCACCGGACCTCATCACCAAGCGATCTACGACGATCTCGATGGTGTGTTTTTTCTGTTTATCGAGCGTCAGGTCGTCCCCCAGATCCGCCGGCTTACCGTCGATTCGCGCCCGGACATAGCCGGCCCGCCGCATTTCCAACAGCTCTTTTCGATATTCGCCTTTCCGGCCTCGGACAATCGGGGCCAAGACTTGAAACTTACTTCCCTCGGGCAGGGCTCCAATGGCATCGACCATCTGTTGAACGGTTTGAGCGGTGATCTCCTCGCCGCATTGGAAACAATAAGGGCGCCCCACTCGGGCAAACAGCAAGCGGAGATAATCATAAATTTCCGTGACGGTCCCGACGGTCGACCGGGGATTGTGGCTCGTGCTTTTCTGCTCGATCGAGATAGCCGGCGAGAGACCTTCGATTGAATCAACGTCAGGTTTGCCCATTTGCTCTAAAAACTGCCGGGCGTAGGCGGACAGCGATTCCACGTAGCGCCGCTGTCCCTCCGCGTAGATGGTGTCAAAGGCGAGCGAAGACTTGCCCGAACCGCTCAAACCCGTGATGACCACCAGCTTATCCCGCGGGATTTCGACGTCGATATTCTTCAGATTGTGTTCGCGTGCGCCCTTGATGATGATCGAATTGCCCATACGGGCAGGATTATAACATTCGGATCGACCACGTGGTGGGACCGGCAACTCGAGCCGGTGACTCAAGAGTGCCGGCTAGGCTGGAGGATTACAGAAACGTCGCAAAGACGCTCGCCGGATTGTTGAACATGGTGCCCATTCCTTGACAAAGCCGGAAACCGGGTGCTACCACCCATCCGCATGCGTTCAATGGGGGAGTCCATGACCGAGCAGCAGGCGCCGGACGTTCCGGCACGCACCATTTCCACCTGGTCGGGCTCCGCACGAGAGCAAGCAGTTCAACGCATGTTCACGGCCATCGCCGGCGTGTACGATCTTAACAATACGCTGCTGAGCTTCGGACTTCATTATCGCTGGAAGACGATCACGGCATCCTACATTCCCGCTGTAGAACAAGGGACCGCACTCGACGTGGGAGCAGGCACGGCCGATCTTGCCTTGTTACTCGAGCCTCGCATGGGTGTCGGTGGGCGGGTCATCGCCTCTGACCTCAATCACGCCATGCTCGTTGAGGGACTGAAGAAGGTGAACGACAAAGGTCTTACGGGAAAAATCACATGCCTGCAGGTTAATGCTGAGCACCTGGGGTTCGATGACGATTCGTTCGATGCCATAACGACTGGGTTCTGCATGCGCAATGTAGGCGACCTCGCCCGCGCCGTTGGTGAAATTCGCCGGGTGATCAAACCGGGCGGGACATTTGCGTGTCTGGAGTTTTCGCGGCCGGTCTTTGGCTGGTTACGAGTTGTGTATGACTGGTATTCCTTCAAGCTCTTGCCGTGGGTGGGCACCAAAGTTGCCCGTGACACCACCGGAGTGTATGAATATTTGCCCGCGTCGATCCGGACATTCCCCGACCAGGAACGACTGTGCCAGGTCTTGCGCGAAGCGGGTTTCCGTGAGGTATTCTATAAGAACCTTTCGGGAGGAATTGTTGCGATCCACATTGCGAGAAAATAAGGCCGGCCGATTCATGCGTCCGTCTGCTAATAAGATGGCTCATTCCATGTTCGCCGTTTCCGAATGAACTCTATTCTTTACATCTTTCTTCCGTGCAAAAAGGTCTACCCGATCGGTATCACCTATCTGGCGGACTTTGTCCACCGGAGAAAGCCGGAAGTCCGTCAGCGCATTCTCGATCTCTCCCTCCATCCCGTATCTCAACGGACCAGGGCCATCCGAGACATGATGACTGATTTCCAACCGGACCTTGTCTGCTTTTCTTGGCGGGACATCCAGATTTTTTCACCGCATGAGGGGGATTCTTCTCTGGAGCACGCGTTCAATTTCTATTTTGCGAGCAATCCCATCAAGCGGGTGGCGGCCTCATTCGCCGGGCTCAAGCAGTTGTACCGGTATTACAGCCATATCTATACGATCTTGTCCTACCCGTGGGTCATCCGAAAGGAGTTCCCCAAGAGTCAGATCATGATCGGAGGAGGAGCCTTCACAGCGTTTGCAGACCAGCTGATCGAGAAGTTGCCCGAAGGGACGATCGGCCTGCTGGGCGAAGGCGAAGATGCGATTCTCAAACTGATCGAAGGCCGGTCCATCGAAGACGAACGCTATATTATCAAGGAAGGGAAGCGGATTAAGAAGGGCCGACAGGGCTCGCCCGCTTTGCTCGATGCCCTGACGGTGGATCTGCCGTATCTGACCTCTATCTTTCCCCAATACCGCGAATACATTGGCGAGTCCATCGGTGTCCAGTCGAAACGGGGCTGTCCTTATGACTGCGCATTTTGCCTCTACCCCTACATTGAAGGGAAACGGGTTCGCTATCGGCCTGCTGAAATGGTCGTACGGGACATCTCCCAGCATTATCATCAGTGGGGAGCTCGGCGGTTCTGGTTTACCGACGCTCAGTTTATCACCGGGAAAGAAGCGTATCCCCAATGCACTGAAATCCTTGAACGGATCATCAGTGAAAAAATGCAGCTCGAATGGTCGGGCTACATCCGGACATCGTTGATCACTCCCGAGCTGGCGAAACTGATGGTTCGATCCGGTGTGGGCGATTTGGAAGTGGCGATCACCTCGGGTTCACAAGAGGTGCTCAATACCCTTCACATGGGATTCAAGCTGGAGCGGCTGTATGACGGCTGCCGCTACCTAGCTGAGGCAGGATTTCGCGGGAAAGTGATTTTAAACTATTCACTGAACAGTCCAAAGGAAACTGAGGAATCTCTGTTGCAAAGCGTCGAGTCCTATAAAGTGGTGGCCTCAATCCTTGGCGAAGACCGCGTCTTCCCCCTCATGTTCTTTCTCGGCATCCAGCCGAACACCGACCTTGAGCAACGACTTCTTGAAGAAGGCTACTTGTCCGCGGGCTACAATCCGCTGATGCTGACGCCCACCAGCATTCGAAAGCTCCTGTATAACCCCGCGCCTCTGAACAAGTTCATCGCCAAGGCCTGCCTGCGGGCCTGGGAGCGCAAGCAGGGGAGCAGAGACCCCCGGCGATGGACCGGGTCTTTATCTCAAAGGTCGCCGACGAAGGATTCGTATGCCGACCAAAGCTTGAGCCGCGGTATCGAAGGCAATTCCGGTCGTGACGCGCTGCTGTCCCTGGAAGAGATTCTTCGTTCCCGCCGTCCGCACCCCTCGTCGGCTCCGGCTCCGGAATCCCACGCCACTTCGGCCAGTTAGCGGCGCGTCACTGGTTGCATTCCCCTTCTGGCCAGTGCTATCATTCGCCCTCTTTACAACCCGGTTTCGATGACAACCGGTTGGATTTTTTGACTTTTAAACCGGTTTCCCCTGGTCCGGAGAGCGCCTGGAGGAGGCATCTCGATGTACAAGACTATCTATGTGCCGGTCGATAATTCCGACCATTCGAACCAGGCGGTGGACGTGGGCGTCCACCTGGCGAAACTGTTCGGCTCAAAGATTGTGGGAAGCCACGTGTATGCGGCGAAGATGCATGACAAGCGCTTCAAGCAGATGGAAGCGGGCCTTCCCGAAGAGTATCACGATGAGAAAGAGCTCGACCGGCAGCGACAGATCCACGATTCGCTGATTACTCGCGGACTTCAGATCATTACGGACTCCTACCTCGATTACGTCGATAAGAAGTGCAATGAAGCCAACCTCCCGATTGAGCGCCGTTCGCTGGAAGGACGGAATTGGAAGGTGCTGGCGGAAGACATCAATACCAACGCCTACGATCTGGTGATCATGGGTGCCTTGGGCGTGGGAGCGGTGAAGGACAGCGTCATCGGCAGCAACACGGAACGAGTCGTTCGCCGTGTCCGTAATTCCGACATGCTGATCATCAAGAACGTCCAGCCCATCTCAGGGGGGAAGATCGTCGTGGCGGTGGATGGCAGCCCCTATTCCTTCGGAGGCCTGATGACGGGCCTTCAGCTTGGGAAGGCTTTGAACATGCCAGTGGAAGCAATCTCGGCCTTCGATCCCTATTTCCATTACGCGGCTTTTCACAGCATCTCCGGAGTGTTGAACGAAGAGGCGGGCAAGGTATTCCGGTTTAAGGAGCAGGAGAAGCTGCACGAGGAAATCATCGATAGCGGGCTGGCCAAGATTTATCAATCACACTTGGACATCTCCCGCGAGATCGCCCAGGCCGAACAGACTGACGTCAAGACGACCTTATTGGACGGCAAGGCTTTCGAGAAGATCATCCAGTATGTCCGCAAAGACGTACCGGCCTTGTTGATCGTGGGTCGGATTGGAGTTCATAGCGACGAAGACATGGACATTGGCAGCAACACGGAGAATCTCTTGCGGAGCGCTCCCTGTAACGTCTTGGTCTCCAACCGTAAGTACGTACCCCCCATCGATACTCAGGCTGAATACACCATCGCCTGGACAGAAGAAGCCCTTCGCCGGATGGAAAAGATTCCGGTGTTCGCCCGGGGAGTTGCCAAGACTGCGATTCACAGGTATGCGATTGAAAAGGGACATACGATCATCAGCAACACGGTCGTGGATTCGGCCGTCGGACACATTCTGCCCAAAGGCGCCATGGATGCCATGCGAGCCTTGGGTGGAAACCTGGACGCGGCTGGCATCGACCGCGATAAAATGCAGGCGGATGACGCCGTGGCAAAGGACCTCATGGGTTCGACCCTCAGCGGCATGATGACGCAGGTCGTCGAAGAGAAGCCGAAGACCTCCGAAGCCACGCAGGCCTACCTCGACCGCATGACGCAGAACTACTTTGTGTGTGACGGCTGCGGCTACATCGGCAAAGGCGAGACACCGGTCAAGTGCCCCGTGTGCGGAGCGGAAGGCAACCGCTTCAAGCAGGTTGATAAGAGTATTTTCGAGGCAGCCGCCAAGACGGAGGGCGACGTTGAGACCGATCTGGCCTATGACGACGTGCCGATGCAGTGGACGAAGGACGCCAAAGAAGCCATCCGTGCCGTACCCGCCGGATTCCAGCGGCGCCGCGCGAAGGCAAAGATCGAAAAGAGCGCACGGAAGCTCGGCATGACAACCATTACCTTGGAGTACGCCGCACCGATGATCAAGGAAGCCGCTTCGGAGGACTATCAGCCGATTTTCGCCAACAAGGGCGCGGGCACATCGGCCGCTGCGGAAGCGAAACTTGCTCAGGCCAATGGGAACGGAACGCACGATGTCGCCGCACCGGACAAGGGCAACGCGGACGCAGAAGCGTCTCCTTACAACTGGACAGCGGAGGCACAGGCACGACTCGAGCGGGCACCGGAAGGCTTCATGCGAGACTGCACGAAAGCACTCATCATCAAGCATGCCGCGAAGATCGGTACGACCCACATCTCGTTGGAAGTCGCCAACGAAGGGATCGAGCAAGCAAAGGGCTACATGGAAGAAGCCATGAAGACCGGCAACCTCAAGGACATGATCGCCAATCTCACCGGCAAGGGCAGAGCGTAGCGCATGGCCATGAGTGACGTCGAATGGCAACTTGAACTCACTCGTAGAGCGATGTCTCTAGCCCATATTAACCACGCTCATGGGTAAATCCCTCCCTATCTTCAACGGTCCATCCCTCTCAGGAGCGTTTGGGTCCCTTCAGCAACAGCTCACGCAATTCTTGACACCAAAGCCGCCGGCCGAGGGTCCATTTGACGGCCGGACCGTCGATGACTTCAAACCCTACCTGGTCGCGCTCAATCTGACGAAGCGGTGTAATCTCAAATGCGACCATTGTTACCTCGATGCGACCACCAAGGCGGCCGGCGGTGACGATGAACTTTCGACTGAAGAGTGTTTCCGCTTGATCGATCAGATCGCCGAGGTCAACAAGGGCTGTCTGCTGGTGATAACCGGCGGTGAGCCGCTGGTGCGTCCCGACATTCTCGAGATCGCGCGTCATGCCGTGAAACTTGGCTTTATGGTGGTGTTCGGCACGAACGGCATGCTGATCGACGACCGGCTGGCAAAAGAACTGGTCGACATCGGGGTGATGGGTGTCGGCATCAGCATCGATTCACTTGATCCGAAGAAGCACAACACTTTTCGTGGCGTGCCCGGAGCGTGGGAAGCGGCGGTGGCGGGCATTGAAGCCAGCAAGCGCAACGGGCTGCAGTTCCAGGTGCACTTCAGCGCGCAGCCAATGAATTACCAGGAACTGCCGGCTGTGGTGGAATGGGCCCATGGCCTCGGAGCACGGGTACTCAACGTCTTCTTCATGGTCTGCACGGGCCGGGGCGAAGAATTGACGGACATTACCCCCGCCCAATACGAGGAGGTCTTGGGCTACCTGGTGAAGTGTCAGGATGAGTATCAGGGGATGTTGATTCGGGCCCGTTGCGCTCCGCACTTCAAACGCCTGGCCTATGAGAAAGATCCGAATTCACCGATCACGAAGGCGACGGGATACATGGGTGGTGGCTGCCTGGCCGGGACTAATTACGCCCGTGTGACACCTAACGGTGAACTGACTCCCTGTCCCTACATGCCGCTCTCTGCAGGCAATGTCCGAGAGAACAGCTTCGTCGAGCTGTGGGAGAAATCCGACATCTTTAATTCGTTCCGGTATCCTCAGCTCAAGGGCAAGTGCGGCGACTGTGAGTATTCCGACATCTGCGGAGGTTGCCGGGCCCGTCCTTATGTCGATCATGGGGATTGGTTGGATGAGGACCAGTGGTGCCTGTACACGCCGAAAGGCGGCGAGAAGATCAAGGTCGCGTTCAACGTCGAAGAATCGTCAACCGTGCAGTGGGACGATGCGGCCTCGTTGCGATTGAGCCGCATCCCGTATTTTCTCCGCGCCATGGTCAAGAAGGGCGTTGAAAAGCATGCACGGGAAAACGGCATTGAAACCGTGACCATCGAACTGATGGAAGAGCTTCGAAAGAAGCGCTTCGGCAACGACGCACCGGTCTTCAAGTTCTAAACCCATGTCTCGTCTTTGGTGAAGCGTATCTCGCACGAATGACTGCATGAAGAATCGCACTCTCGCTTCACGCTTCAGGCTTCACGAGTAAAGATTTCTATGGACGCCTTCCAAAGCATCGTCACGGATCTCAATACGCTTATTCCGATCGTGAACCACTGGTTTCATCTGTTGTCCGCGGTCATTTGGATCGGCGGACTGGCTTTCCTCGTGATGGCCGTCACCCCTGGCCTCCAGAAGGCCGTCGCAAGGGAGCAGATCAAGCCCATCACCGATGTCTTCTATCAGCATTACAAGAAAGTGGCGGGAATCCTCCTTGTGATTCTCTTGTTTACGGGAGGGATCAACCTCCATTACGTCAACCAAGTCCTCACCTCACAGACCGGGTCAGGTGTCCAACATCACGCAAAATACCTCACGGTATTCTTCATCAAGCTCTTCCTCGTGCTCTGCCTGCTGACGCTGTTTCTCTACACGGTAATTTTCAAGTCTGATGACGACGCCGAAGAGGGCGAATCCTACGAAGTCATACCTTTTCAGCGTGCGGCCCTATGGATGGGATTTTTCATCATCCTCTGTGCGGCGGCGATGAAACACCTGCACCAATAGGTTTCAACATCTTCGAACCTCCCACCGTGGCCTTCTGTTGCTGTATCTCCTGAGATAACGCCGGTATTGTTTCGGATACCTTCCATCACGACTGCACGGCTCAGAAATATCCTGGTCGCCTCGCCTGGCTCAATTACTTAGGATTCTTCATTGAATTCGCAATGGCCTTACCTGGCATGGCTGTTGCTGAGGCGATACCCATGACGCCACGACCGGTCATCGGGTAATAACGGCGAGATGCGGCGCAGATAGTATTGTGACAGGCGGCAGAGCCGACTATCAGCAAGCAAGTTCCTCCGGATTGTGCCGATCCGGAGGCACACTGTCGCCCCGCCTCTCGGCCAACAAAGGTCGCGTGCCAGTCGACGACGGCACGCGACCTTTCAGTGCGGATCTTGAACGACCCCGTGTTGTGCGCCCACATTCATCATGACAAGGAGGAAGACAATGCCAATCACCACGGTCACGACCCCGAGTACATCCGACATCCTGTTTCATCGTGCAGGACCCGTCACCAGCACCGATAAGCCGGACGCGTCACGGATGGTTCGATTGACCGTCAATCTTCCGTCACACCTCGTCGAACACATGCGCGACGCGGTGTACTGGACGCCGGGACTTACCCTCGCTTGGCTCGTGGCAAGGGCAGTGCGTGCCTCATTGACGGAACTGGAGGCCATTCACCAAGGACCTTTCGCCAAACGTACGAAGCCGCTCCGGGCCGGTCGGCCCAGACTGTTGGGCCAATCCATGAAGGTCCAGCCGCATGGAGGCGGTGACTCTGCAGGCGCCTCGTCCCAAGAGGCTGTGTCCTTACGACCAATACCGTGACCGAGCGGCGGGACGCCTCGAGGTGGATGAAATGCAGGCCAATAGCAGGATCAGGATCAGCGCGGTCTGCCAGAACTCCCGCGGATGCCTTTGAAGACCCCGCGGATGCCGAAATAGGCGAATGAGTCTTTGAGATTGGAATAGAGCCGCTTGAAGCGGCCCATCTCCGGATTGGTCACGTACTCCATCGTCAAGGCAATCCGTTCCTCTCCAGCTCCTAAGGGGGTGACGGCGTGCCAGAGCTTGTCACCGTTGAAAATAACCATGTCGCCAGGTTGCGTGACCAATTCGAGCGTGCGAGGCGTGCGGTTGGGAACATCCTTAAAGAGTTCGCACACCAGTTTGCACTGAGTGGACCTGTCAACGAGCCCCATCAGAATCGTGTAGCGGGCGCCCTTGTAATAGCTGGTGTCGTAATGAAATCCAATGTGATCACCGGCTTCAGTGTAATAGTACAACGCGCATGAATGTGGATCGTTGTCAGGACACAGCATGAGCCTGGCTTCGGTAAGCCGGCTAAGAAATGCGAGAAAGTCGGGTGAGCGGTACAAGTCGAGAAAGAGCGGCGCCTGCTCCCGCACCGTATAATAGCTTACGCTGCCGCCCTTTTTATGGCCCGGGATATAATTCCGGTTCAGATGTCCCTTGACGCCCTGGGCCTGCGGAACCAACGTCGCCTCGACGAAGTCCCTCGGAAGAAATTGCGGAATAACGACAAATTCATTCTGGTCCCAATATTCGCGGTGTAATCGATCGACGTCCAGCTTCCCGATCGCGTGTGCCGTGGCTTCGGCGACCGTCATCAGCAGTGCTGTACTCATCGGAGACATGCCCTTCCCGGCTCACGGTTATCGGCCTGCACGAATCAGGGCTGGCCGAGTACCGGAGCCTTGACGATTTCGACATCGGGCGGGAGCT
>Ga0075420_100005875_pt1 | contig 10809 bp, 9 predicted proteins | sample SoiMetdeltSBSDD4_FD_75296 | JGI IMG/M metagenome (GOLD analysis project Ga0075420, IMG submission 75296) | Bulk soil microbial communities from a Populus tree surrounding site in Tennessee, USA - Soil MetaG P. deltoides SBSDD4 | ecosystem: Environmental > Terrestrial > Soil > Tree plantation... | reverse complement strand
ATCATCACCTTGCTGTGCGGGGGCATCACCATTGGCATTCATTGCCTGCGCCTGACGCCCAGCGCGGTCACCGGCATCTTGTCGAATTTCGTGCGCGAGTTCGAAGGCGGCATGCTGCTGCCCGCAGGCAGCGCGATCACCGTGCAGGTGGGCGTGGCCCTGACTGGCGGGGCGCTCACCGTGCAGGTCTTGGGGCGGGAGGAGTAAGCAGATGACGCGCCTGTTCGACAATGTACCCATCGAGGCCGCAACCGATCTGGAGTGGGACGGCCAAGGCCCCAACGTCGTTTCGCTCAACGGCATCCTGAACAACCTGCAGCGCCAGATTCTCGGCGGCGGCGGGGGCGGCGGCGGCGGGGGCGGGGGTGGCGGTGGCCTGCCCGACATGACCGGATTCGGCGAGGGCTGGGTTGCCACCATCAATCCAGGCACGCCCAACGTCGCGCAGTGGTCGCGCGGCTGGGTCACGCCCACCGACCTGACGGGCGACGGCGGGGTCACCAACAACCTCACGGGTTGCTTGGCGATCTGCACCGCGCTCAATGCGGGCCTGAACGTCGCGGTGCTCACGCCGGGGGTGTATCAGTACACCGGGCGCTGGAACAGCATCACCGGCAACGGCATGCTCTACTGCGCGCCGGGGGTCGTTTTCGAGGCCAACCAAGTCGGCGCCACCAGCATCCCGATCTTCGGCGGGGCCAGCGTGTGGCAGGGCGGGGAATTTCGCAACCGCAAGTACCGCCACTACGACATCACGGCAGTGGCGGCGCTAGGCGATGGGTTCGGCGCGGTGCTCACGCTGGATGTGTCCGACGGCCCGCACGACTTCGCGGTCGGCGATCAGGTGCAAACGCCCTGGATCGTGGGCGCGAGCGGCGCGTCCTATGCCACCGGCGTTTCGCGCGTCGAAGCGGTCGATGCCAACGGCATCAACATCACCATCGCAGTTGTCGTTGGCGGAGTGCCACAGGCAGCGGTGCCCAACACCACGGTCACCTACCCGATCAACCCGCTCGATGGCAGCGGGCGCGCGGTGTTCCCGCAAATCTACCGCCAGCGCAACGTCAACCAGAGCGACATTTTCGAGTTGCGCAACTGCTCGGCCAGGTTCTACGGCGTCAAGATGTATTGGGCCTCGGCGGTGTGCCTGTACGCGACCGACCAGTGGCATGACGGGGGCATGTGGAACTGCGAGGTCTACGACTCCGGGGCCGACGGCATCCACATCATCAACGGCTACAACCTGTGGCTGCAGGGCAACTATATCCACAACACCGCCGACGATGGCATCGCGCTGCTGTGCCACACCAGCAGCGCCACGCGCCCGCGCACGCGCAACGTCACCATCATCAGCAACCTGATCCACATCGGGCGCGCGCGCGGCATCGCGTTGAACGGCGCGGGTGCCTGCACCATCGCCTACAACGTGATCCGCGACATCTTGCTCGCGGGCTTGTACTTCTCGGCGGAGAGCGGCTTTTTCGGGGCACTGGACATCAACGTCCACGAGAACACGATCTGGACCTGCGGCAACGCAGGCGCAGCCTACACCGGCTGGCCCGCGACTGTGCAGGCGGCGGTCAACTTCGTGCCTGCCAGCACGACCTTGCGCAGCAAGATGGTGGCGCGTATCAAGTTCACCGGCTGCAACCGCATCTGGAACGCGCGCGGCGTGGGAATGGCCGGGGTTACCACCGCCACCATGATCGGGGGCAGCATCGAGGAGTTGGACATCGAGGAGTCGGGCGGGGATGGCTGGGGCTCGTTCGCCTTTGCCGACTTCTACGTGAACCGGCTGCGGGTCGTCCGTGCGGGCGGGCACGGCATGTTCATCCCGACGCAGGGCACGGGTCACAACACTTGGCAGCGCATCGACCTGTGGGACATCAACCGGGGCGCGCGCCGGTGGCTGCAGTCGTGCACCGTGTCGGCAGCCCAGGTGCTGACTTGCGTGCTGGAGCCCAACGTCGTCCACACGTTCGCGCCGGGCAATGTCGTGATCGTGGCGGGGGTCAGTTCGGATTTTCAGGGCGCCTTCGGCGCCACGGCGGACACCCAGGTCAACAACGACGAGCGCATCAACTCGTTTTCCGCCGACGGTTTTACGATGGCGGGCAACTACACGGTGGACACGGTGGTGGGGCAGACCGTGACCATGCTGCCCAACGTCTTCCTCACCGCCGCCACCACCCATGCGGGTGTCATCAAGCTGGATCAGCCCTGCCCGCAAGCCTACATCGCGCTGCAGTCGGGCGCCAGCGCCAGCAACGACGGCATCAACTTCGATACTTCGGTGGCCTCCACCGCCTATCACACGATGAAGCAGGTCATCCTGCGCTCGTCCAACTACACGCTCAACAACTTCATCGAGCCCGCCGTCAACGCCGCCCCGCGCATCTCGATTGAAGACCCGGTCGATATGACGGGGCTTCGCGGCATCACGCAGTCGCCGCTGGTGACCACGCCCAAGCATCAATCGTGGACCAGCAACGCGATCACGGAGAGCACGGTGGGGGCGGTCACGCTGTTGGCGTCCTACTTCCTCAAGCAGTGCGGCCTGACGCGCAGCGGGCTCACCGCCAACACCAACGACACGCTGCCTACCGCCGCCCTTCTGATCTCGGAGTTGGGGCTGGCGGTGGGTCAGTCGGTCACGGTGCCGCTGGTGAACAACAGCGGCTATCTGTGGGGTCTGATTCCAGGGCTCAACGTCACGATGGCGGGGTTTACGTCCATCCCCGAGCGCATGGAGGTGGAGGCGCAGATTCGCCACACCACGGCGGGCAACATCACTTTCACGATGCTGCAAAAGCGCCGCGACCTGATGAAGCTCTCGGGGTTCAGGCGGGCCTACCAAGACTCCACCGATGCCAACGTCACCATGAACACCGAGTTCATGGCGGGCCAGATTTATTGGCGCGACAACATGACGGCGGGGCGCAATACGCAACTGCCCACGGTAGCGAACCTGTACAACTCGGCCTACGGCCAGCCGGGCTCGGCCTACGTCTTCACGATCTGGAACACGACCGGGTTCAGCACCACCGTGACCAACGCCACCGATGCGAGTTGGACGCTGGTGGGCTCGATGGTGGTGGCAACCAATACGCAGGCCGACTTCTTCTTTGAGTTCCTGACCGCTACCACGGGCCGATGCACGCGGGCGCCGTAAGGTGTCGGAAACTTGACACTCAGGGTATTTGAGAGCAATTTTCGCGCAGCATAACCGGGGAGCGACTATGCCAATTCTTCAGCCTTTTGGTCCGGGCAACCAGCAAATGGCCGCTGGTGCCGTGCCCGACTTTTCCGCCATCAGCCAGCAGTTGAATGCGTGGTCGCAGTACGTCGGCGGGCCGTATGGCAACGCAGGCTACACGACCCAAGCCGGTGCGGCCTACACCAAGACGCCCGCGATGGAACTCGGCGGCATTCACGTCCACACCGGCGCCTCGGGTGCGGTGAACGTCACCATGTCCACCGCCGCCGATCTCTATGCCGCCTATCCGGGCGCGCAGCTGGGCTCGACGTGGACGCACCTGCACGTCAACCTGAACAGCGGCACGGATACGCTGGTCACCGCCAGCGGCATCACCCTGGCCGGGACCACCACGATCCTCACCACGGCAGCGCGCATGTATGTCGGGCGCTTCACCGCATGCCCGGTGCCGATCATCGGCATGTCATACAGCAGCGCCGTGGTCACCCTCACCACCTCGGCGCCGCACGGGCTGGCGGCAGCAGGCAGCGCGATCGTGGCGAACATGAGCAACAGCGCATTCAACGGCACGTTTACGGTAGCGAGCGTGCCCAACGCCTATCAGCTGACGTATGCCTTGCCGGTGGCAACCGCATTTGCCACCGACAGCACGGTCCCCAACATCACGGCGGCAAGGCCCGCGCTGCTCAACACCGCGCCGACCATCTCCTATCAGGGCGCGTTCTCGTGGCCCGCGATCATGGTGGCCTGACGCCATGCTCAGATTATCCAGCGTGTTGCAGCAGTGGCTGCGTCCGGGCGTGCTGTTCCCCAACCTGACCGGGGTCGCGCCCTCGGCTGCGGTGCCGCTCTCGGCGCTGTGGCACAACGCCAATCTGGTCGCGCCCACGCCGGTCACCAAGACCGGCGCGCTGTCGGGCAACAATCAGGCGCTCACCGCCGCCGAGGTCTTGCAGGGCGTGATCTTTCTGGACGTGACCAACGGCGCCGGGTTCACCTTGACCCTGCCCTCCACCAACTCCTTGCTCAGTGCATTTTCAAATGTGCTGGTGAAGGACGGCACGTTCGCCAAGGAGGTCACGGTGGTTAACAACAACATCGGCCAGACCGGGACGCTGACGGCGGGCGATGGCAGCACGACGATTACCGGGACGGCGACGATTGCGACCAATACCACGCGCCGTTTCTTGATGACAGTGACCAGCGGCACGACCATCAACTTCCGCAACATGGGATCGTTGTCGCTGTAGGCAGGCGCGGTACCCGAGTGGTGGGACGTTACTCACCGTTCGACTTGTGGGCGTAACTCACAGAGGAGCAGTGCATGAGCAAGCTATGGCAGTGGCTGCTGGCAGCGTATTTGCCGGGCGGCTGGTTGTGTCCGTGTGTGGGGGAAGATGACGGCGGGGGCGAAGGTGCAGGCGAAGATCAGGCGGGCGAGACGGACGAGTCTGCCGACGAACCCGCCGAGCCAGCCGACGAAGAAGGCGAGGCGGGCGAGGGCGACGAGGGTGAGGCTGAATCGGAGCCTGACGACGGCGCCGCGCCCAAGGCCGGGCGGCGGCAGGGGCGAATCGAGCGGCTGAACGCGCGGCTGGCGCAGGAGCGCGAAGCGCGCGAGCGCGCCGAGGCCGAGGCCAGAGCGGCGCGCACACCGGCAGCGCCCACGCGCAACGAGGCCGAGGAAGAGGCCGAGATGCAGCGCCGCGAGGAAGCGGCGGGGCTCAAGTACGAGCAGCGTTTGTACAACGCGGCGCAGCGCCTGCAGCAGCGTTCGCAGCAGCGCCAGCAACAGGTGGAAAGCGTGCTGGCCGACAAGCTCGACGCCATCGAGTTTGCGACCGAGTGCCAAGGCAACGAACTGGCGCAGAAGCACCGCGATGAAGTGGAGAAGCGATTGACCACCATGCGCAACGCGGGCCGCAATGCCCCGCGCATGGGACTGCTGGCGCTCATTCTCGGCGAGCAAGTGATCAAGCAGTCGAAGGGCAAGCCGAGCAAGCGCAAGGAAGAAGCAGAAGCACGCATCACGCAGCGCCGTGGCGAGCCTCCGGGCAACCGCAGCGATGCCAGCAACCGGGGAGCGCGCCGCGACGACGCTAAGGCGCGTGAGAAGCGGCTACTCGGTCAACGCATTTGACGGGTCGATTGTCGGCTCGTCTTTTATAGGGGAGTCGAGAGCGTATGAGCCGCATCCTTCTGCAACTGCTTGCACCGTTCCTGCCCGGCGGGTTCTTCGCGCCGGGTCTGGTCAATCAGCAAGCCTCCTTCGCAGCCGATGTCAGCAACTACATTGCCGACAAGACGCTGCCACTGGCGCGGCGGCAGCTGATTGCCTATCAGTTCGGCGATCCGCTCGACTTGCCCGCGCATTCGGGCCTGACCTACACCGCCTCGCGCTACGAGCGTCTGCCGCTGCCGTTCCAGCCGCTGACCGAAGGTGTAGCCCCGCCCGGATCGGCGATGACGTTGCAGCAGGTGCAGGCGACCGCGCAGCAGTGGGGCGACCGCGTGATCATCACCGACGTGGCCGATCTGACCATCAAGCACCCGCTGTTCAAAAAAGCGGTGGAACTGGTGGGCATGCAGCTGCCCGAAACCCTGGAGCGCAACACCTTCACGACCCTGCAGTCGGGCGTGCAGGTCAATTTCGCCAACGGGCGTGCCACACGCGGCGCACTCACCGCGACCGACGTGCTCACGCCTTTGGAAGTCTCGCGCGTGGTGGGCTCGCTCACGACCTACGGCGCCCCGCGCTTCATGGGCGACGAGCGCGAGGACATGAAGATCGACGCCGACCGCTCGCCCAACCGGGGCAGCAATTCGCCTGCGGTCATGGAGCACTACGTCGCGCTGGTGCATCCGCTGGTGTCGCAGGACTTGCGCCAGAACGCATCGGTGGTGCAGGCGTGGGCCTTCAGCGATGTCAACCGGCTCTACAACAACGAGCTTGGCGCGTGGGGCGGGGTGCGCTTCTGCTCGTCCAACATGATCCCCTATTGGGTGGGCGTGGCGGCAGTGAGCGGCACGGCCTCGGCCACCGGCGGCTCGCTCGCCACCTCGGCCACCTACAACATTCAGGTCACCGGCGCACCGGCGCAGACCTCGGTCGAGCAGCGCATCTATGCCGCCTCGGGCAGCATCTCGGTCACCGGCCCGACCGGCTCGATTGCGGTCACTACGCCCAACGTGCCGGGCTACGTGTTCAACATCTACGTGAGCAGCACGGCCACCATCTCCAACCTCGGCTTGACCGCGCTGGGCCCGACCTCCGGCCCGCTCGCAGGCAACGCCGTGCAGCTGCCGCCCAACACCAGCGTGGTCATCACCGGCATCGGCGCGGCGCAGACCCCGCCGCAGGCACCAACGGCAGGGGTCACCGTGTTCCCGACCTACTTCATCGGGCGCGGGGCCTACGGTCAGGTCACCTTGGCCGACGCCGAGTTCCACTACCTGACCGGCGCGGACAAATCCGATCCGAACAACCAGACGCGGGTGGTGAGTTGGAAGGTGTTTTACGGCTCGATCTTCTTGAACCAAGGATTCATGGCGCGCGTGGAATCGGCTAGCGCCTTCGCGGCTGGCTACACGAGCGGCACCGTTTCCTAACTAGACCTCCCTCTCTTGCTCGGGGTCAACGCGCAAGAGTGTTACCGGGGGCTTAATGGCCCCCGTTTTTTTTGAAAGGTGCTTGTGATGACAGACAAGAAACTCACGTTGAATGCCGATCTGGACCTGCCTGCCGAGATACGCGAGAAGCTGGCGAACTACGAGAAGATGGAGGCACGCGCGCAGCGTGCGGACGCCATCGAGGCCGAGCGTAACAAGCTGAAGCAGCTGCTCTCGGAGAAGGTGAGCCCGCACCTGGACATGGTGAGCCTCGATGACAATGGCAAGCCAAGCTACAAGCACATGATCGACCTGCCGCCGGTGGGCGGCTTCTCGATCCGCATCAACGGCGTGGACTTCTTTCACGGTCAGGTGTACGACCTGGACGAGGACATGATGAGGTGCATCATGGACATCGAGTACCGCTGCTGGCAGCACGAACGCTCGATTCGCGGCAGCAACGAGAACGCCTACCGGCGTCAGTTCAACAACACGCTGGGCCCCAACGGCGTGATCAACACGCGCCGCAGTCTGATGGGCTAAAGGAGAATATGACACATGGATGAAGCCGCGCGTGACCCGCTCGTCGCCAACGGATTCCAGATTCAAAGCGGCGCGGGGCAGGGCCGCAACATCAGCATCACGGGCGTGTTCCTCACCAGCGATTCGCTGGCCGAGAAAAACCGCAAGTTCGATGAGGCGATGACGATCATCAACCGCCAGCGCGTGCGTCAGGAAGTGCCGCTGCTGGAGGAGCAGCTGGACAATCAGGTGCGCCAACTCGATCACGCGCTGAACGAGGAGCAGCGCCTGCGCGATGTGGTCGCGGCCACCAAGCAGTCCGATGCCAAGAGCAAGCGGCAGGCGGAACTGAACGCGGCGAGCAACGCGGTGGAGTCGTTGAAGAAGAGCATCAAGGAGGGCCAGGAGCGCCTTGCCGAGATGCGTGAGGAAGGCGGTTTTGACAGCGGAGACAACGGCACATGATGACGGCCAACCAGATTTGCGCGCTCGCGCGGCAGGTGTCCAAGGCACCGGCGGCTTACTCGCAGCAGAGCCAGCAGATGATGCAACTGGTGCTCGATGACCTGTCGATCAACCGCAACCTGCGGGTGAATCTGGTGACCAGCACGCTCAATGTGCCCGCCAACGTCAACGGGCCCATTGCGCTGCCGGTCAACTGCCAGCGCGTGTACGACCTGTTCTACACCGTGAACGGCATTCCGCACGAGATCACGCCGATTGATTGGGACTTGTACGACTCGCTAATCGTTTCGCCGCAAGTGACCAATTATCCGTACAACTTCGCGGTGGACGTGAGCCCGACGCAGGCCGATGGCGTGGCGCCCAACATCTGGATTTATCCGCTGTCCACCACACCGCTGCCCTGCCAGCTGCGCTACTTCAAGAAGCAGGCGACACTCGTGGACTTCAACGTGGTGCCGTGGTTTCTGGATCAGGACTACCTGCTGCACGCGGTATCCACGCAGCTGATGAAGATCACCAACGATGATCGCTGGCCCGCCTTTGTCTCCAGCGGCGAGGAGATGCTGCGAAAGCATCTGATCATGGAGGGCAACCGGCTCAACGTGCCGATCCGCGTCAAGCTCGATCCGACCTTGTACCGCCCGCACTCCAGCCTGCGCCCGACCAAGCTGACGGACTGACATGCTGCGCAACGCCCATCCCGTCCCGTTCATCGCCCGAGGGGTGGCGGACGGTTTCGAGCAGACCAACACGTTCCCCGGCGCGTGCCGCCTGATGCGTAATTTCATCTTCGATCAGGCCAATCCGAACGTGGCGGTGGCGCGTCCCGGCTGCACGCTGCTGATCGACTTCGGCACCGAGCCGAGCTTCATCGATCCGACATGGTTGCCGGTCCACATCACGGTGGGCACGCGCATCTACGGCATGGTGTCCACTTCGACCTTCGGCGCGTTCGATGAGCCGTTTTGCTACGACACGCTGGACAACGTATTCATTCCGGTGACGGGCGCTGGCGCGCTCAACCTGCCCCTCACGCAGGCCACGGTGGGCCAGTGGAATCCGCCGACGATGGCGCAAGTCGGGCCCTACATCCTGATCACGCATCCGGGCTACGACGGCACACCGGGCAAGTTCATCGGCTACATCGACGTCAACATTCCGCTCGCGCCCATCTACGACTGCGCGGACACGGCGCTGACTGGCTTCGCGGACGTGCCAACGGCGGTGGTCAACTACAACAATCGCGCCTACTACGCGGTCAACAACGCCATCGAGTTCAGCGACGTTCTGCTCCCGCTCCAGCGCACCGCCGGTCCCCCGATCCAAGTGCTCACCTTCGGCGACGACACGCCGATCAGCGCCTTGGCCCCCTTGGCGATGGGCACCAGCGTGCAGGGCGTGCTGGGCGCGCTGATCGTGTTCAAGGCATCGGTTGAGTCCACTGCCGGTTCCAAGATGTCGATGTGGCAAGTGACCGGCGATATCGACACGCTCCCGCAAAGCAACCTGCTCGTGCAGCAGCTGGCCGAGAACGTGGGCACGTTCGCGCCGCGCTCGTGCTGGAACACGCCAGAGGGCTTGAAGTTCATGGGCGCGGACGGGGTCTACGTCGTCAACGTGGCGGGCATGGTCATCCCGCTCAACAATCGGCGCGGCGATCCCGACGGCCTGCCCGACTTGCGCCTGCCCTTCGCGGAGGCCACACCCGCGCAGCAGTCGCGCGCAGCCGGGTGCTACAACGCGGGCGTGTACCGCATCAGCCTGGACACGGTCATCAACGGCATCGCGCAGGATGGCTTGGACTTCTGGTTCGATGAACGCTACCGGCGCTGGAACGGGCCGCACACCTTCCGCTACGACTGCGCCTCGCCGCTGGGCAAGCAGTTCGTGCTGTCCTCTTCCACGCATGGCGCGGTCTTGTTCCTGTCCTCGCCCACGCAGCAATCGGCGCAATCGGTCTACACCGACAACGGCGTGGTCTATGAATGCTTCATGCAAGGCTCGCTCATGAGCGATCAGGGCGACATGAACATGAACACCATCGTGGAAACCACGATGGAGTTGGGGCGCTCCTCGCAGTCCTCGCAGTACATCATCCAGGCGCAGGACGAGTTCGGCGCGTCGCTGAACGAGGCCACCATCACGATCCTGAACGTGGGCGCGCTGTGGGGCTCGGTGACGTGGGGCGAGTTCGAATGGGCGGCATCGAGCTACATCAGCCAGATTCTCAACGTGCCGTGGACCGAGCCGATCATCTTCAAGCGCATCCAGTTTCAAGTGCGCTGCACGGCCCAAGGCGGGGTCGCGCTCGGGCGCACATGGGTGCGCTACCAGCAACTCGGGTACATGAACACTCAACAGGTGGCCTAAGACATGGCAATCATCGGCGCGCTGCCCATCACGCTGACCAACGGCACGGTGGCCGACGCAACGCAGGTCATGCAGGACTTCTCGTTCATCGTCAGTCAGGTGAACAACAACGGGGCGGAACTGTCGCTGACCCCGCAGCTGAATGTCGCCAACGTGTTCACGCAGCCGCAGACGGCATTGCCTGCGACCACGCGGGCGCATCTGCCGCGCGCGAGCCAAGTGCAGGACGGGGCGTTCAACTATCTGACCGGGGTGGCGGGCACCAACGCCGTCACCGGCAATGCCGCGATCTCGCCGGGCGCCTACATCATCGGGGCCGCGTTCTGGTTCATCCCGGCAGCGACCAACACGGGCGCGACCACCTTGAGCATCAACGGGCTGGGCGCGCAGGCCGTGCAGGTCAGCGGCAACGGCTGCACCGGCGGGGAGCTTCGCGCGGGCAAGCCGGTGGGCGTGTTCTGGAGCGGGGCGGCGTTTCAGATCGTGCATGGCTGCTGGGGCGGGGGCAGGCCGCTCGCGAGCTACGTGCAGATCGCCGGGGCCACCACACCGGCGGATGTGCTGCTGTGTTTCGGTCAGTCGATTGCGACAGCGGGTGCGGGTGCCGATCTGTTCGCGCGCATCGG
>Ga0075420_100005874_pt1 | contig 10809 bp, 8 predicted proteins | sample SoiMetdeltSBSDD4_FD_75296 | JGI IMG/M metagenome (GOLD analysis project Ga0075420, IMG submission 75296) | Bulk soil microbial communities from a Populus tree surrounding site in Tennessee, USA - Soil MetaG P. deltoides SBSDD4 | ecosystem: Environmental > Terrestrial > Soil > Tree plantation... | reverse complement strand
ACAGCAGCGGCGATCGCGTCGGCCAGCTCTTTGGCGAACCGGTTGACGACGTCATCCATTTCGTGTCCTCCTCACCCGCCGCCGGGCCGGGATCCGGGGCGTCTCCCAATCCGAAACTGCTCAACCAGGGCGGCTGGCAGGGACTGAGCGCCAATTTGTTTATCTTCAGTGGTTTAGCCTTTGACAAAGGCCCAGTGGCATTGTAGAGGCAGAGGCGGAAGGTGTCAACAAAACGGCGTACAATCCCCGCGAATGCCGCCTTCACCGCCCCGACGGTTCGCCACCCCGGATGACATCCGGATGAACGTGGACGACCACATCAGTGACCCGGGGGTATTCCCGTTCACGCGCGGAATCCAGCGCGACATGTACCGCGGCCGCCCCTGGACGATGAGGCAATACGCGGGCTTCGGCACGGCATCCGAGTCCAACCGCCGGTTTCGCTTCTTGCTCGCCCGGGGCGTCACCGGCTTGAGCGTCGCGTTCGACCTACCCACGCAAATCGGCTACGACTCGGACCACCCCCTCGCCAACGGCGAAGTCGGGCGGGTCGGAGTGGCAATCGACTCAATCGAAGACATGGCCGTCCTGCTGGACGGGATTCCCCTCGACCGCGTGTCGACGTCGATGACCATCAATGCCACCGCAGTCATTCTGCTCGCCCTGTACGTCGCGGTGGCGAAGCGGCACGGGACGGCGGTCCAGGCATTGTCCGGCACGCTGCAGAACGACATCCTCAAGGAATACGTCGCGCGAGGCACTTACATCTATCCGCCCCGCCCGTCGCTCCGTATCGTCACGGATGTGATCGCGTTCTGCGAGCGGGAGATGCCGCACTGGAACCCGATTTCAATCAGCGGATACCACATCCGCGAAGCCGGAGCCACGGCCGTTCAGGAAGTCGCGTTTACACTGGCGCACGGATGCGAGTACGTGAATGCTGCGGTGCAGGCCGGTCTCGACGTCAACGCCGTCGGCCGGCGAATCTCGTTCTTCTTCAATGCCCATAACGATTTCATCGAGGAAATTGCGAAATTCCGAGCCGCACGGCGCCTCTGGGCGCGGCTGATGCGCGATCGGTTCGGTGCGACGAACCCGCGGGCCCAGCAGCTGCGGTTTCACGCACAAACAGCGGGCAGCACGCTCACGGCCCAACAGCCCGACAACAACATTGTCCGCGTTGCCCTCCAGGCGCTCGCAGCGGTGCTCGGCGGGGCTCAGTCATTGCACACCAATTCGCGCGATGAGGCACTATCCCTTCCGACCGAAGACAGCGTGACGATCGCGCTTCGCACTCAGCAAATCATCCTGCACGAAAGCGGCGTCGCGAATACCGTCGACCCCGTCGGCGGCGCGTATGCCGTCGAGGCGCTTACGGATCGAATCGAGCGTGAGGCGGTCGATCTGATCGCTTCGATCGATGCGAAAGGTGGCGCTTTGTGCGCGATCGAGTCGCAGTACATCCAACGACAGATCCAGGAGGCGGCATACCGAACTCAACGGGAAATCGATTCAGGCGAAGCTGTCGTCATCGGTATGAATCGTTTCGCCAACCCCGACGCGGAGCGTGTCGCCGTGGAAGACGTGTTCCGCATCGATCCTGAGTCCGAACGTCGACAGATTGAGCGGGTTCGGGCGGTCCGCAGCAGCCGAAGCGAGCAAGCCTGGCAGGGAGCGCTGGGCGGAGTGGAACAAGCCGCGCGGGAGGGATCGAACCTGGTTCCACCAATCATCGCCGCGGTCGAAGCACATGCCACGCTGGGCGAGATTGCCGACACGCTTCGGCGCGTTTTCGGCGAATATCAGGACATCCCCAGCGCGTAATGCCCGCTCCACTCCTGGACGTCCAGCACCTGACTGTCGTATTCGATGGGGTCCGGTCGCCGGTGACGGCTGTCAACGACCTGAGCTTCGAGATCGCCGCGGGCGAAACGCTCGGGCTCGTCGGAGAGTCAGGAAGCGGCAAGTCGGTCACCGCTTTTTCTATCCTTCGTCTCCTCCAGCCACCCGGTCGTGTGACTTCAGGCCGGGTGCTGTTCGAAGGACGCGATTTGCTTTCCCTTCCGGAGCGGGAAATGCGGCAGGTGCGCGGTGCGCGGATTTCGCTGATTTTTCAGGAACCGATGACGGCGCTCAACCCCGTCATGCGCGTGGGTGATCAGATCGCTGAAGCCATCACCGTGCACGACCGTACCGACCGGGTCGCAGCCTGGGACCGCGCTGTGGAGCTGCTGGATGCGGTGCACATTCCCGATGCCAGGCGGCGGCTGCGTGATTATCCGCATCAGTTGTCGGGGGGAATGCGCCAGCGCGTGATGATAGCGATCGCCCTCGCGTGCCGTCCGCCGCTGGTGATTGCAGACGAACCGACCACGGCGCTCGACGTCACAATCCAGGCGCAAGTCCTCGATCTGCTGCGGGAGCTACGGGCGCGCTATGCCCTGGCGTTGCTGCTGATTACACACGACTTCGGTGTCATCGCCGAAATGGCCGACCGCGTCGCGGTGATGCACAACGGCTCGCTCGTCGAGGAAGGGCCGGTGAGACAGATTCTGCGTGCCCCGGTTCATGAGTATACGCAGCGGCTCCTGGCCGCCGTGCCCGGAATGCGGGCCGGTGGCGATGGTGGACGGCGCTGATGGCGCTGCTGCAGGTTCGCAATCTCGTCAAGCATTTCGTCCGGCGACATGGATTGTGGCGACCGCCATCTGTCGTCAAAGCTGTGGACGATGTGAGCTTCTCCATTGAGGAAGGTGAGATGTTCGGTCTGGTAGGCGAATCGGGCAGCGGCAAAAGTACTACCGGGCGCTGCATCCTTCGGCTGATCGAGCCCACGTCGGGTGACGTCTTCTTTCGCGGCGAAAATGTACTGCAGTTCTCGCGAGCCCGAATGCGCCAGGCCCGCCGCGACATGCAGATCGTCTTTCAGGACCCGTATTCATCGCTCAATCCGCGCATGCGCGCTGGCGACATCGTCGAGGAACCGCTTATCATCCACAAGCTCGGTTCAAAAGCGCAACGACGCGCACGCGTCGCCGAACTGTTCACGCTCGTGGGGCTCGATGAAAATCACCTGATGCGTTTTCCGCATGAATTCAGCGGCGGTCAGCGGCAGCGCATCGGCATCGCCCGTGCGCTGGCCCTCAGCCCGGCGATCGTCATAGCCGACGAGGCGGTTTCAGCACTGGATGTCTCCATTCAGGCGCAGGTCGTGCGGCTGATGCTCGAACTGAAAGATCGGCTCAAGCTGACGTACCTATTCATCGCCCACGACCTGCGTCTGGTGGAGAACATTTGCGATCGCGTGGCTGTGATGTATCTGGGCAAGATCGTGGAGATGGGCAATACGCACTCACTATTCTCGAGCCCGAGGCATCCGTACACACGTGCCCTGCTGAGCGCGGTTCCCGTGCTCGATCCCGACGCACCGCGTGGCCGCATAGCGCTGGATCCAACATCGTTCGACGCGCGAGCGCCGCTCAAAGAGATCGGCGCGTCGCACTGGGCGGCTGTATAGAAATGGCGTCGTCGCTTACGCGTCAAACCCGACGCCTCGTCGCCATCGCCATCGCGCTCTTCGCGCTGGCAGGGACGGTGTACGGCGTGCTGCGGCTGACCTTCGGTCCAAGGCCGGTCTACGTCCACGTGAGATGGGCCGAATCGGTGGACGAGCCGACGCAGCGGCGGCTCGAGCGCCAGTATGGCCTCGAGCACCGAGAGCTCAGAGAGGGTCGCACGTGGGGCTACGCGCTCACCAATCTCTCGCGCGACAACGTCCGCGCGCTGGTTATCGACAGCGCAGTCGACGACACGCATCAAATACATCGCAAGGCGTTTCGAGTGGGCTACTTCGCGCCCCGGCTGCCGTACCCGACCGCCCATCCGTGGATACCCACTCGCCTCGAGTTCCTGGCAGAGCTGTTGGTTTGCGCTGGCGTGGTGGCCTTCGGCGTAGCCGTCCTCGCGTGGATAAGGCCCCAAGCGGTGCGCGGCCCGATTCTGCACGTACATAACGGGTTTCTCGCGCCGCGAGAAGAAGCCTCACGGGCAGCCACCGCGCTGCTGGCGTGGATACGCACACGTATTCCGGATGCGACAGCAGAAGCGGCCGGACTGTTTCGCGCCGTTTTTGGCAGCGCAGTGCTGATGTTCGTCCTGCGGCGCCCGGTGGGCGAAGGCTGGACGACCGAGCAGGTCAACGTGCTGTCTGGCCCTCACGAGCTCCTCGTCGGCTTCTTTCATGAGGTGCCATCGATCGCCCGTCTGATTCCGATTTGGGTCGCTTTCTGGGGATCGCTGTTCATCGTCGGCGCGTTCACAAGGGCCGCATTTGCGTTGACGACAGTCGGGGTGTTCGCTTGGGCGATCTTGTACACGACGCGCGTCACGTATCACACCGTCTGTGCGCTATTGGTCGCGCTTCTGTGCCTGTTGTGGTCGCGATGGGGCGATGCCTGGAGCGTCGATGCTGTCTGGAGACGCCGCGACGCGGACCGTGCCACACCGAAGGAGTACGGCTTCACGGTATGGATGCCGAGCCTCGTGCTCGGCGTTGTCTTTGCCGCCGCCGCGTTCGCAAAGCTGCGCGAAAGCGGAATCGCGTGGATCCTGAACGGTACCGTGAAATACCACTTCCTGACTGATTCGCGCCAGGCAATGGTGGACTGGGGAATCCGGCTTGGTCAGTATCACCCGGTTGCCGTGCTGCTGTCGTTCGGCGCCATTGCGATCGAAAGCCTCGTCATCGTCGGCGTGCTGTCACGGCTGTATCGTTATCGGCTCATCGCCGGTGTATCAGCGCTATCTCTTCTCGCGGGATTTTCGCTGCTGCAGGGGCTGTTCTGGCCGGCGTGGTGGATTCTGCTGCTCTCGTTCCTGCCGTGGCACCTGGTAGCGCGAGATGCTGGTGGCCCGGAGCGGACCGAGGGCCCACGTATCAATCTCGAACCGACGGGCCTGTTTCAGCCGCCGGCTGTCGCGATTGTGGTTGTGTTCCTCGCCGTACAACTTGTCGTGTCACTCCTCAAACTCGAAGTCTCTCCGCTTATATCGGCCTACGACATGTATTCGACGACATACGGCAGCACGGCCGATTACCAGCAGAAAGCGGCCGATCAATATTGGCTCGTCGCGACCGATGATGCGATGAAGCCTCACCAATGCCGGATCGGCCGCACGGACGTTGACGTCATAGCCGCCGGAGCCGCCACAGCCGGCGGTGGCGCGGTGGCAACGGACTGATCCAGCGCTGCTTCGTCCCTTCGGTCCACATTCGGACGATTGCGGTGGAAGGTAGCCGCGTACGCGTCGACTGGACCGAATGGCGATCTGACGAAGTCACTCGAGTCCGGTTGACGGATACGATTTCAGTACAGCCCTACGCCGCCCGTCGTACGTCCTTTTCAACTTGTCCGTCCCGGAGATGGACGATGCGGTGGGCGAACGCGGCGACGTCGGCTTCGTGTGTGACGAGAATAATCGTGTTGCCGGCCTCGTGCAGCCGCGCGAAGAGGGCCATGATTTCAGCCCCGGTTTTCGAATCGAGGTTGCCTGTTGGCTCGTCGGCCAGAAGCAACGACGGATTGTTCACGAGCGCCCGCGCAATGGCGACGCGCTGCCGCTGACCGCCGGACAGCTCGTTGGGGCGATGCGTCATCCGCGGCAGGAGATCGACTCGCTCCAGCGCGACCCGGGCGCGCTCCTCGCGAACTCTTGCCGGGACGCCAGCGTACACGAGCGGCAGCTCCACGTTGTGAAGCGCCGAGGCGCGCGGCAACAGATTGAACGTCTGAAACACGAACCCTATTTCCTCGTTGCGGATGCGCGCGAGCTCGTTGTCGTTCATATCGCTGACACGCTTGCCGTTCAGCAGGTACGTCCCTTTCGTCGGCGTATCCAGGCAACCAATCAGATTCATGAGCGTTGATTTGCCGGACCCCGACGGTCCCATGATGGCCACGTACTCTCCGTGCTCGATTTGCACCGATACACCGCGAAGCGCGTGAACTTCTTCCGCGCCCATGGCGTAGGTCTTCCAGAGATCGTGAGTCTCGATGAGCGCCATCAGGAAGGCCGGAGACGGGAGACCAGCGAACGTACCACAGACGGCGCATCGCTTGGCACGTAGGCCGACCAGGTTCGAGTATTCACCGGTACGATTGTCACCGAAAGGCCCGCCGCGGCCGACTTTCGACGCTCCTTCACAATCATGAGCGCCAGCTCGCGAGCAGGCGCCACATGCGGTCCGATCAGAAAGAGACACCGCCCACGATCGCGGTCCTTGTGCAACGCCCGCGAAACCATCGTCAGCCCCTCTGCCACGGCGGCGCCATCCACATATGGGACGAACCTCACGTACACCCGCGGCGGCAGCTTGGTCCAGAACCGTGCTTTCGAAGGAGCGCAGACGAGTTCGAACCCCTCCGGCAGCGCTTCTTCGCAGAATCCGAACTCGGCCTGAAGCGCCTGGCGAAACCGGACCACCGCGGCCTTCCGCACAAGATCGCTCACGCCAGTGCGCACGGCCGCCGTCGCCGATTCCACATGCGCCGAGGCGTTCAGGTCCTGGTACGGCTTATCCACCCGGACCGTCGCATCGTAATCCGCACGCAGGCCTTCGTCCGTCAACGTCTTGTAAGCCTGCGTGAGTTCGGCCGAGCGGGTGGCGGCAATATCCTGGAACTCGTGCCCGAGGTGCTGCACCTTGTCGGGGTGATACTTCGCGATTTCGCGACGAAACGCTCGCCGGATTTCGTCGACGGACGCCGTGGAATCGATCCCCAGCAGTTCGTAGTGGGTCGGGATCATCTGCAACTCAACGTTCCACGCCGGAGGCCGACGCCGGAAGCTCCGGCACTAACACGCTGGTTGCAGGTTCGGCACTCGAGAGCGGCCCGGACGATGCTGCCGGCTTCGCGCAGTACGGGCAGAACCTCCATTCCGGTTGAGCGGGACGCCGACAGTGGAGACATGTCATGCCGGCACGCTGACCACAGGTCGGGCATGCTGTGAAGTCCGCGAGCATCCGGGTGCCGCATGACGCACAACGTGCACGCGTATGACGGACCTCGGTGACCACACGCAACAACTCCTGCGGGGTGGTCATCCCGGCCTTGACCTTCAGGAGGCCGTCTTCACCAAGAGAGATCATGCCCGATGCCACAGCCTTTTCTCGCAGCTGTGTTTCAGACCCTCGCTGCGCGATGAGCCGCCGCAGGTCGTCGGTGACCGACATGATTTCGTAGATACCGATACGGCCGCGGTAGCCAATCCGCTTGCACCGGTCGCAGCCGACCGCCTTGTAGAACGTCAGGGGACGTCGATCCTCGTCCGACAGACCCATGGCATGCAGCGTTTCAGGCTCCGGGGTGTACGGGCGGCGGCAATCCGTGCACAGTCGACGAACCAGTCGCTGTGCGACCACACCAATGAGCGCTGAGGCGGTGACATATGGCTCGATACCGATGTCGGTGAGCCGCGTCACGCAAGAGGGCGCGTCGTCGGTATGGAGAGTGGAGAGTACGAGATGACCTGTCTGTGCGGCCTGCATCGCGATTCGCGCCGTCTCCTGATCACGAATCTCGCCGACGAGCACGACATCCGGATCCTGCCGCAGAATCGACCGCAGAGCGCTCGCGAACGTCAGGTTGATCTTGGCGTTGATCTGAGTCTGGTTGATGCCAGGAATCTGGTACTCCACCGGATCCTCGATCGTGACAATGTTGGTGCGTTCCGACCGTATCGACGCCAGTGCCGACGACAGCGTCGTTGTCTTGCCGGACCCGGTCGGGCCTACCACGAGAACCATGCCGTGCTGGTGCCGAAGAAAGAAACGCAGCTGCTCGAGCGCAGGCGCCGACATCCCGAGCTCTTCGAGGGGTGGCACTCCCTTCCGGTGATCGAGCAGACGCAGCACGATCTTCTCGCCAAAGATGGTCCGCAACGTCGACACGCGCAGATCGACTTCATGACCGCCTTCAGTCGAGACATGGATCCGGCCGTCCTGCGGCAGCCGTTTTTCGGCAATGTCGAGACCGGCCATGATCTTGATGCGCGCGACCAGACCGTCGTGCATCCATTTCGGAAAATCGGTGACCTCTTTCAACAGACCGTCGAGACGATGGCGTACGATCACGTGATCGTCGGTCGGTTCGATGTGGATGTCGCTGGCCCGGCTCTTGAGAGCGCTCTTCACCACCAAATCGACCATGTCAACAATCGGCGCCGTTCCGGCGGTTTCCACGTGCGGCGCTGCTGAATGCTCAAACAGTTCGTCCTCTCGCCGGCGCGCGAGCTCGGACATATCGATTTGAGGTTTCCCTGATCGCCGCGGCGAATCCGCCGCACGTCCATCAGGCTGCGTACGTGCGGGGCGCACACAAACGATTCCGTTGTGCGAGTACCAGGCTCCGATTGCTTCGATGATTTCCGAGGACGCGGCAACAACCGGCTTGACCCGATAACCGGTCTGAAACTCGAGATCCTGAACAAGCGCAAGGTTGAGCGGATCCGACATCGCCACCGTCAATAGGTGCTTTTCCATCGCAACAGCGATACATGTGCGCTTGGCCGCGACATCCTTGGGAATCATTGCGACAGCGGCCGGGTCGGGCGGATGTTCGACCAGGTCGGCATAGTCGAGGCCGAGCTGACAGGCAAGCGCCTTCGCGACCTGACGCTCGGTCGCAAGCTTCACGCGCACGAGCACAGAGCCAAGCCGCTCACCGGAGCGTTTCTGCTCGTCGAGCGCGAATTGCAACTGCTCGTCGGTCAGGATGCCAGCGTTGCGAAGACATTCCCCAATCGGCGTACGCACAAAGACATTGTCCGTCTTTCGCGCTGCGATCGACTGGGAAACAAACGCGATGTCGAAACGTCGTCACGCATCCCGGCGGGATGACGACGTTTCGTCAATGTCGACTACCCCGTTCGAAACGCGAATTTTGTACTCGTTTGTTGATCCGCAAAAACGGGCGAGCCGCGCGAAGCGCGACAGAAGACACTGCCGATGATCAAGGGCGCGAAGCGGATATCAAGGGCAGCGTCCTTGATTAGTCGTAGTACTCGCGTCCGAGGTGAGTGATGAGCTGCTCACCACGCATATATCTCAGCGTGTTTTTCAGCTTCATCAACTGAATGAACAGATCGTGCTCGGGGTAGACCTCCGGAGCGTGCATCGGGGACTTGAAGTAGAACGAGAGCCATTCCTGTATGCCCGACATGCCTGCCCGCTTCGCGAGATCCAGGAACAATGCGCAGTCGAGCACGATGGGTGCAGCCAGAATGCTGTCGCGACACAGGAAATTGATCTTCAGCTGCATCGGATACCCGAGCCATCCCGTCAGGTCGATGTTGTCCCATCCCTCTTTGTTGTCGCCGCGCGGCGGGTAGTAGTTGATGCGAACGACGTGACAGAGATCTTTGTAGAGCTCGGGATAGAGCTGCGGCTGAAAGATGTAGTCGAGCGCCGACTTTTTGCTTTCTTCCTTCGTTTTGAACGACTCGGGATCGTCGAGCACCTCGCCGTCGCGGTTGCCCAGGATATTCGTCGAGTACCATCCACGGACGCCGAGCAGCCGCGCCTTCAAGCCCGGCGCAATGATCGTCTTTATCAGTGTCTGCCCGGTTTTCATGTCGTTCCCTGCCAGCGGCGACTTGGTGCGCGCCGCCAACTGCTGCAGGGCGGGGATATCAGCGGTCAGGTTCGGCGCCGCGTTCGCGAAGGGAAGCCCTTCACGAATGGCCGCGTACGCGTAGACCATGCTCGAGGGAATCGCGTCGTCGCTGCGTTCGAGTGCCTGCTCGAACGATGCGATGCTCGCGTGCACCGCCGTCTCCTTCATGTAGACCTCGGTGCTACCGCACCACAGCATGACGAGTCGATCGCAGCTGTGTGTCTCCTTGAACGCGCGAATATCGGCGACGACCTGCTCGGCGAGATCGCGCTTGTTCTTTCCCTTCTTGACGTTCGGACCATCGAGGCGTCTGACGTAGCGTTGATCGAACACCGCAGGCATCGGACGGATGGATTCGAGCTCGGAGCGCACGTTGTCAAGCTGCTCCTGCTCCAGCACGCCGGCTGTGCGCGCTGCGGAATAGCAGTCCTCTTCGAAAATGTCCCAGCCGCCGAACACGATGTCATTCAGGTCGGCAAGTGGCACGAACTCTTTGATGGGCGGTACTCGCTTTTCTGTGCGTTTGCCGAGTCGGATGGTGCCCATCTGCGTCAGCGATCCGATCGGCGGCGCGAGTCCCTTGCGAATCGTGCAGACGCCGGCGATCGTCGTCGTGCTGACAGCGCCGAGGCCAACAAGCAGAACGCCGAGCTTGCCCCGCGCGGGAGCGATTTGAGGTGGTGCCGTCACAGGCGGCCACTATATCATGGCGAAATTCGATGTTTTTTCTACGCAAGTCCACTCTCGAGCGCCTGCCCGTTGTGATGAGCGGCGTACGAATGGGAGAGCGTGCGCTGCAGATCGGCGTCGATGAATCCGATCTCGTAGGCGCAATCGCCGCCAAGGTTGGACTGAGCGGCCATGCGGCTGTCGTTGTGACGGAGGAACGCCACGCGGACAAGGTGCGGGGAGCAGCAGCGCGGGCAGGAGCGCTCGTCGATGTGCAAGTGGCGCCGCTCGACGCGCTCCCATTTGCGGACGAGGCCTTCGATGTTGTCGTGCTACACGCGGCAGGCCTGAAACCCGACCAGGCTGGCAACCAGAGCGTGAGCATTCTGCGCGACGCACTCCGTGTGCTGCGCGGCGGCGGACGCCTCGTGATTATCGAGGGCAGCGGCAGCGGATTGATGACACG
>Ga0075420_100005871_pt1 | contig 10816 bp, 15 predicted proteins | sample SoiMetdeltSBSDD4_FD_75296 | JGI IMG/M metagenome (GOLD analysis project Ga0075420, IMG submission 75296) | Bulk soil microbial communities from a Populus tree surrounding site in Tennessee, USA - Soil MetaG P. deltoides SBSDD4 | ecosystem: Environmental > Terrestrial > Soil > Tree plantation... | reverse complement strand
CGAGTAAGGCCGGTTGCACGCTCTCAATCCATGGCCTGTCGTCACAGTAGCGTGTGACAAGCTTGAGAGCTGCAACCGGCTCTAAACCACCACCGATTAACCCTAGCCGCAAAGTCTCGCGAACGTCATTGATGCGCCATTTATCGTTGCGCAGTCGGTCAAAGACCTCAGCAACGCCCGAGCTGCACTTTTCCTCCAGTTCAAGCGCCAACTTGATCTTAGCGACGCAGAACACATACTCAGCGTCGCCCCATTCAAACGTCACGCTCCCGTTGACTGCCATGGATTAAGCCTGCCCGGCAGTCCACGTCACCGCACCATCAGCGCGGAGCGTCACGTCAATCGTGATCTTCTGACCACGTTCACCCGTGACGGTCATCTCGGTTACTTTGAAGTCGCCTTCCCAATAACCAATAGTGTCGACCTCGATGCGAGCGCGCTTGTTGGCGCCGGACTCTGCCCATGGTCGCCACACTGCGAACGCGACTGTTCCCATGACGCCCGAGCCGGAAACCTCGAACGAAAGCGAGGTCACATCGGTCGACTCCCATGCCGCAGCGTCAGGGTCGGCGCAGTCGGGAATGACTGTCGTCGACGTTGCCGCACGAATGGTTGCGTTCTTGGTCGTGAGACCGCACGGCTCGCTGAACGTAGCGGGCGAGGCGTCGTTCTCAACATGAATTAGCAGCTTAGTCCCCGGAAGGACGGTCGGTTGTGCCATGGCATTGCTCCAATAAAAAAGCCCGGCAGTGGCCGGGCTTGCGTGATGAGGGAATAGAGACGCTGCCCTCGCAGCGTTTTTCGCGGATTACGCCAAGTCTATTAGCGCGCGGAATGTCAGCGCGGCGTGCCGCGTTATTCCGTCAGGGTCACGCAGGTACTGAATGCTGGAAAGTTCAAAGACGACTACGTTGTAAGCGGCGACGTTTAGAGTCTCGTTGTCGTCGAGCGCAGCAACGATCGCCGCAGCAATGCGCTTGACCTCGGGAAATCCCACCGCTCTCGACCATGCGTCGATCTGCAGGAATGTCTCTGTACCGTCGACGCACTGCGCCTTGTCAGGTAGGACCTGACACTCGCCGAGCGCGACATAGGGGAATGTCTGTGGTCCGCTCGGCACCTGATCGTGGATGCGACTGCCGACGATGGCGGTCAGAGTACTGTAAGCCTTGAGCCTGCCGATTATCTCAGCTTGCAGCGGCAGCGAGGGGTCGCTCATTCAGCGGACCTTTTCTTGATTGCGGCAGTTAGCTTGCGCTTGACGCTAGAACGAATTGTCTTTTTCATCAGGCGATAGCTAGGCCAAAAAAACGGCTTAGGCTTCGCGCCGGGATGCATTATTCCCGACCCCTGCCCCTTGTTTCTGCTGCTGTCAGAACCTGCAGCCACGCTATGCGGCGCCGTTCCGAACTCGACCCAACGCGCATAGAACGCCTCGTCGTTTCCGGCATAGACGTTGACGCCAAGGTTATTCTTTCCCTTGGGTCTAAAGGCCCCTGTTGCCCTCGTCTTTGGAGGACTGCCCCACGTAAAGCCAATAGAGCTGCGCAATAGACCGGGTTGCGGCTCGTCCTCACCGACAGGGCAAACGCTTTTCATAACGCCGACAAGCCGACCGGCCTGCGCCTGCATTTCATCGTGCGCGGCCTGCAAGCACTCTTGCTGCAGCTCTTTCGTCAGACGCCTAAAGCGATCGACACTTTGATTGCGCGCCATCAGACGGCAACGCCACGCTCACAGAGGAACTCGATCCACCGAGCACGGCGCGATGTATTCTCGACCGGGTCAATGATTGAGCGAATGTTGTAGTCGACGCCCGAGCGCTCGTCCTTGATCTTCCAACCTGTGTCGACCGAGGCAGTCAACGTCGATCGGCGAACGACAATGTTGACCAAGTTCGTTCCGGCCAAGCGCTGCGCTAGAACACCCTCGCCACCGAGGCGAGGCTTGATCGACGCTGCGCAAGTAAAGTCAGCCTCGTCTGCGAACTCGGTCTCGACGTTGCCGTAATCCGGGCTGCTGTCATTCGTCGGGCGTTGGTAGAAGCCGACGCGATGGCGCAACAATCCTGCCTGCATGTTTTCCCTCAGGTCTCTCTACGCCGAAAGCCGCGCCAGCCTTGAGCGCTTCCGTGGCGCAGTCCGTGGTGACGAGGTACTTTTTGCCTGCGCGATAAAACACCATGCAGGTCTTGGTGGGTCGCCAATTATAATCCAGTGTGAACTGAACCCACGGCATTAGCTGCTCGGGTTAGCGCGGTTCGTCTCGAGCTTGAATGCACCTTGCAGAGCTGAGACGTTCTGTCCGACCGAGCGCACATGCCAATCAACTTGACACTGATCCGCGACCGATGACTCCCACGCCGCCGACCATGTATTGCCGCTCTGCGACAATGCGACGACCGCGTGCTGCATCTGCTTGTTGCGGCGATACGCAATATGAAGATCAGCCGACAGCGGGTTCGCAATGTCGCCGTTCGCGTCAGTAAAGTTAACCGCGAATATGACGGTAGCGCCGCGCGTGATGGTCTCGGGCATTAGAGTCCGACCTCGTGAATGTCCATTGAACCGCTACCCGCAGCAGGAACGCACTCGCCGCCGTAAGGGCTGATTGACACTGTCCCGCCATAAGTCGTTATCGCCATCGTTCCGTCATAGACGGGCTTAGTGAGCCGAACGAATGGCTCGACGGTCGACAGAACAAGCTGCGCCGTAGTCGGGACAAGAATACGGTTCTCTGAAAACGTCAGAGTAGGCGCAAGCGTCGACAGCAGCAGATTAGCCGCTGCCGGACTAAGGCTCGCCGTTGTCCCCTGCGTTAGCGTGGGCGCAACGGTCGACAGCGTTAACTGTGCCGCTGCAGGAGTGAGCGAGAACCCGACTGTTGCCTGCGGGGCAACGGTCGATAGCACCAACTGCGCCGCAGCGGGCGAGGCGTTAACGTTGGTAGTCTGTACCAGTGCCGCGGCAACCGTCGACAGCGTGAGCTGAGCCGTGGCCGGGCTTAGGCTGACGTTCGCCGTCTGCACCGCAGTCGGGGCGGTCGTCGATAGAGTTAGGTTTGCTGCAGCCGGACTAAAGTCAACATTGAAAGCTTGATCTACGCTCGGCGCAGTGGTCGAGAGACCGAATATTAAATCAGACGAATGGAACGGAGTCGGAGGTGTAAAGCCGCTCGTCCACAGAGCCGCGCCCTTGACGATTACTAGGTCTCGAATGCGCCCGAGGTAGTAGTCTGGAAAACTATCATCGCCAATTCTCGGGCTGTAACCCGGAATTGATACATAGTTATTCGTGTCGGCGTAGTCCCCACCGACCTGCACGCCTTCGAAAAAGAGTCGCGTTACACCAGATGCGCGGGTAACAGCAACGTGCCGCTCAACATCGTCGTACAGAATAACATTCGCGGAAATCCGATTGCCGTTCGCCGCCCATACCCTCAGGTTTCCGTTAGGCGTCGAGTCGGCAATATATAGCAGTAGGTTGACGTTATTGAACCAACCAAAGTCGATAACGGCGTGGTCACCGTTATTGTACTGCGGAGTGATCCGACACGCGATCGTGAAGTCGCCGAGACCGAAAGCAAAGTCAGGATTACCGCCGCCCTGCTCAAGCGTGAGATAATCACCGTCGCCGTCAAACAGCGCCGACCCGCTGTCAATCTGCACGTCGCCGTGCGTCGTGACAGTGTGACGCTTGCTAGCGTCTGCGAATGTGCTGTTGAGCGGTAACAGCAGCTTAGCGTCATTCGTGCCAGCGGCAGGAACAACGATATTGATATTGCCGCCAGCCTGAACTGTCGGCGCAACGGTCGACAACGTCAGATTAGCCGTCGCCGGGCTTAGCGTTACACTGCCGCCAGCTTGAACGGTCGGCGCAGTAGTCGATAGCGTAAGCTGTGCCGTGGCAGGCGAGGCGTTGACGTTAGTCGTCTGCACCAAGGATGGTGCGACGGTCGAGAGCGTTAACTGAGCAGCAGCAGGGCTGAGATTTGCGCCAGTGCCAACTTGAACGGTCGGGGCAACAGTCGATAGCGTGAGCTGCGCTGTGGCCGGGCTTGCATTAACGTTCGTCGTCTGAACCAGCGACGGTGCAACAGTCGAAAGCGTAAGGTTAGCCGTTGCCGGGCTAAGATTTGTGTCCTGTGTAGGTGAGCCAACTTCGACAGTCGGAGCTGTCGTTGATAGCGTGAGGTTAGCTTGCGCAGGGTCGCGCCGTTGATCAGTCACCCTGTCAGGCGCAACAGTCGAGAGCGTTAGATTTGCCGTCGCCGGGTCACGCCGAACGTCAACAATGAGCGAAGCTGCGACCGTCGATAACGTTAGGTCCGCGCTCGCAGGGTCGCGCCGAACGTCGACGACGAGAGAGGGCGCGACGGTCGATAGTGTTAACTGCGCCGCATCAGGCGTCGCAAAGACATGCGCGGTTCGCTCGACAGTAGGCGCAACCGTCGATAGCGTTAAATTAGCTTGCGCGGGATCGCGCGGAGTATTGATGACAAGTGAAGGCGCGAAAGTTGATAGCGCCAAGTTGCCGCTATCAGGGTCACGCCGAACGTCAGTAACGCGAGACGGCGCGGTCGTCGAGAGCGCTAGGTTGCCGCTTGCAGGTGACGCGCTTACGCCAGAATTTGCCGTGTAGGTGATGACGATAAGGCCGTCACCGCCCGTGCCAGCATTAGACGTGCCAGCCTTGCGCAGCTTACCAGCGCTGCCGCCACCACCGCCGTAGTTGGCGCCGTTGCCGCCACTGCTGTTAAAGCCAGCAGTGTTTACGTTAGAACCGCCACCGCCACCACCGCCGCCGCCCGAGCCGTGCGTAGCGTCAAACTGTGTACCAGTGCCGCCGTTACCGCCTGTACCAGTGCCAGAGGTTACATCGTTACCATATCCGCCGCCGCCGCCGTCACTGCTGCCGGATGTAGCATTGCCGCCGTTTTGCGCTCCTGACGTTCCGCCAGCGCCACCACTGCCACCGCCCTGACCGCCACTGGTCGGCGCAGAACCTGCGGCACCGTTACCGCCGCCATCACCCGCGCCGCCGCCGCCTGCAACATACGACGACGAACCGCCGCCGTTGCCGCCGACACCGTTAGGACCGCCCGCACCGCCGCCGCCGCCTGCAGCGCTATTCGATACGGTATTGTTGCCCGCCCCTGCGTTGCCGCCCGCGTTATTGGTTGTGACGGTATAGGTGACAGGACTAGGCGTGCCGTTGGTGATACCAGTGCCGCCAGCCGCCGCAGCGATAGCCAGCCCCCTAAGGCCCGCCTTCGCTTCGTGTGTATTGGTGGCAGTTGTGCCCTGCCAAATTGTCGAATCGGCAACGTTATAACTTGAACTAGCGTTGCCGCCCTTAACCTGAAAAGCTGTCGTGGACCCGAGCGTGCCGCTCGAGTACGTCAGCTTCATATAAGCGCCGCCACCACCGCCAGACAAACCGGCAGTTCCGGGTGTCGTGCCGTTGCCGCCTGCGCCGACCAGCTCGACGGTGTGACCCGAGTCCTGCCAGTCGCCCGGTTTAGACCAAGGTGACGAGTCTGTCTTTAATAGAAAGACTTGCGTCATATTAGACTATCTCCGGGCAGCTACCTTCCTCGCGCTCTCGCTCGATGAAGTTTTTGACGAGGTCTGCCTCAAGGGCGTCGGGGCGCTCTTTAACCACACAGATAAAAAGCCGCTTATCGTCATAATCATTTTTGGAAAAAATCACACCGCTGCGGTCAGGCCGCATTTCCGCAGGCATTTCGCGGTTCGTGCCCTGACTTTGCAGCCACATGCACTTGTAACTCTTGCAGGCTGTCGGTCGGTCGAAATAGACGCTGCAGCCCTTTGCGCACAGATGCATGCAGGGAGTATGAGCAGGCTTACTGAACCCGGCATCAGTGTCGATAACTTCCGCCGTTGTGCAGCACTGCCTGCACTCGCCGCAATGATTGTCGGGAGGATAGACCTTGGCGACATGCCGCTCGACCTTATTGATAAGCGCAGGAATCTCATGCCACGGCACGGGTTCCTGCACTCTCATTTTCGGAACGACGACAATCTTTTCGACAGTGCTGGCATGATGGCGAAAGCTCGAACGCTTCGCCACCACAACGCGCAAGAGGACGCCGGCACGATTAACAATTCCGGCGACCGCAGACAGCATCTTAGTTCAGTTCGAAAATGCCGTTCGCGCTCGGAGTGATCGTCAACGTGTTGCCGATCGTGACCGTGAACTGCGCCGTTGAGAGCTGCGAATAGCAGACCAACTTGCGAGCACCGGCAGACGCACCCGACTGCCAGATAACAGCAAATTTAATATTGCTGATGCTGCCGCCCGTTGCAGTCCAGATGACCGCCGTCGCGTCAAAGCGAAACTCAGAGGCAGAGGCACCTGTGCCGAATGTCTCTGTGAGCGCCTTGCCGCTCGAGCTGTAGCCGTTCGCCTCGGAAACTTCGTTCGTTACTTCCGAGACGACCGACAAGGTCGCAGTCGCCGCATTGCTCGCACTGGTATAGAGCGAAATGCGGAATTGATTGTCCATTTGAGCATCGCCTGTGCCCAAATACTTTTTGAACTCGTTGTAAAACGTCCATGCACCTACGGCCATAGCTAGTCTCCTTCCATCTGGATTGAAGCGCCGGTCTTAATCATTGTCGCTATCAGTCCCCGGCCATGGACGTTAAGCTCGAACAGTTCTCCGCGTTCTTTTACTAGACTCATAAAGTCGTCAGCTTGCTTTGCCTGCCACGGCGAGCAGATGAACCGCTGCGCCATGTCGTCTCGCTCCCGCGGTCGCAGCCATACCGAGATAGTTTTCTCGTGATTATTCTCAGGCTGCGAATAGGAGTGGTGTTCGCCATCGAGCCAGCAGGAATCAAGCCCGAATATTTCCATGCGCATAAAGCCAAGCATCCGCATAAGCGAGATTGCGCGCATGGCAACTGTGGTTCCGAGCGTTACCGGGTGATAACGCTTAAAATAAAACTCGTCGAGCAGCTCTTGCTCTTTCTCGCCTGCGCTCAAAGCGTGCCACATCGTTACCTGTCGATCACGACACAGGTCGAACGCTCGGGGTGCGCATTGCGAGGCCAGCAGATAGTGACAGCCCTCGACAGGCGTCTCGACAAACCTGGAATTGAACTCACGGGCGTCGAGCATGACAAAGGCAGACGGCCTGATGTTACGATCGATGCACCATTGATAAGTGCCGTTGAGCGCGACGACCTTGCCGCCCTTCCAAACGGTCTCAACTAACTCTTTCTCTGTTTCCTTGAGCGACGGACCACCGGCAACAATGACCGCAACCTGCCCATTCGGTGGATAGGGCTGTGCCTGCGGCAGACCTCGCCGAATGTTATGCGAGACCTGCTCTATGAGCTGCGCCTCGGGCGTATTAACGCCGCCCTTGAATTGAATTTCACGAATCTTGTCTAGCTCGAGCACGACTGCAGTCATCTGCGCGCCATCCACACTGCAGCGTATAAAGCTGCAGTCCCCACTAAGAGCCCAAAGGAAATGTTAAAGAGAAACGCGCTCAACGCTTCACCACGAACAGGCCATCTTTGCCCAAGTCACGAGCGTCGATGACAGTGCCGAGCGTTGCCATCCGCACAAGCCACCACGAGAAAGGCCGCACCGTTAGGTGCAGCGGCTCGCCAATAGCCTTGCCGAACTCATCCGGTACAAAGCAGATTTGCAGCCATGCCGTATCGCAATTAGCGATGATGCGATCGACAGCAAGCATCGCGTATTCGGTCGGCATGTGTTCGAGCACGTCGCAGCAGAAGCCATATTCCCAACCGGCACCGCGGCACCAATCAGACCAAATAGGCTTTCCAATAAAGTTTGCCCGGCTAATCTCGGGGTCGAGCGCTGCGTTGGTGATGTCGAGCCAATGAACCCGCAGGCCATGCTTTTCAAGCGCGAGACCTGCCTCGCCTGTCCCGCAGCCGATGTCGATGAGTGACTGCCCTCTGTCGGGCTTCATTACCGACAGAAAGCGGTCAACGTTCTCTCTACCCGGAGAGTAATCGCGATAGGATGGCAGCGACCAAATTTCAGTGTACTTATCGCGTTCCTGCTTTGCAGCGTCGACTATGTACACTAGGCCACCTCGAACTTTTTGAGGGTGAACCCAACTTGACCGTTTGCGAAAACTCCATGCGCCCAACCCGCGCCCATCTGCCCAAAGACGAAACCGATGACAGAGGCATTCTCGACGCACGCCTTGAAATTATCTGGAAAGTCGGTGCCGGGTTTGCCGAACACATCAGACCATTGCTCGGGCACTAGCTTTGCCTTGACCGAGTAGTCACCGGCATGATCGAGCACAACGCCCGCAATCGCGTAATAGCGATATTGCTGAAACGCTCCCGTTCCGAGCATGTTGTCGCCTGCGCGCTGCATGAACAGACCGCACCGAGCTACACCGCCCTCGACCGCAGCCAATGTGCCCGCGCCAGATATTGCAAACTCAAGGGTAATTTCCTGACCAACTGACAGTTTGGGTGCGGCCTTGGTGACGCCGTGAACCCCGTCCTTGGCCGGAAAGCCGAACACTCGCGCATTGCCGGACATGCCGGGACTGTAGGAAAAGGCAAAGTCAGGCGTCGGCACATACTGCGATATAAGGCCACCGCTTGAGCTGCTGCCGCTTTGCTTTTTCTTGATTACGAAAAACACTGCAGCAGCCACTGCAACCGCGATCGCGATAAAGATTAAAAATTCCACTTGTACCCCCTTAGGTTTTCTTGAAAGCAAAACTCAGGATGCTGTCGCGCCCTGCCGCGCACTCGTAATCATCGCGGCAGAGCAGAAAGAACCCGTGCAAGTTCATCCAATAAACGAAACCCGGCTCGGTCCAATAGTAGAGGTGCTCGCCTGGTCGATAGTGTTTTGAACTTTTGATGTCGCTGAGTTCGCGGAATATCGGCAGGCAGGTGAACAAATACGCACCCTGTCGCATGTGCCGGAAGTAGTCTCGACCCGGATCAGGTACATGCTCAAGCACATCCCAAAACGTGAAGGCGTCGAACGCGCCGAAATTGTCGCGATAAAGGCCGCGGTCATTCAGCCACGCCACTGCAGTTGGGTTAACATCATAGCCGAACGTTCGGGGCCGTTTCTTAATGAACTCACCCGAACCGATACCAACGTCCAGCACGTAAAGGTCGCCGACATACTTATCGACTAACGCCCTACGGCCTTGATTGATCTTGACCGCAATTTCCTTGTCCTCGTACCCGAGGCACTTGTTAAAATAGCTCTCGTCGTAATCGACGAGCAGCCCCATGTCGTCTTGGTAAGCAGCGCCGAGAGAGTGGCAGACATTCAGCAGGCCATCCGCAACCGCGGGATAGCGCGCGATGTATTTATCCACGTTTCTTTTCCCAATAGGCGAGGCAGTCGTAAGTCGACAGCGTGACCTCGTCCTTTGGCAGGGTGTTAACTAGGTTCCAGACGGAAGGCTGCAGCGGCCAATACTCGTGAAAGAGCAGACGCCCGCAGCGCTGCGTCAGCAGAAAGTCTGACGCCGTTCCGGTAACGTGGTCGCCGTCGAGATAGGCGAAATCAAATCCAATATTGCGGACAATGTCGGCCTTTTCAGCATTGTTCTTAACGTCATGCGCCACAATGTTCTTTGCGCCTACGTGCTCCCACACCTCGCGCTTGATGCTGCGATCGGTAATCACGTCCTCGACCGTGACGCAGACGACCGTGTCGAAAAACTGCGACAGGATCATCGCCGAAATGCCGTTGTAAGTGCCAATCTCTAGGCAGCACTTGCCACCGGCCTTGATGCGCCTGAGGAACGCCTCGAACTCGTGACAAACCGATGTGCGGCGCAGGACCTCCATGCCGAAACGCTCGGTTGCGCGTTTTATGCGCTCGTTCTGCCATGCCGCCGTCATCTGACAAATCCCACGGCTGCAAAGCTCCATGCTAAATCGCGTTCACTGACGAGCACGTCCTCGAACCCGAGGTCGATTAAACAATTTTCAATCTGGTAAGGTTCAAAAACGTGCAGATGCTTTCTGTTATTCTGCGGCAACCAATATTCCATGTCGGGGTGCGGCAAGTACAAGAACAGACACCCGCCTTTTATGATCCGCGTTTTCCAATGCTCTAAGGCACCGACATAATCCGGCAAGTGCTCGAGGCAGTGTGACGAAAACACGTAGTTTACCTGCATGTCGGGCAGCGCCATTGCGTCACCGCCGCGGTCAAGGTCAACCGGGATTGCACCCGTAATTGGCAGAGGCCAGCGACCGGCGCCAACGTCATACCCGAGACCTCTGCAAAACATCTGCGCGAACGGGACCACAAACCGGCAAGCGTTACCGCGCTTCAAATAATCGGGGTATTGCTTCCCCCTGTATTCGTAGACCGCGGGGTATTGCTTCCCCTTATATTCGTAAATCAAGCATTCGCCCCTATAGCTGTAATTTCACGTTCGAGCCGACCGTCGCACTTGATCGGGTATTCGTGTCTGCGCTGACACAGCCACATCAGCTCTCGCCGAGGCGCATGACCAATCGGGTCATCAGCCCGACCCGGTCGCCAGTGATCGGTAACGTTGTGAATGCCCGACATAAAGAAGTCGAACCCGGTCAAGTAAACCTCGCCGGGAGCAAAGCTAAGAATGTCGAGAATTGCCGAGAACCCTGTCGTAGGGACACGGTCGCCGAGCAGGTGAAACTTGACGAGAAAGCTGTCTAGGTCGGGGATGTATGTATCGCAGAACCACCAATGTCGTCGGTTCCGGTAGATATACCGGAAGTCCACGCCATTCATTTTATTGCGCTGCCGATGCCATGCAGAGTCGATCG
>Ga0075420_100005869_pt1 | contig 10817 bp, 13 predicted proteins | sample SoiMetdeltSBSDD4_FD_75296 | JGI IMG/M metagenome (GOLD analysis project Ga0075420, IMG submission 75296) | Bulk soil microbial communities from a Populus tree surrounding site in Tennessee, USA - Soil MetaG P. deltoides SBSDD4 | ecosystem: Environmental > Terrestrial > Soil > Tree plantation... | reverse complement strand
CCAGTATCCTTAAACCCTATTCCAACATTGAAGTGGTGGGTGAAGCGAGCGATGGCGACGAGGCCGTTACGAGTGTTGGAAACCTCCGGCCGACCGTAGTGGTAATGGACATCAGTATGAAGAAAATGGACGGAATCACGGCAGCTCGATTGATTAAGGCCCGATATCCCGATGTTCTCGTGGTTGGATGCTCTGCCCACACACAAGAGTACAATATATATGCCATGAAGCGAGTGCGCGCGTTTGAAGCATTATTGAAGAAGGAAGATGCAACGGACGACTTGTATCCCGCGATACAGAGAGTACTGGCAGCAGGTGATCGCCTTACCAGCTAAGGATCACAACTGGAATCCCCCCGAAACATAGTGCGAGCTCCGATACTTACCTGAGTGGCTCTTCCTTTCCAGAACCTCTTACATTCCGTTGCCTCGATATAGTCCTCTCGGTTCTTATGGGGAAAGGCTCGTCTGGGTCTTCGCTCCTTACGCCGAGGCGATAAAGACAATGTCGGCAGAGTCGCCATGTACGGAAACTTGAGCCCTTCACGGGGCATGAATCACACCGGCGTCAAACGCAGAATTGAAAGTCCCGGGCGAGGACTACTACCGAGCAATCGGTTATGGTCCACAGGTAATTTTCATGGATTCAATGGTATTTGACATTTCGAGTTTCGAAAGTTTGGGCACACGTTGGCCGGGGGTCAAGGTAAGTTCCGGCCCCTTAAAGTCTGTATTCATCCAGGCATGCACTGTCGCATTGGAGCCCACAATCACGCTCTCAATGTCATTGTTCCAATTCCGCCCATAGACATCTTTCAAGGTGGCGTACTCTGCGGGGCCTTGGATCTTGACATGCGGATCGTCCTCATCAAATTCGTTGTCATCGAAAATCTCAATCCAACAATTCTTATCTACGACTTTGAGATCCACTGCTGACCCGATTGAGGGTGCCATAAAGACAATGCTCAAGCCGACCAAAAAGGCGCGCCACATATTTTCTCCTCCATTTGGTGTGTTATTCACTCTAAGACCTGGAGACGTGGACGCGGTACTGGGAATTGACCTTGGGGATGACTAAATTGCGAATGATTCTTCGACGTGTGGTCGAAAAGAGATGATGTTGACCTGCATGCTGGCCTTGACCAGGATTTTCTCTAGTACAGCGGGCTTGACTCATGCGGTAGTATGCCTGCGTAAGAGAAGAGGGCAAAATGTCGATCTCACCTGGCGAGGAAATACGCAATAACTACATACTGTCCCTTGTTCCAGAAGAGGAGCTGGAGTTATTCCGACCACATGTTGAGGTGACACAACTTCACATGGGAGATATCATTGAGGAAGCGAAACAACCTGTACGATTTCTCTACTTCCCTATAGATGCAGCCATTAGTTTTACAGGGAGAGACGAAAACGGGCATACCGTTGATGTGACCGTTACAGGCAAAGATGGTTGCAGTGGCTCATGCGTGGCCCAAGGGAGTGAAACGTCCGCCTCCACCGCCATGATTCAAGTCAGCGGTGCAGCGCTACGTCTGCCAGCCTTCGTCCTTAAGCAGAACTTTGACCGCCTTCACTTCTTGAGAGAAGCGCTCATTCGTTACAATTTATTGCTCCTCAGACATGCGGTAATATCCACAAGTTGCAGTCAGTTTCATTCAGGAGAGCAGCGATTAGCCCGTTGGCTTGTGGCACACGCCCATCGCACGGGATTGGAGGCATTTCCCTTCAGCGTAGATTTCCTGGCAGGGCAAGTGGGCCAACACCGCAACGAGGTTGACGCCTTCCTGAAGGAATTTGAAAAGCAGGATTTGGTGAAGCGAGAGCATAACAAAGTCCTATTAAGAGATATAGCCGGTCTCAGTAAGAGAGCGTGTCCTTGCGTGGGTCAGGCTGAAGAGGCGACAGAGGAGTATCGGAAAAGCCTTATGCAGTTAGCGACATCGCGATAGATGTAATTCCCTTTCACTGGTACCCGAGAGTAGGCGCCGCCCCGGCTACTCTATCAATACTGCCATCTAATCATCATCACCTCATCGTATTGTTGTTGCTGACCTGTTTCACGGGATGCGGAGGCTTCGAGCCAATCTTCGGGATAATGCCCTGAATCGCCTTGCGGGCGAGTTCGGCTTCTGCTCCACCTGGATAATGATCAATTACCTCCTCGAATGCCAGGCGGGCTCTATAATAATCGCCAAGCATCGAGTAGGTCTGGCCGATCTTAAACGCTGACGCAGCCCGCTTTTGACTTACTGGATCGTACGATCCGACATTCGAAAAAGACCTGAGGGCGTCTTCATAACGACCTAGCCGGTATTGGCATTCGCCAATCCAGTATTGTGCGTTCGCCGTCAAGGTTGCTTTCGGATGCAAGGCTATGAAGAACTTAAAGCCAGCCAATGCCGCTTCATAATCTCCCTGTTTCAACTCTTCCATCACTCGATCATATAAATGGCGTGACGTATCTTCCATGTTGGAAGCAGCAACGACTTGTGGAGCAAAATACAACACAGAGCTGGTAAAAAGAATGCAGAATAGTGTGGCGGCTCGTATGCGTGTTGGCGTGTCTTCTTTTGTCACAGTTGAGAGAAGGAAGGACACGAGCATCATGCTAATCCTATGTAGTGGACCTGTCCGGGACGGTAGACGGTAGCGATGTGTCGACCGGCATTATGAACGGCTGCATTATTGGTTGGACCAATGCTAAACAGGTCCATACTACCGCGAGCCATCACCATTACTGGCGTTCTCTCGTAGACCGCCAGAAGCATTGCCGCCTGCAAGGCCATGTCCTCTCCTCGAAACTGATACATGAGAGCCTCCGTATTGGTATAAAATTAGAACGAATTAAGGAACTACTTAGCAAGTGCAGTGCCATGGATGAGATGAAGAGAAATACTGATAACCACCTTTGACTTCACAATCCCCCACGGCGACTATGTTGTTTTTTCACCAACTAGTCGTATAAAGCGCACGTCTACGGCGAAAACATCACAGGAAGGCAATTGACAGTTCTTACTATCGAGCCTTCCATGTCGTGAAGAGGGCACACCGAGTCCGGTTTAGTGGCCCGAGTGGCCCGCAGCCTTCATTTTCACATTCCATTCACGCGCCAACTTCTGCGCCTCGGCAATTTGTTCGCGAGTCATCTGCAAAGAATCATCATCAGCAGCAAGCCGGTCACGCCATCTCTTCCCCTCTTCATATCCATAGGCTGACGACAGGTTGTACCACATATGCGCTCGCACAACATCCCGAGGGACGCCATGCCCGGTATGGTAAAGACGTCCAAGCATAAACATCGCAGGCCCGTGCCCCTGATCGGCGGCGAGCCCGCACCAACGTAATGCCTCTTGATAGTCCTGAGGCACGCCTCGCCCATGCTCGGACATCTCGCACAGTTTGTATTGCGCGTCGGGATACGCGTGCATCGCAGAGAGGCGATACCAGCGGGCGGCTTCTCGATAATTCTGCGGCACGGCGGTTCCTCTTTCGTAGCGCATACCGAGATTGTATTTGTCTTCAGGAGATGCACTTTCAGCGTTTTCGAGAAGTCTCTCTGTCTGTTGAATGTGATCTACGGGCAGAGTGTCAGGTCGGGGCCGCTGATCCGAGCAGGCCGCAAGGACGCATACGATCAGTACCACAAACAAAACGGAAAAGCGCGTCGTCATGTTGGCTCCTTGGAGTTCAAGTCTATTTTTCATCTTTCACTCGTCGAACACGCGTGAAAGTGTACGGGAAAGCGGTGATGACGGCAGCGGTCCATCAGGTCTCCCTTGGATGGACTACTCCCGCCACAAGGCTAGGGCGTCTCCCAAACAGGTGTCAAGGATTGTTTCGCGACGAGGGTACCAATAGGTATGGTATATCGTTACCCGTTATGTGTGAGGAACGGAGGGCCACCCCTTGTGCCAAGGAGTTTGGCACAGGGCCGACTGCTGGCAGCATACGAGGCAAACATGAAACGCGAACATGCGATTGAGGAAAGCAACCTTCTACATGTAGCGCGGAAATTCAGCACTTATCTTCAATCTAATTCAATTGAAACATCCACACAATCCAGGTAACAGATTACGCCACCTGCGCGAAGTACTTCTTGATCATCGAGGTGAGGATCATGAACAGACCCCCGCCTACTCCGCCTCCCGCGATGTTTCCAATGATCGAGCCGGGGTCGCTGCCGGCCCCTTGGGACAAAGCCGGGATGATCGCTTGCAGGATCGCCCCTCCGACCCCGCCTCCTACCAGGCCAGCCAAAGAATTTCCCACGGTGCCGAGGCTCTTGTCCGGCATGGCTGAGCCTGCCGCGTTGCCGCCGGCCGCGCCGCTGATCAGACTGATGATGAGACTTGTGATGTCCATTGGAATCTCCTTCCTACGTTGAAAAATGCTGGCAGCCTCGGCGTGAAGGTTCACCACGAGAGCCGACGCGCAGGCGCGAACGCTTTCCCCGCCGTTAGACAGACAAGGAACTTCCTACGCGTTCTCCGTTGAACTAAGCCAAGAGTTCCTTGGGAATGTTGCCTCCATTGTCGGCAAGCTTCTTCAAAACCGTCTTGTGCAGCCATATGTTCATTTGCGCCGAATCGCCCATTTTATCTGATGGACACCCGAGTTCTGTGGCCAGTTCCTTTCTCGCATTCAGACTGCTATCAATTCCGAGGAGCTTCAGGAGATCCACGATCGACACTTTCCAATTCAGTTTTTCCTGACGCTTGGCTGCAAGGTTTTCGAGCTTGGCGACAACATCGATCACGTTGATCGCCGTCGAGGGTGCAGGAGCCGCGGGTGCAGCCTGCGGAGCGGCCGGGGCCGTGGCAGGGCCAAACCCGAGCTTTTCAAAGATTGTAGAGAGAAAACCCATGACGACCTCCTTTCCGGTTCAGAAGGGATGCAAGCAACGCATCATCCATTCCACGTGCTGGTCACGATGACGTAGATGGGATTGTAGGAACTGAACAGCGTCCGGGTCTGATCAATATTGCTCAGCTTAAAACCTGTTTCTATTCATTCGACGTATTTGCGGCTGCTGGCAATATCCTCTAGCACAAATTGACCACAACGACGGACCCCCGAGGGAACTGCTTTTGCCGTGTCCTGCCCGCAGCGGATAGCTTCGAGTCGAGACGGCGATCGACGTGCCGACCGGCCTCACCTTCGGGCCATTTGTCTGCATCAATTGCGGGCAGCGATGGTGTTGGAACGTGGCACAATCCGCTTGAAGTGCTTTAAAGTGAGCAGTTTTGATCAGTGGCCATCCTTGAAAGGCGTAGAATCATTAAAGGTGCCAGCACCTCATCGCCGATTCTGACGATGGTGAATGAATGTCGTCACTGTATTGCAGATTGCACAAGGAGGTATTCCATGAACCCGATCCGATATCTCAGTATTGCAGTCGTTCTCGTGTTGGGGTGTCAGGGCATGCCCACGGTGACGAGGACTGGCGACGTGAAAGACGTGATAATTGGAGATAACCTGGCGTCAGGGGAAATTACTGTCAATCCAGGTGATGAAGTTCGGTGGGTCAACAAAAGGAGTGCACCTGTGCGAGTCGTCTTAATCGACCCTGTATCGGACAACCAGGTATCATGCAAGAGTAATTTCGGTGGGTGGATGACATCCAGCGATACCGCCCAACTGGCCACGAATGAAAGTGCCAGCGTCTGTTTCAGAGATGCGGGATCGTTCCGGTATATCATCAGGATGGCATCAGCCAGAACGGCTGGCGAGCTGAACGTTTCGGGAGTCATCAAGGTCGGTGGGCAGGGTGGCCAGGCCGTGGGTCAAACCAATGATCAAAACCGCGGGCGAAGCAGTGGTCAAACCGATGCCCGAGCAAGTGATGCAACCGATGATAAACCGTATGACCCAAGTGATCCCCCAATCTCAAGGTCGACCACTACCACGACTACGACGACAACGATGCCGCCAGCCAAGTGAATGCGACATCGAACTATCGATCAATGTGGCTAGGACAGTGGCAGCCCGTTGCGCAATCTCCGTGGTACCACCCTACCAATTAATGGTTGAGAATCTTGGCGGTGTCGCGAATCGTTTCACTCGCGATCTCATGTGCGTTTAGCCCACGCCTTTCGCTTCCCGAAGTTTCTTTGGCCCGCTTTCGCCGATGACCGTCAAGGTCGAGGGCAGACGAGTCCTAGGTCCTTGATGCGATAAAAGAGCTACGCTAAACTCTGCAAAAGCCTCTACCTATCGTTATCCGGCCACCGACGGGGCATGATGAACGCCGTCCGTTGGACTACCATCGTAACGTCTTGGATCCCGGGTGGACTGCTGGTGGTGTGGACAGTCACGGGAAGTGGCCTACTCATCACTACGGCTCAGGCCGAGTGGTATGTCGGTGGGTATGGAGGCATTTCCATTCCTGGCTCGCTGTCGAATGTCACCGTCTCCGATGCGACTCTGGGGGGCGGGGTTGCTAACGCCCGCATCAGCGATCTCGAACTCAAGTCAGGTCTTCTCGGAGGTGTCAAGGGGGGTTATTTCTTTGAATCGCGTCCTTGGCTGGGAATAGAAACAGACCTCTACACTCAGAATCCGGACGTGAAGCAACAGACGATCGTGGGAGGGACGAGCTCAGGCAGCGTGTTTGCCGGTAACATGCCGATCACCTCACTTCGGCTGACTGTCTGGACTGTGAACTTGATCATCCGCTCGCCGTCCATGAGTGATGTCTTTCAACCTTATGGCGGCATCGGGTATGGATTGTTCTTTGCAACCGGTTCACAGGGTGGACAGTCGACCACTCAAATTAACCCTGGATTTCAGTTCGTCGCGGGCGCCCGGTATGTGTTGACACAGGAATGGGCGTTGTTTGGTGAATTCAAATACAACAACACGGAGATCAGGGTGAGCGGAATCAAGGGAAATTACGACTCTCAAAATTTTGTCGTGGGGCTGATGTACCATTTTGGGAGGTAGATGGACCATCCGACGCGTATCGACTGGCTTCTCGCGACCGTTGATTATTGGGCTTGTTGTCTGCGTACGGGGTCCGGACCAACGTACTTGTACCCCTTATGCTCCATGCACGACATGAGAAGCGGAATATGAATCCAGTAGCCCAAATTATCGGTGATGATTTCCTCTCGTTTCTCAGATTCTGCGTACTTCACAGCGGACCACAGCTTACAGGCATTGTAATCCGTGAGCACCTGCGAGGCGGGCACCTCCTTGGCTTCCCAATACGTTGCGGAGCTGGGGACGGGTTCCACGGAAACGCATCCTGACATCCCCATGACGACGCACCACCACACCACCGCACCCTTCCGGACAAAGGCAGGTGTCGTTGTCATGATCTGTCCTCTACTCTTTCAGCCCAGTTGTCACCGGCACTTGTCATAGCACAGACCCACCAGGGAGACGAGTAATACCCGCCGGGTATGGTGGAAATCAACAGGGTCAGCTAACCCGTGAGTGTGCAGGGCGGCGTGAGCCATACTGATGCGCATACACGTACGTGAACTCAGCTCCGAGAAAGAAAATCAAGGCAGAGTAGTATACCCACACCAAGATTGCCATCAGTGAAGAGGCGGCCCCGTACATCGAGGTCATCGCGGGCCCTCGTAGATAGATTTCAATCGCCCACTGTCCCAACGTGAACAGCGCGGCAGTAGCAATTCCTCCAATCCAGACATCCTGCCAGGCGATATGTCCTGCCGGTAACATTTTGAACATGAGCGTGAACAGAACGGCCATGACAACGGGTGATCCCATGATGTCGATCGCCATCATCAAGACCTGCGGGTCGGACAACGCACTCTTGATGAATGTCCCCGCAGCGGCCATAAGGAGGTTCAGGACCAAGGCGGCGATCAGAAGGAACCCTGTTCCGATGACCAGCACAAATGAGAAGAGGCGCGTCCTGAGCAGTCCCCAAAGAGCGGACCTCCGTACCCGGCACGGAATCCGCCAAATGAAATTAAGCGCATCCTGCAGTTCACTAAACATGCCCATGGATACAATGAAGAGCGTAATGAAACTGATCACGGTGGCGACGGTCCCATGGACAGGGTGACCGGCGCTCTGCAACATGGGCGTCATCGCACTCGCTCCATGCTCTCCGATAAGATCTTCCAACTGACGACGCAACTCACCTTGCACGACACGTTCATCAACGACAACTGCCGCCACGGCGACGGCCAGCGTCAAGAGAGGGGCGAGAGAAAACAGCGTGTAATACGACAGGGCGGCACTCAACCGCCAGGGATTATCATCCCACCACTTCCGCGCCGTGGTCGTGAGCAAGCGAATGATCAACTCGATGGTCGTGCTCATTCTAGAATCCTGCGGCCGGTAGGCCCGCCATCATTGTACCTAGGGGTATGCAGGGTGGACCGGAGTACAGAGTCATAGAGAATGTGTAGATGGACGTTCCCATGCACGAGTCGCCGTGATGCGCATGCACAGCCGGACGCCGATATCCATTCTGCACTCAGCTCGCCTCGGAGGACTCCTATTCCTCGCTCTTATCGGTCCAGCCGGCTCCGCTCAGGCATCTCAGCCTGGGTTGCACGTGGAGATCCTCGGAATCCGCAATAGCATAGGAGCAGTGGCATGCGCATTGTTCGAAGGACCGGAAGGATTTCCTACTGAGTTTTTGCGCTTTGCCAGTAATATGGTGATAGTCAAAGTCCGTGCGACAAAGGCCACTTGTGACTTTGCAGACATCGCGCCCGGCACATTTGCACTAGCGGTGATTCATGATGAAAATCGCGACGGCAAACTCGCTACAAACGTGATAGGGATACCTAAGGAAGGATATGGGTTTTCGAACGATGCGAAAGGCTCACTAGGGGCGCCCTCGTTTGAGGCAGCGAGTTTCCTATACAATGGACAAAGCTTACATATGACAATCGCCTTACAGTACTGATGGGGCACCAGCACCCCAGCACCCTTCCTTCGTTCAACAATAGAACAGGCAATCTTGCTCCTTGTGCCGTTCACAGTGAGGTGGCGGAAACACCCCTTCGCCGATTGTGACCATTCCCTTGAGCAACCGACCGTTTTGGCAGATGGCGGAGGCGATTGGCACGAACCACGGAATCGTCGATGCACCCACAGTTAACGCATCGTGTTACCAGACAGGTACGCCCTAGCTCATCTCTCAGTTCACCGGAATTTTCAGGGATGAGCAGGCCATGGCAGCGTTGACATGACATACATCCTCTCTCCTTCACACTTTCGCCCATCGGGTGCAAACCTTTCTCATGCACTGAGCATTACGGTGTTGCCCGGGATATCGGCATCGTGAGGGTCGCCGTGGTTCCCTGCTTTGGCGCCGAAGCGAGGTCAAAGCGACCATGCAAGGCTTTCATGCGTTCCCGGATAGTCAGGAGGCCGATCTTCGAAGAGCAAGCGCTCCCCGTGTCCACAGCCTGTGGCCCTGCGCACGCCGCAAGATCGAAACCGCTCTCGTCACGCACCACGATCTGCAGGAGACCCTTGTCGCTGGTCAGACGGACGGTCGCCTGTTTTACGGCCGCATGCTTTGCGGCGTTGATCAGCAGTTCCCGCACCGAGCGAAAGAGCAGCACGGTACAACTGGTAGGAAGGCAGCACTCATCCATTCGATCAACTTCTACTCTGACCTCTAGGTCGTGTCGCTTCATTTGTGTCGCGAGCGCTCGAATCCCCGCCACTAGCCCTTGTTCGTGCAGAATAGATGGAGTCAACTCGGCCATCAACGTCCGGCAATACTCCAAGGCTTGGCTCAACACCTGGTCGACCTCTCGAACCATCTCATCGCCTACCGATGGCTCAAAGAGTCGCTGGAGTTGTCCGATTTTCATACGGCCCAGGACGAGCAACTGCGCCAGATAGTCGTGCAACTCCGCCGCCAAGTGTGTGCGTTCCCGCTGCTCCGCGGCATCGAACGCGATCGTCAGGGACCGGACAGTCACACGTGAACGTTCCAACTCCCGCGTGCGCTCGGCGAGTTGTCGTTCTAGCAATCGGTTGCGCTGTTGCAGCGTGAGATTTGTCGGGCGCTTCGCCTTCAGCCCGGTGTCCTGAGAGTCACGTAACGCTTCTCTCGCCAAATGGACGTCTGCCAACATCTTTCCATTATTCTTTGAAAGGTCCATCATGGCTCCTTGCGGTCTCACTGATTCGCATAGAAAAAAAAGAAGTGGAAACCCTCGTACTATGGGGGCATGTTAGAGCGAGTGGCGGAAGCCGAACTGTCTAAAACTGATCATTCCGCTGGTCTGCCTAAAATAATTTATCTTTTTTCCTCTCAATGGTCTTTCTTCTCTCAGACTTAAACCAATCCGCGCTCGCGAGGATGACTAACTGTGCAATAAAAACCTACAGTTGCATCACTCTCCGTCTCTCCTTTGAGTCGGTCCTGTACGCATCTCAATTGTGGCATTAAGGTACAGGGCTATCCTCTCTGGTGACCCGCAATGCCACAGTATTTCTTAAGGCAATTCACAATTTGGACACATCCTCTTTCTTCACGATAGTTTCCACCGGTTTGACCATCGGTCATCCCGTTGCAGCGTGGCATTTGAGATGCAATCTGTCCGGCATCAGAACCGACTGAAGTGGGGTGTATCCAAGAAGGATGCACTGGGACTGCCTCCCGAACGGAAGTGTGAGAGCATCGCGTGAGGTAGCGGAGGGTCAAACATGGTACGGGTAAAAGGGGCCTTTGATACCCAGCTGTTTCTCACAAAAGTCGGCAAGGGAATCACAAAGGTGCTATGCCCGAAGAAGCACACGATCTTTTCGCAAGGGGATGTCGCGGAGGCCGTGTTCTATATCCAAACGGGCAAGGTGAAGCTGACGGTGGTC
>Ga0075420_100005865_pt1 | contig 10820 bp, 10 predicted proteins | sample SoiMetdeltSBSDD4_FD_75296 | JGI IMG/M metagenome (GOLD analysis project Ga0075420, IMG submission 75296) | Bulk soil microbial communities from a Populus tree surrounding site in Tennessee, USA - Soil MetaG P. deltoides SBSDD4 | ecosystem: Environmental > Terrestrial > Soil > Tree plantation... | reverse complement strand
AGCCGGCGGCGCGACGGTAGAGATCGGCGCGATCTGGGCTGTAGCTCATACGCCCTCCGGCTTCGACATGCTCGCGCGGCCCGAACATTGATGGCAGCTTGTGCGTAAGGGCGAGCTCGGCAAGCCGTTTCGCGCCACCGAGTCGGCGCGTAAGAGCACGTGCATTTACCACGGACGCGCCCACGCGCCGTCCTGCGACGTCGCCAGCCCATAGAGTCGAATATTCGAGGGACTGCGCGGGCTGGTCGCGTTCCAGGAAATCGGCGTAATTTCAGCGTTACTTCTTCAACGGAACTCGTGCGAAAAGAAATTTCGAACCGTTCGCCTCACGCGCTCCCAATCGCGAGCGACGTCATCCCAAACGCGCTCGCCAAGGCTCGCAGCGGCCACCGGCGGCCGCCGGAGGACATCCGCCGTTGGCGGCTTCGCGTTGGCTTGGTCATACGGCGGGGCCGCTGAATTCCAGGTGGCATCACGTTCCTGCTCGGCGATGCCGCCGTTCGGTCGTGCGACTCCTCCTCGCCCCGTCGTCCACGACGGGTCCCGCAGAAGGCCATCGACGGAGGGTGGTCTGGTCGGTCGTTGCTGCGCCTCGCCCTTCCTTGCGTGTGTCGATTCAGGTGACGCCAGGCGCGCGTCGAGCACACGGGGCCGCTCGCTCGGCGTCGAGGCGCCGTCTCGCCATTGGTGAACGTGCTCGCCTTGTACAGTCGCGAGCGCAGCCGGAGGCAAGGCCACTCGCGATTCCCCGACGAGCACGACTGCCAACGCCGCGGCCAGCCCGAAACAGAATGCCGCCCCCACGGATGCCGCTTGCGTCAGGCGTCTGGCGCCAACCCACCGCGGCTTCTCCGCAAAGCGGCCATGGTGATGTCGCCGGGCTGATTGGACAGAAACAGCGCAGAGGAGTGCTCCGAGGACGGTGGCGCTGATCATGCCGAGCGCCGTCGAGCCGCCAAGTGGCGAGCGTGTCGTATGTATTTCCGGCTGGCCGCCACGTGGCCCCTTGTCTTCTGGTCGATAACGCTGACGCTGATCGTCAAGACCCGCTACGCGGTTTCCGTCTGACCGCTCGGTCCGGATCTCAACTGTGGAACTGCGCGGAGCGAAGATTCCCGCTAAGGCCGCGAAGCTGAGCGCCGTCAAGAGCAGCGCCAGAATCATGTAGAAGCCGCGGCGGTCGTGCAAGGCTCTTGATACGGCGGTGAAACGCGATGTCAGAGCCTGGACGGGGGAGGCGCCGAGCGGATGAGCCATTCGCAACGCTAATATGGCGCCGCATTCAGTGCAGACGGACTCGGAAGATAACAGGCGCTGCCCGCACACGGGACAGACGGAGGTAGCCATCACAGGGTTCCCCACCCAGTCCTCCTTCCGCGACTCGAAAGGCACGACACCGGCGCTATGCGGCAGCGCGGTCCGCACTTACTGGTGAGGACAACCGCCGACTCACGCCGAGCACCCGGAGTCCAAAAGTAGACCCCCGCCCGTTTGTCGCGGAGCCTTTAGCTGGAGCGGGAAACGGGATTCGAACCCGCGACCCCGACCTTGGCAAGGTCGTGCTCTACCACTGAGCTATTCCCGCGACCAGCGAGGTTGGATTCTACCACGGTGGTCGGTCAGCCGGCGTCCCGGAGGGCGGCCGCCGCATCCTCCGGCGGCACCGGATTGATGAAGAACCCGCTCCCCCACTCGTAGCCGGCCACGCGCGTCAGCTTCGGGATGATCTCGAGATGCCAGTGGAAGTGGTCGAGCGGGCCGTCGTGCAGGGGCGCCGTATGGAGCATGAAGTTGAACGGCGGCGTGCCGAGCACGGTGTTCATCCGGCGGAGGAAGTCCACCACCAGCGAGGCCAGACCACGGATCTCGTCGACGTCGGACTCCTCGAAGGCCGAGCGATGGCGCTCCGGCAGAATCCACGCCTCGAACGGGAACCGCGGCGCGAACGGCGCCACCGCCACGAAGCCGCCGGCGGCAGTGATGAGGCGGCGCCGATCGCGGCGGTCCTGGCGCACGACGTCGCACCAGACGCAGCGCTCCTTCATCTGCCAGTAGATGGCGGAGCCGGCGAGCTCCTCGGTGACCATGATCGGGATGATCGGGGTCGCGATGAGCTGCGAGTGCGGGTGTTCGAGCGAGGCGCCGGCGGCCTCGCCATGGTTCTTGAACACGAGCACGTACTCGAAGCGCGGATCCTTCTTGAGGTCGATGAGCCGCTCGCGAAACGCCAGAAACACGTCGGTGACGGCCTCGATCGACATGTCGGCCATGGACGCCTCGTGAGCGGGCGTCTCGATGACGACCTCGTGGGCGCCGACGCCGTTCATCCGATCATAGAGGCCCTCGCCGACGGGCTCGAGCTCGCCCTCGATGCGCAGCGCCGGGAACTTGTTGGGCACGACCCGGAACGACCAGCCGGGCCCGTTGGGCGACGACTCGTGCGGTCGGCCGGCGATGATCTCGGGCGGCGTCTTGTCCTCGTTGCCCGCGCAGAAGACGCAGGGGCCGCCACGCGCGCGCACGGGCTCGATGTTGAAGTCCGACGGCCGGCGCGCACGCTCGGTCGAGATGATCACCCAGCGTCCCACCACGGGATCCTTGCGAAGCTCAGGCACGGCGTCCTCCGGTCGTGAGGTCTTCGCGGGTGGCGGCGCGGCCGAGGAGCGAGGCGAGCGCCTCGGCGGGCGCCTTCTGGTCGAACAGCACGGCCGCGACTTCGCCGCAGATCGGCATCGACACGCGGTGCACGGCGGCCAGCGCGAGCGCCGTCCGCACGGTGGGCACCCCCTCGGCGACCATGCGCGTGCTGGCCGCGATCCGGGAGGGCGAATCGCCCCGCGCGAGGGCCATGCCGAGCGCGCGGTTGCGCGACAGCGTGCCGGTCGCCGTGAGAACGAGATCGCCGAGGCCGGCCAGGCCCGCCAGCGTGGAGGGCTCGCCGCCGAGCGCCACCGCCAGGCGCATCATCTCCGCCAGCCCGCGCGTGACGAGCGCCGCCCGGGCATTCTCGCCGAGGCCCAGCCCGTCGGCGATGCCGGTGGCGATGGCCATCACGTTCTTGAGCGCGCCGCCCGCCTCCACGCCGACGAGATCGCGGTTCGTGTAGAGCCGCAGCTCCCGAGATCGCAGCCGCGCCTGCAGCTCGGTCGCAAGCGCGTCGTCGGCGGCGGCGATCACCGCCGCCGTCGGGAGCGCCATCGCGACCTCGCGCGCGAACGTCGGCCCCGACAGCACCGCGAGCGGCGCCGCCGGAAACCGCTCGCGCACCAGCTCGCTCATCCGGAGGTGACGGGTGGGATCGAAGCCCTTGGTCGCGGAGACGACGGCGGCGCCGGCGGGCGGGGTCAGCCGCGCCAGGGTGGCGCCGAAGAACTCGGACGGCACCGCCACGATGACGACCTCGGCTCCGGCCAGCGCGGTCGCCGGATCGCTGGTGGCCTCGACGCCTGGCGGGATCTCGAGATCGGACAGATACCAGGGGTTCCGGCGTCGTTTGGTGATCGCCTCGGCCACCGCGGCCGTGCGGGCGCAGACGCGCACGGTGGCCCCGCCGCGCGCGAGATGGATCGCCAGTGCGGTGCCCCAGCTCCCCGCACCGACGACGGCGATCATGGGCGCGAGCCCTCGGGGGTCGGCGTTCGCGGCTCGCCCAGGCGGCGCTCGGTGCCGGCCCGGAGTCGGGCGATGTTGTCCCGGTGTCGCGCGATCACCACGGCGGCGACACCGAACGTGCCGATGACGTAGGCGCGAGGGGCGCCGAGGGCGAGCGCGCCGAAGGGAACGCACGCGGCCGACAGCACCGAGGCGAGCGAGACGAACCGCGTGGTGGCCGCGACCACGACGAACACCGGCACCGCCGCCAGCATGGCGAGCGGCGTCAGCCGCAGCAGCGCGCCGAGGCCGGTGGCGACACCCTTGCCCCCGCGAAACCCGAGGAACACCGACCAGCAGTTGCCGACGACCGCGGCCGCCGCGCCGGCCGCCGACACCACGTGATCGTCGCCACCGAGGCGGGCGGCGAGCACCACGGCCGCGTACCCCTTGACGATGTCGCCGACGAGGGTGATGACCGCGGGAAGGCGACCGAGCGTCCGCAGGAGGTTCGTCGCTCCGATGTTGCCGCTGCCGTGCCGGCGGATGTCCCCCACCCCGAAGGCGCGGGCCACGAGGAACCCGATCGGCACGGCGCCCACCACGTAGGCCGCCGCGACGGCCAGGACGTTCACGACCAGCGTTCTTCGTCCGGCACGATGGCCCGGTAGTCCGCCTTCCGGAAGAAGCGATAGAAATAGTCGACGGCCGAGACGATGGTCAGCGCCACCGCCACCCACAGCACACCGGTGGCCAGGGTGTGAAATCCCTGCGTCAGGATCCCCTTCTCGAGGATCAGCATGGTCACCGCGACGTACTGCGTCACCGTCTTCCACTTCGCCAGCCGCGAGGCCGGCACGATGACGCCGTGCCCCGCCGAGACGGCGCGCAGGCCCGTCACCGCGAGCTCTCGGCCGATGATCACCACGACGATCCAGGCGGCGATCTTGTCGATGGTGAGCAGCGACACCAGCGCGGCGGCGACCAGCAGCTTGTCGGCGATGGGATCGAGGAGGGTGCCGAGCGTGGTCACCTGGTTGCGGCGTCGCGCCACCACGCCGTCGAGCCAGTCGGTGAAGGCGGCCGCCATGAAGATGGCAGCGGCGATGAGCGCGTGCACGCGAGACGAGGAGATGAGGAACAGGATCAGCAGCGGGACGGCAACGATCCGGGTGATCGTCAGCCCGATCGGTAAGTTCACGCCTCGCCCTCGCTCGATCTATGAATGGCCGCGCTCATTATCGACGTCCGACGACGATCTTGTCAACGTCGCGACGATACTCCGGCACCAGCGTCCGCGTGTCGAGGGCCAGGCAGGCGGCCACGTCACGGCCCCGACCGACCGAGGCCAGATGCCGCGCCCAGGACGAATCGTGCGCCAGACGACCGACGTCCTTGCCGTACGGGCGTGCGGCACCGAGGGCGCGCTCCGCCTCGCTCGTCGGCGCGGCACCGGGCTCGGCGGCGGCGAGGCGCTCTACGAGCATGCCGGCGCAGACGTAGTCCTCGAGGGAGCGGGCGCCGCGCTCGCCGGCGCACAGGAGCAGCACGTCGCGGCCCCCGGCCTGCGCCCACGCGACGGCGGCGGCGTGGTTGATGAAGGCGGCCACGCCCACGGCCGCCGCCGGCCGCGCGGCCACGAGCGCCCGCGTCCCGTTACTCGTCGTCATGACGATCGTGCGACCGCCGACGCGGCCGCGGGTGAACTCGAGGGGCGAGTTGCCGAGATCGAAGCCCTCCAGCGGCTCGCCGCGCCGCTCGCCGGCGATCAGCGACTTCTCGAGGGTGGCGGCGCGGCGGCGCGCCTCCTCGGGGCTCGCCACCGGCACGATCCCCTCGCAGCCGTTGGCGAGCGCGGTGACAATGCAGGTGGAGGCGCGGAGCACGTCGATGACGAGCACGGTCGCCGCGACCACCGCGGCCGCCTGCAGGCCGTCCGGGGTGGCGGCCACGTCGATTCGCACGCTCAGGTCCGGCGGTCCCGCAGCGAGCGGATCTTGAGGCGCAGCGCGTTGAGGTTGATGAACCCCTCGGCGTCGCGCTGGCGGTAGACGCTGTCCGCCTCGAAGGTCGCGAAGTCGGTCCGGTACAGCGAGCGCGGCGAGCGCCGTCCGGTCACGACGACGTTGCCCTTGTAGAGCTTGACGCGCACGGTGCCGCTGACGTCCTGCTGGCACTCGTCCATGAACGTCTGCAGCGCCCGCCGCTCGGGGGCGAACCAGAAGCCGTAGTAGATCATCTCCGCGTAGCGCGGCACCAGGCTGTCCCGCAGGTGCAGGAGCTCGCGGTCGAGGGTGAGCGACTCGAGTGCGCGCCGTGCCACGTGCAGGATGGTGCCCCCGGGGGTCTCGTAGATGCCGCGCGACTTCATGCCGACGAAGCGGTTCTCGACCAGATCGACACGGCCGATCCCGTGCTCACCGCCGACGCCGTTGAGGTGCGTCAGGAGCTCCACGGGCCCGCGGCGCCGGCCGTCCACCGCTACCGGATCGCCGCGCTCGAATTCCACCTCGATCGAGACCGGCACGTCCGGCGCGCTTTCGGGTGACTGGGTGAGCAGGAACATCTTGTCGGGCGGCTCCGACCATGGATCCTCGAGGATGCCGCCCTCGTAGGAGATATGGAAGAGATTCCGGTCCGTCGAATACGGGCGCTCGGCGGTGACCGGCACCGGGATGTCGTGTCGCCTGGCGAACTCGATGAGCGCGGTGCGGGAGTTCAGCTCCCACTCCCGCCAGGGGGCGATGACGCGCAGCTGAGGCGCGAGCGCCGCATACGTGAGCTCGAACCGGACCTGATCGTTGCCCTTGCCGGTGGCGCCATGGGCGACGGCGTCGGCGCCTTCGCGCAGCGCGATGTCCACCTGGGCCTGGGCGATCAGCGGCCGGGCGATGGAGGTGCCGAGCAGATAGCTGCCCTCGTAGATGGCGTTCGCGCGCAGCATGGGAAAGACGAAGTCGCGGACGAACGTCTCGCGCAGATCGACGATGTGGACGGCGACGGCACCCGTCTTCATCGCCTTGTCGCGAATGGGGATCAGCTCCTCGCCCTGCCCGAGGTCCGCGCAGTAGGCCACGACGTCGCAGCGGTAGGTCTCGATGAGCCAGCGCAGGATGACCGAGGTGTCGAGGCCGCCGGAATAGGCGAGCACGACCTTTGGTACGTCAGGCATGGTCGCCGTACCCGCCGAGGAGGTCGACGATCACCGCCTTCTGCGCGTGCAGCCGGTTCTCGGCCTGGTCGAGCACGATCGAGTTCGGGCCATCCAGCACCTCGTCCGTGATCTCTTCGCCGCGGTGGGCGGGCAGGCAGTGCATGACGAGCGCGCCCACCTTGGCGAAGCTCACCAGCGTCTCGTTGAGCTGGTACCGGCTGAACGCCTCGAGCCGTTTCTCGCGCTCCGCCTCCTGTCCCATGCTCGTCCAGACGTCGGTGTAGATGACGTCGGCGCCGCTGGCCGCCTTGCGCGCGTCCTCGGTGACCTCCACGGAGCCGCCGAGCCGCCGCACCTGCGCGAGCACCCGTGGGTCCGGCTCGTAGCCGGGCGGGCACGCGATGACCTGCGCGGCGCCCAGCAGCGCACCCACCAGGGCCACCGAGTGAAAGACGTTGTTACCGTCGCCGATCCACGCCATCCGCGTGCGCGAGAGATCGAGGCCGCGCTCCCAGAGCGTGAACCAGTCCGCCAGCGCCTGGCACGGGTGCTCGAAGTCCGAGAGCGCGTTGATCACGGGGATGGTCGCGTTACGCGCGAGCGTCTCCACCGTCGCATGCGTGAACACGCGGGCGGCGATGGCGTCGACCCAGCGCGAGAGGTTGCGGGCCACGTCGGCCGGCGATTCGCGCGTCCCCAGGCCGATCTCGCCGCCCGACAGGTACACGGCCCGGCCGCCGAGCTGCACGACGCCCACCTCGAACGTCACCCGCGTGCGCAGGGAGGGCTTCTCGAAGATCAGCGCGATCGACCGGCCCGCGAGCGGCGTGTCCCGGTGTCCCGCCTTCCAGCGCTGCTTGAGGTCGGCCGCGAGCTCGAAGAGCGCGAGGACCTGCTCGCGCGAGAGGTCGCCGGCCGAGACGAGGTGTCTCATCCGCCGGCCTTGCCGAGCACGTCCTTCAGAATTTCGAGCGCGCGCGCCATCTCACCCGGCTGCGCCACCAGCGGCGGCGCCAGCCGCAGGACCTTCTCGCCGGCGGTCAGCACCAGCAGGCCATGGTCGCGGCAGGCGTCCACGATGGGCGCCGCCGGCTTGGCGAGCTCGACGCCGATCAGAAAGCCGCGCCCGCGGACTTCCTTGATCGTCGGGTGGCTGGCCTGGAGGGTGCGCAGCCCGTCCATCAGCTCGCGGCCCAGACGCGCCGCTCGCTCCGGCAGCTTCTCGCCGATCATCGTGTTCAGCGTGGCGAGAGCGACGGAGGTGACGAAGGGCGTTCCGCCGAATGTCGAGCCGTGGCTGCCGGCGGTGAGGACGCTGGCCGCTTCCTCGCGGCAGAGCATGGCGCCGATCGGCACTCCGTTGGCCAGGGCCTTGGCGAGCGTCATCACATCCGGCTCGACGCCGGAATGCTCGTAGCCCCAGAGCTTCCCGGTCCGCCCCATGCCGGTCTGGATCTCGTCGAAGATCAGCAGCGCGCCCGACTCGTCGCACAGCTTGCGCAGGCCAGGCAGATAATCATCATCGGGCACGTGCACGCCGCCCTCGCCCTGGATGGGCTCGACCAGGATGGCCGCCGTGCGGTTGTCGACCGCCCGTTCCATCGCCCGGAGGTCGTTGTACGGCACGTGCTTGAAGCCCGGCATCAGCGGCTCGAAGCCATGCTGGTACTTCGGCTGCCCGGTCGCGGTGACGGTGGCCAGCGTGCGGCCGTGGAACGAGTTGTGGGTCGCGATGATCTCGTAGCGGTCGGAGGCCAGCTTCTCCTTGCCGTACTTGCGGGCCAGCTTCAGCGCCGCCTCGTTGGCCTCGGCACCCGAGTTGCAGAAGAAGACGCGATCCGCGAACGAGTGCTCGACCAGCATCTTGGCGAGATGGATCTGCGGCGCCGTGTGAAAGATGTTGGAGACGTGCAGCAGGGTGGCGGCCGCCTCGCGGATGGCACCGGTGACGACCGGATGGCAGTGGCCGAGCGCGGTGACCGCGATGCCGGTGGTGAAGTCGAGGTATTCGCGGCCGTCGGAATCCCACACGCGCGTCCCCTCGCCGCGCACGAGCAGGATCGGCGTGCGACCGTAATTCGGTGTGTGATACCGGGCCGACCACTCCATCAGCGTCTTGGTGTCCATAAAGGCTCCTAGAGCACGATCTCGGTGCCAATGCCCTCGCGCGTGAACAGCTCCAGCAAGATGGCGTGCGGCAGCCGCCCGTCGATGATGTGCGCCTTGGCGGTGCCGCCCTCGAGCGCGCGCAGCGACGACTCGACCTTCGGCAGCATGCCGCCGTCGATGACTCCCGCCTTCATGAGCCGCTCCGCGTCCTTGCGCGGCAGCGTGCTCACGAGCTTGCCGTCCTTCCCCTTGATCCCCTGCACGTCGGTGAGATGGATGAGCTTCTCGGCGCCCAGCGCCGCCGCGATCTCCCCCGCCACCAGGTCGGCGTTGATGTTGTACGTCTCCCCGCCGCCGCCCACGCCCACCGGCGCGATCACGGGGATGAAGCCGCGCTCCTCGAGCAGGCGAATGGGCTCGGCGTTGACCCGCTCCACCTCGCCGACGAGGCCGATGTCGATCAGCTCGCCGGACTTCATCCGGTGCAGCCGCCGCCGCGCCAGCAGCAGCTGACCATCTTTCCCGGAGAGCCCCACCGCCTTGCCGCCGTGGTGGTTGATCAGGCCGACGATCTCCTTGTTGATCTTCCCGACCAGGACCATCTCCACGATGTCGACCGTCTCCTCGTCGGTCACGCGCATGCCTCCGACGAACTGCGGCTCCTTGCCGAGGCGCTTCATGAGCGCACCGATCTGCGGGCCGCCCCCATGCACGATCACGGGATTGATGCCGACCAGGCGGAGCAGGATGACGTCGAGCGCGAAGCTCTCCTTCAGGTCCGCCTGTTCCATGGCGGCGCCGCCATACTTGATGATGACGGACTTCCCACGGAACTCCCGGATGTACGGGAGCGCCTCCATGAGGATCTCGACTCGCTTGACCTCGTTGTCCATCACAGGATGTACCGGGAGAGGTCCTGGTCCCGCCAGATGTCGGCCAGCCGCTGCCGGACGTACTCGGCGTCGATGGTCAGATCCTTGCCCGGCATCTCCGGCGCATCGAACGAGATGTCCTCCAACAGCTTCTCCATGATGGTGTAGAGGCGGCGCGCGCCGATGTTCTCCGTGCTCGCATTGACGCGCATGGCGATGTCGGCCACCGCCTCCACCGCCTCCGGCAGGAACCGGAGCGCCACCCGCTCCGTCTTCAGCAGCTCCACATATTGCCGGATCAGCGCGTTCTGCGGCTCGGTCAGAATGCGGACGAAATCCTCGCGCGTCAAGGGCTCGAGCTCCACCCGGATCGGAAACCGGCCCTGCAGCTCGGGGATGAGATCCGACGGCTTGGCCACGTGGAAGGCGCCAGCCGCGATGAAGAGGACATGGTCTGTACGGACGATGCCGTACTTCGTGGTGACGGAGGACCCCTCGACGATCGGCAGCAGGTCACGCTGGACGCCCTCGCGCGAGACATCCGGACCGTGGGAGCCCTCGCGTCCGGCGACCTTGTCGAGCTCGTCCAGGAACACGATCCCGGAGTTCTCCACCCGCCGGATAGCCTGCGGGATGACCTCGTCCATGTCGACGAGCTTGGCCGCCTCTTCCTGCGCCAGGAGCCGCCGCGCCTCGGCGATCCGTAGCCGCCGCCGCTTGGTGCGTCCGGGCATGAAATTCGAAAGCATGTCCTTGAGATTGATGCCCATCTCTTCCATGCCCTGGCCGGAGAAGACCTCGAGCATGGGCATCGTCGGCTGGTGCTGGGTCTCGACCTCCACCACCCGCTCGTCGAGCCGACCGGCGCGCAGCTGCGCGCGCAGCTTCTCGAGCGTCGCCTCGCGCGACGCCTCCGGCGACACCTGCTCGAGCGAGGCGCTGCCGAACGGCTCGCCACCCCGGCGGGGGAGCAGCAGCTCCAGCAGACGGTCCTCGGCAAGCTTCTCGGCTTTCTCCTGGACCTGCGCGGTGAGCTCGGCTTTGACCATGTTCACCGCGAGCTCGGTGAGGTCCCGGATCATGGACTCCACGTC
>Ga0075420_100005864_pt1 | contig 10825 bp, 16 predicted proteins | sample SoiMetdeltSBSDD4_FD_75296 | JGI IMG/M metagenome (GOLD analysis project Ga0075420, IMG submission 75296) | Bulk soil microbial communities from a Populus tree surrounding site in Tennessee, USA - Soil MetaG P. deltoides SBSDD4 | ecosystem: Environmental > Terrestrial > Soil > Tree plantation... | reverse complement strand
CTCGGATCTACGATGATCGATGACTACCGCTACAAAGATTCTCCTGAGAGCATCCTCACCAGCATCTTCGCATGCAGTCAGATGAGTGGTCCTCGACCGAAGGCTGGAGACGACTTGGACGAAGCCCTTGCCATTCCGCTAGAGAACATCTTCGCTGACCCGAAGAGGTTCGTGATCTCAAACCACATCCCACTGGTCCATATCATCAAACAGAAAACGGGAGCCGCACTGTGACAAACCTCCTCCTGACCGATAGCTACAAGCACAGCCACGCAGAGCAGTATCCTCCTGGCACCAGCAAGGTCTACTCCTACTTCGAGAGTCGAGGTGGGAAGTATGACGAGACTGTGTTCTTCGGGCTGCAATATCTCCTCAAGAAATACCTCCAGGGAGCATTCGTCAAGCTCGATGACATCTTCGCTGCTGACAAGATGCTGTCCTCACACTTCGGGAAGAAGTTCGACAAAGCCAAGTGGCTGCACATCGTCGAGGCACACGCGGGCAGGCTCCCTGTAAGCATCCGTGCGCTGCCTGAGGGAACCGTGTGTGGAAACGGCAACGCGATGATGACGGTAGAGAATACCTGTCCTCAGTGCTACTGGGTGACGAACTGGATTGAAACACTCCTCGTCCAGACGTGGTATCCCACTACCGTAGCAACACAGTCCCGATACATCCGTAAGATGATCTTCGACTTCCTCCAGGCCAACGGCACGCCTGAGGGAATCGGGTTCAAACTCCACGACTTCGGCTTCCGTGGTGTGTCCAGTGTCGAGTCAGCTGGCCTGGGAGGTGCTGCCCATCTGGTGAACTTCTCAGGAACCGACACCTTGGCTGCCCTCTACATCGCCAGTGAATACTACGGTGAGGCATGTGCTGGGTTCAGCATCCCAGCATCCGAGCACTCTACCATCACAAGCTGGGGCAGGGAGCACGAGGTTGACGCCTTCCGCAACATGCTGGAGAAGTATCCAGAGGGCCTCGTTGCCTGCGTGAGTGACAGCTTCGACATCTTCAAGGCATGTGACGACCTGTGGGGAACGCAACTGAAGGATCGCATCCTCGCTCGTCCAGGCACTCTTGTCATCCGTCCTGACAGCGGTGATCCAATCTCCGTCATCATGACGATGCTGAGCATCCTCGGAGAACGGTTCGGGTATGAACTCAACAGCAAGGGATTCAAGTCCCTCGACCCGCATGTCCGCATCATCCAGGGTGATGGCGTGAATGCAGTCACCATCATGAACATCATCAGTGCCATGCACGACCAGGGCTGGTCGGCTGACAACATCGCATTCGGGATGGGTGGAGCACTGTTGCAGGACCTCAACCGCGACACCAACAGGTTCGCATTCAAGTGCTCCTCGGTGACTGTCAACGGGGAGGAACGCGACGTGTGGAAGGATCCAACCACTGATGCTGGGAAGATCAGCAAGCGTGGGAGGTTGGTGGTTCTGCCTACGGCTCATGGGTTGGCGACATTCCGAGAGAATGCAGCGAACATCACAGACAACCAGTTGCATGAGGTGTTCCGCGATGGACGGTTGTTGGTGGATCAGAAGTTCTCCGACGTTCGAACGAGAGCGAGGGGCTGATGACTCCCAAAGAGAAGTATCTGTGTCGTGTTCTTGCTAGGCTGATTGATACCAAGTTCGATGGTGAGGTATACCAATTTGAAGAAGCGAACGAGGTGGTAGAGAGGTTCATTGAAGTTCACAACGAGGATACGCCTTGTCGCTACGAATACGAATGCGTAATGACAGGCCGGTGCCCTCGTGATCCGGTTTGTAACAACTGAGGAGTTGAGATGATGACACTACCACTTTCCCTAGTAATTATCCACTTTCTGGGTGATTTCCTCGCCCAGAACGATTGGATGGCGATCCACAAGTCCAAGCGGTTGGATGCCCTCACGCTCCACGTCTTGGCCTACACGTCTGTCCTCTTTGTGGTCCTCATCTCCTTGGACTACAGGAGTGACTTGGCTCTATTGTTCGCTGTGACCACCTTCCTCGCTCACTGGGTGACGGATTTCTTCACGTCCAAGCTGAGTAGGAAGCTGTTCTGGATGACTGGTCCATACACCGGAGTTACCCAGCTGAGGATGGGACAGCCAGAGAATGTTGAGGGTGCTACTACCATGCACTTCCCAACAGGTGAAACCGTCTACATCGACCACGAGGGCCAAGGCATACAGTCCCGCCACTGGTTCTTCTGCTGGATTGGATTCGATCAGGTCCTCCACTACGTCCAGCTGGCTGTGACGTATCAGTGGTTGTTTGGAGGCGTGTGATGTTCATGTGCAAGAACTGCCACGACGAGAATGCACACTTCGGATTTTTCAAAAGCATCGGTCCATGTGAAGGCTGCGGTAAGACAGCTGCTTGCATTGACTGCCACAACATGAACTGCTGTCCTCGAAAGAAAGAAGCAGGCCAAGAAGACTAAGAAACCGTAACGAAGATTTCCCCCTCGACCCTAGGAGCATCAATGAAACTACGCCACCTCACCCTTCTCGCACTGCTGATCGCAACTCCCGCATCAGGTCAGCAGCTGTTCTGGGATCAGCCATCAATGTCACCATCGGAGGCCCAGGTAGCAACCTACCACATCCTCCTCAACGGTGCTCAGGCAGCATCACCTCTCATCCAGGTGTGTTCTGCAACCGACGTGACCACTTGTTCAGCTGCCCTCCCAGGTGCTCAGGCTCCTGGCACCTATCAGCTGGGGCTACGTGTCACAACTCCAACTGGAACTGCCCTCAGCTCAACTATCCCGTGGGTTGTTGGCAATCAGCAGCCACCTCCTGAACCTGTAAAGCCAACCACACCTGTGCTGACAGCAACAGTGACTGGACCTAACAGTGTGCGCCTCTCTTGGATCGACGTATCCAACGGTGCTGGTGGTGTAGCAAGTTATAACCTACGACAGTCACCGCCTCCTCATGCCTGGGGCCTAGGTCCTGGTAGCCCTGTCATCGACCTCGGACTAGTGGCTGGGTTGAGTGTAGGACAGACACGCACGTTCGATGTAACCACCCTCGCATCTAACACTGTGTACGACTTCCAGATGGTCGCCTACCGTGCTAACCCTGCTGGTTCAGCACAGCAATTCAGTGACCTCAGCAATGTGGTGCAGATCAAGACACCTGCTGTAACTACACCACCTGTGCCTCCTGTGGATCCCATCACAAAGGCAAGTATCACCAATCGTCGCTGTGACATCACGCTAGTAGTCGAAGTTCCTCTCTCCTACAACGGAGTCGGTAGACTACAGGTTCAACAACTGGTAGGCTCTACGTGGACGAACGTCAGCTCTCCCATCCAGAGAGCACCGTATAGCCTCACCCGTGACAACATCAACCACGGGACGAAGTTCCGAGGTTCGTGGTCAAAGACTGGTGCCAATGGGCAACTGTCTCAGGAAGCAACCGTTAATTGCCCATAATGGGATCAACACCTGGAGCTAACAAGGAGCGAAAGGCTCTGTTAGACAAGAACAAGGAAATCAATTGCGGCCACTGTCCATACAACCGTGGAGAGAACCGTAAACGAGTCCCTCGTGAACGAGTCGAGAAGTATCGTAAACTCTACGAAAGGAAGAGGAAACCGTGAAAACAATCAACAGCAGCTCAACCATCGCCCGTTTCGCCTATCGTCAGACATGGCCATTCAACGTCCTAGGATGGGAAGCGAGGATGCCATCTCAGACATCACTCTGCCCTCTGTTCTGGCGCACAGCTGTCGGTAGCCCTGTGATATGGCTGCTGGGTGTGGTTTGCATCGCTACGCTGATTCCTCTGTTCTATGTGACTACCTACCCTGTTGTAGTGGGTGTGATGGCATTGAAGAAGAAAATCAACAGGGCAAAGCACGCACGCTGGGAGAAACTTACAAGCCTCTCTCCAGAGGAATACCGTGCCCGTAAAGAGGCCAGCATCGGTTACAAGCTGGATCAGTTCATGTCCCTCCTCTTCGACTTCGTTGCTGCGAAGAAGGAAAAGGTCTGCCCAACAATTCGTATCAATTACAAGAAGTAGGAGAACACATGAAACTGTTCCTCTTCATGATGTGGATCATTGCGATCCTCGCAGCCATTAGCTGCACCCCAGTAACTCAGCCATCAGATGCTGTGGACGCACCACGACAACCAAGAAACTCACTTGGTGTTAGATACCTAGGTGATGGAATCTACCTCATGGAGACTCCTCATCGTTGCATCTTCACAATCTTTGGTAATGGTATTGCTGTAGTAGACCACAACCCTGCCATTGGATGTCTATAAGGAGAAAACATGGACCGCACAATCTCAATCATCGCTGGCCTCATCATCGCTGCCGCCGTAGTCAAGGGCTGCTCGTCGTCTACGCCTGCGGCTCCGACTCCTCCATCCCAGCAAACCGCCGTGGATGCCGTCCCAGCACCTGAGCCGTTCTGCCTCTCCTTCGCTCCGAAGCTGGAGGAACCCAATGTCCAGCAGAGTCAGGCTGGCCCGAGAGTTGAACTGGAGTATTACCCGATCCTCAACACCGTCACTGGTAAGCTGATCTCCCGCTACGAGGTCCTCTTCCAGCGAATGAGTTTTCAGAACGTCTGGGAAGATGTATCCATCCCATACGTCCAAGTTGAGGTCGATCCAAACAGAGACAAGCATTTCATCTCATGGCTGATTCGCAACGACCCTGACGGTGAGGGACGTGGTGGACCGAATGGCACCTACCGTGCTCTAGTTCGTGCTCACCTGGGTGAGGAATGCCACCCTGCTCGTCGTCTAACTGACTGGGCAACCTCAGAGACATTCTCGGTAAGCCAATGACAAGCCCATACGGAACACTACACCTCGTAGCCAAGAACGGAGAAGTCGTGACCAGTTGGCACAGCTATCCATCGATCTACAACCTCGGCCACAAGGCTATTGACAAGCTCCTCGACCGCCCTGTTCTGGTAGAGGAGAAAGTCGATGGCAGCCAGTTCAGCTTCGGTTACTTCCCCGATGCAGAACCCGGCCTCGAACTGAAAGTGAAGTCAAAGGGAGCTATCATCCATGTGGACGCGCCTCCAGCAATGTTCCGCAAAGCTGTGGAAACGGTTAAGAGGATCGCCACAGAGGTGGGACTACGCAGCGGGTGGACATACCGTGGAGAGGTCCTGGCGAATCCACACCACAACACTCTCGCTTACGATCGTGCGCCCACTGGGAACATCATCATCTTCGACATCAACACTGGGGAAGAGGCATACCTGGATTACGATTCGAAGGCCGAGGAAGCAAAGCGCCTTGGTCTGGAAGTCGTCCCGCTCGTGTTTCGAGGTATCGTTCCAAGTATTGAAGCCTTTCGAGAACTGATCGACAAGCCCTCGATCCTTGGCGGTCAGAAGATGGAAGGTGTCGTGATCAAGCCAGAGGATTACCTCTACTTTGGTCTTGACAAGAAAGTCCTCATGGGCAAGTTCGTGAGTGAAAAGTTCCGTGAGGTCCACGGAGCAAGTTGGAGGGCAGCGAATCCGACCACTGGAGATATCATCCAGGTTCTCGGAGAACGCTACCGCACCCCTGCACGGTGGAACAAGGCTATTCAGCATCTCGACGAGGCTGGTAAGCTGGAATACTCCGTGCGGGACATTGGTAAGCTGATTGGTGAGATCGGTCCTGACATCGAGCGTGAGTGCAAGGATGAAATCATGGAAGACCTCTATGCCTACGCTCGTAAGCACCTCATCCGTCACTGGACCAGAGGGTTCCCCGAGCACTACAAGGAACTCCTCCTGGAGCGTCAGTTCGAGAAGTATCAGGAACCCCCAGACATCGCACCTCCTGGGGTGGAAGTGTTTGAACAATTCCCGGAGGAACCCAAGTCATGAAGCTGAGAGAACTACTGGAACGACTGGAAGGATACGGACCTGAGACGGAAATCCTCGTTCCCAGTTTCGATCACTCCTACCGAAGCCTCACCGTTGTCGATGGCATCGGTAAGGTGGTCAATCGCGGTGGTGAGTGGACGGACGAAAACGACAACCTCGAATCCGATGTCAAGAGAGCCGTTGACGGCATCTGCTTGGAGTGATGATGACACCAGAAGTATCGAACGCGCTGGCTGATCTGCTCTACACGCTGAACTTCGCCCTGAAGGCTGGGATGGTTGTTTTCCTCCTCGCTTTTCTAGCAGGCGTCATCTCCGGTGCTGTTGGTGGGGCTGCAGAAGATGGAAAGAAAGGAGACGTTCGTGGCTAACCTCAACCCTGTCAAGGACTGCTGTGGGATTACGGAGATCGGGAATATCTCCATGCATGAAGATCCAGAGGATGTCCTCAAGGATATCTATCATCGGATCATCAACGGAGTGAACTACGACAACCCAGTCCAATACTCCAGGAAGAGGCGTCCGTTTTTCCTCTTCTCCGGTGTGACCACTCGGCATGTCATGGATCATGCCTCAAACCGACCTGACAACTACGGTCAGGCGCTGGAGGACTACATCCGTTCTCATGGGCTGGGTAAGGTCGTCTCCACCACACCCACCAAGAACTGGTCTGGGAATGATCTCAAGGTGTGGATCTGGACTGCTGATCTGTTTGCTCTGGAGATGTGGGGAAAGGAACGAGGACTCTGATGTATACCAAGACTGTCACAAACTTCAACACATGGCACAAGTATAAAGTGCCGTGGTGGAGGTTCGGACCATTCGCAGTCCAACTTGGCAATAGCAGCTGTGTAAACGGACAGTTCGTTACTACCTACGCCTCACCTGGTGATGAGGTAGCCAGGGTGCTGGGTTACTACATGTGTGACTGGCGCTACAGGAAACTCAATGATCCATACGTCAAGATGGGTCATGAGGAAACCGGAATACTTCCACGATAGGAGTCACGATGCACAAGATTTTCGTATACGGCACTCTCATGGCAGGCTGTGGCAATCACCGCCTCCTGAAGGACTCGAAGTTCCTCCAGGGCGGCCGAACGCTACCGCACTTCACAATGATCTCCCTCGGTGGGTTCCCTGGTGTCCTCCCAGACGGCAAGAATGCCATCGAAGGTGAGGTCTACGAGGTATCCGATCAGGACCTCATCCATCTGGATCAACTGGAAGGGCATCCAGACTGGTATCGTAGAACGCCGACACGACTGCAAGACGGCACGGAGGTGGAAATTTACCTCTACCCGGAAGCACCGCCTCGGGTTCATGTAATCGAATCAGGCAGTTGGAGACAGTATCGAGGAGGAGTGCATGGCCGTTAGCAAACCCATGATGATCTACAGCGATAACGCCACTATCGGCTGTGATCCAGAAGTATTCGCCAGAGACAAGGAGGGCACGGTTGTGGCATCCGATGTCCTCATCCCTGCGAAGGGACTGTTAGTGGATGGAGGTTACGGTCTAGCATCTGTGGTTCGTGATGGTGTTCAGATTGAACTGCACCCTTCACCGACCTCGTGCCGAGCAAATGTCAGCAATAGTCTCCAGAAGTGCTTCAGGACACTTGCCAAGGCGGCCACTGAGAAGGGCCTCCAAATCTCCTTCGATCAGGTCGTGACACTGGACAAGAAGGCACTCGCTGGGATGTCTGAGGATGCTCAGCGCCTCCGGTGTCTCCCAAGCTTCAACGCCTACAACGCTGTCGGTCAGACAGTGGATGGCAAGAAGTATCGGAAGCGTAGTGGTGCTGGTCATATCCACGTCGGGTCCGGTGTTTTCGGTCCTGACAAGACTTACATCGATCACAACAAGGGCATCAAGGCATTCGACATGCTTGTTGGCATCCCTGCTGTCCTCTGCGATCGTGATCCAGGTGCTGCGGAACGTCGTAAGGTGTATGGCCTGGCTGGTGAATATCGCCTCCCAAGTCACGGTGTGGAATACCGCACCTTGTCGAACTTCTGGCTTCGCAACTATGCCCTGTTCAGCCTCTTCGCTGGGATGGCAAAGATTGCACATGGGGTGGCGATAACTGAATACTACGTCAAGCGGCATGCATACATCTTCAAGGCAACTGGGATGTATGACCGCTACCACGACAGGCCGATGGAAATCCTCATGGACGGTGTGGATGAGATGGACTTGCAGGATGCCATCAACCACAACGACTTTGACCTCGCCCTGAAAATCTACGATAAGCACGTAGAGCCATTCCTCAAGACCGTAAAGTCTGAGTATGGCATCATGGGACAGCGGCAGTTTTCTCCGTCGAGTGGAAACCTCGACGAGTTCCGTCACTTTTTCACGAAGATCAAGGAAGAGGGCCTCGGTTACTGGTTCAAGGAAGAACCACTTCAGCACTGGCTTACGAAGCGTGAAGGGCACGGCACCGGATGGGAGGATGGCTTTGTACCCACAATCCGTGCTGACATGGCAGCTACGAAGAAGAAAATCATCAAGGTCGGAGCCAACGTGGCGAGGCTCCGAGATGCTCGTGGTCGATTCGCCAAAGTTGCATAGGGAGGTCAGATGGAAACAAACGTAGTTGCAGAGGGTGGAGATGTGGTTATCTCCACACGCCTTCGACGCACCAAAGATGGTCTGATGGTGAATGTCAAGGTTTCCCCAGAGGTGGAGGAACTATTCCGCACCTGGGGTGGGGCACGGACGGAGGAGTGTAAGCTCTATGGCAGGATGTGGAAGCCTGTCACTGAGACTCAGCAGCTCCAGCTGTGGCGATGCTTCCAGACGCATCACAACACCGGAGGACACTCATCAACCCCAATCTTCTGGAAGGGCGGACGGCTGCCTATGGAGGATGGAATTGTTGACATCTCGTTCATTCGACTCGTAGGAGCGAGCAACCCTGAGGGAGTTACCTTCTACGTAGATACCCTCATTGGCTACTCTGAACTTGATTCCGTCGCGGATAAGATCAAGACAGCCACTGGATGGTTCTATGGCGAATTCGTCAAGCCTGTGGAACTGAAGATTGACGTGCAACTGTTGAATGGAGGACGCTAGTTGCCATGCCGAAGAATCGTGTCAAGAATGTAGGTGTTGAACTGGAGGGTGGTTGGATTAAGCCTCCCCAGCCACTACAGCGAGATGGTAGCCTGAAATTCCACGACATCGTGCATTACGAGGCAGGTCGTGGACTTGCTGGACCTGCTCCTGCTGTAGCTGCATTCAAGAAGCTCTACGTCACTGGTGCAGTGTTGGAGGAACACAAGATCCCTCAGGTAGGTGAGATCGTCAGTCCAATTCTGGAAGTTCCAGAAGTGGAGGACTACATCAGGACCAACTACCCTAATATCGTAAACGAAACCTGTGGCCTCCACGTCCACATGAGCTTCAAATACAAGCTGAACTACCAGCGGCTGATGACGGAGGACTACACTCGGAAGATGGTAGTAGGGCTGATTGACTGGGCGAAGAGGAATGACCTCCCGAAGGATCACCCTCTCTGGCCACGGTTGATGAAGCCAAACCACAACCACTGTGCTCATGTTTACCTCGGTGATAACCAGGTGACTATCGCCGGAAAGGATTACAACAGTCGAGGAACCAACTACAGCCGGTATACAGCAATCAACTACTGTTGGGCACAGCACAAGACAGTCGAGTGTCGCCTACTCAGTATGTTTGACACGGCTGACCAAGCGGTGAGTGCGGTGGGTGAGGTGATTCGTATCACGAACCTCTTCCTCAGCAAGATCAAGAGTCGGGAGAAGAAGTTCAGTGTGGTGATCAAGCGCGGTGCAACCCTTGTGGATCACCGTCGGATTCGAGTTTGAGAGGAGACTGTCAATGTGTGTGATTCTCGTAGCGCGTAAGGACATTCGGCCGTCGGAGGAAATGATCCAGTTGTCGTGGGATGCCAATCCACAGGGTGCTGGTGCAGCATGGAAGGATCCTGAGGGGCTGGTGAACTGGCGGAAGGGAATGACGCTGGAAGAGGTGCAGGAACTGAACAAGAAGCTGCCCTTCCCGTATGTTCTACACTTCCGTGTGGCATCTGCTGGAATGCTGAAGATCCCTGGCCTCAACCACCCGTTCCCGGTGGAGAAAGATGCGTCGATCTCCACTGTGGGTCGATTCGTCGGTGATGTCGTGTTCCACAATGGCCACTGGGCCAGCTGGAAGCACGAAATGAAGGACCTCGCTGCTAAGGGTGGTTGGAAGATCCCGGAGGATCCGTGGTCTGACAGTCGTGCAATGGCCTGGGTTGCGAGCCAGATCGGTGTCGGATTCCTCGAATTGCTCGATGAGAAGATCGTCCGTTTCGGTCCTGATGGTGTCCATATCATGGGTCATATGGGTCACGGTGGGTGGGACGAGGTGGATGGGATCCTCGTGTCGAATAGGGGGTGGGAAAAAAGAGTCACTCACTCGAACTATACGACGCCTCCTGCGTCCATGTGTGGGGTAGAGAGGGCCGGGGGTACCTCTCGCAACACGACCTTTCAGAGATCGACAGGAGAGCTTGCTCAAACAGAAGGAAGCGAGGGAAATCAGCAAAAAGCAGTACAAGCGACGAATCAAGCTGCTACGGGCGGAGATCAAAACGGCCAAGAAACGGTAGACACTTACGAGAACGAGGAACTCCAGAAGTGGCTTCGGGATCATCCTCACAACGCTCACAGACGGCATGTGGCGTTGAATGAGGAGAAGTGCCAGGTGTGCTTCACAAAGGCTGCAAACGTGTTCGATGGTCCGAATCAGAGATTCGGCCGTTGCTGGAGCTGCTATGATCGGCAGAAGAAGGCTCCGATCATCGAGGCAGCTATCGTGGTTCCTGCTAGTGTGGCGATTGCAGCGAAGTATCACCGCTGTGAGCAGTGCAAGATCAACAGTGCTGCAACACAGTTGACAGACGGGAGCAAGAAGTGGATCTGTGGAACCTGCT
>Ga0075420_100005861_pt1 | contig 10828 bp, 6 predicted proteins | sample SoiMetdeltSBSDD4_FD_75296 | JGI IMG/M metagenome (GOLD analysis project Ga0075420, IMG submission 75296) | Bulk soil microbial communities from a Populus tree surrounding site in Tennessee, USA - Soil MetaG P. deltoides SBSDD4 | ecosystem: Environmental > Terrestrial > Soil > Tree plantation... | reverse complement strand
CGAATCGATCGTGGTCGTGGGCGCAGCCCTTTCCGCGGACGTGGATGCTCCGACCGAGCGCGTTCATTCTGCGCCGGGAGCGCGTCGCGGTCAATCGCCTGAGCAACCGACGGGCGAACGTGCGTACGGTTCCTGGCAGAGCACGAATAGATTCATTGCATCGAGGCGATGTTTTGTTTCAGATAATTGCTGAGGTATAGATTGGGCAAGGTTTGTTACAAATGAGCATGCGGTCGCGTTTCTCACTGACGTTGCTTCTTCTTCTGGTCGCCGCGGCTCTGACCGCAGGCGGCGTCGCCGGGCAGAAAAACCCTGTCGCCTCGACGCCAGAATCGCTCGCGGTCGGCAAGAAGGCCTACGACACGAACTGCGCGGCCTGCCACGGCAATCTGGCTCAAGGTGCGGTCAGGGCTGGCATCGTCATCTCGATCATCGCGGAGCAGGGCGCGAAGCAGCCGTCCGATCTGACCGACGACCAGTGGGACAACGGGTCGACCGACGGCGAAATCTATTCGGTCATCAAGAAAGGCCTCCCGCCAACGATGATGGCAGGGTGGGACGGTCGAATCTCGGACGCCGAGATCTGGAGCATCATCAATTACCTTCGAGCGCTCGCGACGAAGAAGGATTTCGCCATCGCGCCAACGGCCGTTGCTGACGCTGCGCCGCGACGGATGCTGGAGTTGGTGGATTACGCGCAGATGCCGATCACGGGCGTCCTCGGGGGCGAGAACACACGCGGTGAACTGGCGCGCGTGAACTTCCTCCGAGATGAGCCCGGCGGACGACGGTTCTTCGTGAACGACCTCAACGGGCCGCTGTACATCCTCGACAAGAAGACCAAGCAGTTCACGACGTACCTGGATTTCAACGGCCTGGCGGGCCGTCCCGGGCTTTTCCCGAAGTTCACGTTCGAGCGCAATCTCGCCATCGGGCTGACAAACTTCATCTTCGATCCCGACTACGCGCGCAACGGCGTCTTCTACACGATCCACATGGAGGATCCGGCGACAGCGGCGCCGGCAGAACCAAAACCGGGCGTCGTCGCCGGGCTCGACTTGACCGGCTACACGATGACAGCGCCAGTCGCGACGCCGACGACCGGCGGCCGGATCGATCGCGAAGCCGTGCTCATCGAGTGGACGGACCGCGATATCACGAACAGCACGTTCGAGGGCACCGCACGAGAACTGCTGCGGCTCCAGCAGCCGACGCCGATTCACCCGATGGGCGAGATGACGTTCAATCCCGCCGCGAAGCGAGGCGATCCTGACTGGCGTGTGATGTACATCGGGAGCGGCGACGCCGGCACGGGGGAACAGAAGGACATCCGCCGCTTGAACCCGCAGCGCCTGGATACGCTCGTCGGAAAAATCCTGCGCATCGTGCCGGACCTGCGCGCGCATACTCCGACGACCACGGTCAGCGAGAACGGACGCTATCGAATTCCCAACGACAACCCCTTCGTCTCAGTCGAAGGCGCGCGCAAGGAGATCTGGGCGTCCGGCATTCGCAATCCGCATCGAATGATCTGGGACTTCCCTGCTCGACCGTCCGCACGTCCGCGCCTGATCGCGTTCAACATCGGCCTGAACGCGTGGGAGACGGTCCTCATCATCAAGAAGGGTGCAAACTACGGGTATTCGCTCCGGGAGGGCACGCAAGCCATGACGGCCGAAGGCATGAAGCCGGTGCCTGCCGACGACACCATTCCGCTGCAGATCACCGACACGATCGTGCGCGGCACGATCAAGCCGACCTATCCCGTGATCGCCTACCCCCACACGGCGGTTGGAGGCGACGCGATTGCGGGCGGGATCATCTACCGCGGCAATAAAATTCCGGCGCTGAAGGGGAAACTTCTGTTCGGCGACATCACGAGCGGCCGTGTCTGGTATGCGGAGATGGCCGACGTGATGCGCGCCGACGACGGCGATGCCACAACCGTCGCGCCGATTCACGAGATCGATGCCGGCTTGCGCCGCCTTGCCGAGGAGACATTTCGTGCACGCGGAGGCCGAGGTGAGACGTTACCTGGGGCTGCGGCGGTTTCAGGGCGCGGACGCGTGGACATGCGCTTTGCCGAAGACAACGCCGGCCAGCTCTATATCCTGACGAAAAGCGACGGCATGATCAGGCAGGTCGTCGGGTTCAAGTAGACCCAAGACTATAATGGCGCATCCAATGCGCCTGGCCACGGCAGCTGCCCGTTCCTCACGAAGAACTCTCGCGTGATCGGGACCAATATCGGCCCGTATCGAGTCCTGGGAAAACTAGGCGAGGGCGGAATGGGCGAGGTCTATCGCGCCCGCGACACGAAGCTCGGCCGCGACGTCGCGCTCAAGGTCTTGCCCGGCGGCGTCGAGCGCGATCCAGCTCGGATCGCGCGATTCGAGCGTGAGGCCCAATCGCTCGCGGCGCTGAACCACCCCAACGTCGGAACCCTATTCGGCATGGATCAGGACGACGGCCGCCACATCCTGATCATGGAGCTGGTCGACGGCGAGACACTCGAGGAACGAGTAGCTCGCGGTCCTGTACCAGTCGATGAAGCGCTGCGGATTGGCCGGCAAGTCGCCGAAGGGCTCGAGGCCGCGCACGAGCGCGGCATCATCCATCGCGACCTCAAGCCCGCAAACGTCAAGGTCACGCCTGATGGCGTCGTCAAGGTGCTCGACTTCGGGTTGGCAAAAGGCGTCGAGTCCGCAAGCGCCGCTGGCGTGAATCCGGCGCAGTCTCCGACCATCTCGGTGCTCGCCACCGAGGCCGGGATCATTCTCGGCACGGCCGCCTACATGTCGCCGGAACAGGCGAAGGGGCAGCCAACCGATCACCGCAGCGACATCTTCTCGTTCGGCTGTCTCCTCTTCGAGCTCATCACCGGCCGCCGCGCCTTTGCCGGCGAGACCGCATCGGACATGATCGCGTCGGTTCTCGCACGGGAGCCGGATTGGACGGCCCTTCCACCCACGATCGATCGACGCATCACGCGGCTCCTCCGCCGCTGTCTCGCCAAGGCTCGTCGCGAGCGATTTCAGGCCATCGGCGACGTCCGCGCCGAGATCGAAGCGATCCTCGCGGAACCCACCGTCCACGATGCAGCCGCGCCTGCTCGCCGCTCGCTGTGGTTGCTTGGAATGTCCTTCGCCGCAGTGGCGGCGTTGGCTGCCGCGGTGGGGAGCGCCATGGCACTCGCCCGCCGGCAAGTCGCGGTACCGGCGGTGACGCGCTTCCAGATCACGATGTCTCCCGAGCAGGTTCCGGCGACGAATTTCAACCGTCAGGTTCTGGCGATTTCGCGTGATGGCAGGACGATCGCGACCGGCGGTGACCGTCTCTACTTGCGGCCGCTCGCGGAAGCCACGGCGCGGCCGGTGCCTCGGACCGAGGCGTCGATCTCAACGAGCCATCCACTGTTCGCGCCCGACGGCCGCTCGCTCGTTTTCTGGGCGCAAGCCGATCGTACGCTCAAGCGCGTGGCCCTCGACAATGCGTCGATAACGACGCTCGCGCCACTGGCTGATGGAGGATATGGTGCGCAGTGGGCAGGTGAAGAGGCGCTCTACATCAGCGAAAGTGGCCAGGGAATCTTCAAGCTGTCGCCAAACGGCGGGCAGCCGCAGGTTGTCGTCCCGGTCGAGACTGACCAGTTGATCTACGGACCGCAGCTGCTGCCAGATGGCGAGACGTTGCTATTCACGCTCGGCACACGGGGCATGGCTTCATGGGATCGGGCCAAGATCGTGACGCAGTCTCTTCGCACGCGTGAACGCCAAACGATCATCGAGGACGCAACCGACGGCCGGTACGTTTCGTCCGGACATTTGCTATTCGGCCGCGGTGGCGCTCTTTTCGCGGTGCCGTTCGATCTCCAGAAACGTGCTCGGTCCGGTGATCCAATCCTCGTCGTCGAAGGTATTCGTCGCGGTGCGCCGGGCACTTCCGGCGTGATGCACTACGCAGTGTCAGACACCGGCACGCTGGTTTACATCGAGGGTCCGGTTACCGCGACAGCCACGACGCTGCAGATGGCAGCCTTCGATCGAAGCGGCGTCGCGCAGAACCTGAACGTGCCGCTTGGCCCGTATTCGACGCCGCGCGTCTCACCCGATGGCACCCGGGTCGCCGTCGTCACCGACGATGGCCGTGAATCTCAAGTGTGGGTGTACGCGCTGACAACGTCCGGCGAAACTCGACGGGTGACAATCGACGGAAACAACCTCTTTCCGGTGTGGTCGCCTGATTCACAGAAGCTCGCGTTCCAATCGAACCGCGGAAACGAGACCGGCATCTGGTGGCAGCGCGCCGACGGCGCCGGCAAGCCGACTCAGCTCACGCGCCCTGAGGCCGGACGAAGACACATCCCGCAAGCGTGGTCGCGGGACGGCCGCCACCTCCTGTTCGATGAGATCGACAACGGGCGCGTGACCATTCTCGACTTGTCTATACAGGACGGGAAAATCACGCCGTTCACGACAACCGCGTCGGACGTGCCAAGCGGCGCAACGCTCTCGCCCGACGGCAAGTGGGTTGCGCACACCGTCCGGACGGTCAACAACAACGCGCAGGCACTTGTTTTCGTCGAGCCATATCCTGCGACGGGCGCGCGTTTTCAGATCTCGAGGGACTCTGAGGATGGGCACCATCCTGTCTGGAGTCCCGATGGCACCGAGTTGCTGTACACGCCTGGTCCCGGCAACCGCCTCACGTCCGTAGCGATCACGACCAAGCCGGTGTTCTCTTATAGCAGCGAGCCTCGGCTGATCCCTCGCCCGTTCGTCAACACGCCGCCCGTCGTCGCGCGTCCGTACGACATCATGCGTGACGGTAAGCGGCTCATCGGGCTGCGCAGCGACGTCGCCGCGGACGGACGGCCGATCCCGCCGGTGATTCAGGTGGTCGTGAATTGGTTCGAGGAGCTCAAGCAGCGCGTGCCGATCAAGTAGAACGCGCCTCAACAGTACTTGTGAATTTGGAGACCTAGCATCATGACCTACACCAGACGCGAGCTCGGGAAACTCGCCCTCTCGGCGCTTCCAGCGGCGCACCTGCTCCGCACCTCGGTCGCAGCCTTCCAGGCAAAGCCGAATTCGAAGGTCCGAGGCGTGACCATTGGCATGAACGTCCCCTACAACTTCGGCGGACGCAATATGCCGGCAGCCGAGATCATCCAGAACTGCGTCCAACTTGGCATCAGCGGCGTTGAGCTGCGCACGCAACCGGTTGAAACGTTTCTCGGCGCACCCGAGCACCTCGTTCCCACCGGTCGAGCGAGCGGCGGCGGACGCGCGGCGACGCCGGATCAGCAGGCGGCTCAGAAGGCCAACGCCGAGGAACTGCGGAAGTGGCGGCTCTCCGTTCCGATGGACAAGGTTCGATCGCTCCGCAAGATGTTTGACGATGCCGGCGTGGCCGTTGAAATCGTCAAGGTGGACGGCATCTTGACGATGACCGATGAGATCGTCGATTACCAGTTCACGTTGGCAAAGAATCTCGGGGCGAAGGCGATCTCAACCGAGATCGCTGTGCCCGACACCAAGCGCCTCGGCCAGTTCGCTGACAAGCACAAGATGATGGTCGGGTATCACGGCCACGCGACGACGACCCCGGCTGACTTCGAGACCGCGTTCAGCTACGCGGCGCACAACGGCGCGAATCTCGACATCGGCCACTTCGTCGCCGGTCAGAACACGTCCCCCGTGCCGTTCATGAAGCAACACCACAGCCGGATCACCCACATTCATGTGAAGGACCGGAAGATGAACAACGGTCCGAACGTCCCGTTCGGGCAAGGCGACACGCCGATCAAGGAAGTGCTGCAGTTGATTCGCGACAACAAGTGGAACATCCAGGCGACGATCGAGTTCGAGTATCCGATACCAGAAGGTTCCGATCGGATGACCGAGATCAAGAAGAGCATCGACTACTGTCGCGCTGCCCTCGCGTGACACACCGTACGACCAAGGACCTATAGACGCCGTCCGCTCCCGAGCGACAGGCTGGTGCCCTCGGCCAGAGGAGCCCAGCATGGTGTGGTTCAGCAACGTCGTCGTGACGCTGGATGGAGGGACTTACGAGTTCGAACCGCGATCCCAACCAAAAGGCGCGCCCCAGATCGCTGCAGTTCATGAGCCGGATCGGAGCCACTTCTGGAACCAGGCGAGCACGGCCCGGTCCGCTTCGGCGGTCACTTGATGTCCGGTGTTCGGCTGGAGCTGCAGCACGAGACGGTCGGCAGCGCCGCTTGCTTTGTATGACTGTTCCGCTGCGGCAATGCACTCGCGAACGCCGCCAATCGGTGTTCGCGGATCCGAGTCGCCATTGATCACCAGCAGCGGCCGTGGTGCAATCAACGGCAGCATCGCGGGGCCATCGAACTCTCCGTAAATTCCAGGTGCCACCCGGTCGTAGAACTTCCGCATGAAAGATGCGCCAACGCTTTCCATGCTCTCCACGGCGGCAACGTCGAGGGCTTCGCGAAGCGTCCACGCGCGGGAATCCCAGGCGCCGTGGTCGAGGGCCCAACGAAAACTCTGGACGCCAATCAGCGGGACGGCGACAGCGATCCTGCGATCGACGGCGGCGGCCAGATACGTTTCCATGCCGCCCTTTGAGATGCCCGTCAATCCAATGCGAGAGGCGTCGACATCAGGCCTCGTTTCTAGGTAGTCGATCAGCCGCATCACATCCCAGACGGTGTCGTAGAGAAACGGGCGCTCACGCCCCGAGCGAAACGCGCGCAGGATGGCGTCCTGGTACGGAGCCATGCCGCTCGCAACAGGACGCGCGCGCTCGCCGTGATATCGGCCATCGATCGCGATGGAGACGAAGCCATGCGCGGCGAGGTCGCGCAGCCGCGACATCATGCCCTCTTTCGAACCGCCGGTGCCGTGCAGCACAATCACGACTGGTCGCCTGGCGGGGCCAGTCTGTTGCTTGACCAACACAGTAGGCACACGTTGTCCGGCCTCCGCGGCGAAGGAGATCGCTTCCGCGACGAGCCCGTCTGATGACTCGAGCGGGCGTACGACGGGCTCGAGCGCAACCCTCGGCCGTTCGATCATCGCCAGAAAGGCTTCGCGCGACGTCGCCGCAACTGGCGGCGCAGTGAAGACGGGCGAAACCAGACCGAGAGACACGAGCGACGCGGCGATCACACGCATACAGGATCCTCTTTGTCGTCAACTACTCAGCTCTCAGGACTGACATCGGAGGCACACGCACGGCTCTCAGCGCCGGCACGGCCGAGCCGGCAAGCGTCATCAGGACTGCCAAGCCCACGGCGATCGCGAACGTTGCCGGATCGCTCGGCGCCACACCGAAGAGCAACGCGCTCATTCCCCGTGCCGCCGCGTAGCCGCCAACCACGCCAGGCACGATGCCGATCGCGGCGAGGCGCATCCCGTCGGCGAGGATCATGCGGCCGACGCGCGCGGGCTCCGCACCCAATGCGAGGCGTACGCCGATCTCCTGAGAGCGTTGCGACACCGTGTAGGCCAGCAAACCGTAAATGCCAACCCCTGAGAGTAGAACGGCTACCGCGGCGAGCACGCCGAGCACCTGCAGCTGGGCGCGCCGAGGCCCGGTTTCGCCGGCGAGCACTCGATCCATCGTGCGAATATCGGAGATTGGCTGCTCGGGATCAACCGCACGAATGATTTGGCGGACGGCAGGAATGAGCGCGTCACCCTGGCCGGCATGGCGAATCACGAGATCCTTGGGGTCGAACCCTCCTGGAAGTCTTTCAGGCACTTGCTCGGCCGGCAGATACATCTGAGGCTCGCTGGTTCGTTCCAACCCGCGGACGCGGATGTCGCCGACGACGCCGACGATGGTCCGCGTTTGGCCGCGGTGCTGAAACGTCTTGCCGATCGGATCCTGACCGGGCCAGTAACGCTCGCCAAACGATGCGCTGACGACGGCAACGAAGGCACGATCGCCCGTGTCACCCGCTTCCACGTCGCGGCCGCGGTGAAGTGGAATGCCCATCGTTTGAAAGTACTGCGGCGTGACCCAGCGGTGGCTGACGTACACATTTCGCGCGCTTCGCACGTCCTGACCGGGAATCTCGACGCCGGTAATCAAACCTGTGGTTACCATCGGGAGGCCGGTGATGTACGCCGCGCTCTCGACGCCGGGCAGCGCGCGTATCGATGTGAGGACCCGCTCGTAGAACTCACCGCGACGCACCGGGTCGTCGTATTTCGGCCGTGGCAACGCGGTCTTGAGCACGAGCACATTCTCGGTCACAAATCCTGGATCAACGGCCTGCACGCGCCACACGGCGCGAATCAACAGACCGGACGTAATCAACAGGACGACGGACATCGCAACTTCCAGCGCGACGAGGACGCCTCGAAGTCGCTGCTTTCGGCCGCCTCCTGCGCGGCTCCCTTCGCGGAGCGCGGCGAAGCCCATGCGTCCCACGCGCAGCGCAGGAAACACCCCGAAGCCGAGCGCGGTCAGAGTCGTGAACAGCGCCGCCACACCAATGACGCGCAAATCAAGACTTGGCTCCGTCGCGATCGGCAGTGTTGGAGGCACGAGCGTTGAGAAGAGCGGCACCGTCACCGCAGCGATCAGCACACCAGCGATGCCGCCGAGGAGCGTCAGGACGATGCTCTGCGTGATCAGCTGTCGGATCAGTCGCTCTCTGCCGGCCCCGAGCGCCGCGCGTACAGCAAGCTCGCGCTCGTGCGCTGCCGCGCGTGCCAGAAGCAGGTTGGCGAGATTGGCACATGTCAGCAGCAAGAGGCACAGACTCGCGCCGCTCAGACTCACCAGCATCACGCGAAAACGGGGGGACATGTTGTCCCGCATCTTGTAGAAGCTGATGCCAGTCTCCGCGTTCGTGTCCGGGAAATCCCTGCTCAAACGATCCGCCAACATCGTCAGCTCCGCTCTCGCCTGATCGAATGTGACGCCTGGCTCGAGCCGCCCGACGGCCTCGATGTAGCTGTTCGTGCGAAGCGCCAGGTCCTCCTGTCGAAACGACAGCAGCGTCCACATCTGGACGTCCCGATTGGGAAAGTAGAACCCGCGCGGCATGACGCCGACGATCGTGAACGGTGCGCCATTGAGATTGATTTTCTGCCCGAGCACCGTAGCGCTGCCGCTGAATTGCGACTGCCAGAGGCCGTAGCTGATGACGGCCGAGCGGTTGTCTTCTTCGCTGCCGGATTGGAAGACACGCCCCAACAGGGGCCTCACGCCGAGGAGAGGCAGCACTTCAGGCGTAACTGGTGTGATGGCGAGGCGTCGCGGCTCTCCTCCACCCACGAGGTTCACGGCATCGCCGGCGAACGCGCCCATTTCCTCGAACGAGGTGCTCATGCTCTTGAGGTCGCGATAGTTGGCGGGCGACAGCTGGTTCATGCAGCCCCAGCCGCCGCCAGTTCGCGGGCCCTCGCAGAGTCGGACGAGCGCATCTGGTTCTGGAAACGGCAACGGACGAAGGAGCACGAAGTCCGCCACGGAGAACGCGGCGGTATTGGCGCCAACGCCGAGGGCAGTCACGAGAATCGCGGTGAGCGCAAACCCTCGTGCGCGGCTGAGGGTGCGGAGGGTGTAACGGAGATCCTGCTTCAGGATGTCCCAGTGAGCGGCGGCATTCATATGAACCTCCTGGACGCTGCGCTCACTTGGACGGAGCGGCCAACCGGAGGGTTAGCCGCGCGACGGTGCGTGGTGCGAGGTGCCTCGTGCCAGGCACCTCGCATGCGACGTTACCGAAGGTACTTGTTGAAGTGTGCGAGGGTTCTCTCCCACGCGAGCTTCGCGGCGGCCGCATCGAAACGCGGCGTCGTATCGTTGTTGAAGCCGTGCTGGGTGCCGGGATACAGGTGGCGCTCGTAGCGGACGTTCGCGGCCTTCAACGCCGTCTCGTAAGCGGGCCAGCTCGCGTTGATTCGCTCGTCGACGTCGGCCGACTGAATCACCAGCGCCGCCTTGATCTTCGGCACGTCTTCCACGTTCGGTGAGCTGCCGTAGAAGGCAACGCCGGCCGCGAGATCGGGTAAGCGCGTGGCGAGGAAGTTGACCATGCCGCCGCCGTAGCAGAACCCGACCGCACCGACCTTGCCGGTGGTTTCGGGCCGCCCCTTCAGCGAATCGAAGGCCGCCACAAAATCCTCGCGCGTCTTTGCCTGGTCGAGTTTCGGGAAGAGCTCGCGTGCTTTGTCCTCGCTGCCGGGGTATCCGCCAAGCGGAGCCAGCGCGTCGGGCGCAAACGCGACAAAGTTATCGACGGCCAACCGCCGCGCGATGTCCTCGATGTGAGGATTCAATCCTCGGTTCTCATGAATGACGAGAATCGCTGGCAGCTTGCCTGTCGCCTTCGCCGGCTGGGCGAGATAGCCGCGCATCTTGCCGTTGCCCTGGGGCGACTCGTACTCCACGTACTGCACTTTGATGCGCGAATCCTCCGGCTTGATGACCTGCGCCTCGAGGAATTTCGGACTGAGCTGATCGAGCAGCATCACGGCCGTCACGCCGCCTGCAGCGTATTTCGCCGCCTTATCGAGAAACCCGCGGCGGTCGAGCGCTCCGTGGACGTACGCATCGAACAAGGCCAGCAGTTCCTGGTCGAAATCGTGAGCGGTCTTGCGTTCCATCGTTTCGTTCCTCCTCAGCGGATTCTATACCTCACTGACGAGCTTCGGATAGCGCGCTCGGCGCCGTCGTTCGTCGCCGGTTCTGCGATAGCATAAACGCGCGCCCGGTCGATTCAACGAACGAGCTCAGGAGGAAGTTGGTGCAGCGTGCGGCAGCCAAGTACGCGTTGGCTATTGGTGCGGTAGCGGTCGCAGTCCTTCTCCGCGGCCTACTC
>Ga0075420_100005860_pt1 | contig 10829 bp, 7 predicted proteins | sample SoiMetdeltSBSDD4_FD_75296 | JGI IMG/M metagenome (GOLD analysis project Ga0075420, IMG submission 75296) | Bulk soil microbial communities from a Populus tree surrounding site in Tennessee, USA - Soil MetaG P. deltoides SBSDD4 | ecosystem: Environmental > Terrestrial > Soil > Tree plantation... | reverse complement strand
ACGGTCCGGCTGCCTTCGACTCCGCTCAGGCCAGGGAAGCCGGACACTACAGCGGTTCGGCCGGAGCCGAACACAACGACCGGTCGCCGGCCGTCACCGTCTCGCCAACGATCACCACACCAGCGATGACGATGGCCGGCGTGATCCTCGGCACCGCGGCGTATATGAGCCCCGAGCAGGCAAAGGGCCGCCCCGCCGACAAGCGCAGCGACATCTGGGCCTTCGGGTGCGTGCTCTTCGAGATGCTCACGGGCAAGCGTCCCTTCGACGGCGACGACGTCAGCGACACGCTCGCCGCGGTGCTGCGCGCTGAGCCCGACTGGAGCGCGTTGCCGGCCGCGACTCCGCGCGGCGTCCGAACGCTCCTTCGCCGCTGCCTCGAAAAGGATCGCAAGCGACGGCTCGCCGACGCGGCCGATGCACGGCTCGAGCTCGACGATGGAAGCCTCGATGCGCCTGCGGCGGCCCCGCTCGCCAAACCCTCATCCGCGCGGCGGGCGATAACGGTCATCATGGGGATCGTCATCGCCAGTGTGCTGACCAGCGCCGTCTGGTGGGGCGCGCGGCCTCGCATTGAGGCACCTATCGTCACGCGCTTCACGATTCCCCTCGCCGACGATGAACAACTGGCGTCGTATCCGTTTCGAGCGATCGCGATCTCTCCTGACGGCCGCCAGATCGTGTGGTCTTCCAATCTCCACCTGAACATCCGGTCGATGGGAAGCGTCACGCCGACGGTGATTGCCGGAACCGACCACGGATTCGCCATCGGCACACCAGGCTTCTCGCCTGATGGCAAGTCGATCGTCTACGCAACATTGGGTGAGCGCGACCGCGGCCCCGTTCTTCGGACGATCAGTGCATCGGGTGGAGTCCCGACGGTTGTTGGTCAACCGGAGATCAACGGAATTTCAGGTCTGAGCTGGAGTGACGCTGGCATTCTCTACACCGACCGCAACGGCGTGACGCGCGTGTCCCCTGGTGGGAAGCCCGAGGTCGTCGTGCCGCTCATTAAAGGCGAGACGATACAAGGTGTATCGGCGCTTCCCCGAGGCGCGGGCATCCTGTTCGCGGTCGCGCAAGGGCGCGACCCGGGCGTCGCTCCAACGATCGATCTCTGGGACAGCGCCACCATCGTCGTACAGCCGCCAACCGGGGAGCGTAAGACCTTGATCAGCGGTGGCAGCGAACCTCGCTATCTGTCCAGCGGCCATCTGTTGTATGCCCGCGGCGGCACGCTGTTCGCCGCACCCTTCGATCTGAAACGGCTGGCGGTGAGTGGCACCGGAGTACCCGTACTGGAAGGCGTGGCGCGGTCCATTCTGGGCCGCACATCGTCTGGGTTCGCGCAAGCTGACGTCTCGGCCAACGGATCGCTGATCTACGCACCCGGTCCCGTATCGCCAGCCTCAGAACGACCTCGACTGATGGTGGTCGATCGCGCTGGTAGCGTGACCGAGCTCAAGGTGCCACCAGGGTTCTACGAACGGCCGCGCATATCCCCCGATGGAACTCAGCTCGCGCTGGGTTCGGATGACTCGAGCGGCGCCACCATCTGGATTCACGATCTGTCGCGCGACACATCGATGGGGCGCCTCACGTTCGAGGGGAGGAATCGCTTTCCCGTCTGGTCACCGGACGGCACTTATGTGGCGTTTCAGTCTGACCGGGAGGGCGATCCGGCGATCTTTCGTCAGCGCAGTGATGGCTCCTCGAAAGCCGAGCGATTGACGACGCCCGACAAAGGGACGGCGCACGTACCGGAATCATGGTCGAACGACGGCAAGTCACTGGCGTATTCAGTCGTCAAGGCGACGTCGAACACGCTGTGGGTGTATTCGTTCGATTCGAACAAAAGCATTCAGTTCCCCGACGTGGAGACGCCGAGACTCCCCTCTGCGTCGTTTTCACCTGACGGACGATGGATTGCCTACACGCTGCCGATCGGCACCGGGCAGAACCAGAACCAGGTCCTCGTTCAGCCCTTCCCGCCAACCGGCGCGAAGCACCTCGTCGGAGTCGGCGCTCGACCGTTGTGGTCGCGTAACGGCAAGGAAATCTTCTACTACCGCAACGACAGCACGTTCCTCAAGACCGTGATTGCGAACCAGACGACATTGACGTTTTCGAACGAGACCGCCCTGCCGTTCAACGTGTTGCTGGGTCGTGGTCCGGGAGCCGGACGGGACGCTGACATCATGCCGGATGGCAAACGATTTGTGGCCGTGGTCGTGCCCTCGGGAACATCGGGTGCTGCTGGCATTCGGCGACTTGAAGTCATCACGAACTGGTTCGAGGAGCTGAAACAGCGGGTGCCAACGAACTGATTCGACGGTCAATGGCCGCCGGTAGAGGCGGGTATTTACACCCGCCTGATTTGAAGGGAGCGCGCCAATGCGAACGCAGTTTCTAGCGGGCGTGCTGATCCTCGGTTGTGTTGTTGCGTTGACCGCGCAGGGACGGCCGACGGGCTCATGGATACCAACACGAACGCTCGACGGTCAATACGATCTCGAGGGTGTGTGGGACTTCAGCACCATCACGCCGCTCGAGCGGCCGAGCGGTCTCGGCGACAAGCAGACGTTCACCGACGCCGAGGCCGCGAACTTCGAGCGGGAAGAGAACCTCCGGCAGAACCGCGATCTCATCGATGCCAAGAAGGGCGGCGGGCAATACCTTCCGGGAAGCGTGATTCCCTACAACGAGTTCTGGTACGAGCGCGGCTCGAAGATCGTCGGCGACAGACGCACGTCGCTCATCGTCGATCCGCCGGACGGACGCATCCCGCCGTTGACGCCGGAGGCGGTGAAGCGGCTCGATGCACAGGCCGCCGCTGCGCGCGACGAACAGCTCGGCGTGGTGCGCGCCGATTCGCCGGAGTCGCGATCGCTCGCCGACCGCTGCATCCTCGGCTTCAACGCCGGCCCGCCGATGACGCCGGGTGCGTACAACAATCACGTCCAGATCTCGCAGGCGCCTGGACTTGTCACACTGGTCGTCGAAATGGTCCACGATGCGCGCGTCATTCCCGTCGATGGCAGCCCACACCTGCCGCAAGGCATCCGGCAGTACAAGGGCGACTCGCGCGGCCGGTGGGAGGGCCGCACGCTCGTGATCGACACGACCAACTTCCTCCGCGAAACCAGCTTTCGCGGCTCGAGCGCAAACCTGCATCTTGTCGAACGTCTGACCCGCGTCGACGCCGATACGCTGCTCTACGAGTTCACGGTCCAAGACCCGAAGACGTGGACGAGGCCATGGACCGCGATGGTGCCGATGAAGAAGGTAGATTCGCCGGTCTACGAGTACGCCTGCCACGAAGGCAACTACGCGTTGCGCAACATCCTCAGCGGCGCCCGCGCGCAGGAGAAGGAGAAGAAGCCATAATGGGGGTTTGTCGTTTCCCCGGAGTCACATGAGCGCAGCCAAGATCATCTACACCTACACGGACGAAGCCCCTGCTCTGGCCACCTACTCGTTGTTGCCTATCGTGCAGGCATTCACCCGCGCCGCGGGCGTGGTCGTCGAAACGCGCGACATCTCGCTCGCCGGCCGCATCCTGGCGGCATTTCCGGATCGGCTTCCGCCGGATCGGCGCCAGCCGGATGATCTCGCCGAGCTCGGACGGCTAGTCAAAACGCCGGACGCCAACATCATCAAGCTGCCGAACATCAGCGCCTCGATCCCGCAGCTGAAAGGTGCGATCAAGGAGCTGCAGCAGCAGGGCTATCCGGTGCCCGACTATCCAGAGGATCCGCAGACCGACGAAGCGAAGTCGATCAAGGCGGCGTATGCCAAGGTGCTGGGGAGCGCCGTGAATCCAGTGTTGCGCGAGGGCAATTCCGATCGACGCGTGGCGACATCCGTCAAGGAGTACGCGAAAAGCCATCCGCACTCGATGGGCACTTGGAGTAAGGACTCGAAGTCGCACGTCGCCCACATGACCGGCGGGGACTTCTACGGCAACGAGCAGTCAGTGGTCGTCTCCACGGCCGGCAAGGTCCGCATCGAGCTCACCGACACATCTGGCAAGACGACCGTCCTCAAGGACGGCGTCGCGGTGACCGAAGGCGACGTGATCGCGGCGTCAGTGATGAACCGTCGCGCGCTCACCGAATTCTTCGCGAAGCAAATAGACGACGCGAAGGCCAAGGGCGTCCTGCTGTCACTGCACCTGAAGGCGACGATGATGAAGGTGTCCGATCCGATCATGTTCGGACACGCGGTGCGCGCCTACTACAAGGGCGTCTTCGACAAGCACGCGACGACCTTCGACCAGCTCGGCGTCGATCCCGACAACGGCATCGGCGACGTCTACGCCAAGATTCAGAAGCTGCCGGCGGACCAGCGTGCCGCCATCGAGGCCGACCTGCAGGCCGTGTATTCGACGCGGCCGCCGCTGGCCATGGTCGATTCCAGCAAGGGCATCACCAACCTGCACGTGCCAAGCGACGTCATCATCGACGCCTCCATGCCCGCCGCCATTCGTTCCTCGGGTCAGATGTGGGGGCCGGACGGCAAGCTGCACGACATGAAGGCGATGATTCCCGATCGCTCGTACGCGGGCATCTACCAGGCCACGCTCGACGACTGCAAAGAGCACGGCGCGTTCAACGTGCCGACGATGGGGACGGTCTCGAATGTCGGGTTGATGGCGCAGGCCGCCGAGGAGTACGGATCGCACGACAAGACGTTCGAGATTCCTGCCGCGGGCGCTGTGCGCGTTATCGACGGCTCGGGCCGCGCGCTATTCGAGCATCCGGTCGAGCCTGGCGACATCTGGCGGATGTGCCGCACGCGCGACCTGCCGATTCGGGATTGGGTGAAGCTCGCCGTCACGCGCGCGCGCGCCACCGGACACACTGCCATCTTCTGGCTCGATGAGACGCGCGCGTACGACCGGAACGTGATCGAGAAGGCAAAGCGATACCTGAATGACCACGACATATCAGGCCTCGACATCCAGATCCTGAAGCCCGTGGACGCCGTGCGCGCGACGCTCAAGCGCGTGCGGGCCGGGCAGGACACGATCTCGGTTACGGGCAACGTGCTGCGCGACTACCTGACAGATCTCTTCCCGATTCTCGAGCTCGGCACCAGCGCGAAGATGCTCTCGATCGTGCCGTTGCTCGATGGCGGCGGCTTGTATGAGACCGGCGCGGGCGGATCGGCCCCGAAACACGTCCAGCAGTTTCTGCAAGAGAACTACCTGCGCTGGGATTCGCTCGGCGAGTTCCTCGCGCTCGCCGTGTCCATCGAAGACCTCGGCACCAAGACCGGCAACACACGCGCGCTCGTCGTTGCCGACGCGCTCGACAAGGCCAACGGCAAGATCCTCGACAACGACAAGTCGCCGCAGCGCAAGGTCGGCGAGCTCGACAACCGCGGCAGCCACTTTTATCTGGCGATGTACTGGGCACGCGCGCTCGCCGATCAGACACGCGACCGCGAGCTCAGCGCGATCTTCGCGCCGATTGCGCAGCGGCTCGAACAGGAGGAATCAACGATCGTCTCCGAGCTGAACGGCGTGCAGGGACGGTCGAATGAGATCGGCGGCTACTACCATCCCGATCCGGGCAAGACGGCAGCGGCGATGCGGCCGAGCGCCACGCTCAACCGCATCATCCAGTCGCTATCGTCGTAGCGTCCGCCTTTAGGCGGACTTCCAAGTCCGGCTGAAGCCGGACACTACGTCTGGTCAGGCAGGAATCTTCAGCACTTGTCCGGGCTTGATCTTGTCCGGGTCGGTGAGCTGATCGCGATTGGCGTTGAAGATCTCCATGTACTTGTTCGCGCTGCCAAGCTCGTGCTTGGCGATCTCGCTGAGCGTGTCGCCGGACTTGACCGTATAGGTCTTCATCGATGCTTTGGCTGGCGTCGGCTGCGGAATCGCCTGCGTCTGCGTGCCTGGCTTGACGCGAATGTCGGCCACGACCTCCTTCTGCCAGTCGGGAACGGTCTTCAGCGCGTTCCAAATCTGATTCTTCTCGTCTTCGGATTTGACGGTGCCGTTGAAGTGCAGCTTGCTGTCGCGCTCTTCGGCTGAGCCTTCCATCCCAAGCTGCTTGGCAGTCGTCACCGCATGGCTGTATTTGTCACGAAGTCCCATGTGCTCTTCCCTTCGTAGAGGCCACGTCGAGGCGGCCCTGGTTGCTCAGCCGCGTCGTTCGTGCAAGCACGGTGCCTCGACGAAATGAAGGAAAATGAGGTCTTCGTCTGGAGGCTTCATGCGCCGAACTCTCATGACGCTACTCATCGTGGCGTGCACCGTTCCTCTTGCTGGGCAATCGGCGCCGTCGGCTGCGCCGGCGCCACCTCTGCAGGTTCCTTACACGCTGTTCCGGCTCGCCAACGGCCTGACCGTGATCCTTCACCAGGACAAGAGTGTGCCGGTGGTGTCGGTGAATGTCTGGTATCACGTCGGCTCGGCGAACGAGAAGCCCGGTCGCACGGGCTTCGCGCACTTGTTCGAGCACCTGATGTTCGAGGGATCGAAGAACGTCAAGGAAGGCGTGTTCGACACTCTGCTCGAGAGCGCCGGCGGCAACAACAACGGCTCGACGAACAACGACCGCACCAACTACTTTGAGGACGTGCCGTCGAACGCGCTGGAGCTGCCGCTGTTTCTCGAGTCGGATCGCATGGCGTATCTGCTCGACACGATGACGCCGCAGCGCGTCGATGGCCAGCGCGACGTCGTCAAGAACGAGCGTCGTCAGAGCTACGAGAATCAGCCGTACGGCATGGCATCGATCGAGATCGACAAGATGCTGTTTCCCCCCAACCATCCGTACAACTGGCCGACCATCGGCTACATGGAGGACCTCACCGCCGCCAGCCACAGCGACGTGGTGGAGTTCTTCAAGAAGTACTACGTGCCGAACAATGCGAGCCTGGTGATCGCTGGCGACATCGACATTCCGCGCACCAAGGCGCTGGTCGAGAAATGGTTCAACGAGATCCCGCGCGGTGCCGAAGTCGAGCCGATCGCGCCGCCAGCCGCGATCCTCACTGAGGTCAAGAAGAAGACGCTCACCGATCGCGTCGCGCTGCAGCGGCTCTACCTTGCCTGGCTGACGCCGCGACTCTATGCGCCGGGCGATGCCGCGCTCGACATGGTGTCGTCGGTGCTGGCCGGTGGGAAGAACTCGCGGCTCTACAAGCGGCTGGTCTACGACACGCAGATGGCACAGGACGTCTCGGCGTTCCAGCAGTCCGGCGCGATCGGCAGCGAGTTCCAGATCGTGGCCACGGCGCGACGCGGGCACACCGCGGCGGAATTGCAGAAGGTCATCGACGAGGAACTGGAGAAGCTTCGCCGCGAGCCACCGGATGCACGCGAGGTGCAGCGCGCGATCAACCAGATCGAGGCCTCGTTCTACCGGCGTATGGAACGCGTCAGCAACAAGGCCGACTCACTGAACGGCTACTACTTTGCCGGTGGCGGCCCGGACTACTTCGCCGAGGATCTGGCCCGCTACACGTCACTCAGCCCGTCCGACGTGCAGGCAGCAGCGATCCGATGGTTGCCTGCGGATCGTCGGGTAGAGGTCGTTGTCGTGCCGGAGGCGAAGAAATGAGCGCCGCCACGAAGAACACGAAGAATCAGCCACTGAGAACACGGAGATCACTACGGTTTGTTTTTCTTGTGCTTAGTGTGCTCGGTGTCCTCCGTGGCTATAGCTCTGTGGCCTTAGTGGCGCAGAGCGCGGCGGATCGCTCCAAACCGCCGACGATCGGTCAGCCGCCGCAGCTGAATCTTCCCGAGATCCAGAAGCGAACGCTGTCGAACGGCCTGGCGGTGTGGCTGGTCGAGACGCACGAAGTGCCGCTCGTGCAGGTCAATCTGCTGGTCAAGGCTGGCGCAGGCGATGATCCCGCCGGCAAGTTCGGACTCGCCAGCCTGACGGCCGCCATGCTCGACGAAGGCGCCGGCACACGCAACGCACTGGATCTGGCCGACGCCATCGACTTCCTCGGGGCGTCGCTCGGCACGACCGCCTCGTACGACGCGTCCGCGGTGCGCCTCAACGTTCCCGTCGCGCGCATCAAAGAGGCACTGCCGCTGATGGCCGACGTCGCCCTCCGTCCGACGTTCCCCGACAAGGAGCTCGAGCGCCTCAGACAGGAGCGGCTCACGGCGCTGCTCCAGGCCAAGGACGATCCCGCGTCAGTGGCGCCTCTGGCGTTCGCGCGTAACGTCTTCGGTGCGACGCATCGCTACGGAACCGGCATCAGCGGAACCGAGACGACGCTGAAGGGTTTCACCGTTCAGGATCTCAAGAGCTTTCACGCGTCGATGTATCAGCCCGGCAACTCCCTGGTGCTCGTCGTCGGCGACGTGACCGCGGACGTGCTCGTGCCTCAGCTCGAGACGCAGTTCGGTTCGTGGATGGGCACGAGTGCGCCACGCAAGCCGGTGCCCCAGGCGCCGCAGGTGCCGCAAGGGCAGATCACCATCGTCGACATGCCGGGCGCTGCGCAGTCGCAGATTCGCATCGGCTGGGTCGGCGTGCCGCGATCGACGCCCGACTATTTCACCATCGAGGTGCTGAATACCATCCTCGGTGGATCGTTCACGTCGCGGCTCAATCAGAACCTGCGCGAGGAACATCAATACGCCTACGGCGCCAGCTCGCGCTTCGACATGCGGCTGTCAGCGGGCGCGTTCCAGGCCGCGGCCGGCGTGCAGACCGACAAGACATCCGAGGCACTGAAGGAGTTCTTCAACGAGCTGAACGGGATCCTCAAGCCAGTCCCGGACGAGGAGTTGACCAAGGCCAAGAGCTACGTGGCACTCAGTTTCCCGAGCGAGTTCGAGACGAGCGGCGACCTCTCGGCGAAGCTGGAGGAAATGGCGATCTACAACCTGCCGGATCGCTACTTCGGTGCGTACGTCGACAACCTTCAGAAGGTCACCGGCGCGGCGGTGCAGAAGGCGGCGGAAACATACATCCAGCCGAAGCGCTTCGCGGTGGTCGTGATCGGGGATCGCAAAGTGATTGAACCAGGCATACGCGCGCTGAATCTCGGTCCGGTGCGCGTGATGTCGGTGGACGAGGCGGTGGGACAATGAGCGTAGCAGTCGATCTCCAGCACCTGCTCTCGTACTCCGATCACGAACGTACGAAGTGGAAGACGTGGCTGGCAACGGATTCCGCAAAGCGCCTCGCGATTCCGTTCCAGGACGGCGGCAGGTTTCCGACCGTTGGGAGCCTGCTCAATCACGTGTTCTGGGTCGAGGAGCGGCACCTCTCCCGGCTCGAAGGCCATCCCTTGCCCGACACCATCGGTGTTCCGGAGGATGACTTACAAGCACTGTTCGAGTTCGGCGATCGCGTGCGCGCGAATTTGCGCCGCTACGTGACGACGGTCGATGAGAAACGATTCAGCGAGCCGATTACGTTCTCGCTCCGGGGCGGTCCGATGATCACTGTGCTGCGCCGCAAGCTGGCGGCGCACATCCTGCTGCACGAGATCCGCCACCTTGCGCAGATCGCCTACGCGGTGCGCGTGGCCGGACTCGAACCGCCCGGTGAGCACGACTACTTCTTTGCGCCAATCGATATGGCGGAAGGCGTGTAGGGCCGGTCCTGTTGGACCGGCCGGCCTGGCCCGTCAGAAAGGACGGGCCCTACGTGCGCTCAAACACGCCAGTCTCCCGATTCTTCCTTACGCGATCCCAGGGAAAATGCTGACCGTTCATGGCGATGTACACGCCAGGCGGCAGCACTTCCGCGAATGACAGCGCGCTGCCGAGGTTGAACAGTCCATCGGAGCTGCCGAACGCGTACGGCACCACCGCGCCGGTGAGCACGACGGTCTTCCCCGTCACACCATGCGCGACGGCCCGAGCCGTTTCCACCATCGTGTCGGTTCCGTGAGTGATGACGATCCTCGTCTCTGGACTGCGGACGCAGCTCTCGACGATCTGCGCACGGTCCGCATCGGTCATCTCGAGGCTGTCGATCATCATCAGCGTCTCGATCGTCGTCTCCACGCGCGACCGGCCAAGGCGCAGCATCTCGGGCAGGTGCGTGGTGCCAAACGACAAGCGGCCGCCGATCTCGTCGTAGGTCTTGTCGAACGTGCCGCCGGTGACGACGATGCGAATCACAGCGTGGGTCTGCGCCGACCGTGCCTGGTCGCCTGTTCGAAGGCGTAGGCCAACTGCAGCACACTCCAATCGCCGCGATGGCGGCCGACGATCTGCACACCCACCGGCACCCCGCTGGACGTGAAGCCCGCCGGAACCGAGGCGGCCGGGTTGGACATGAAGGTGATGTACCAACAGGACCGCATCCAGTCGATGTAGGTGGACATCGGCGTCCCGGCGATCTGCGTCGGATAGGGGACGTTGACGTCGAACGGCGCCACCTGCGTCACCGGCAGCACGAAATACTCGTAGCGCTCGAAGAACTCGCGGCTCTGATCGAACATCCTCGCCTGCCGCGCCATCGCCCGGCCGATGTCAGCACCGGTGCATTGCTCGGCACGCGCGACTTCGAACTTGATCGTGTCCTTGACCCACTCGGGATTCTGTCGAACGAGCGGCGCGTATTGCGCGTGGTTCTGCGCGAAACGCAGCGTGGGGAACGCCTCATCGACGCCTGTGAAGTCCGGCTCCGCCTGTTCAATCACACAACCCAGATCGGCAAACACCATACGACAGCCGTCGACGACGCGCCGGATCTCTGCTTCGACCGGGATGCCGCCGAGCCCGTTCCACCAGGCGACGCGCGTACCTCGGAAGCTGCGGGGGAGCGGAGCACGGAAGCGTGCGCCGACCTCGGCGATCGAAAGTGGACTCTTCGGATCCGGCCCGGCGA
>Ga0075420_100005859_pt1 | contig 10829 bp, 8 predicted proteins | sample SoiMetdeltSBSDD4_FD_75296 | JGI IMG/M metagenome (GOLD analysis project Ga0075420, IMG submission 75296) | Bulk soil microbial communities from a Populus tree surrounding site in Tennessee, USA - Soil MetaG P. deltoides SBSDD4 | ecosystem: Environmental > Terrestrial > Soil > Tree plantation... | reverse complement strand
GCTCGTCGGGCGCTCGATGCGCAAGAACGTCAACATCGGCCGGTCGCTCGGTCATATCGAGCTGCCCGAGGGGATTCTCGTCCAGCCGCGCGAGGTCGAGAACTACCCCGACCACAAGATCGTCGTGATGTCGACCGGGTCGCAGGGCGAGCCGATGTCGGCGCTGCGTCGAATGGCGCATCGCGACCACCCGCAGGTCGAGCTCAGGCGCGGCGACACCGTGGTCTTCTCGGCGACGCCGATCCCCGGCAACGAACGCGCGGTCAACGAGACCGTCGACCGGCTCTACCACATCGGCTGCGACGTGATCACGACGGCGGACGCGCAGATCCATGCCTCCGGCCACGGTTTCGCCGAAGAGGTGAAGCTGATGCTCAACCTCGTCAAGCCGCGCTACGTGATGCCGTTCCACGGCGATTACAAGCGGATCCGCCTGCACGGCCAGATGGCCGAGGCGGTCGGCGTCGACCGCGACGGCATCTTCGCCGGCGAGAACGGCCTGCCGCTCGAGATCGACCAGCGCGGCGCTCGCTGGGGCGACAAGGAGCACGCGGGGATGATCTTTGTCGACGGCGTCGAGATCGGCGACGTCACCGACGTCGCGCTTCGCGATCGGCGGATGCTGTCGTCCGACGGGATCTTCGTCGTCGTCGCGACCGTCTCGGAGCAGGACGGCTCGAGCGTCGCCGACCCCGAGATCATCCTGCGCGGCGTGCCCTACCCCGAGGACGCCGAGAACCTGCTCGACGAGATCCGCGACACCGTCGAGCGGTCGCTCGACCGCGCCGCCGACGAGCAGGTCCGCGAAGTCGACCTGATGCAGAAGATGCTGCACGACGATCTCGCCGAGCTCGTCTACCAGAAGCTGCGCCGGCGGCCGATGGTGCTGCCGGTCATCGTCGAGGTCTAGGGGTGCCGACAGCCGCCAAATGGCGGCTGCAGGCGGGTCCCCTCGGCCGGAGGCCGAATCGGGTCTAAACGCGCAGACGAAGGCGGTCGCGCGCGCTACGCCGGCCGCGGTACGGCCGGCGCCGGTGATGCCTCGGCCGGTGGCGCCGCCTTGACCGCGGGCAGGTCGACGACGAAGCGGGCGCCACCGTGCGGCGCCGACTCGACGCGGACCCTCCCGTCGTGGGCATCGACGACGGCACGAACGATCGACAGCCCGAGGCCGACCGAGCCGCCGCGGTCTCCCGCGCCACGGACGAAGCGCTCGAAGATCCGCTGCCGCTGCGCGCTGTCGATGCCGGGACCGTCGTCTTCGACGACGAGCCTTACGGCGGCATCTCGGGGAGCTGTGACCGACACATATACCCGCGTGCCCGCGGGCGTATGCCGTAGCGCGTTCTCGATCAGGTTCAGCGCCATCCGGTGCAGCTGATCGCGCGCGCCGTCGACGATCGCCGGCTCGACATCGAGCTCGACGACGTGGTCGCCGGCGACCGGGCCGAGCTCGGACGCGACATCGACGACGACCTTGGCGAGATCGACGGGGGAGTGGACGGCACTGTCGAGCCCGATGCCGCTGCGGACGTCGGCGCGTGCCAGCAGCAGCAGGTCGGCGACCAGCCGGCGCATTCGCTGTGTCGAGCGCAGGGCGCTGTTCGCCGCCTCGGCATGGTCGCCGTGGAGGCCGTCGACGAGCAGCTCGAGATTCGCCAGGACGCTCGTCAGCGGCGTCCGCAGCTCGTGCGAGGCGTCGGCGACGAACTGGCGCTGGCGCGTCAGCGACGCCTCCGTCTGCTGGCGTGAATCGGCGAGCGCCGAGAGCATGTCGTTGAACGTCCGTGCGAGCTCGCCGACCTCGTCGTCGGCGGCCGGCACTGGGACGTGCAGGTCGGGATCGCGGGTCCTGGTGACCTCGCTCGCGGTCGCCGTGAGCTGTGCGATCGGGCGCATCGCGTTGCGGCCGACGAGCAGGCCCGCGACGAGGGCGAGCAGAGCGCCGCCGAGTACGCCGAGCCCCAGCAGCACCCGGATCCGCGATTTCGTCGCCGAGACCTCCGACAGCGGCCGGCCGTACTCGGCGATGACGGAGACGCGATTCGGCAGCTGCACGTAGCGCGACTCGATCCGGTAGCCACCGATCTCCGTCGGCACGTCGACCGGGATGTCGCCCCAGCCGGGGGCCCGGCGCGTGCCGCCGATGAACGAGCCGTCGATCCGTGTCAGGCGCACCGCAGCATGGTCAGCGGCCACAAACGCCTCGAGCCCGGCGGCGGCCTTGCTGTACGTGGCAGTACGCGGGTTGTAGGTGACGGTGCCGGCGACTCGAGTCGCGAGGTCGCTGGCTCCCTGGGCGACGCGGACGTTGAAGTCCTCCTGGAGCCTGCTCGTCGTCAGCGTCCCGACGACGACCGCGAAGACGAGCAGGATCAGCAGCGTCAGCAGCGCCGAGCCGCCGGCGAGGCGCCACCGGATCGGGATCCTGTTCAGCCTATGCACGGAGCACGTACCCCGCACCGCGGATCGTGTGCAGCAGTCGCGGCTCGCCGCCGGTCTCGAGCTTGCGCCGCAGGTTCGAGACGAAGACCTCGATCGTGTTCGTCGTCGCGAACGGGTCGTAGCCCCAGACCTCCTCGAGCAGCCGCTGCCGCGGGATGACGATCCGCTCGTTGCGCATCAGAAACTCGAGCAGCTCGAACTCGCGCTGTGTCAGGTCGATCGCACGGTCGTTGCGGTGGACCTCGTGCGTGTCCGGGTTGAGCTGCAGGTCGGCGCACGTCAGCGAGGCCGCGCCACGGGGCGGACGGCGGCGCAGGAGCGCGCGCAGGCGCGCCAGCAGCTCCTGCCGGTCGAACGGCTTGACGAGGTAGTCGTCGGCCCCGGTGTCGAGCCCCTCCACGCGCGACTCGATCGCGTCACGCGCGGTCAGGACGAGGATCGGCACGTCGTCGTCGGCGCGCAGCTGCCGCGCGACCTCGATCCCGTCCAGGCGCGGAAGGCCGAGATCGAGGATCACGAGATCGGGGAGGTACGAGCGCGCGTCGACGAGCGCCGCCTCGCCGTCGCTGGAGACGCGGACGTCGTAGCCCTCGAGACGCAGCGAGCGCTGGAGCGCTCCTGCGATTTCCTCGTCGTCCTCGACGACGAGCACTCGAGCCGGCCGATCGTTCATCGCATGAACGATGGTAGGTCGGTCGCGGGAACGCAAGGTCATCGGCAGGGGCCCGTGGGGATCCGTCGAAAACCGTCGCGAGCTCTATGCCCGCGACACGTACGCCTGCCCGCAAGAAGCCGCCGGCCCGCCGGAAGCCCGCAGCGCGCCCGCGCGCTCGTGCCCGCGCCCGCCGCCAACCGATGTGGCGGCTCGGCCTGCCGCCGCTGCAGCAGCACCACATCGATCTGATCGGCCTGGCGATCGTCTGTGCCGGCGTCTTCCTCGCCTTTCCGCTCTATCTCGGCTGGGACGGCGGCCGCGCCGGCGCGGCGATGCTGCGCGGCAGCCGCTGGCTGGCGGGGGACATCGCGTACGCCGCTCCCGTCGGTCTCGTCGCAGCGGGCGCGATCACGGTGCTGCGGCCGGTGCTGTCGACGGTGCGCCCATTCCGCTCCGGCGGGCTCTGCCTGATCGCCGCCTCGACGCTCGCGCTCGCGGCGGGCACCTTCGGGTTCGGCCCGGGCCCCGCGCCCGAGCAGTGGACCTCGATGTACTTCGAGGCCCGCGGCGGCATCATCGGCGACGGGCTGTACTACGCCACGACGTCACTGGTCGGCACGCCCGGCACCCACCTGATCGCTGTCTTCCTCTTCCTCGCCGGCGCCATCCTGCTGACCGGCGCTTCGCTGGCGAGCATCCTCAAGGCGACGGGGGCCGGCGTCGCCGACACCACGCGCGCCCTGCGCCGCGGCTCCGGCGAGCTCGCCGCGCTGACGCGGACGGGCACCCGCCCGGCCGTGCGACCGGACGACTTCGCACCCGAGCTCTCGCCGTTCGCGCCCGCGGAGATGCTGGTACCCGAGCCCGAGGACGACGAGCCGGTCGTGACACGCTCGCCTGCCGCCGCGGCGGCGCCGGAGGACGTGCCCGAGGCCGCCTACGAGGCGTTCGACCCCGCAGTCGGCGACGTCGACGAGGACGCGGAGCCGATCGTCGCGATCGCCGGCGCGACGGACGACATCTCCGCCGCGCATGCCCCGGCTGAGGACGTCGAGTGGGCACTCCCGGTGCCGGCCGCCGTCCTGCGGATCTCGAGTGAGGAGGCCCAGCGCCCGGACACGCGCGGGCAGGAGGTCACGATCACGCGTCTCGTCGAGGCGCTCAGCCATTTCGGGATCCAGGCACAGGTGATCGGGGCCGTCGCCGGACCGCACATCACCCGCTACGAGCTCCGCCTCGCGCCGGGCGTGAAGATGTCGAAGGTCGCCCAGCTCAAGGACGACCTCGCCTACGCGCTGGCCGCCACCGACATTCGCATCCTGGCGCCGATCCCGGGCAAGACCGCGGTCGGCATCGAGGTGCCGAACGCGAAGCGCAAGGTCGTCCAGCTCGGCGACATCTTCCAGCCGCGCCCCGCGGACTGGTCGCCGCTGACCGTCTGGCTCGGCAAGGACGTCGGCGGCAACGCGATCGCGTCGGACCTCGCCAAGATGCCGCACGTCCTGGTCGCCGGCACGACCGGCGCAGGCAAGTCGGCGTGCGTCAACGCGATGCTCTCCTCGATCCTCCTGCAGGCGCGTCCGGACGAGGTCCGGCTCGTGCTGATCGATCCCAAGCAGGTCGAGCTCAACCACTACGAGCAGGTCCCGCATCTGCTGACGCCGGTGATCACCAGTCCGCGCAAGGCCGCCAACGCGCTACAGAACCTTGTCCGCGAGATGGAGTGGCGCTACGGGATCATGGCGATGGCCCGGACCCGCAGCCTGCCGGAGCTCAACCGCCACCGGCTCGCCAACGACGACGAGCCCCTGCCGTACATCCTCTGCGTGATCGACGAGCTCGCCGACCTGATGATGGTCGCCCCGGCCGACGTCGAGGACTCGATCATCCGGCTGGCGCAGAAGGCACGCGCCGTCGGCATCCATCTCGTGCTCGCGACGCAGAGCCCGCGCGTCGACGTCATCACCGGCATGATCAAGGCCAACGTCCCGTCGCGGATCGCCTTCGCCGTCAGCTCGCAGACCGACTCCCGCGTGATCCTCGACCAGAACGGCGCCGAATCGCTGCTGGGACAGGGCGACCTGCTGTTCTCTCCGGTCGGGTCGTCGAAGCTGCAGCGGATCCAGGGCGCCTACATCGACGAGGGCCAGATCGAGAAGCTGACCAAGTTCTGGGCTCGCCAGGGGGCGCCGGAGTTGCGCGAGGAGCTGCTCGACGAGGTCGAGCCTGTGACCGACGGCGCGAGCGGCAAGGGCGACGACGAGTTCGACCCCGACGAGGATCCGCTGCTGAGCGACGCGATCGCGCTCGTCGTCGAGATGGGGACGGCCTCGACGTCGATGCTGCAGCGCCGCCTGCGGCTCGGCTACACCCGTGCCGGGCGACTGATCGACATGCTCGAACGTCGCGGGGTGATCTCCGGCTACGAAGGCTCGAAGCCACGGACGGTCCTGATCGGCGAGGGCGACCTGCCGCGCGTGATGGCGAACCTCGCCGAGCGCGGTGACGCGGTGACGGTGGATGAGAGCGCGATTGCGCCCGTCCCGCTCGCCGACGAGTAGCCTCCCGCCCGGATCCCAATGCCGGACATCGGCGCAACATTGCGCGAGGCGCGCATGCGCCAGCGCATCGACATCGCGGACATCGAAGCGCAGACGAAGATCCGCGCGAAGTACCTGCGCGCGCTGGAGAACGAGGAGTTCGACCTCCTCCCAGGCCCGACGTTCGTCAAGACGTTCCTGCGCACCTACGCCGAGGCCCTCGGGCTCGATGCGCGTGCGCTGCTCGAGGAGTACCGGATGCGCTACGAGCGCCTGTCCGAGGCCGAGCTGATGCCGATCACCGCGCAGACCGCGCGCCAGCGCGAGAAGGCGGCACGGCGCAGCGGCAAGCCGAGCGGCAGGCGTGACGTGATCGTCGCCGGCTTCGTCGTCGCGATCGTCGCGCTGCTGATCCTCCTCGGCCGTGGCGGCGACGACGAGGCGACGCCGCCGCCCCGGACGAGCGGCGCCGCCTCGGCCGCGACGACGACGACCACGACCGCTCGGACGACGACGGCGAAGACGGCCCCGTCCCGCGTGTCGCTGCGCCTCAACCCGACCGGCGACGTCTACGTCTGCCTCAAGGCGGGCAGCAAGCAGCTGATCGACAAGCAGTTTCTGACCGCAACGACGAAGAAGCGGACCTATCGCGCGAAGTCCTTCCGGATCCTGCTCGGCAACAACAACTTGACGATGACGATCAACGGCAAGAAGCACACGGTGAAAGCCTCAGCCGATCCGATCGCCTACGCGATCACCGCCAAAGGGCGCCGCACGATCACAGCGGACTCCGACAAGCTCTGCTCGTGAGCGCACGCGCAGGCATCGTCGTCACGGGCACCGAGGTGCTCACCGGTCGCGTGGTCGATCGCAACGGCCCGTGGCTCGCCGAGCGCCTGCGCGAGTTGGGAATCGACATCGCCCACATCGCCGTCGTCGGCGATCGCCCGGAGGACATCGAGGGCGCACTGCGGTTCTTTCGCGACGAGCGCCTGGACCTGATCGTCACCAGTGGCGGGCTCGGCCCGACGGCGGACGACCTCACGGCGTCGGTCGTCGGCGACTTTCAGGGCCGGCCGTCCGAGCTCGACGAGGCGCTCGAGGCGAGGATCTGGAAGCTGCTGGAGCGCGTTCGCGAGCGCTGGCCCGACATCGACGAGAAGGCGCTGCGGGCGTCGAATCGTAAGCAGGCCCTCGTTCCCGTCGGTGCCACGGTGCTCGAGCCCGTCGGGACGGCACCGGGGCTCGTCGTGCCGCCGTCGGCCGGCGTCGCCCCGACGGTGGTCGTCCTACCCGGCCCGCCGCGCGAGCTGCAGCCGCTGTGGGAGCTCGCGGTCGGAACCGACGCCTTCACCGCCGCGACCGGCGGCCGCACGGAATACCGCCAGGAGATGCTGCGGCTGTTCGGGATCCCCGAGTCGGAGATCACCGCCACGCTGGAAGCCGGAGCGGCGGCGCACGGCCTCGACGGGCTCGAGATCACGACCTGCATGCGCCGCGCCGAGCTCGAGGTCGTGACGCGCTTCGAGCCGGGCGCCGAGGCGACGTACGACGCGTTCGTGGCGACGGTCCGCGAACGCCATCCCGACGAGCTCTTCTCGCTGGACGGCCGCAGCGTCGATGAGCTCGTCGCCGACGCGCTGCGGCGGCTCGGCTGGACGATCGCGACGGCCGAATCCTGCACCGGCGGCCTGCTCGGCGGGAGGCTGACCGACCTCGCCGGCGCCTCGGACTACGTCGCCGGCGGCCTGATCGTGTACTCGAACGCGTCGAAGATCGAGCTCGCGGGTGTCGATCCCGCGCTGATCGAGCGGCACGGCGCCGTCTCGCGCGAGGTCGCCGAGGCGCTCGCCGACGGTGCGCGCGAGCGTCTGCACGCCGATATCGGCATCGGCGTGACGGGCGTCGCGGGGCCCGGTGGAGGCAGCGACGAGAAGCCCGTCGGGCTCGTCTGGATCGGCGTTTCCACCGCGGATCCCGAGCTGCGGGGCAGCGAGAGCATCGTGATGCCAGGCAACCGCGCCGACGTTCGGGACCGAACGACGACTTTCGCGCTGCATCTCGCGCGAAGGATCCTCGAGCGCGCGGCGAATCACACAGGTTGACACTCGTCCACGAGCGGGAGGCGGGCCGCAACTCCGGCCCGTTTCCGGTGCTTTCGTGGGCGGAGGATCTCAACTACAGGGAGATGAGCAGACAATGCGGAAGCTACTGACGGCCGGCGTGGGCCTCATCACCGCGGTGGCGCTCGCGGGCACTGCGACGGCGGCGACGCCTCCGGCAAAGCCGACCGTCTCGACGGGAACGGCGACAGCGGTGACGCAGACGAGCGCCAAGCTTCGCGGCACGGTCAACCCACAGGGCAGCCTCACGACCTACTACTTCCAGTACGGCAAGACGACGGCCTACGGCGCCCAGACCGGCCCAGCCAGTGCTGGAGCTGGCACCAAGGGCGTGGCGGTGAACGCCGACGTCGTCGGCTTGACGCCGAACACGACCTATCACTTCCGCGTGGTCGCGACGAACGTCGCGGGCGCCACGGTCGGCACCGACAAGACGTTCACGACACCGAAGCAGCCGCTCGGCTTCGCCGTCACGGCGACCCCGAACCCCGTAGCGCTCGGCGGCCCGACGACGGTCAGCGGCACGCTCACCGGCACCGGGAACGCCGGTAAGGCCGTGCAGCTGCAGCAACGGTCGTTCCCCTACACGGCAGCGTTCGCGAACGCCGGAAACGCGCAGACGGTCAACGCCGCGGGTCAGTTCTCGTTCCCGATCTTGTCGCTGACGCTGAACACCCAGTACCGCGTTGTCACGGTCGGCAGCGGCTCGGTGACGAGCCCGGTGGTGCTCGTCGGCTCGCAGGTCGCGATCCGCTTCTCGGTCAGCGCCAAGTCGATCAAGTCGCGTCAGCTCGTGCGCTTCGCCGGCTCGGTCGCGCCGAAGAAAGACGGTTCGCTCTATGCGGTGCAGAAGCAGAAGGGCTCGACCTGGGTGACCGTCGCGGGCTCCTCGCTGCGCCCGTACACCGCTGACAAGTCGCGCTTCGCGCGACGGCTGCGGATTCGTCACAGCGGCGTCTACCGGATCTACGTCGGCGTCGCCGACGGCATGAACGTCTCGACCGCCAGCGGCAGCGTCGAGATCAAGATCAAGAAGTAGTAGTTCCGCAGGGCCTCGACGGGCATCGCGACTGTGCGCCGGACACGTTCCGTCCGGCGCACATCGCATTCTTGTGGCAGAGAACGTGTGTTCGCCTCGGTGACGTCGCCGTAGCGTCGCGCCTTCTGTCCGCATAGCGCCGTAGCTTCGGCGCTTCCCCGTTCGTCAGGAGTCCTTCCATGCCCACACCAGTCGACGAGAAGGCCGCGAAGGCCCGCGACGCCGCTCTCCAGGGCGCGCTCGTGCAGATCGAGCGCCAGTTCGGCAAGGGAAGCCTGATGCGGATGGGCGACCCGGGAGCCCAGGTCAAGGTCAACGCGATCCCGACGGGCGCGCTCTCGCTCGACCTCGCGCTCGGCATCGGCGGCGTGCCGCGAGGCCGCATCGTCGAGGTCTTCGGCCCGGAGTCGTCGGGCAAGACGACGCTGATGTACCACGTCATCGCCGAGGCCCAGAAGCTCGGCGGCGTCTGTGCCTTCATCGACGCCGAGCACGCGATGGACCCCCTGTACGCACAACGGATCGGGGTGGACATCGACGAGCTGCTCGTCTCCCAGCCCGACTACGGCGAGCAGGCGCTCGAGATCGCCGACATGCTCGTGCGCTCCGGCGCGGTCGACCTGATCGCGGTCGACTCGGTCGCGGCGCTGACGCCGAAGTCCGAGCTCGAGGGGCAGATGGGGGACCAGACCGTCGGCCTGCAGGCGCGGATGATGAGCCAGGCGATGCGCAAGCTCGCCGGCAACCTCAACCGCACGCAGACGATCATCCTCTTCACCAATCAGATCCGCGAGAAGGTCGGCGTCATGTTCGGCTCGCCGGAGACGCAGCCCGGCGGCCGGGCGCTGAAGTTCTACTCCTCGCAGCGGCTCGACATCCGCCGCATCGAGACGCTCAAGGAGGGGACGGAGGCAGTCGGCAACCGCGTCCGCGTCAAGGTCGTCAAGAACAAGGTCGCGGCGCCGTTCCGCCAGGCCGAGTTCGACATCGAGTTCGGCGAGGGGATCTCGACCGAGGGCTGCCTGATCGACCTCGGCATCGAGCACAACGTCGTCACCAAGTCCGGCTCGTTCTTCTCCTACAAGGAGGAGCGTCTCGGCCAGGGCCGCAACAACGCCAAGGCGTTCCTCAAGGAGCACCCGGAGATCGCCAAGGCGATCGAGGACGAGGTCTACGCCGCGCTCGAGATCGATCGCGATCTCGTCGCGCCGATCGACCGCGACGCCGACGTCGACATCGCGCTGCCCGACGACGTCGTGGCAGCCGCCTGACGATCCGGCCCGCGAGCGAGGCGCCGGCGCGTTGGCCACCACCGAGGATTCGCTTGACGATGCGCTCGGCCGGGTGTATCGGTACCTCGGCCATCGAGATCGCACGGTGGCCGAGGTTCGCCAATATCTGCTCGGGCGGAACATCGGCGAGGAGACGGTCGAGAGCGCTATCGACGAGCTGAAGTCGCAGGGCTACCTCGATGACGCCCGCCTGGCGCAGCGCTTCACGGAGGACCGCCGCACGCTCGACGCCTGGGGCTCGGAGCGGATCGAGCGCCGGCTGACCGAGCTCGGTGTCGACCGCGAGCTGATCGCAGCGGCACTCACGGTGGGGGAGAGCGGTGAGCTCGATACGGCGGTGGAGTTCCTCCGCCGCCGCTTCCCGATCCCGCCCGAGAACGACCGTGACCGCGATCGTGCGCTGAAGATGCTCGTCCGCAAGGGATATCCGCTCGAGTTGGCTTACGACGCCGTCAACGCCCTCTCTCGTGACGTCCAGCATCCGGCCGACAGCGTCCTCGGTCGCTCGCCTACGGCGTAGGCATCGCTTCCTGCGTCCTTGTCAGCCGGCGCTGGACTGTCACCAGCCTGAGGCTCCGCGCCCGTACGTCCCGCGCCGCTGCTTCTGCAGCTGGCGAGTGTTCCGGCCCCTGATGGCGAGGAGGACACGACCGCACGTAGGTGTCGCCGCGATGGCCTTGCTGTGTTCGGTAGCGGCCTTCGTCGGGCCCGCACCGGCGCAGGCACGCACAGCGC
>Ga0075420_100005858_pt1 | contig 10830 bp, 9 predicted proteins | sample SoiMetdeltSBSDD4_FD_75296 | JGI IMG/M metagenome (GOLD analysis project Ga0075420, IMG submission 75296) | Bulk soil microbial communities from a Populus tree surrounding site in Tennessee, USA - Soil MetaG P. deltoides SBSDD4 | ecosystem: Environmental > Terrestrial > Soil > Tree plantation... | reverse complement strand
CGCATTTCCCTGTGGGCCAACTCCTTCCCTCCGTGGAACGGCGGTTCACGCAGACCGCCGGGCCGTCACAAGCGCGGTGCGGTGGTGCGGCCGGCACTCCTCATCCGGTCGCCCGATCCGATGTGGATGGTTGCCGGTCGTCAGTTCTCCGCGGGCACGCGGGCCGTGGCCTCCGGCACGATCGCGCGCGATGCCCGTTCGACCCATGCCAGCACGGGTACGGTGCTCGCGTCCCGCTTCGGAGGCGTCGCCGCCGCCAGGAACGAGGACGGCAGGGCAACCACCTGCTGGGCGTCGGCCGGCGCCAGGCCCAGGCGGGATGCGAGCGGAGCCGCCTCGGCGCGGGTGGTGCGACACTCGAGGTCGGCACGGACGAAGGCCAGACGTGCCTGCGCCTTCTCGAGCGCCGTCCGGTTCTTGCCGAGGGCGAGGGACAGCTGGGCCACCCGTGAACCAGCCCACACCTCGACCAGCAGCATCCCCACCACGGCGGCGGCGACCAGCCACAGACCTGGCCGGACGACGCGCATCTCCGACGCGCGCCATGATGGACGACTGCGACGGGGCTGCATCATATCGGCTTCCTCCGGAAGGCGCGGAGCCGGGCGCTTCGTGCGCGCGGATTCGCGGCTTGTTCCTCTGCCGAGGGGGTCACGACGCTTCGGGTCAGCTCCTGCCACGGCCCCTCGGTGGATGGTTGCGACTGCAGACGGTGAACCCGACGCGGGGTCCGGTTCGGCCCTCCGCGCAGGCCCTGCTTGATCCTGCGGTCCTCACCCGAGTGATAGGCGAGGGTCACCACGACACCGCCGGGACGCATCATGTCCGGCAGCCAGGCGAGCGCGGCCGAGAGCTCGCCCGCCTCGTCGTTGATCCACATGCGCAGCGCCTGGAACACGCGAGCGGTGCGCCGGGGGTGCGACCGGCCGCCCAGCACGCGGTCCACCAGGACCGCGAGAGCGCGGGTCGTGGGGAGATCTCCGCGCCCTGCCGCAGCGATGATGGCGCGTGCCAGACGCCGGCCGTTGGGAAGGTCTCCGTGCTCGCGCAGCACCGCCGCCAGCTCCGGCTCGCCCACGGTGGTGAGCCGGCGCCACGCGGGCTCGCCATCGCCCGGATCCATGCGCAGGTCGAGCGGCCCCTCGTGCATGAAGCCGATGCCGCGCGCGGGCTCGTCGATCTGGCGCGACGAGAGACCCAGGTCGAACAGGGCACCGGTGAACGGCCGCTCGCCGAGCGCGCCGCCGGCCGCCGGGATCCCGCTGAAGCGGGCGTGAGCCACGGTCACGCGATCCCCGAAGCGCCGCAGGCGTTCACGGGACGAGGCGAGCGCGGCCGGGTCGCGGTCGCACCCGAACAGGCGCGCGCCGGGCTCGGCGTCGAGCAGGGCTTCGGCATGGCCCCCGTCTCCCAGGGTGGCGTCGAGATAGAGGCCCGGACCATTGCGCAGGAATTGGAGAACCTCGGCGACCAGGACCGGTTCATGACGCGCGCTCACGACCCGGCTCCGGCGCGTGGGGACCCGTTTCGAGCAGGTCGTCCGCCGAGGACCAGCAGCGCAGGCGGCTCTCGTGGCCCGCCAGTCGGAAGAGGTCGCGCAGGTAGCGCGAGAGCCCGCACACGACCACCCCGCCCGAGCGCGCATCGAGCCGGATGAGCGCCTCGACCAGGCCCGTCACCCGCCGGAAATCGATGTGCCGCAGCTCGGCGCAATCGAGCAGCACGTGATCGACGTCGCGCAGCGCCAGCTCATCGAGCGCCCGCCCGAGACGCTGGGCGGCGATGGCGTCGATGTCGCCACGCAGGGAGACCCGCGCGATGCGCGACCCGCCGGCCCGCCGGGCCGCCCGATCGTGCAGCTCCACCCGGGCGGACGCCCCCGGCTGCCCGTGGCTCAGGTCCAGGTTGAGCGCCAGCACCGGGCGGTCTCGGAGCACAGCCCCCTGAACGGTCATCACGCGTCGTCCTCGAACAGGCCGTCCGCGAGGTCCTCGAAGCTGCCGGCGGCCTCGACCGCGGTCGTCGACTTCTCCTGGAACCGTTTCGGGTTCCAGATCTCGATACAGGCATCTGCCCCGTGCAGCACGGCTTCCTTGCCAAGTGCTGCCAGGGCGATCAGTGCCGGTGGGATCGTGACCCGTCCCTGGGTATCCACCGTCACTTCCATGGCGTCCTTCAGGAATGCACGCCTGAAGGCCCGCGCTTTCGCATCACCGGGTGAGAACTTGCGGATCCGTTCGAGCATCCGCTGCCAGCTGTCCGGTGAGTAGACCGCGACGCAGCCGTCAAACCCGCGATTGAGGAAGAACGTCGTGAGCGGGCGCCTGGGGGAGTCGCCCCGCCGCATCGATGGGGGAATTGCGATTCGGCCCTTGTGGTCGATGGCATAGGTATAGGTGCCGATGAACGACGGCATGCGGTGCGACCCTCAGGGCGGATTCACCATCGACTACCACAAATCCCCACTTCTCCCCACGGCTGCGCACCATAGTCGAGCGGGCTCGCATGTCAAAAGAAAATCAACACCGCGAACGAAAAATGTTCCGGTGTCGCGCTGCACGAGTGTGCAGCGTCGTGCGCGCACCGCCTCGCGACGGCGCGGCGCAGGACTCCCGCTCGCTCAGCGTCGGGCGCGCAGCGAGTCGAAGACGGCCCAGTTCACGCGGTAGATCGAGTAGACGACCGGCTCGCGCTGCGCGACCCCGAGGTTGGGGACACTCGCCTCACCGAGGGGGGTGAGGCACTCGGCGTAGGGACTCTCGGCGAGCAGGCGGTATCGCCGCGGCGCCCGATCCACCAGGTAGTCGGGTCGCGAGAACGTGGCGAAGTCGAAGTTCGCGACCGCGACCTCGGGAGCGTCGCGCAGCAGATGGGGAACCATGGGCGGGGTCACGAGCCCCGCGAGATCGACCACGCGGCGGCGGCCGTAGTAGCCGATGGCCCCGATGTCGGGGGTCGCGATCACCTCGTCGGGGCCGGCGTAGCGGTCGAACCAGCGTCCCCACGCGACCAGGCTCCCTTCCAGCGCCGGGCTGAACGAGCGCACGTGCGGCAGGACCTGCGCGCCGTAGACGACGACGTTCTGCGTCACCACGAGCGCGGCGACCAGCCACGCGGCGGCCGCGGCGCGGCGTCGTCGCGCGGGCGCCGGATCCTCGCCCATCCACCATCCCTCCGCCGCGCGCCACGAGAGCCAGCCCAGGATGGGAAGCAGCGGCAGCAGATAGCGCGAGAGCACCGGCACGCCGCGCATCGCGTAGAGCGCCGGGAGGCCCACCACCCACGCCCAGGGGAGCAACCGCGCGGAGACCGGGGAAGGTGGCGTGGGCCGCGCGCCCCCTCCCGCCGTGCGCGCGCGCGCGAGGCCGGCGACGAGGGCGAGCAGCAGGAGGCCCGCGAGCAGGCCGTCGGTGGCGCCGATGATCCGGACCTGACGCCAGAGGTTCTCGATGTGGTAGGCGGCCCCCGTCCCGCCCGCGGTCTTCGCGGCGAGCGTCTGCGGCACGAAGGCGCCGTAGTAGAGTCGCGCGAACAGGAGCCAGCCCCCATAGAGGAGGATCGGTCCGAGCGCGCCCCAGGCCAGGCGGACACGGCCGTCGCGGCCGCGCGCGCCGGCGACGAGAAACCCGCCCCAGAGGAGCAGGAGGTACACGCCCTCGGGCCGCGTGAGAGCGGCCAGCGACCACAGCGCCCCGGTGAGCGATGCCCGCGGGCCCCACCCGCTCCCTCCCGTGAAGGCCACGAAGCCCGCGAGCGTGAGCGCCACCGCGAGCGGCGCCTCCATCCCCGAGAGGGACCAGCGCAGCATCCAGGCGTTGGCGGCCCAGGCGAGCGTCCCCGCCGCCCGGAGCTCCGGCGTGCGCACGGTGTGCCGCAGGAGCTGGAGCATCAGCACGATCGAGGCGAGCGTGGCGGCGGCGCCCAGCGCGCGGGCGGACGCGAGCCCGTCGAGCCCCAGCGCCATCGGCGCGGCCAGAACGGCCACCCACAGCGGACTGGTGCCGCCGTAGACCCGCTCCCCCACGTTGAACACCGGGCCATGGCCCTCGGCCAGATGCCGCGCGTATTGAAGGTGGATGAAGGTGTCGTCGGTGATGTAGCCGCGCAGCGGCCACATCAGCACGACCGCCAGCATGAGCCCGCTCGCGAGCGCCCACCCCTCGATCCGCGTGAGCGCGGACGCCGCCCGTCCCTCGGGCGCCCGAGCTCCGGGCGGGTGGGTCCCGGGAGGACGCATCAGGCGCCACCCCGCGGCAGCCGGTCGAGCAGGCCCGCCAGCCGCCGGGCGAGCGACGCGCGGGTGTGCTCCTCCAGCCAGGCGGGGCGCGGAGGCCGATCGCGGCGTCCGTCCTTCCACGCCAGGTACCGTCGCTCGAGCGCGTCGGTCATCGGGACGCGATCGGCGGGCGGCACCACCTCGCCGCCCGCGCGTCGCACCAGCTCCGCCGCCTCGTCGTCCTGCTCGAGCATCGCCAGCACCGGGCGCCCCGCGTCGAGATACTCGTAGAGCTTGCCCGGAACCATCGTGCGGTACCCGGCCCCGCGCGGCTTCCACAGCAGCAGCAGATCGGCCCGCCGCTGGAGGTCGCGCGTCGCCTCGTGCGCCAGCGGACCGGTGAAGCGGACGATCCCGGTGAGGCCCAGCGCCAGCGCGCGGTCGGCATGACTGCCCTCGAACGGCCCCGCGAGCTGGGCCCGCACGCGGCGGCGCGCTTCGGGCCGTCGCGCCAAAAGGTCGTGGAGGGATTCCAGGAACACGTCGGCGTCGGGCATCTGGGAGAGCGTGCCGGTGAAGACCAGCGTGAAGAAGTCCGCGGGGGCCGGATCGGCGGCCGCGACCGGGGCGCCCTCCGGGGGCGCGACCGCCGGCTCGTATCCGTTGGGCAGGTGCTCGAGCCGGCCGGGAAGCGTCACCGCGTCCGGCTCGCCGGTGCGGGTGGAGCGACGGCGCAGGTCGTCCACGTGCGTGCGCGAGGCCGCCAGGACGAGCTCCGCCGAGGCCAGCACGCTGCGCTCCATCGCCGCCTGCCGGGCGCGGTGCCAGCGGGTGGGCGGTGTGCGGAACTGAAGCCCCACCCAGGGGTCGCGGAAATCGACCACCCACGGCAGGCGGAAGCGCCGGCGCAGCGCGAGACCCGCGAGGTGGACGCTGTCGGGCGGCGAGCTGGTGAGGACCGCGTCCACCCCTCCGCGCGCGATGCGTCGTGCCGCCGCCGCCGCCGCACGGCCGGACCAGCCCGCGTACGAATCGGGCAGCAGCCACCAGTCGCTGAGCGCGCGCAGGCCGGCGAAGGCACGGCGCGAGCGCCGCGCGGACCCGCGGCCGCGCCCCAGACGCAGCAGCGCGGCGAGGGCGCTCCCGCCGGAGGCCCGGATCACCTCGGTGCCCGCGGGCACCTCGCGCGCCAGCGTCTCGTCCCGCACCCAGTAGTCCTCCTCCCCCGCGCACACCACGGTGCACGCCCATCCGTGGGCCGGCAGGTGGCGGGTGAAGCCGAGCACGCGGTGCACGCCGCCGCCGGCGAGCGGCGGATAGAAGTAGCACAGGATGAGCAGACGCCGGGCGCTCACGGCACCCTCGCGCCGGGCGGCGGGACGCGGCCGCCGGCCAGGGCGACGAACAGGGCCTCGATGCGATCGAGGTTGCGCTCGCGATCTCCCCGCTCCTCCACCACGCGCCGGTTGCGGGACCGCGCCGCCGCGGCCCACCCGGAGGCCTCGAGCGCGCGCTCGAGCGCGGCGGTGAGCGCCTCCGGCGCCCCGGCGGGAAACGTCCTCGCGCCTTCGCCCTCGTCCACCCACTCGCGGTTGCCCTCGATGTCGCTCACCACCGGCAGCGCGCCCGCGGCCATCGCCTCGAGCAGGGAGATCGAGGTCGAGTCCGAGCGGGCGGCCGAGAGGTAGATCCCGGCGCGCCCCAGCCACTCGGCGAGCGCCGCGGGCGACTGCATGCCGACGAACCGGTAGCGACCGGCGGGCAGCAGCCGGGCGGCGAGCCGCTCGTGCGCGCCCCGAAGGCTCCCATCGCCGGCGACGACCAGGCGCGTCGCCGGCCGCCGTCGCATCACCGGCGCCACGCCGGCGATCACGGTGTCGAGGTCGTAGATCGGCTCGTGCATGCGCGTGCTGAGGAACAGCTCCGGCTCGCGCTCGGCGCCCGGCCGGAAGCGGCCCAGGTCGACGCCCCACGGCACCTCGTGGACCCGGGCCGCGGGCGCGCCCAGCGCCCGCGCCGCGCGCGCGAGGTTCGCGGCGTCGGCCAGCACGAGATCGGCGCGCCCGAGCACGAAGCGGGCGCGCGCCCGCTGGAGCGGATCGCGGCCGCCCGCCACCAGCAGATCGGAGCCCCAGGCGGTCACCGCGAGCGGGCGCCGTCCGGCGAGCGCTCCGAGCAGCCCGTAGTTGGGGACGAAGTGCGCGTCCACCAGGTCGGGCGCGAAGCGCGCGAGCGCCCGCCGCAGCGAGGGCGTGGCGAGCGGGTAGCGGAGGAATCCCGGCAGCGGCCAGGCGGGAAGGGACGAAGCGCCGAGCTCGGCCGGACCCGGCTCCAGCGACCACACGCCCACCTCGTGTCCCCGCGCGCGCAGATCCTCGACCCAGCGCCGGGTGTGGCCCACCGCCGCGTTCGCGAGGGTCGCGATCCTCAATGGTGGACCCGGCCCGGCGAAACCATTCAGTGGAGGAGCACGAAGCGCGCCCGTGCCCGGCGCCCGTCGCGGTCGGCGCGCACGAAGTAGACCCCCGGCCTCGCCATCACGCCGTCCTGATCGCGCCCGTCCCAGAATACCTGGCCGAAGCTGGTGGTCGTGAACTCGCGCACCAGGCCGCCCCGGATGTCGTAGATGCCGCCGGAGTAGCCGGCGGTCGTGCCCTGGAGTCGGAGCCGGATCCCGGCGCCGGTGAGGGTGGCCGGGTTGGGGAACACGCGCAGGGTGTCGTCGACCCCGGCGGGCGGCGGCGGCGGGCGATAACCGGGATCGTACCGGTTGAGCCCCGCCGCGGTGCCGAACCAGACGACGCCGGTGGAGCGATCCACCGTGATCGCCCGCAATTCGTTCGAAGCCAGGGGCGAGTTCGCAACCGTGTAATCCTCCGTGCCACCGCCCACCCGGTATCGCCGCACCCCCTCCGAGCTGCCGACGTAAACATCCCCGTCGGGTGCCACGTCCATGAGCCGCAGAGCGGTTTCCGGGCGGCCGGCCGGCGTCTCGTAGATCGTGGAGACCAGGCGCGGCGGCCGGGTCGTACGCGCGATCCGCCGCAGATTGCGATCGGTCAGCACCCAGATCGAATCGCCGTGCGCGACGATCGCCCAGACGTCGAAGCTCTCGGTGTTGTCGACGGTCTCGAAGTCGTAGCCGTCGATGGGTCGCCGGACGAAGTGGTCGACGCCGCTGTTGGCTGCACCCGGGTAGCCCACCCAGACGCGTCCCGCCTTGTCCACGGTGATCGCGCGGATCTTGCCGTTCCGCACCCGGCTCCCGGCAGGCGTGCCCGGGCCCCACGTGCCGACGTGAGCGCCGGTCGAGTCGTAGTAGTCCAGCCCCAGCGGCTCGTAACCGGGAGTCCCAAGGCTGAAGGTATCCATTCCGAACCAGCGGCCGCCGGCCCCGTCGCTGGAGTCGAGGGCAGCCCCGAAGGCGATGGTGTGCATGCCGTCGCCGGGTATCGGTTCCGCGGCCCACAGGTGGTCGAACACCGGCGGATCCAGCGAATCGTCGAAGCGCTCCATCGCGTAGGCCCAGCAGGAGACCCACTTGAGCCCGGACCGATCCACCAGCATGGCGAACACTTCGATCGGATACCTGAACGTGTTGGGACAGCCGTCGCAGAAGGCGGGAGACCAGTTGAACCAGGTGCTTCCGTCCCAGCGGCCAATCCCCTCGCTGCGGGTCGCGGCGTAGACGCGCGAGCCGTCGATGACGATGTTGGCGTAGGTGTTGCCCGGCGGGCTCGGCGGGGTGCGGAGTGTCCACGGACCGCCCCCCGATGGCTCCTCGTAGAGGCCCAGGGACCCGGCCGCGTAGTGCCCAGTCCCCGCGGGATCCACGGCCGGGTTCATGTCGTCACCCGGCCCGGTTCCGGCGGCCGGCGAATCCAGGATCTTGACGAACCCCGGGGCGCCCGGGAGGTGCTCCCAGATCCCTTCCGTGGTCGACGCCAGCAGGATGCCGTGGTCCTCCTCCAGGTCGAAGACCCCGCCCAGGATCGGGAGCCACTCGAAAGTCCCCGGCTCCCATCGGTAGGCGATCCCGCCGGCCAGCGCATAATGGAGCCGGCCGTTGCCGACCAGGCGGTCGACCGTGAGGGTGGGGAGCCCGTCGTTCGCCTTGCGCCAGTCCGACAGGTTGTTCGTGGTGGTGGCGAATCCGACGCCGCGCGGGGTCGAGAGCCAGAGCGTGTCGCCGATCTGGGCGACGCCCGTGATCGCGGGCCTCGCGAACGTGGTGTCGAAGGACACGGTGTTGCCGTCCGGGAGCGACCCCTGGACCTGCCGCCCGTTCCAGAGCGCGATGCCGCCGCGGGTCCCGATCCACAAGGTGTCGCCCACCACGGTCATGGTGGTCACGCTGTCCACCGGGAGCCCGTCGAAGGCGTTCACCAGCTCCCAGGTGGTGCCGTCCGCGCTCAGCCGGCTCGCCCCCGAGGCCAATGTGCCCACCCACAGCCGGCCGAGGCGGTCGAGGGCGAGACTCGTGAGCTGGTTGCTCGCGATCGAGCCCGGCTCGCGCGTGACGGAGCTGAAGGTGTGGGTGATCCGGTCGAACCGCAGAAGCCCCGCGCCGGCGGTCGCGCACCAGACCACGTCGTCGGTGACGATCAGGTCCGCGTAGTCCTTGGTCCGGATGTGGGTCTGCCATGCGCCCGCCGCCATGGAGGCGTCCGGGAGCGGGGCGAGCAGCCCCAGGGTCGCCAGCGCCGAGGCCAGACCGAGGGCCGTCGGCGGACGGGCGTGGTCGTGCGTCATACCGTCAATCCCAATGGCCCAGCAGGCTCATGAGCCGCAGCCGCCAGACCAGACCCGCGGCCTCCCAGATGATGCGGCGGTTCATCTTGGAGACGCCGGCCCTGCGATCCACGAAGACGATCGGGATCTCGCGGAGCGTGTAGCCGCGCTTCCAGCACTTGAACGACACCTCGATCTGGAACGCGTAGCCGTCCGAGCGGACCCGGTCGAGCCGGATTCCCTCGAGGGCTCTCCGGCGGAAACACTTGAAGCCGCCGGTCGCGTCGTGCACCGGAAGACCGGTGATGAGACGAGTGTACATGTTCGCGGCGCGCGAGAGGATCAGGCGGTTGAGCGGCCAATTGACCACCCTCACCCCTCCGATGTAGCGGGACCCGAGCACCACGTCCGCGTCCCGGGCCGCGACGAGGAAGTCCCCGATCGCCCCGGGGTCGTGGGAGAAATCGGCGTCCATCTCGAAGATGTACTCCGCCCCGTGGTCGAGGGCGTAGCGGAACCCGTCGCGGTACGCGGAGCCGAGCCCCAGCTTGCCGGCGCGCTTGAGCAGGTGGATCCGGGGCTCGCCGCACATCCGCTCCTCGACCAGGGCGCCGGTCCCGTCGGGCGAGGCGTCGTCCACCACCAGCACGTGCAGCCCGTGGGGGAGCGCCAGGAGCTGGTCGAGCAGGGGCCCAAGGTTCTCGCGCTCGTTGTAGGTGGGGATGATGACGAGCTTTTCCATCACGCTCCCCCCGACACCGGGGTCCTGGCGGCGCCGGTCGCGACGGGCGTCCCGGTCGCCGAGGAGCGGCGGCGCAGGAGACCGGCGCCCAGCAGGCCCAGGGTCACGAGCAGGCTCGCGCCCGAGAGCACGAGGCCCTGCCTCATCGCCGGCGAGGCGAACCGGAACTCGACCCGGTGCTTTCCGGCCGGCACCGCGACCGCGCGCAGCAGGTAGTCGGCCTTGAGGATCTCGACCGGCCGGCCGTCCACGGTCGCGACCCAGTCGGGGTACCAGAGATCGGCGAGGCGGAGGAGCGCGGGTCCCGGCGTTTCGACCTCGACCGTCACGTCGTTCAGCCCGTAGCGCGTGATCGAGGCCCTGGCGCCCGCGACCGGTCCGAGGGTCAGGCCGGGGTCCATCTCGAGCAGGGTCACGCGCGCCGGGTCGTGCGCCGCGCGCGCGATCGAATCGAGGATCGCCCGCGGCGGGCTCACCACCCGATACTCGCCCACCACCGTCGCGCGGGGCAGCCAGTGAGGGGCTTCGAAGACCGTGCCGCTCCCCTGGTGGACCGGCCGGAGCCCGGGAATGGAATCGAACACGCCCCGTGTCACATCGAAGCGGACGTTGAGCAGCGCGAGCCAGTTCGGGTGGGTCCATCCCTGGTATTCGAGCAGGTCCTGGACCAGCCGGGGCTTGGCCGCATGCGCACCCCCCACCGACGCGATGGCGAAGCCGGCGTAGCGGTTGCTCATGAACTCCTCGCGCGGCAGGATGCGAAAGCTCCCGACCGGACCGGCTTTCTCGAGGAACTGCACCACGTCGTCGCGTCCGACGTCCAGGCTCGCCGTCTGCCTCTCGCCGATCACGGGCTTCATGACCTGGCCGCTCACGGGCCACAGCTCGATCAGCACGAGGGCGAGCATCGCCACCGAGGCGACCGAGACCGGCGCGCGACCCGAGCGCGCCAGCCACGCGACGCCCACCGCGGCGAGCCCCAGGAGGCAGGCGCGGCCGAGGTCCGCGACGTAGCGCTCGTAGGCCAGGAGCGCGGCCTCAGCGGGGAACCCCTCGCGGTGGGCCATCGCCGAGCGGACGTACCCGTCGCGCCAGGCCTCCTGCCCCGCCACCCCCACGATCAGCACGAGCCCCAGCACCG
>Ga0075420_100005857_pt1 | contig 10830 bp, 9 predicted proteins | sample SoiMetdeltSBSDD4_FD_75296 | JGI IMG/M metagenome (GOLD analysis project Ga0075420, IMG submission 75296) | Bulk soil microbial communities from a Populus tree surrounding site in Tennessee, USA - Soil MetaG P. deltoides SBSDD4 | ecosystem: Environmental > Terrestrial > Soil > Tree plantation... | reverse complement strand
ATCCGTGGCCTTTTTTCTCCCAGCACCGGAAAGGACGATTCCCGAACTGGTAGCTTCCGGTGCATGTCTGCGGCATCCGGTCACCGAGGCCCACGATGCCTGCTTCCATCGCCACGATGGCGGTCGCCAGCTTGAACGTGGACGCCGGTGGGTAGCGCCCCTGCAGCGCCTTGTTGTACAGCGGCTTCCGCGGGTCGCTCTGCAGCGACTTGTACTTGCCTTCCGAGATCCCGCCGATGAAGTCGTTAGGATCGAAGATCGGCGAGCTGTGCAGCGCGAGCACGGCGCCCGTCTTCGGGTCCAGCGCCACCGCCCCGCCCTGCATGGTCGAGTCGAACAGGGTCGCCACGAAGCGCTGCAGGTCGAGGTCTATGCTCGTGCGAAGGTCGGGGCCTGCCTCCGGCAGCCGGTCGGGCCGCGCGCCTGCTTGCCTGACGACTCGACCGCGCGCGTCCACTTCGACGAAGCGCGATCCATCTTTGCCATGTATGACGGCTTCGTATTGCTTCTCGAGGCCCGCCCGCCCGATCTGCTGGCCGGGCTTGTAGTCCTTGAACGCTTCGGAAGCCAGCTCGGCTTCGTTGATTTCACCCGTGTAGCCGACGATTGATGCGACGGCCTTGCCATCCGGGTAACGCCGCTTAGGCGAGGACTGGATGACGAGGCTCGGGAACCGGCTGCGCTCCTCCTCGAGCATCGACACCTGCTCGAACGTTGCATCACTCAGGATCACCGCCGGCCGCGAACGCGCCGCGCGGAACCGCCTGACGACAACCTCGACCTGGCTGTCCGACAGGGGCACGATGGATGAGAGTCGCTGCAGAGCGGCACGCAGCGAATCCGTGCCTGGACTCAGGATCGAGACCGTGTAGCCCGGGATGTTCTCCGCGATGACCTGTCCGTTCCGGTCGAGGATCATCCCGCGCGGCGCGGGTAACGTGACCTCGTTCAGCCGGTTGTCATCGGATTGCAGCGCATACTCCGCATGTTCGATGACCTGCGCGCGGAAAAACGCCGCGAGTAGTACGCCAAGCGCCAGGCCGGCAAGGATACCGGCCGATCGCCCGCGTTTCTGGAGGGCATTCGGGTGTAGACTCACCGGCGGGGCTCCATCGAGATGCGAAAGGTCCGAACGACCAGCACGCCTGCGAGGCCGGTCGCAATAGCCGACAACGGAGACCAGAGGAACAACTGCGCGAGCAGGTCACCCACTCCCAATCGACGCTCCGCTACAAGGTATACGAAATCGAAGGCCAGTTTCCCCGCCGCAATAAAGATCGCCTGGAGCAACAGGTTATCGCCAAACACGGTCGACTTGAGCCACGACGCCAGCGCACTCACGGCAGTCATAGCGAGCGCGCCCGCTCCGAATGAGAGTGGCGTCAACGAGTCAGCGATCAAGCCGGTCGCGAACCCGAGGAGCGCCGCGACACCGGGACGCACATGAACGGCCGTGAGCAGCACGGCGATTACGAGAAAGTCGATTGAGATGCGCGCACCGACCAGGGGACGAACCGTGTAGTGCAGGACGACGAGCAGCAGGAAGACCGCGGCGCCCTTGAAGAACGAGTACGTCCTCACGGACGGCGCCTCGTGGAATCGCCGGGCATCGTGTCCCGGCGGGCGCGGGTGAGTGAGTCGCTCGAACCACCGATGGCCTTGCGCAGGGAATCAGCCGCCGGCGCCTTCCACACCGACTCGAGGTTGCCGGAAGCAGGAAGCAGGACCATCACGACCGTCACGTCCGCCGGCATCACCATGGGTCGCACCAGGTACGTCCGCGCATAGGCGCCGGCGGTCGTGATGTCCTTCACTACCGTCCCGATCGGAATGCCGCGGGGGGCGACGCTGCCTCGCCCTGAACTCCGGATCTCGACGCCGGGGAGCAGCGAGTCACGAAACGCGACGCCGCGCAGCTCCAGCATGAATCGCTCGACGTCCGGGCCAAAGTGCGGCTTGATGATCCCGAAAACGTTGCCGTCCGCACTCATGGCGCTGACGGCGAAGTCCGGGTGCGTCCAGAGAATCGCAGTGCTCGTCGCCTCTCCCGTGCCGATCACATATCCGATCAGGCCCTCGGGCGCGACCACCACGGAGCGTTCCACGACGCCGGCCCGGGAGCCAGCCGTCACCACGACAGTCTGCGCTTCACCAAACTCGGGGCGATGGAGCGCCTCGGCCGCCACAAACCCGCTCCGCAGGCGCGCGCCCAGGCCAATGAGCGCGCGCAACCGCATGTTCTCCAGCTCCATGTCGTGCAATTCGGCGTTCTTCAGCACCAAGCTGTCGAGACGAGCCGCGGTGATGTCGCGAACGATGAACGCGCCTCGAGCACGCTCGGCCTGGACCTGGAGCGAGATCAGCGGGGCAATGAACGTCTGGCGAAGGTTTCCGGCGAACATCTGCCGGGTTCCACTCGGCAGTATGAGGCACAGGAGGGACGCGACGACGCAGGCGGCCAGGGTGACCGTGTCGACGCGCGCGCTGGAGCGGGTGGCCCGCGCCACGGCAGTCTCAGGTCTGCAGCACGGACCAGTACTTCTCCTCGTCGTCGAGGATGCGCCCCGTGCCCCGTACGACACAGGTGAGCGGGTCCTCGTCGACGTGGATCGGAAGCCCCGTCTCCTGGTGGAGCACGAGGTCAAGTCCGCGGATGAGCGCTCCACCACCGGTCATCACGATGCCACGATCGACGATGTCGGAGGCAAGCTCCGGCGGCGTGATTTCGAGCGCGCGCCGCACGGCGTCCACGATCTGCTGGATTGGCTCCTGGATCGCCTCGCGGATTTCCGACGAGTGGACGCGAACCGTCTTCGGGATGCCCGACACGAGGTCACGCCCCTTCACGTCCATCTCCCGCTCGTCGCCTACCGGCGCCGCCGAACCAATGCCGACCTTGATCTGCTCCGCGGTCGGCTCACCGATGAGCAGGTTGTAATTCTTCCGCATGAACTGGACGATCGCGGTGTCCAGCTCATCTCCGCCCGTACGAATGGAGGTGTCGGACACGATGCCGGAGAGTGCGATGACCGCGATCTCCGTCGTGCCACCGCCAATGTCGATGACCATGTTTCCGGTCGGGGTCTCGATCGGCAACCCGACACCGATCGCCGCCGCCATGGGCTCGGCCACCATGAACACTTCCTTCGCGCCGGCACCTAACGCAGAGTCGCGCACGGCGCGTTTCTCCACCTCGGTGATGCCCGACGGGACACAGACGATCACGCGCGGCTTGATCTTGAACATCCGGTTCCGGATGATGAGCTCCAGGAAGTAGCGGAGCATCTTCTCGGTCACGTCGAAGTCGGCGATGACGCCGTCCTTCATGGGCCGAACCGCGATCACGCCGTCCGGCGTACGGCCCAGCATGCGCTTGGCCTCGAGCCCGACCCCCTTCACGCGCTTCGTTTCGCGATCAATGGCGACGACGGAGGGCTCGTTGAGGACGATGCCTTCGCCCTTCACGTAGATGAGCGTGTTAGCAGTGCCGAGGTCGACCGCGATCGCGTTGGCGGGGAACAGAGCCCCCGCTTTCAGGAATGGCCAGCGCATTTATGGTGCAGGAGACGCGGGGACCGCGCCTGGAGCGGAGGGACGAATGGGGGCGGACGCCGCGTAAGCTAGTGACGCCCTATCAGTGTCGCAAGACATTGCCTTTCCACAACCTAGGCGTTTCGGTTGACGCATTGCTGGAGGGTAATGCTTTGACGCGCCAGCAATGGATTAGGGCACAAAGTCGATGTGACCGGTACCGCTGTGCGTCCCCGGACGGTGAACTAACCACTCCGCAGCCCGTTTCAATACCCCGCGACACGCCCGAGCCTGTCAGCAGGCCATCCAGGTCCCCACACGCGCTCTGGCGTTAGGCACGGTCGCGCCTGCCTAACGCGTCATTGGCATTCGGTGACGTGGATCGCAGCGCGGGTACCACCCGGGGGCCATCCTCATCGCTCGGCATCCGGCCCCTGATGTCATGCTACGCAGCACAGTGCCGCAGGCGGGGGCCACTGCGGTCCCTCATGGAGTTGGTACTATGAAACGAACTATGCTCATTGGCTCATTGACGCTCGTTGCGGTGGCGCTCGCCGGCCAGTCCGCGAACGCGCAGGACACGCTGCAGAAGGCGGGCACTGTCGCGCGCGCTCCGTCGTTCACGTCGCTCCTGTCGTCCATGGAAGCCACGCCTACGGCCACCGACAAGGTCAAGCAGCGCACTACCGTCACGGCGGCCGACATCCGTGTGGTCGACGCCAACTCGGTCATCGGCCCGAACCAGGGCCTCGCCGTCACCACCGCGTTTGACAAGCACAAGGATGCCATCAACGCGCTGCGCTCCGCGGTCGGCGCCAACCCGGCGTACACCGCCGCGCTGGCTGCGCACCAGGCCAAACCGACGGCCAACAACGTGATCGCGGTCGATATCCTCGCGGACGGCGACGTCCTCGTTTACTTCCGCAAACCATAAATTCACAGGAACCTCTGGTCGGCTCGGGGGCCTGGCCGCGCAACACTGGCCAGGTCCCGAGCGGCTGACTCAGAAAGAGCGCGAAAGCCAGAAGCCAGAAGCCAGAGCATTGCCTCACTGCTTCTGGCTTTTTTGGCTTCTGGCTTCTGGCTGGTTCCAGCTTCCGACCTGAGGAAGGCCTAACGTCCCGTACTGCCAAACCCTCCCGCGCCGCGCGCGGTTTCGCCCACGCCATCGACTTCCAGCAACGCTGGTGACTCGTGGCGCGCGAAGACCAGCTGCGCGATGCGCTCGCCACGGCGGATCGTGACCGGCTCGGCGCCGCCGTTCTGCAGGATCACCTTCAGCTCCCCGCGGTAGTCGGCGTCGATCGTTCCCGGCGCGTTAGGCAGCGTGATGCCGTGCTTGAGCGCGAGCCCGGAGCGCGGGCGGACCTGCATCTCGAAGCCCTCGGGCAGCTCGAACACCAGGCCCGTGCCTGCCGCGCGGCGTTCGCCTGGCGCGAGGACGAAATCCGGCTCCGCTGAGGCGACGTCGTACCCCGCCGCGTGGGCGCTCTGCCGCGAGGGAAGCGGCAGGTCGGGGTTCGAGGCAAGGCGGGAGATCAGAACGTTCATGCAGAATCGCTGAGGGCTGAGTGCTGGGTGCTGGAGCCATTTGCTACGTGCGAAGCACCAGCAACAAAGCCCCAGCACCCAGTACTCAGCACTCAGCCGACCAACTTGGAAGGATCGTGAAGCTCCATGCCAAAGGCTTCTGCCACGCCAGGGTACGTGACCTTCCCCTCAGCGATGTTCAGTCCCTTCAGCAGGGCGTCGTTGTCCGTGAGCGCGCGTTTCCATCCCTTCCCCGCCAGCTGCATGGCGTACGGCAGGGTCGCGTTGGTCAGCGCCAGGGTGGACGTGCGGGGCACGCCGCCCGGCATGTTGGCCACGCCGTAGTGAATCACGCCTTCCACCACGTACGTCGGGTTTTCGTGCGTCGTCGGCTTGATCGTTTCCACGCAGCCACCCTGGTCCACCGCCACGTCGACGATCACCGACCCCGGCTTCATCCGCTTGAGGTCCTCGCGCCTGACGAGTTTCGGCGCCTTCGCGCCCGGGATCAGCACGCCACCCACCACCAGGTCCGCCGTCTCGATCGCGTCGAGAATGTTGTGGCGGTTCGAGTGGATGAGCTGCACGTTGGCCGGCATGACGTCCGACAGGTAGCGCAGCCGTTCGAGCGACAGGTCGAGGATCACGACCCGGGCGCCCATGCCGGCCGCCATCTTGGCCGCGTTGATGCCCACGATGCCGCCGCCGAGGATGACCACCTTGGCCGGCGCCACGCCCGGCACGCCGCCTAACAACACGCCCCGTCCGCCGTAGAGCTTCTCGAGGTACTTGGCGCCTTCCTGCACCGCCATGCGGCCGGCGACTTCGGACATCGGGATCAGCAATGGCAGGTCGCGGTTCTTCAACTCCACCGTTTCATAGGCCACGCAGACCGCGCCGCTCTTGAGGTGCGCGCGTGTCAGCTCCTCGTCGGCGGCAAAGTGGAAGTACGTGAAGATGAGCTGGCCCGCCTTCATGCGCGGCCACTCCACGGCAATCGGCTCCTTCACCTTCATGATCATGTCCGAGGCCGACCAGACCGCATCGGCGTCGGCGCCGAGCTTCGCGCCCGCTTCCACATATTGCGCGTCCTCGAACCCGCTCCCCTCGCCGGCGCTCTTTTCCACCAGGACCTGGTGGCCGGCCGCGACGAGCGCCTCGGCGCCCGCGGGCACCAGCGCAATTCGATTTTCGTTCGTCTTGATTTCCTTGGGAACGCCGATCCGCATAGTCGTTAGGTACTGATCAGGGAAAAGTGGTCAGGGAACGTCGACGGAGCGGCCCAGCGTGACGACGGTCTGCCGCTCCGGGTTGAACAGGTCGTGACACGCCTCGGCGACCTGCGTCGGCGTGATGGCATCGATTTTCGCCAGCGTCTCGTCCAGCGGCGTGAACGGCTCACCGTAGAGCGCCGAGGACGCCACGCGGTACATGCGCGACGCCGGCGATTCCAGCGAGAGCGTGAGCTGCCCCTTGAGCTGGTTCTTGCCGGCCTCGATTTCCTCCGCCGGGAAACCCTCGACGGCCATGCGGGTCAGTTCCTTGAGGATCTCGTCGAGGGCGCGCCCGGCGGTGTCCGGCGACGTCCCCGCGTAGATGCCCTGCAGCCCGGAGTCGTGGTGAAACGACTGGAACGCATACACCGAGTAGGCCAGCCCAAGCTCTTCGCGGACGCGCTGGAACAGGCGCGACGACATGCCGCCGCCGAGCATCAGTCCCGTGAGCGACACCGCATAACGACGCGGATCGCCGTACCGCACCGAGGGACTTCCGAGCACGATGTGTGTCTGGTGACCCTCTCGACCGATGTGACGCCGGCTCGGTGGCTCTGCCACTGGCTCCGGCACCACCGGCCCCTCCGGTTCCCCGCCGGGGAACGAGTCCCAGCCCGTGCGCGACAGGATCTGGAGCAGCTCGTCATGCTGGACGCGACCCGCCGCCGCGACGACCATGTGTTGCGGACGGTACGCGGAAACGTGCAGCGCGCGCACGGCCTCCACCGGCATTGCGCCGATGGTGTCGCGCGTGCCGAGGATGGCATACCCGTACGGATGGCTGCCCCAGAGCGCCTCGTTATGCAGCTCGAACACGAGGTCATCCGGGGTGTCTTCCACCATCGCGATTTCTTCCAGCACGACGTTCCGCTCGAGCGAGAGGTCGCTCTCACGCAGCGCCGGCCGGAAAATCAGGTCACACAGGACGTCCGCGGCCTGCGGCAGGTGCTCGTCGAGGACACGCGCCTGGAACGACGTGTGTTCGCGCGACGTGAACGCATCGAGCGAACCGCCCAGGCTTTCCAGCGAGAGGGCGATTTCACGGGCGCTGCGGCGCTCGGTTCCCTTGAACACCAGGTGCTCGAGAAAATGCGACACGCCCATTTCGTCGCGACGTTCGTGCACCGACGCCCGACGCACCCAGACGCCAAGCGCCACTGACCGAACGCTCGGCATGTACTCCGAGACGACGGTCAGTCCGTTGGCCAGCGTAGTGCGTCGGAATCCGGCGCCGGGGTTGCCCGCTTGCGCGGCGCTATCGGCGGTTGGCGGGGCCGAAATCAGCCCGCGTGGCAACACGATCACTCCCGGTCGCCACGACCTCCGCGTCCTCCCCCTCCGCGGCGGGGACGTCCGCCACGGGAGCGATCGCGGTGCCCACCCTCGCCACCTTCCTCCCGCTCCCCGGCACCGGCACCCGCCGCCACCGGTTCGCCTTCACCGGTTGGCGTGGATTCTCCCTCGCCGTGAGGCGCTGACGCCTCGGGTTTCGGCGTCAGTGCTTTCATGGAAAGGCGCAGCCGCCCCCGCTCGTCGCGATCGATGAGCTTCACCGTGACCCGGTCGCCCTTCTTCACGACGTCTTCGGTCTTCTCCGTGCGTCCGTGGCGCATCTCCGAGATGTGCAGCAACGCTTCGGTCCCAGGCATGATCTCGATGAACGCACCGAACGTCGTCGTGCTCTTGACCGTGCCTTCATAGGTCCCGCCCACTTCGGGCTCGGCGGTGATCGCGGAAACCATCTGCTTCGCGCGCTCCATCGCCTCACCGCCAACGGCGGCGATCGTCACGGTGCCGGAGTCGTCGACGGTCAGTTCAGCGCCCGTCTCCTCCTGGATGCCGCGAATCGTCTTGCCCTTCGGTCCGATCAGGTCACCGATCTTCTCGGGGTTGATCTGCATCGTCACGATGCGCGGTGCGTACGGCGACAGGTCAGCGCGTGGTTCGGCCAGCGCCTTCTTCATCTCACCCAGGATGTGGAGTCGCCCGTCGCGTGCCTGCGCCAGCGCTTCCTTCAGGATCGAGAGATCCATGCCCTCGATCTTGATGTCCATCTGGATGGACGTGATGCCGTTCTCGGTCCCGGCGACCTTGAAGTCCATGTCGCCGAGGTGATCCTCGGTGCCGAGGATGTCGGTGAGGATCGCGTATTTCGAGCCTTCCTTGATGAGCCCCATCGCCACGCCGGCCACGGCCGCGCGCAGCTTCACGCCCGCGTCGAACAGGGCGAGCGACCCACCGCAGACCGACGCCATCGACGACGAGCCGTTCGATTCGAGGACGTCCGACACGATGCGGATCGTGTAGGGGAACTCCTCGAACGGCGGCAGCACGCCCTGGATCGCGCGCTCGGCCAGGTTGCCATGACCGATCTCGCGACGGCTCGTGCCCCGCATCGGCCGGACTTCACCGGTGGAGAACGGCGGGAAGTTGTAGTGCAGCATGAAGGTCTTGTTGACCTCCCCGGCGTCCTTGATGGAGTCGAGGCGCTGCACATCGTCGGCGGTGCCTAACGTGCAGGTCACCAGCGCCTGCGTCTGGCCCCGGGTGAAGAGCGCCGACCCGTGGGCGCGCGGCAGCAGGCTTGTGTCGACCGAAATCGCGCGGACCTCGGTCGGCGACCGGCCGTCGACTCGCTTGCCGGTGTCCAGCACCTGCGAGCGCAGGGCGTTGTACTCGATGTCATCGAGCTGCGCGCCCACGAGCGTGGCCCACTCGGGCTTTTCGCCAGCCAGCACGGACGCAACGGCCTTCTTTGCTTCCTCGACGGCCTGCACGCGGGTGTGCTTGTCCTTCTGGTTGATCGCCGCGTTGATCTTCGCTTCGGCGTCAGCCTTCACGCGAGCAACGAGGTCGGCCGGCGGGTCGGCCTTGGTCCACGCCATCTTCGGCGTCGAGCCGGCCTGCTTGAGCAGCTCCTTCTGGAACCCGATGACTTCCTTGATGGCGTTGTGTCCCAGCGTCAGCGCCTCGAGCACGTCCGCTTCCGACACCTCGAGACAGCCACCTTCGACCATGTTGATCGAGTCGGCGGTGCCGGCGACCACGATCTCCATGTTGCTGTACGCGAGCTGCTGGAAAGTCGGGTTGAGGACCCACTTGTCCTCGATGCGGCCGACGCGAGTTCCCGCGATCGGACCATTCCAGGGGATCTTGCTGGAGCAAAGGGCGTACGAGGCGGCGATGAGCCCGAGGACGTCGGAGTCATTCTCCTGGTCGCCGGAGATGACGTAGACGTACACCTGCACCTCATTCCTGAACCCTTCAGGAAAGAGGGGACGGATGGAGCGGTCGATGATGCGCGCGGCCAGGATCTCGTGATCGTGGGGCCGGCCTTCGCGCTTGATGAAGCCACCGGGGATTTTTCCCGCGGCGTAGGTCTTTTCGCGGTATTCGACCAGGAGCGGGAAGAAGGGGAGCGCGCTCTCCTTGTCGCTGACGGTAACGGCGGCCAGGACCATGGTGTCACCGAAGGTGACGACGGCACTACCAGCGGCCTGCTTCGCCATGCGCCCTGTCTCGATGATGAGGCGCCGTCCGGCGAAGACTTTCTCGATGCGTTGCATGCTGTTTTTCTAAACCTCTCAGTTCGCTGCGAGCGGACGCTGGGTGCGCCCGGAGCGTGGGGAATTACGCTAGCGGGAAACGCAAAACGCGCGGGCCATGACCTCCTGCCCGCGCGAATCCGTTACCCGATGCGTGTTAGTGGCGGAGGCCAAGATCCGTGATGATCTGGCGGTACCGCTCGACGTCGGTTCGCTTGAGATACGTGAGGAGCCGGCGCCTTTTGCCTACCATCTTCAGGAGGCCGCGGCGGCTATGGTTATCCTTGACGTGACTTCTGAAATGCGACGCCAGGTAGTTAATCCGCTCCGTAAGGAGGGCAATCTGCACCGGCGGCGATCCCGTATCCTCGGCGTCCGCCCGGTACTTGGCGATCGTCGGTGCCTTTTCAAAACTCATGACGTATATTCTCCGCGCATCCCGCGTCGCGTGTGTGCTAAGTCCTTTGGAGCACGGCAATTTACGGGCTCCGCCCTCCCATGTAAAGGCATCCGCTGAGTGCCCGAACGTTACCTCGGTCAAACGTTGGGGAAGTACCGGATCGAGAGCCTGCTCGGGTCTGGGGGGTTCGCTTGGGTCTTCAAGGGATACGATCCTGAGCTCGAAATACCGGTCGCGATAAAGGTCCTGAAGCCGCAGTTCGCTGGCGACCAGGCCGTAGTCGACCGTTTCAAGCGCGAAGCGTCCACGGCAGCGCGGCTCCGGCACCCCAACATCATCAAGATCTATGCAGTGGGCCGCGAGAAGGACGCGGTCTACTTCGTCATGGATTACCTCCCGTCAGGACTCGCGACCCGGCTCGAGGCGAGCCAGACCTTGCCTGAGGATTACGTCCTCCGGGTTGGTGTCGACGTCGCACGAGCCCTGGGATTTGCCCATCGGGAAGGCGTCATCCATCGCGACATCAAGGTCGACAACATCCTGTTCGACA
>Ga0075420_100005855_pt1 | contig 10833 bp, 7 predicted proteins | sample SoiMetdeltSBSDD4_FD_75296 | JGI IMG/M metagenome (GOLD analysis project Ga0075420, IMG submission 75296) | Bulk soil microbial communities from a Populus tree surrounding site in Tennessee, USA - Soil MetaG P. deltoides SBSDD4 | ecosystem: Environmental > Terrestrial > Soil > Tree plantation... | reverse complement strand
GAGATGCTCCAGGAGGAGGCCGAGGATCTCGGCGAGAGCGCGTTCCTGCCGGATCTTGTGCGGATCAACGCGGCCGGCAAGCACCTGCTGGGGCTGATCAACGACATCCTCGACCTCTCCAAGATCGAGGCCGGACGGATGGACCTCCATCTGGAGACGTTCGACGTCCGCGAGCTGATCCGCGACGTGGCATCCATCGTCCAGCCCCTGGTCGAGAAGAACGGCAACACGCTCATCGTGACCTGCCCGGACGACGTCGGCGCCATGCATGCGGACCAGACCAAGGTCCGGCAGACCCTCTTCAACCTCCTCTCCAACGCCGCCAAATTCACCGAGCACGGCACCATCGAGCTGCGCGTGGCCCCCACCCCCCAGCCCCCTCCCCCGGCCGCGGGGGAGGGGGAGCAACCCGCGAGTCGCGCTCTGCCCCCCTCTCCCTTGCGAGGGAGAGGGGCTGGGGGTGAGGGCTACCTCTCCTTCGCCGTCTCCGACACCGGCATCGGGATGACCGAGGAGCAGCTCGGGCGCCTCTTCGAGGCGTTCTCCCAGGCCGACCCGTCCACCACCCGCCGCTACGGCGGCACCGGACTCGGGCTGGCGATCAGCAAGCACTTCTGCCAGATGATGGGCGGCGACATCGCCGTCGAGAGCGCTCCTGGGCGCGGATCCACCTTCACCGTCACCCTGCCGGCGGTAGGGGCGTCGCTCGCGGCTCCCGATGACGTAGCCCTCGCCCCTCAGCCCTCGCCCCTCGCCGCTGGCCCGTCCGTGCTCGTGATCGACGACGACCCGGCCACGCGCGACCTGCTCGGCCGCTTCCTCCAGGCCGAGGGCTTCCGCGTCATCACGGCCGCCAACGGCCAGGACGGGCTGCGACTCGCCCGCGAGCGCCGCCCGGTCGCGATCACTCTGGACGTGCTGATGCCCGGGGTCGACGGCTGGTCCGTCCTGACCACCCTCAAGGCCGATCCCGACCTCGCGGACATCCCGGTCGTCGTCGTCAGCATCCTGGACGACCGTGGGATGGGCTTCGCCCTGGGCGCCACCGACTACCTGACCAAGCCGATCGACCGCGAGCGCCTGCTGACGATCCTGCGGCGCTACCGCCCCGACGGCCCGACAGCCCCCGTGCTGGTCGTCGACGACGACCCCGCCGCCCGGGACATGCTGCGCCGGGCCCTGGAGCGGGAGGGCTGGCCCGTCGAAGAGGCGCCGGATGGGCGAGTCGGGCTGGCCCGGGTCGCCGCGCGGACGCCGGCGCTGATCCTGCTGGACCTGATGATGCCGGAGATGGACGGCTTCGAGTTCGTGGACGAGCTGCGGCGCAACGAGGCGTGGCGCGAGCTGCCGGTCGTCGTGGTGACGGCCAAGCAGCTCACCGAGGAGGAGCGGCGGCGGCTAAACGGCCAGGTTGAGCGGGTGATCCAGAAGGGCCGGCAAAGCCGCCAGGACTTGCTGGCCGAGATTCGTGGCCTGGTCGCGCAGGTCAGGCGCCAGCGTCGGTCGGCCGGCTGACCATTTCTTCTCCCCCTCTCCTCGCAGGAGATGATGTCGGCGAAGGTCCCGAGGCATCGAGGGATATTCGCGCCGCGCAGCGGGCTGGGGGGTGAGGTCCCGGGGTATCATCGAGCGCGATCCCACAGCAGCCAGACGCAATGTGAGGCGTGATGTCGGACGACGACGAGGACTCCAGGTCGGCAGTCGCCTCGGCTGACGAGCCGATCAGCTGGAACGACCTCCTCCGCGGCCTGCGCCACGAGCTGCGCACGCCGATCAACCACATCATCGGCTACAGCGAGCTGCTGCTCGAAGTGGCCGAGGAGCAGGAGCACCCCGAGCTCCTGGCGGATCTGGAGAAGATCCGCGCGGCCGGGTCGGAGCTTGGCGCCCTCGTCAACGAGTCGCTGGACGTCGCCCGGCTCCAGACCGCGCTCCCGGACACCACCTCGCTCAGCCGCGACCTCCGCACGCCGCTCAACACGATCGTGGGGTACAGCGAGCTGCTGGAAGAAGAGGCCGACGAGGGCGGCTACGCCGACTTGTTGCCGGACCTCCAGCGCATCCGCACGGCAGGACGGCACCTGCTCAGCCAGGTGCATGCCCTGCTGGACCTGGCTGAAGACCTCGGCGACGACGCCCCCCGGCATCCCGACGACCGCTCGGCGACGACGGCCCCGGTCGCCGCCGTCGGCATCGCGGCGCGCCCGCCGGCCGTCCAGCCGGAGCAGATCAGGCAGGACCGCCCCGTCATCATGGAGGCGAAGCTGCTGGTGGTGGACGACGACGAGGCGAACCGCGACATGCTCTCGCGGCGCCTCGAACGGCTAGGCTACCAGGTCGCGCTGGCCGAGAACGGCCGCGAAGCGCTGGACAAGATCGCCGAGGAGCCGTTCGACTTGATCCTGCTGGACATCGTGATGCCGGAGCTGGACGGCTACGCGGTCCTGTTGCGCCTGAAGGCGGACGAGGCCCGGCGCCACATCCCGGTGATCGTCCTCTCGGCCTCCGACGAGCTGGACACCGCCGTCCGCTGCATCGAGCTGGGCGCCGAGGACTACCTGCCCAAACCGATCGACGCCGTCCTGCTGCGCGCTCGGATCGGCGCCTGCTTAGAGAAGAAGTACCTCCACGACCAGGAGCTTCGGCACCTCGAGACGATCGAGGGGATGGCGGCCGAGCTGGCCGAGTGGAACCGCACCCTGGAGCAGCGCGTCGCCGAGCAGACGGCCCAGCTCGACCGGGTCGGCCGGCTCAAGCGGTTCCTGCCGTCCCGCCTCGCCGAGACGATCGTGGCGACCGGCGACGAGACGCTGCTGGAGAGCCATCGCCGCTGGATCTCGATCGTGTTCTGCGACCTCAGAGGCTTCACGCCGTTCTCGGAGACGGCCGAGCCCGAAGAGGTGATGGACGTCCTGGCCGAGTACCACCAGGCGATGGGCCAGCTCATCTCCGAGCACGAGGGGACCGTCGAGCACTTCGCCGGCGACGGCCTGATGGTGGTGTTCAACGACCCGTTCGAGTGCTCTGACCCGGAGATCCGGGCGGTCCGGATGGCCGTGCAGATGCGCGACCGGATGGGGGAGCTCTGCCGGGCCTGGCTCCGACGCGACCACGAGCTTGGCTTCGGCGTCGGGATCACCTACGGCCTGGCGACGCTCGGGCAGATCGGGTACGAGGGGCGCCTGCACTACGCCGCGATCGGCAGCATCGTGAACCTGGCCGCCCGCCTCTGCGGCGAGGCGAAGGACGGCCAGATCCTCGCCAGCCGACGGGTCGGGCTGGCCGTCGAGGAGATCGCGGCGGTCAACCCGATCGGCAGCCTGACGCTCAAGGGCGTCCGCGACCCGGTGCCGGCCTACGAGGTCGTCGGCCTCAAGGACGCCTGAGATTCCCTCTCCCCAACTCCTGCCCCTTTCCGAGGGGGAGGGGCTTTCGGGCCATGCTTCTCTCCCTCCCCCGCGCACGGGGCCGTGGGGATCCAGGGGCCCCATGGTAGGTCGGCTAGGGGCCGGGGGGTGGGGGATACCTTGACTGGCGTTCCGCCGGGCACACTTCCGGCGAAATCCCTTGACCCTGACGTAACGTCACCCTTTACGCTCCGAATCGGCAAGGAGATCGGATCGTGAGGCGCCACTTCTACTCCACGGGTCGGTTTGCGCAGCGGGCGTCGGTATCGGTGCGGACGCTGCGCTTCTACGATCGGGCGGGCATCCTCGAGCCCTCGGCGAGGACCGAAGCCGGGTACCGCATGTACACGGACGAGGACTTCCCCAGGCTGCAACAGGTGCTGGCCCTGAAGTTCCTCGGGCTCTCGCTCGACGAGATCAAGCGGTGCCTCGCAGCCGGACCGCGGCGGCTGCAGGAGTCGCTCGGTCAGCAGAAGGCGATGATGCGCGAGAAGCGGGCGCAGCTCGACGCGATCCTCCAGGCCATCGAAGAGGCGGAGCGACTCCTCGAAGTCGAGCAATCGACGTTCGAGTCCGTCGTCCGCGTGATCGAGGTGATCCAGATGCAACAGCAGAACGACTGGGTGAACAAGTACTTCACCCCCGAGCAGCAGCAGACCATGCAGGAGCTGTCTGAGAGCTCCTACACCGAGGCAGCGCGCCAGGAGCTGGCCTCGCGCGGCCCCTGGACCGAAGAGGACCAGGCCCGTGCCAGCGAGCAGTGGGCCTGGATCGCGTCCGAGCTGAAGCGCCTGGTCGCCGCCGGGGCCGACCCGGCCGGCGAGGAGGCGCAGGCCTGGGCCGGCCGCTTCAACGGGCTGATCTCGGCGTTCACCCAGAACTCCCCCGAGATCGAGGCCGGCCTCCAGACGTGGTGGCAGCAGCACGACGAGCTGCCCCCGGAGCGCCAGCCGATCGGCCCCCGGTACACGCCGGAGGAGCAGCAGTTCATGAATGCCGCCCTGGCGGCCTCTCGGAAGGCGTAGCGCTGACGCTCCGGCCCTCTCCAAGAAGGAGAGGGCCGGAGCGCGGGCCGTGTAGGGACAGGTTTCCGACATCCCGCCCCCTCTGATCCCAACGCTAACCTGCTCCGTTCCTCGGATCCTGACCGTTCGGGTCGCTGCGGCCTGGGAATTGCAACCCCGTCCAATTGCAGCCCGCCCGATTGGACGCTCGTTCTGTCGTGTGGCACAACACTTGCTCATCGGCGGCGCGTGTCGTATGCTGCAAGGCGCGCTGCCCGAGCCTGAGTGTCCAGCGCGGGCGTGACACGACCGCGATGTCGTGCCGTGGGAGGCATTTGTGTCGGGCAGCGGTGGGAAGACGGAGGCCGGGCTTCGCCTGATCGTGCCGGCCATCACGCTGGCCGTCCCGGCGATCGTTCTGCTCATCGCCCTGCTCTCCGTGCCCGTCCCGGAGCCGGTCGTGCCGGAGCCGCCCGTCGTCGAGGCGGTGGTCGACGCCGACGTCGAAGTCGCCGTCGCCACGGACGCCCCGGTCACCGAAGCCGCGCTGGCTGCCACGGTCGTCGCCGTCCTCGCCGAGACGCCGGTGCCGGTGACCCCGCCGCCGACGCCGCGCGTCATCCCTACCCCACAGCCCTCCTGGTCCGGGCCGCAGGCCTTCACCTTCGTGGCGCTCGGCGTGGATCAGCGCGAAGATCGCGAGATCCCCCGCACCGACACCATCATGATCGGCAAGGTCGATCTGCGCGCGCCGAAGGTCAGCCTGATCTCGATCCCGAGAGACCTGGTGGTGGACATCCCGGGCTACGGCCACGATCGGATCAACACCGTCTACGTCTACGGCGAGCAGTTCGAGGAGCCGGGCGGCGGCATCGGGCTGCTGCAGCGGACCATCGAGAAGAACTTCGGCATCCAGGTCGATCACTTCGGGCTGCTCGACTTCCAGTGCTTCCGGACGGCGGTCGACGCCATCGGCGGCGTGACCGTCAACGTGCCGCGCGCGATCGTCGATCCGAGCTACCCGACCGAAGACTACGGGACGAAGCTGGTCAAGTTCGACGTGGGCGTTCAGAAGATGGACGGCGAGCGCGCCCTGGAGTACGCTCGCACCCGCAGCGCCGACAGCGACTTCCACCGGATCCAGCGCCAGCAGTTGATCATCGCGGCGATGCGGGATCGGGTTCTCCAGCTTCGGACGCTGCCGTCCGTGCCGACCCTGCTGACCGGCTGCCGTAACATGCGCAGCGACCTCGGCTGGCGCGACTACCTGAACCTCGCGACCTCGCTCCAGGGGCTCAACAGCAGCCGGGTCTCGTTCGCCGCGATCGACGACAAGATGGTGATCGACACGACGGTGTCGACGGGCGCGGCCGTGCTGCTGCCGCGCTGGGACCCGATCCGCACGCTGGTTGCCGAGAGCTTCGGGACCGGCGCGCTCGGCCCGACCACGCGCACCGGCGCCGCCGCTGCCCCGTCGCCATCGCCGTCCCCGTTCCCGCCCGCCGAGTCGGTCGCCGGTCCATCGCGCATCGAGTCGCTGCCCGGCGACCCGCCGGTCTACTCGGTGCCGGCGACGCCCCAGCCAAGCCGGACCTGACGGAGTGGCGAGTACACTCCGACTCGTACCTCGCAACCCGCAACTCGTCACTCGCGACTGGGGGTGCTGATGCCCAGGAGCCAGCGTCGGCCGATCGCGGCCGAAGACCTCGCCGCGATCGTCATGGTCGATCGGCCACGCCTCGCGCCGGACGGCGGGACCGTCGCCTTCACCCGCACCAGCATCGACCTCGACGCGAAAGCGTACCGCTCGGCGATCTGGACCGTACCGTACGGCGGCGGCGAGCCCCGCCAGCTCACGAGCGGAACCCGCGATCGTAGCGGCACCTGGTCGCCGGACGGCCGCTGGCTCGCCTTCCTCTCGGACCGCGACCCCGCCGACAAGGGCCAGCTCTACGTCCTGCCGACCGACGGCGGCGAGGCCCGTCAGCTCACCTGCAAGCTCAAGGGTGTCGACGGCCTCGCCTGGAGTCCGGACAGCCGCCGGCTCGTCTTCACGGCGCGCGTCCGCCCAGCCGACGAGCCCTCGATCCTGAACAGTCCGGACCCGCCGCCCCTCAGAGACATCCGCCGCATCCGCCACCGCTTCGACGGCGCCGGCCTCCTGGACGGCCGGGTCCACCTCTTCGTCGTCGGGCTGGACGGCGGCGAGCCTCGCCAGCTCACGGACGGCGACTGGGACGACGACGCGCCGGCCTGGTCGCCGGACGGCAAGAGCGTCGCGTTCGCCTCGAACCGGAGCGCCGACCGCGACTGGGAGGACCGGACCGACATCTACGTCATGCCGGCCACGGGCGGCCGGGCGAAGAAGCTGACGAAGTCCCGCCACGCCCTCGGGTCGCCGGCCTGGTCGCTGGACGGCCAGACGATCGCCTGCCTCGGCCGGACCGTCGACGCGCCGGCCGGGGCGAACCTCCGCGTCTGGACCGTCCCGGCCGCCGGCGGCGACCCGATCTGCGTCACCGCCGACCTGGACGTCTCGGTTGGCAGCGACGTTTTGACGGACATGCGGGCCGGCCACCTCGCGCTGGCGCCCGTCTGGACGAGCGACGGCGCGCGGCTGCGGGTGCTGATCTCGGAGCGCGGCAGCGTCCACCTGGTGGAGATCGACCTGGCCGGCGGCTCGCGGCGCACCCTGGTGGGCGGCGAGCGGGTGGTGCTCGATTTCGACGGCTGCGGCGACCGGATCGTGTTCAGCGCCAGCATGCCGACCGATCCCGGCGACGTCTTCGCCGTGGACGGCCCCGCCGAGCGCCGCCTGACCACCGTCAACGCCGACCTGCTGGAGAGCCTGGCGCTCGCCGAGCCGGAGCCGCTGGAGATCGTCGGGGCGGGCGGGCGGCCGGTCCAGGGTTGGCTCCTGTCGGGGCGCGGTCGGGGTCGGCGCCCGCTCGTCCTGGAGATCCACGGTGGCCCGCACGCCCTCTACGGCAACGCCTTTTTCCACGAGTTCCAGGTGCTCGCGGCGCAGGGGTATCACGTCCTCTACACCAACCCCCGGGGCAGCCGGGGGTACGGCGAGCGGTTCTGTGGCGAGATCGCCGGCGCCTGGGGCAACCTGGACTATCAGGACTTGATGGCGGCCGTGGACCTGGCGATCCAGCGGCCGGACGTGGACGCCGAGCGGCTGGGCGTGGCCGGCGGCTCGTACGGCGGCTTCATGACGAACTGGATCGTCGGGCACACGGACCGCTTCAAGGCGGCGATCACGATGCGCTGCCTCTCCAACTTCGTCTCGTTCTACGGCACCAGCGACATCGGCCCCTGGTTCGGCGAGCGGGAGCTGTTGGGCTCGCCGAGGGACCAGCTCGAGCGGTACTGGCAGCTGTCGCCGCTGGCGCACGTCGAGAAGGTCACCACGCCGATCCTGATCCTGCACGGCGAGCAGGACCTCCGCTGCCCGCAGGAGCAGGCCGAGCAGTGGTTCGTCGCGCTCCGTCGCCTCGGCAAGACCGCCGAATTCGTACGCTTCCCGGAGGAGAGCCACGACATGTCGCGGAGCGGGCGGCCGGACCGACGGCTGCTGCGCCTGGGACGGATCGTGGACTGGTTCGACCGCTGGTTGAAGGATTGACCTCACCCCCGGCCCCCTCTCCCGCGCGGGAGAGAGGAGCAAAAAGCCCCTCCCCCGCGCACGCCGTGGGGGTAGGGGGCCCATGGTAGGCGTGATGGGAGGGGTTGGGGTGGGGGATTCGGGGAGGGGGATTCATGTGGCAGCACCGATCTGAGGGCCGCCCGCGCGTCTTGGGGCACCGCGGGGCCATGGCGTACGCGCCGGAGAACACGTTCGCCTCGTTCGAGCGGGCGATCGAGCTGGGCGTCGACGTCATCGAGCTCGACGTCCACCTGACCGCCGACGGCGAGGTCGTCGTGATCCACGACGCCGAGCTCCACCGCACGACGGACGGCGAGGGACTGGTCGGGCAGAAGTCGCTGGCCGAGCTGAAGACGCTCGACGCCGGCGTCCGCTTCGCGCCGGAGTTCGCCGGCCAGCGCATCCCGACGCTTGGCGAGGTGCTGGCCTGGGCGCGCGGCACGTGCGTGATCGACGTCGAGATCAAGGGCGGCCCGTGGCCATACGACGGCATCGAGGCCCGCGTCGTCGAGTTGATCCGGCAGCACGAGATGGTCGATCAGACGATCGTCATCTCGTTCCACCACCCCGTCGTGGCGAGAGTGAAAGCGCAAGCGCCGGAGATCGCGACCGGCACGCTCTGGAGCTGCCAGCCGATCGATCCGGTGGCGGTAGCCAGGGCGGCCGGCGCCGACGCGATCATGCCGCAATGGACGTTCTGCGATGCCGAAACGGTGGAGAAGGCCCACGTGGCCGGACTCTCCGTCAACCCCTGGGAAACCTCAGACCCCCGTGTCGTCAAGCACCTGATCGACCTCGGCGTCGACTCGATCTGCGCCAACAAGCCCGACGTGGTGGCGGAGGCGCTCCGGACGCGCTAGACGACCGCCCAGCGCGTCGGCAGGTACGCCGAGGCCCGGCACCGCCGCTTGACCGACTGCCAGCACGACCGGCAGAGGTACCCGAGGCCGTCCGGCGAGGGCAGCGGCACCCGCTCCTCGTGGCCGGTGCCGATGAAGATCTCACACTCGCGACACTTCACCGTGGAGTGGAAAAGGCTCACCATCTGCGGATGATTGCGTATGAGACGCTCGGCCATCTTACCCGCTCCCTCCGACGATCCCGTGGAGCAGCGCGATGGCGCAGACCAGCCCGAGCACGATCACGGCCAGATCCAGCATCCCCGTCCTCCACGCACCGCGGTCGGCGTCATTCTCGCGCGGTCCTCTCGGCTCGACAACTGGATATCTATCACAGTCGCATCACAGGGAGGGCTGTCGCCCGTTAACCACGAACAGTTGTGCGACCGCGACCGAGAACCCGATGCCAAGCAGCACGAACCCGACCTCAACCATGCGCCGACGTCTCCTCAGACACGGACTGCGCGCCCCCCTGGGCGACGTGCGCTGATCGTACGACGAGGTGCATCACAACGCCGTCACGCCGGGGCTGCCAAAGCTCTCGGAGCCATAACATAAGGCCCACGCGGCGGGCCTCGACCCTATACTTAGGGCCGTGACCGACACGAGCGGACGCGCGCTCTACCTCGTCTGGCGCCCCCGTCGCTTCGACGACGTCGTCGGGCAGCCACACGTCGTCCGGACCATTCGCAACGCGGTCCGGAACGGCACGATCGCCCACGCCTACCTCTTTTCGGGGCCGAGAGGCACCGGCAAGACGACGATGGCCCGCCTCCTCTTCAAGGCCGTCAACTGCCTCCAGCCGGACGACGGCGCCCCCTGCGAGCAGTGCGCCATCTGCGCCTCGGCGAACGAGGGGCGGGCGCTCGACCTGATCGAGATGGACGCCGCCTCCAACCGGGGCATCGACGACGTCCGCGAGCTTCGAGACAAGATCAACTACGCACCGGCCGACGCTCGGTACCGGGTCTACATCCTGGACGAAGCCCATCAGCTGACCCAGGCCGCCTGGGACGCCCTCCTCAAGACGCTGGAGGAGCCGCCGCCCCACGCGATCCTGGTGCTCGCCACCACCGAGTCGCACAAGGTGCCGGCCACCGTCCTCTCGCGCTGCCAGCGCTTCGACTTCCATCGCCACACCGCCGCCAACATCCGCGATCAGCTCGGCAAGATCGCCCACGACGAGGGGATCGAGGTCGAGGGCGCCGTCCTCTCCTGGCTGGCGCGGGCGGCACGCGGCGGGATGCGCGACGCGATCAGCCTGCTGGACCAGCTCCGCACCTTCTGCGGCGACCGCATCGACGCGGAGAGCGCCCGCGACGTCCTGGGCCTGGCCGGGCTGGTGGTGGTACAGCCGTTCCTGGCGGCTCTCCAGGAGGAGCGGCCCGGCGACGCGCTGGAGGCGCTGAACGACGCGCTTGACCGCGGCACCGATCTGCGGGTCTACCTCGCCGATACGCTGACCTACCTGCGGGCCCTGATGCTGCTCCGGTACGGCGCCGTCACCCCGCTGCGCGCCGAGCTTCCCGACGACGAGCTGGAGTGGCTGGAGGCCTCCGCGACGGCCTGGGAGGCCGGTCGGCTGCGCCAGCTCGTCGGCGGCTTCGGCGACGCGCTCGCGAAGCTCCGTGACCCGGCCCAGCTGCTGGTGCAGGTCGAGCTGGTGGTGCTCGGCGGTGTGCCGGCAACCGAGCCGGCGGCGGGCGGCGAGCCGGTCGCGCGCCGCGAGGAGCCGCCGAGAGCCGCGATCCCCTTCACGCCGGCCCGCGCCGCGAAGGCGACCCCGGCGTCTGCGCCTCCTGCTCCCGCGCCTGCCTCTCCGGCTCCGGTGCCCGCCGCGAAAGCACCCCCCACCCCCCAGCCCCCTCCCC
>Ga0075420_100005854_pt1 | contig 10833 bp, 7 predicted proteins | sample SoiMetdeltSBSDD4_FD_75296 | JGI IMG/M metagenome (GOLD analysis project Ga0075420, IMG submission 75296) | Bulk soil microbial communities from a Populus tree surrounding site in Tennessee, USA - Soil MetaG P. deltoides SBSDD4 | ecosystem: Environmental > Terrestrial > Soil > Tree plantation... | reverse complement strand
TCGGATCTTTCAAACCAACACGATTACGCTGAATTGCCTTTACTACTTTCTGTATCGCTTCATTCTGGCCAATCACCATACTCGTCATGTCTTCAGCCATGCGACGAAGCTTCTCTGTCTCTGCCTGTACCATTCTTTTCACAGGAATTCCTGTCATCATACTTACTACCTCTGCTATTTCTTCTTCACCTATCGGGTATTTTTTATGCTTGCTTTCTTCTTCCCATTCTGTCTTCGCCTTCTCTAACTCCTCGGCTAATCTTTTTTCAGTATCGCGAAGTGAAGCGGCTTCTTCAAACTTCTGGCTTTTTACTACTTTGTTCTTCTCATTTTTTACATCCTCGATCTTCTTTTCAAGATCAAGGATATTTGGCGGCACATTTATGTTTTTCAAATGCACTCTTGCTCCCACTTCATCCATCACATCAATCGCTTTATCAGGAAGCAAACGATCAGTCATATAACGGTCGCTCAACTTTACACAGGCATCGATAGCTTCTACTGAATAAGCCACGTTGTGATAATCCTCATATTTACTTTGAATATTAGTAAGTATCTGGATAGTTTCTTCAACCGTCGGAGGATCCACCATCACTTTTTGGAAACGGCGATCAAGCGCTCCATCTTTTTCAATGTACATTCTGTATTCATCCAAAGTAGAGGCACCGATACATTGTAATTCCCCTCTTGCCAACGCTGGTTTAAAGATGTTGGAAGCATCCAGCGAACCGCTGGCACCACCGGCGCCAACAATAGTGTGGATCTCGTCAATAAAAAGGATCACGTCACGATTCTTTTCCAACTCATTCATTATCGCCTTCATCCTTTCTTCAAACTGGCCACGGTATTTCGTACCGGCTACCAATGCTGCAAGATCAAGTGAGATCACTCTTTTATCATACAGCACCCTGGAAACTTTTCTTTGTACAATACGCAATGCAAGACCCTCAACAATCGCGGTCTTACCTACACCGGGTTCACCTATCAGGATCGGGTTATTCTTTTTTCTGCGGGATAAGATCTGGGAAACCCTTTCGATCTCTCTTTCACGACCTACGATCGGGTCCAATGCACCCGTCTCGGCAAGACGCGTAATATCCCTGCCAAAATTGTCTAATACCGGGGTTTTACTTTTTGCGGTACTTGCTGCACCCTGGCGGCCACCTTTTTGCTGATATTTCTTTTCCTCATCAAAATCATCATCACCTTCATCAGAAAATTCAGCCCTGGGCTCATTGCTTTTCAAAATACCAACTTCGTTTCTGAAAAGATCATAGTCAACGTCGAATTGATTCAATATTTGCGTAGCAATATTTTCTTTGTTTTTTAAAATTGAAAGCATAAGGTGTTCAGTTTCCACCGTTGGACTCTTTAAAGCCTTAGCTTCAAGAACGGTTACACGGATCACTTTTTCTGCTTGTTTTGTCAGTGGCAGGCTGTTGATGTTGGCGATATTTTTCCCCGTTTTATCCTTTACGGCTAGCTCTATTTCCTTGCGTAATTCGTATAGGTCTACATTAAAACTTTTAAGGATTTTAATAGCTGTGTTTTCGCCTTCGCGGATAAGACCAAGCAACAGGTGCTCGGTTCCGATAAAATCATTTCCCAATCTCAGTGCCTCCTCCCTGCTAAACGAAATGATTTCCTTTACTTGTGTCGAAAAATTGTTATCCATTTTTTAGATAATTGCTTGTGATACAATAATAACAAATATTTTTGGATACGGTTTGTCACTATTTATAAACGGAATGTTGATAATATTAGTTGTATGCAGGTCAAAACAGATACCAAAGAAAAATTTCATGTCATCACCGTAGCCGACGCCTCCCTTACTGCTGATATGGCAGCGGAACTCTCTGATTTGCTGCTCCCTTACCTGCAAAATGACGTGAAAAACATAATACTCAACCTGAAAGAACTACAAACATTAGATGAGATAGCGGCCGAAAAGTTAGTTAAGCTACAGCAAAATTTTTACGAAAGAAATTCTTCGTTTGTCATCTGCGAGATACCAGGGCCGATCGAAGATTTTCTTGATAGCGTAAATCTCCTTGAAATTATGAACACCACTCCCAGCCAAAGCGAAGCTATGGATATTGTGCAAATGGAAGAGATCGAAAGAGAGTTTTTAAACGAGGAATAGGATGATTTTCCCAACTTAGGAAATTCTGCTCAACGTCCCTTGTGTCACTCACTTGTACGTTCGGTAATTCTACTCAGCTTTTTGTGAATGGTGAATGCTCAATAGTGAATAAAACTCTTCAAAATTTGACCATTCACTCCCGATAGCTATCGGGATGACCATTGACAACCTTCGCCATTCACCATTGACGTCGTACATTCGCCCCCATGCTTTCGGTAACAATCCTCGGCAATAATTCAGCAGTCCCGGCATTTGATCGTCACCCTACCAGCCAGGTAGTAACGCTTGATGGAAATAATTATTTGGTTGATTGTGGTGAAGGCACGCAGATACAAATGATCAAATACAAGATCCGCCGTGGTAAGATATCGCACATCTTTATTTCACATCTTCATGGCGATCATTATTTCGGGCTGGTAGGATTGATAACAAGTTTTGGTTTGCTAAGTCATCAGCAGGACCTGCATATCTTCGGACCATCACCACTGCAGGAAATAATCGAGCTTCAGTTAAGAGTAGCAAAAACAGTTCTGCCTTTTAATCTTTATTTCCATACCATCAACAGGGAAGGATTATTGGTGGAGGATAGTAAGATCGAAGTGAGTTGCTTCAAAACCAATCACAGAATTGAATGTTATGGCTTTGCATTCAGGGAAAAGAAAAAACCCAGAAAGATCGATATAGAAAAGGTAGAGGCAGCAGGCATTGCGCTTTCTTTTTATAAAAAGCTGGAAGAAGGAATGGATTATATGACAAAAGATGATGTGCTGATAAAAAATGAAACCTTAACCACAGAAGCACCAAAAGGAAAATCTTATGTATTCTGTGCAGATACAAAATATGACGAATCACTTTTACCTCATATCAATGAAGCGGACATGATATACCATGAAACAACTTACCTGGATAACCTTAAAGAAAGAGCCATTGAAAGATTTCATTCCACTTCAAGCCAGGCAGCATTGATGGCAAAAAAAGGAAAAGTGAAAAAATTATTGATCGGCCATTTCAGCAGCAAGTACCATGAACTCGATGAATTTGAAAAAGAAGCAAGAACTGTTTTTGAGAATACGGAGATTGCTTTGGAGGGGGTTACTTACCAGGTATAGTGGAATTTGGAATTAGGGATTAGGAATTTGTAAACCACCTAATTCCCAATTACAAATTACTAATTCCTATTTAAAGAGCCATTCGTAAAACAAAGGAAATTCAATTCTCCATCGCTGCTCATTATGCTTGCCACCGGCTCTTATCACTTCACACATTTTTGAAGCGGATACCCGATGCATTTCATTAAATGCCCTTAGTGTCATTGGCACCATTGTCTCTCCTTCTTCATCTCCTGCATAGAAATATATCTTTCCTTTGACTTTTTTGCCTTTTGCTTTTATGTCATCAAAAATTTTTGGCCCTACCCAAAAGGCCGGCGAAAAAACCCCAGCCCCACCGAATATTTTTGGATATTTTAATATCGCATACATCGAAATCAAACCACCCATTGAGCTACCTGCAACAAAAGTGTTTTTCGCATCTTTCAGTGTTCTGTATTTTTTATCGATAAAAGGTTTCAAGGTCTTTACTAAAAATTCAACATACAGATTTCCCTCGCCTTTACCCGATACATTATTCGCCGCTATTCCTTTCAAATCAAAATCATAAGGACAATATTCATTCAATCTTTTGTTTCCTCCATTATCAATTCCGACAACGATACATTCCTTTATTTTCAATCCAAGCGTATCGATCGCTTCATCAATACCCCACTCACCGGAAAATGACGTAGCATCATCAAAAACATTTTGCCCATCATGCATGTACAATACCGGATATTTTTTACCTGAGCTGGTGTAAGTTGGCGGCACATAAACCCAGATTCTCCTTGTTCTGTTCAGCTTTGGGATAAAAAAAGCTGTATCGATGATCCGAACATTTTTACCTGCTGTACTTTTTTTTGGCTGACCTGATGAAGCAAACAGATCTTTCCAACCTTCGATCTTAATTCCAACGGTAGCATTTGCGTCGACCCTTAATGTTCTGTTGCCAACATCTTTTCCATCATTTGTAGATTCTACTTTATCCCAGCCACCTCGTGTGATCTTATATTCATAAGAGCCGTTGTTCAATGATAGCTCGATAAAATGTCCTTTGTCATTTTTTTGAAACTGGAAATTTTTGTCCTGCGGATTCCATCCGTTGAAATTGCCGGCGATAAATATTGAACTATTCGCCGGGCCATTTGCAGGCAAAGAATTTATCTCGATCCTTATCTTTTGTTGGGATAAACCTGATAAAACAAAAAACAATGAAACAAAAACAAGTGCGGCACTCTTCATGCTTCAAAGTAAAGAAAAAATAAGCGGGTAGCGCCAGCGTGCGTCAGATTAGTTTACTGCTGTTTGGTAGTATCCGCCGCAGGCTTCTTCTTTTTATTCAAAAGATTGTTCAGCTTGTTCTTAATTGCATCGCCGGTTTTCTTTTTTGTACTGTCTGCCGGGTTATTTGTTTTCGTAGTGTCTTTTCCAAAGACCTGTTCCAGCAATTTTTCCTTAACCTCTTCCTTTGCCTTATCCTTTATTACATTGATAGTATCCTTTGCTCTTGCTTTGGCACTATCTATCTTTTGCTGCGCAAAATCTTTTGCCTGTTCTTTTAGTTCCTCACTCGCATCACCCACTACTTTTTGCAGATCGATCTTTATAGTAGGATTCGATATACTGCCAACCATTTTTACACTCAGATCAACCATATCGCCAAGTTTTACAGGAATGCCTTTGCTTGTTGCCTGCGATACAAGACCATTTACCAGGTTGTTCCCCTCATTCCCGAGATATTTTCGCGGTACTTTCATTCCAATTACATAATCTATCGACTGATCAAAACCATGCATGCCCCCGATCTGCATTTCAATGTCGTTGATCTTTACATTGAATGGTTTCACTAATACTTTACCATTGGCAAATTCGATGTATTGCTTTACATCTTTCAGCGTTATTGATTTTAAATGATCGATCTGTAATGCATTGGCCAGTTTTTCTAACGGAGCAAATTTTTTCAACAAACCTTCGATCAATAAAAGATTGCCTTTCCCTGAAAGCGTTTTCAGATCAGGCATCATGTTACCATTCAAATTACCCGTCATCGTAAGTTGCGATTGAAGTTTGCCTCCCAGGAACTGACCTATCGGCATTAGTTTCTGAACCGTATTGAATGCATAGAACGTTTTCTGAATGTCCAGGTCCTTTACATCGTAGTTAATACTTATAACAGGATCCTTTTTATTTGTTTTGGTTGAATAGGAGCCATTAAAGGTCATGGTTCCATCTAATGCATTTGTTTTTACATCCTTAAGCGTTACTGTTTCATCAGCGAGCAACAGCGTTCCATCGATATTATTATAATCAACCTTATCATATTTTACTTTATCTGCCTTTGCATTTACCGTCAGATTGATGTTAGGCGGAACGGTAAATGGACCGGAAGAAGAGCTCGTAGTTGTCGAAGCAACTGTTGTATCAGTTCCCATCCAGTCATTCAGATTCATTTTATCAGCAACTACGTTCACTGTTCCGGTCATCGGTTGATCCCGCATGACATAACCAACAAGGTTGTGGAGTACTCCGTTGCCTGTAAAATCCGTGTTAAGATAACTCCCGCTAAAAGTCTTACATAAAACCATTTTGTCCAGGAATTCAAGGGTCGAATTTGAAACAGTGATTCCCTTCGGATAATCTTTTGAAACATATTTCAGGTTATTGAATGCAACATTCCCATTAATAGCCAGTTTATCGTATTCGCCTTTATCGATAGCAGTTTTATTTCCATTAAACCCGAGATCTGCGTTCACAATACCTGAAATACTTGATCCTGGTTCAAGCTGTACAAATTGTTTAAGGTTATCAAGAGTATATCGTCCCTCAGCTGTTCCCGAAAAATCTGCAGTTGACACTGGATTGCGCAGCTGTAATGTGAAATCAACCGCATCCTGCCCCACTTCAATATGACCTGCTGAAACATCAATTAATGTGTTATCCGCAATTCCTCCATTGTTTTCCAATCTCACTTTCATATTGCCATTTTGGATCGATTGTGGAAAAGCAGTCGATGAATAAAACAGGTTTTTAATATCGAGAAACCCGCCGGCATTAAAATCGCCTTGCTGACTCTGCAATGCAGACATGCTGCCTCTTACAAAAGCGTCGGCCCAGATAAGCCCTGCGAGTTTCGTGCCCTTTTCAATCTTTATAAACTTCGAGAGGTTTGCAAGATCCAGTTTACCCTTTATAGCGGCGTCGATATATTTAATTGTCTCAGGATTTCTAAACAATAATCTGAAATCAAAAGGCTCGTTACCCATTTCGGCATGTCCTTTCGGTATGTCAACAACAGCATTGTCTGGTTTGCCATCCGGATTAGTAACATGCATTGTCAATTGAACATTTTTTACCGGGCTTGGAAGATCAGGATATTGAAAGAACCCGTTTTTTATTTCAAGATTAACGTCGTAAGCCGGCATTTGTTGGGGACCATAAGTTCCTTTTACAAAACCATTAAAAGCAGCCTGCCCGCTCGTTTTTATCTTATCAAAATCCTGTCTATAAATACCGGGGATCAGCGAAAGGATGTCTTTGAATTCATTTGAGGGAGATTTGAATTTAATATCCATGTTATACGTGCTGTCATTTACCAACTGAAAAAACCCTTCGGCATTCAAGGTAAGATCATTTAATTTGATCTCTTCTGTTTTAAATGTGTATTTGCTGTTTGCATTATCGATCTGGATATCGGTATTAATCTCAGCTTTTGCATTGTTTAAATATGGAATTGAAGTATAGATAAACCCGGCATTGTCCGCTTTTGTTTTTGTCTTCAATGTAAATACGTCAGCCGTGAAATCACCGCTGCCCTCGTGATCAAAGTTGGCGACCTCCGTATTGATACCTGCCGTTTCATCCTTGTAAAGCAAGTACCCGTTCCTGATCCCGTACTGCTTGAGGTTCATCTTAAATTCTGAGGGAGAATTATCCGGTGAACCGGTTGTATCATCATCAGGACGTGCAATATCCCAGTTAGCTTTTCCATCCTTATTGACAAGTGCATGTATGCGTGGCGATTCTATAAACACGCCATATACTTTTATATCTTTTCCTTTAATGGCGCTGATAAGATTGACTGATGCATCGAAAGTTTTAGCAGCGATCAACGTATCTTTTTCAAATTCCTTTGTACCAACCACGGAAAGTTCATTCAATGAAATAGAAACTTTGGGAAAATGACGGAACAATGAAAGACTTACATCTTTAAAATCAACTTTAGCCACCAAAGACTTGTTGATCTCTTTTTTTACAAGCGCTGTTATTTGTTTTTTGAAAAGTACCGGGATAAGAAAGGCTGCAGCAATAAGGACAAGCAGTAGAATGCCTGCGATCTTCATGGTTTTTCTTAGAATCTTTTTCATAGCAGGTGTAAGATGGTTTTTGAAATACAAAATTGCAAATATGCCGCCAATAAACTTGAAAGAACCCGTAAATATCGTTGGTTTTATTCGTAGTATTTTATGCAGTTTTCACACATTTGCGTCGAAAAGCCTTACAATTCATTAATGTTGATCTACCCCATTCCGTAAAAGCTGCTTTTGACAAAAAAAGTAACAATAGGCACATCATAAATGAGGCAGTTAATAAAGCGGGTATGCAGCCAGCATTGGGACGGGGAATTTTCATTTTAATTATCCGCTAATAATATCCAGGTTACGGTTGAAAACTTATCCGGGTTGATCCCGCTATTATATGCTCAAATATGAGCGGACATAATATTATATGAAAGGATGACGCGGGGAGGTACAAAGCCCTATCTTGTAAACCGAATGAAAGTCCGGGCTTGCATATTAATATTCCTCTGGAGTTTGTTGCTGATCGAACCGCTTTCGGCTAATTTCAATATTAATAGTAATTATTCCTGCTTTGCTGAGAAGCAAAAGCCCGGTGAACAGGAACAAGAGACGCCATCATGCTGTTCTCAAACAGTATGTGATGAACCCACTGACAAAGAAAATGAAAATGATTGCGAAGGAAATCGTTGCAATCCTTTAATGTCTTGTCCAACAGGAAATTTCTACTTATGTAATCAATCTTACATATCAATTTCTCCATTAGTGATATCAAAACAAAAGGCGGCTTTAATTGACGACAACCGTATTTCAAAACACCTCGCAGAGTGCTGGCATCCACCCGAAATAATTTAATCCTCCAGAGATCAAATTATTTATTAATCAAAAATTTTAAAATGAAAAAAATACTGGTAGCAATACTGGCTGTTAGCTTATTATCATTACCTGCTATGGCTTCAAACGATGGCGGTAAAAAGAAAGCCAGGAAGAAAGCTAAGACCGAAATCAAAAAAGACAATACTTGTGATCCGAAAAATTGTGATCCAAAAAACTGTGATCCCAGGAATTGCGATCCCAGGAATTGTGATCCGAAGAATTGCGAATACCCGTCTGCTCCTAAAGACGAGAAATGTTCTGCAACATGTTCGGATAATAAATAAATGTTGAAAGACACATTTAAGCCACTTCCGAAAGGAAGTGGCTTTTTTATACGCAGTAATTGTCCGGGTGCCTATGAAAAGAGTTTCCTGGCAACACCGCATTGGATGGAATGCACAGTGATGCACATTAACCTATACACTGATCTTCTCTTCACCTGCTCTCAATTTGAGATTAGGTTTTTTCTTATTCGCCATCAGCGCCATAAAGCGTTCTACATCATAAAATGCGTTATGTGCGGCTGGGGCAATGTTGGGCAAAAAGAGATCAAATGCATGGTCAGTCTGCGGTAAGACATGCAGTATGGCCGGAACTCCTTCTTTAGTCAATCGATCATACAAGCTACGCGTAGATCTAACCGGGGCCATTATATCATGTTTTCCTTGTATCAGCAAAATAGGAGGACAACCCGAATGCACATGCGTGACAGGTGAAAAAAACTTATAGCGGTCAGGACATTCATCCGGATGCCCGCCCATCAAAGGTGCCATCGTGCCAACATTCTCAAAACCTTTATCCATGCCCAGGCGATGCAGGTCTTCGCCTATTCTTTTTTTCATCCATGCAGGCATTTCAGTCCGTACTTTTTTCTTTGGTTTACCAGGTGACCTTGTAGTGAGATGTTGGTTCGTATGATAATATAAAGCTTCAAGATCAGTAGCCGGATATTCCGCAACAACTGCCGAAACATTGATATCACTCTCGTCAAGATCGTTTGGTGAAAAACTGTGATCGTTCGCTGTAAATGCTGCCATCAGCGCAAGGTATCCGCCGGCAGAAGCACCACCCAGAATGATCCGATGCGGATCAATACCATACCGGTTTGAATTTCCTTTCATCCAAACTATTGCCCTCTTGACATCATGTATCATTCCCATCAGGTCTGTTTCGGGCGCAAGCCTGTATGCTACATCCATGATCACGTGACCCTGTGCCGCCAGGTGTTTAAAGAATGGGCGGGTACAATAGTCTTTGTCCAGAAAATAAAAAGCACTACCGTGCATATAGATAAATGCGATACCAGAACTGGAAACAGAAAGCGGAGGTCGCCAAATATCACACAATAATTTTCGATCAGAACCGGCAATTGTTGCGAATGAAATATTTTGTTCCAATCGTGGCTCAGGGATGACAGGTAATTTCAAAATTGTACGATGCGAAAGAAAATACTTTTTTTGCCTGGGTTTTATATGTTTAGTCCACTTAATACCAAAAGCTTTTTCAAATTGTGCTGTTGGTGGGCGGGTAACACTTATAAAGTGTATAAAATATACCAGCAGCACGTAAATACCCAGAGCGCCAAGGAATATCGAATTGGTTGCGATACCAACACCAAGAATTAACAAACCCACTAACATAAATACAGAAGAAAGTGCAGACACGCAAACCTTTAACCCCCACATAGCCGCTGCCGGCCACCGAAACGGAAAAAATAGTGTAATGCTTACCAATGCAATCAGCAAACCAGCTATGCCTGTAATAACCTGCATAATAAATAGTATAATACTCATTAATAAACCGGTTTATTCATTTGAGAATGTTCATTATTAAAAACCTGCTTCTGCTCCCGTACTTTTTTAGTCGCCACGCCTGGTGAAATTTTCTTTTCAGCTCTAAGAAGGACCGAAGCAAAGACCATCATCCAAATCATATAGGCAGCGATGTTGATACGTTCCCATAATCCAATAAAAGGTGTGGGCAAATCTTTGCCGAGATGAGGAGACTCTAAAAAAGTCAAAATCCCAAAAACAATGAAAACAAGAATAGTGGCAATAGAATAAAGACGAAATCGTTTTCCAAATGCTGCAGCCCCGAAACCAATCGAAAGAAACATAAGGAGTACTGTTATTACACTCATAATGATGTGCCAGGTATCGGTAAAAGTTCCGCCGCCTGCAGCCAGCACTTCACGCTGATGCATTGGTGACCAGGCAAGACCAGCCAATCCATGACTGATCAGAAGTATGCCTACAATGCGTAGTGTCTTTTTTTTACCTGCAGATTTTAAGACACCCCAGCCAAATGCGACAACGAGTAACGTATAGGCAATACCCAATGGAAGCCATAATGGTCTTGTTGGCGCGTCAACGGCAGATAATTCACTAACCGTTTGAGTAACCCAATCGTATCCTTCGTATAAAAATGG
>Ga0075420_100005852_pt1 | contig 10834 bp, 7 predicted proteins | sample SoiMetdeltSBSDD4_FD_75296 | JGI IMG/M metagenome (GOLD analysis project Ga0075420, IMG submission 75296) | Bulk soil microbial communities from a Populus tree surrounding site in Tennessee, USA - Soil MetaG P. deltoides SBSDD4 | ecosystem: Environmental > Terrestrial > Soil > Tree plantation... | reverse complement strand
CGGCGTGCGCGAAGCGCTGGCGGCGCTGGAGCGCGGTATCGTCAGCGCCGCGGTGCTCTCGGCGCCAACGACTTTGCTGGCGCGGCGGCTCGGGTTCAAAGAAGTTGTCAATATCGCCACGTTGAATTTGCCCTACGTACACAACGGACTGGTGACACGGCGGGTCATGACGCGGCAACAGCCGGAGCGCATCAAATCATTTCTCCGGGCGTACATGGCAAGTGTCAAGGTGTCGAATGAAGATCCCGAAACTTCGAAGCCCGCGCTTGGGCGTTTCCTGGCGACCAACGATGCCGCCGTGATCGACGAAGCCTATCAAACGTTTCGCGGGATATTTCCGAAAGTTCCCTATATTACGGAGGATAATATCCGGGCCGTCTTAAACGTTGCCGATCATCCGAAAGCGGCGACTGCCGACCCGAAGGAGTTCTTTGACAACCACTTCTTAAAAGAGTTAGAAGATAGTGGATTCGTCCAAGAGCTTTATGGCCGACGATAATCGACGTGAAAGGGAGCGCACTTGATACGCAAAGGTTTGCTGATCCTTCTCGCGCTTTCGCTGTTTTCCCCGCCGCTCTCCGCGCCGGCAGCCGATAAATTCGTCACCATTCATTCTTCCCGTGTCATGTCTCAATCGATGCCCTGGATGGCGCAGGAAGCTGGGCTGTTCAAAAAGTACAACATCGACCATGAATTGGTGTTTATTGCCTCTTCCGGCATCGTCACCGCCGCGTTGCTGGGAGGCGATGCGGACATGACGGTCACGGGCGGCATCGGCAATGTGATCGCCTACGTGCGAGGATCCACTGACGTGGCGTTCATCGGCGGGGTCAAAAACACCATGACCCAGACGCTCGTGGCCGGCGGTAATATCAAGAAGCCGGAAGATCTCAAAGGCAAACGGATCGGCGTGAGCCGAATCGGCGGTAACTCACATTACTTTACTATCCAGGCACTGCGCCGCTATAACATGGAGCCGAATCGTGATTTTAGTTTTCTTCAGACCGGAGGCGATCCGGAGACCCTTGCGGCGCTTCTCAGCGGAGGGATCGAAGTCGCGAATTTAACCCCGCCGACGGATTCTCAAGCGATCGCGAGAGGCTATCATTATGTGGTCTACGGCCCGGACCTCAAAATTCCCTATGCGGCGACCGCCTTCGTGACTAAGCGTTCGCTGCTCGCCAAGCGCGGGCAGGTCGTTGGCCAGTATATGCGCGCCATGGCGGAAACCGCCAGAATCATGCACACGGACAGGGAGTTCGTCTACAAGGTACTGGGAAAATACCTGCGCATTACCGATCGAAGCGTTTTGGATTCCGCTTACAACGCAGAGATTAAAGTGCTGGAACCGCGGCTAGTGATCAAGAACGAGGCTTTGCAGGCAATTCTTGACGAAGTGGCACAAACCGACCCCCGTGCGAAGAAGGTTAAACCACAGGAACTGATCGACAGTCGTTATCTGGACGAAATGGAAAAGAGCGGTTTTTTTGATCAAGTCTGGGCTAAGAAATAGGGAAAAAAGGAGGAGTCATGGAAGAATTAATAATCTCGGCAGATTCTCACGTTATCGAAGTTCCCGACCTCTGGGAGAAGGGCATGCCACAGACGCTCAAAGAGCGGGCGCCAAAGGTCTATTTCGACGAGAAGAAAGACGCCTGGCTGTTCGGCTCAGCGGAGGTGATCCCGCAAGCCGTCGGTGGCTTGTTTATGGCCGGGCAGCGGCCGGACAATCTGGAAAATTTCCGCAGGGCCGGATTCTCTGTAGCGCGTCCGGGCGGTTGGGACCCCATCGTGCGCATGAAAGACATGGAAACGGACGGTGTCTCCGCCGAAGTTTTATATCCGAGTTTAGGACTGGGACTCTATTGCGTTGAAGACGCGACCCTCCAGGAAGCGCTGTTTCGAACCTATAACGACTGGCTGATCGATTACTGCCAGAAAGTGCCGGATCGTTTATACGGCATCGCGCTCATTTCCATGTACGACATCGATCATGCTATCGCCGAAGCCGAGCGCTGCAAAAAAGCCGGGATGGTCGGAACCATGATCTGGCAGGTGCCAGACGCGAAGCTGCCTTTTACTTCAGAACATTACGAGCGCTTCTGGGCCGCGTCTCAAGATCTGGACATGCCGATTCACCTCCATATCCTTACCGGGTTCGGCGCCAGCATGAATCGCGGATCGGCCAAGGGGATAACCCGGTATCGTAACAGCGTGAATCAGACACGAGAGATCGAAGACGCTCTGTTCGACATGATCTTTTCGGGAGTTCTCGAGCGCTATCCCAAGCTGAAAATCGTTTCCGTGGAGAACGAAGTGGGCTGGATGCCGTTTTGGCTGGGGCAGTGCGACAAGGCCTTCAGGCGCCATCGCCACGCCGAAAAGCTTCCCATCGATAAACCACCCAGCGAATATTTCCAGCGGCAAGTCTACGCGACTTTCTTCAATGACCATGTCGGCGGACGGCTGTTCACCTGGTGGGGTAGCGACAACTGCATGTGGTCCAACGATTATCCGCACCAGAACTCGACCTGGCCGAACTCCCGCGACGTCATCGCCCGTGACATGGGTCATTTGGCAGCGGCCGACCGCGCCAAGTTGCTGAATACCAACGTGACAAAACTATATAATTTGAAGATCCCCGTTTTCGCGGCTAAGTTACCGACTAACGGTGAAGCGGTGGCGACGCACGCTTGAGCGACGTACGAGATCGAAACCGGAGGAGAAAGCTATGGAATTACGCGATGCAATCAAAGTATTGGATTCCGATGCTCATGCGCGGGATTTCGACAATGATATAAGACCTTATTTGCCCGAACCCTACCGCAATCAGCGCGCATCGTTTATTCCCAGTGAGCATTACGACCGGAATCTCGGTGGTACCCTCGGCCAGTCCGGCGCCAAGGTCGAGGACCGTTTGGCCGCGATGGACGTGCAGCAGATCCATACCGCCGTGATGTTTCCCACGAGCGGTCTCGGTGTCGGCCGAGTTCGGGACCCGCAATTCCAGACCGCGCTCTGCCGGGCATACAACGATTTTATCTCTGACTACTGTAAGGCATCGCCGCGCTTAAAAGCAGTAGCCAATTTGCCGGTGAATAATCCGGCGGAATGTCCCAAAGAGCTCAATCGCGCGGTTACCAAACTGGGCTTGTGCGGCAGCATGCTGGTCGCGCAGGCGCATCGAAAAAATCTTGGCAGCCCGGAGTTTTATCCTCTCTATGAAGAGGCCCAGCGGCTTAACACGCCGGTTACCGTGCATGCCTTTGGCGGTGACGAGCCCGGGAGCGAGGTTTTCGATTCGTTTATCTGTTTGCATACAACAGGCCATCCTTTCCCGGTTCTGCGCCAACTGACCGCGATGATTTTTGGCGGCATTCCGGAGCTGTTTCCCAAGCTCAAGATCGGTTACCTCGAAGTCGGCTGCGGCTGGCTGCCCTACTGGGCGGAGCGTATGGATGAGGAGTGGGAAAAACGCGGCAAAGTCGAAGCGCCGCTCTGCAAAAAGAAACCGAGCGAATACTTGTCCAGTGAAAACATTTACTACGGTTGCGAGCCGGAAGAGAAGATGATCAGCTACGTGGTCGGAGAAATCGGTTCGAAGACGCTGATGTACGCTTCGGATTATCCGCACTGGGATATGAGCTGGCCGGAATCGGCGTCAATCCTCTGGAATCGAGATGATATTTCACTGGAGGCAAAAAAGGACCTGCTGCTGAACAACGCGAAGCGGTTTTACAGCTTGAGCTGACGACGAGGATCCTGGATTTTCGGCGTATAGTTACGGTGCGTCGTGAATTTCTCTTCCCCCTCGACGGGGGAAGATTAAGATGGGGGTGAAAAGGTTGCTCAAAACCGCGCTTGCATCACCCCTACTCTAACTCTCCCCCATCGAGGGGGAGAGAACGATGTCAGCCTCGAATTTATGAATTCGAAATTCCATATTCGAAACTTGAAAATTTAAGGAGAAAACATGATTCAAACCAAAGGATTGTCAGGTGCCCAGACCATGCTGCGCGTTCTGGGCAAGATGGGTGTGGAGAGGATTTTCGCTTCCCCCGGATCGGAATGGTCGCCGTTATGGGAAGCGCTGGCGGAACCCGGCGTAGAAGGCATGCCGATTTATATGAGCACGCGCCATGAGGAAATCGCCGTCGGCATGGCAAGCGGCTACGCAAAATCGACGGGCAAATTGCCGGCCGTGGTGATTCACACGACCGTCGGCGCGCTGCACGCGACCATGGCGATGCGCGGTGCGTTGCACGAGCAAGTCCCGATGGTTGTCTTCGCCGGGGAGTCCATCGGTTTTGGCGAAGACGACGGGCCCGATCCAGGGGGACAATGGGGAAGCCATCTGGGAGATATGGGTGGTCCCGCCAAACTCGTCGATCACACAGTCAAGTGGAGTTTCGGGATCAATACCAAGTCGATCCTCCCAGCCACCATTCAGAGGGCCTGTCGCCTCGCAATGGCGGGTCCACGTGGCCCGGTTTTTCTCTCGCTGCCCATGGAATATCTATTCGAGACGATGACCAAGGATGTGCCGTCGGATCTGGGGGCCGCGCCGCTCGCCACCGCCGACCCGAAAGGAATCGAAGAGCTGGCGGATATGTTGGCTGGGGCAAAGAACCCCGTGATCATAGCGGAGGACTCGGGACGGACGGCGAAGGGTGTGGAGTGCTTGGTGGAAATCGTCGAATTGCTCGGTTGTCCGGTGGTCGAAACACGGAGCACCGGAGCGATCAACCTCCCGCGGACCCATCCGCTGCACAGCGGCTTCGATCCCAAGGAAGTTGTCCAGGGAAGCGATGTGATTTTTTTGTTGGCCGTTATCGCGCCTTGGCATCCCGCATCCATCACACCCTCACCCGGCGCAAAAGTCGCTGTGCTTGACGAGAATCCGCACCGAGCCGAACTTCCCTATTATGGTTATCAAACCGACCTCTGTTTGGCCGGTGAAGTTGAGTCTTCACTAGAGCACCTGCTCGCGGCGTTAAAAAAGCGCGTGTCTAAAGACGACCCGGCGCGAAGGCGCCGGGCTGCAGATCTTAAAACAAAAAACGATGCCCGCCGGAAAAAATGGCGCGAGGAAGCCCAGTCCCTCGCCAATCAGAAACCGATGGATACTCGTTGGGTGGCGCACGAAATCAGCCAGGTGCTGCCCGCGGACGCCATGGTGGTGGAAGAAACCATTACCCATCGTTTAGCCATTCATCGCTACCTCGACAATCTCAAACCGGGATCTTTTTTCGCCGGTTGCATCGGTGGGTTGGGGACGGGCTTGGCCACCGCGTTGGGGGTCAAGGCCGCCAATCCCAAGCGTCCGGTGATCTGCCTGATCGGCGACGGCTCTTTTAGTTACGATCCCGCGCCGGCGGCCTATGGAGCTGCCCAGGAGCACAACTTGCCGTTCCTAACCATCATGTTTAACAACCAGGGCTATCTCTCGCAAAAGTCGGGGATTCCGAGATACTATCCTGATGGCTGGGCGGTCAAGTCCAACAACTTTTCCGGACTCCATATCGTTCCTTGCCCGGAGTATTCGACGATTATCAAAGCCTTTGACGGCTACGGCGAGAGAGTTGAAGAACCAAGTGAGGTGCGCAAAGCCGTCGAGCGGGGGCTCAGAGCCGTGGCGGCAGGGCAGTCCGCACTCATCGATGTTCGCCTGAAGCCTGTGGAAGAGATCGTCCAACGCGGCGAGGGCTAGTGAAAGTTAGGTTCAACGTTCAATGTTCAAAGTTCAAGGTTTCGAGGGCCGACTTTGAACCTGGAACGTTGAACCTTGAACCACTAAGAGCACTGAAAAGTCCTCATGGCAACTACTTTCCACGACCAACTGGTCGGCGCTCGTGACCAAAGGCACAGCAAAAACCATCCGTTCTTTGAATTGTGGGCGCAGGGGAAGCTGACCAAGGAGCAAACCGCCTTCTACTGCGCCCAGCACTTTCACTATGTCGTCGAGTATTTGAATTGGATGGCGTATGAGGCGTCCCAGATTTCGCAACGGGACGTAAAGACCTACCTGTTTGAAAATCTCGGCGATGAGGAGAATCCCGACGATCGCCATCTCGACATGCTCAAGGATTACGTCGCTGCCTGCGGCGTGAATCCAAACGGCGTCGAAGGCTCCATCGTGCTCGGCGGCACCGACGCATTGCAAAACTGGGGCTGGCGGATGGTCTATCAAAAACCCTGGCAAGCGGCCCTGGCGGGCATGTTTATCGGATTAGAGTCTCAGTTTTTGGATATCTGCAAGAAGATCGTTCCGGCGCTGCACAAATACTACGGTCACCAACCCGGTGCGCGAGAGATTCGATTTTTCGAAGAGCACATCCACGCCGACGAAGTTCACGGCTCGAAAGGTTTCGCCATTGTCGAGAAGTATTGCGATACTCCCGAGCTGCAGCGCCTCGCTCTCAAGACTGTGGAAGAGGCTACTGTTCGGCGGTGGCGTTACATGAACAGCCTCTACTGGTATGCGCTGCACGGGAAAGAAGATGACACGCCGACTCTCCAGACCTAGCAGGCTGCTGATCAAAGAAGCGGTTCCAAACGTTCCAGCCGTTCAAATCGTTCCGGGTGTTTACCTCTGAGATCTTGTGGCAAGAAAGAAACCAAAATGAGGATTCGTATCGACGGCGGCGTCGTAGTGGGCTGGTCCGGTACTAAGCATGAGCTTGTTCCCGATGGCTCCGTGCTAATTGACGGTGATACGATCACCTCAGTTGGCACGGACAAATCACAACCTGCTGATAAAATCATCGATGCCTCGGGAAAGATCGTTTCCCCTGGCTTCGTCAATCTGCACGTTCACTCGCAGTTGAACATCGGCGACTATCTTCTGGCCGATGTCACCAAGAAGGATTATCTGGCCGCCAATTGGTTTGTCTTTGGCGCACCACTGAAAGAAAAAGTGGAGACACCGCCGCCACCCGCCGTAGCGATCGGCAGAAAGTATGCTCTCTACAGCGCCCTTAGGAACGGCGCGACTACGGTTCTAGATCCGGGCGGTGGCCCCGGCGCCATGGACGACTATGTGGCCATCGTCGGCCAGTTGGGCGGACGAGTGTTTTTTAGCCCGCCGTACCGCAGCCACGATATTTTCACCGACGCGCAAGGCCGGCACTCTTACGAGGAGCGGGAAGACAAGGGACGGCCGGGGTTAAAGAGAGCCGCGGAATTCATCAAGCAGTATCAGGGCGCGCACAACGGCAGGCTGCAGGGAATCTTGAATCCGGCCCAGGCGGAAACCTGCGAGCCTTCGCTGCTTAAAGAGAGTGTCTCTGCGGCGAAGGAACTAGATGTTCCGATTCATATCCACGCCGGCGGTAATTTCCGTGAGTTTCTACAGATCTTGAACACTTATCGTAAACCGGTGGTGGAGTATCTCGCCGACACCGGTATCCTCGGGCCGCGCACAACCCTCGGTCACATGGCGATTACCGGCGGCCACTCCCGCGTCGATTATCCCCTCGGCGATGAATTGAAGTTGCTCGCGGAATCCGGCACTACGGTTGGCCACTGTCCGCACAAGTGCGCCAAAATGGCTTTCGCCATGGAATCCTTCGACCGCTATTTGGCGGCAGGAGTAAGAATCGGTTTAGGAACCGATACGTATCCGTTAGATATCGTTTCCGAAATGCGTTACGGCTCTTTGATTTCGCGTCTCGTCGACCGCAACGCATCCGGCGCTCGCCCCGCCGATCTGTTTAATGCGGCAACAATCGGCGGAGCAACCGCCCTCGGTCGCAATGATTTGGGGCGCCTTGCGCCGGGAGCCAAAGCAGACGTCGTCATAGTCGATCTCAGAACGACACGCTACGGGCCCGTACGCGACCCCATCAACGCGCTGGTCGAGTACGGCAGCGGCGCGGACGTCGAGACAGTGATCGTCGATGGAGAAGTTGTCGTCGAGAAGGGACGCTCGACACGGATCAATGACGAGGAGCTTTTCGCTCAAGCTCAGGCTGGAGCTACTCGCGCATGGGACAACTGGGCCGGCCGTGACTGGGCGGGAAGAAGCGTCGAACAGATCAATCCACCGGCATTTCCAACCAGGAGACCTTAACTCGGATTATTCAATGGCAAGTAAACATCAAGGGGAGGAGCGTTCCGCATCGATTAGAGAGGTCCAAGAGTTCAACGTTCAAAGTTCAAAGTTCAATGTTCAAGGACCGAAACGAGTTAAAACGTTGAACCCGGAACATTGAACTTTGAACATGCTTGTTCCTTGCTCCTCCACGGTTATCCCTTTATCGATGCCGTGTCGTGTTTTTTCTCGCAGCATGAATAGTGCGGGCTAACGAATTTCGCTGCAAAGCGGTTGGCCCTTCTCTTTCTCTCTGCTATCAAGTTCTGATTCGAAAGGTATGAAATGCGCTACGGATTTGTCATCGATCAAAATCGTTGCATCGGCTGTCACGCCTGCACGGTGGCCTGCAAAGAAGAGCACAACATCGCGGTGGGCGTGAATCGCACCTGGGTGAAGTACATTGAAAAGGGCCGCTACCCGGATACCCGCCGGCACTTCGCGGTGCTCCGTTGCAACCACTGCGATGACGCACCCTGTATTGAAATTTGTCCCACCGTCGCTCTTTTTCGCAGAGCCGACGGCATCGTCGACTTCGACAACGAGCGCTGCATCGGCTGTAAGTCCTGCATGCAGGCTTGCCCGTACGACGCGCTCTACATTGACCCCGACCGCAACACGGCCGCGAAGTGCAATTTCGACGCCTCCCGCGTCGAGATGGGCTACAAGCCGGCCTGCGAAGTCGTCTGCCCGACCCAAGCGATTCTTTCCGGCGACCTCGATGATCCGAACAGCCAGATCAGTCGACGAATCGCCATGGACAAGGTGAGCGTTCGAAAACCCGAGAAGGGTACGAAGCCCAAGCTCTTCTATGTCGGCGTCGATGGCGACCTACTGAATCCGACGATGATGGAGCCGGAGTCATCGTACTTTTGGGCGGAAAAGAGCCCCGGCGAAGATCTCTACGCGCTCACCAAAGAAAGCACGGAAAGGTCCGTGCCTGGCGGTGCCCGTGAAGTTTACGATGTTCCGCACATAACGCCGTGGGGGAAAAAAATCGCCTTTTACCTCTGGACGAAATCCATCGCCGCTGGTGTTCTCCTGTTGTCGGCGCTGCTGCTCAATATGGGCTTTGAGCGGGATGCTTTAGTGCTGAATTTTTTTAGTCCTGCGCTTTCGCTGATATTTTTGGCGGCGACGATGTTACTGCTGGTTTTCGATCTCAAGCGACCCGATCGGTTTTTTTATCTGTTAACGAAACCCAACCTCCGCTCTTGGTTGGTGTTGGGCGGTTACGTCTTGATGATCTTCGGAATTCTCGCAAGCCTGTGGCTTGTCCAAGGCATGACCAAAGGGGCGATTTCTACTTGGATCGTCTGGTCCACGGCGCTGTTTGCCGTTGCGTCGGCCGGCTATTCCGCTTTTCTGTTCGCTCAAGCCAGAGGGCGCGATTTTTGGCAAAGTCCGCTCTTGTTTTGGCACCTTGTGATTCAGGCCATGATGGCGGGCGGGGCGGTCCTCATGTTGGTCGGGACTCTTATCGGTTTGACCCTGCCGATGTTTTACTGGTTGGGTAACCTGCTCGTCATTTCTCTCTTGGCCGGATTGGGAATGATTTTCGCTGAGCATTTTATGAACCGTCGCACCGAAGAGGTCGCTCGGGCGGCAGATCTACTTTTCAAAGGGGCGTTGCGGAAACAATTTTGGATCTTCGTCATTTTCTTGGGGGCCATCGCGCCGATTGCACTGATCCTCTGGCCGACTCCGTCGCCCATACCGAACATGATTGCGTCGGTCTTGGTGTTGGCCGGTCTCTGGGTATACGAAAATCTTTGGATCAAAGCCGGCCAAGCCGTGCCCTTGAGTTAAAGAGAGTCTCGCGGTGAGCGAGACTCTCTTTATCCTGAGCGAAGCGCAGGATCTTTCACCGAATTGAATTACTATCGAAAGGAAATGAAATATGTCTGAAACTCGGCAGCCCCTTCATCCGTCAGCTCTGCGACTCGAAGCATCCAGCAGCTTAGCCAGCTATCCACCCGTGGCAAAGTGGGACGATTGGGTCGAATACGATACGGCCCATTGGCCGAGAAAAGTCGAGAAGCGTTATCAGATCATTCCGACGATCTGTTTTAACTGTGAAGCTGCGTGCGGCCTCCTCGGTTTCGTCGACAAGGAAACGCTGCGCATTCGCCGATTCGAAGGCAACCCGGAGCACCCCGGCAGCCGCGGACGCAACTGCGCCAAAGGGCCGGCGACGCTCAATCAGGTAACCGATCCCGAGCGCATTCGTTATCCCTTGAAGCGGGTGGGAAAGAGGGGAGAAGGAAAATGGGAACGAGTGAGCTGGGACGAAGTTCTCGACGACATCGCCGCACGGGTGCGAAAAGCGCTTCAAGAGGATCGGCGCAACGAGATCATGTATCATGTGGGCCGACCGGGCCATGAGTTACTCTATCATCAAAGGATTTTTCACGCCTGGGGCATCGACGGGCATAACAGCCACACCAACGTTTGCTCCGCCGGGGCCCGCGCCGGGTATGCTTTCTGGTCGGGCATCGATCGGCCTTCGCCCGATCATGCCAACGCGCGTTTCATCCTGTTGTTGAGCTCCCATTTAGAGACCGGCCACTATTTCAATCCCCACGCGCAACGCATCATCGAGGGCAAGGAACGGGGAGCGAAAGTCTGCGTCGTCGATACGCGCCTTTCCAATACAGCCTCTAAAGCCGACTACTGGTTATCGTCATGGCCGGGCAGCGAGGCAGCGATTCTACTAGCCATGTGCAACATCCTCCTTCAGGA
>Ga0075420_100005849_pt1 | contig 10836 bp, 10 predicted proteins | sample SoiMetdeltSBSDD4_FD_75296 | JGI IMG/M metagenome (GOLD analysis project Ga0075420, IMG submission 75296) | Bulk soil microbial communities from a Populus tree surrounding site in Tennessee, USA - Soil MetaG P. deltoides SBSDD4 | ecosystem: Environmental > Terrestrial > Soil > Tree plantation... | reverse complement strand
GACGACCTGCTGCCCTGGGCGGCGCTGTGGATCCACGGCCACGTGCACTGCCGGCACGACTACCGCGTGAGCCACGTGCGCGGCGCCACGCGCGTCGTATGCAACGCGCGCGGCCACACGCGCCGGGGCGAGGCCGAAGGCTGGGACGGGCGGCTCACCGTCGACGTGTGAGCCGGCGCCGGGCACGGGGCCCGCGGCGCGATTCGTTCCTAGCGCGGGAAGCGGACCGGGCGCTCCTCGCCGGGCGACGCGTCGTCCGCGTCGTCCTCGGGCAGCGCGAGGCTCGCGTCCAGGCCGAACGCCGTGCCCATGTCGGCGTAGTCGGTGTCGGGCTCGCTCGGCACGAGGCCCGCGGGGGACCACCAGGGAACGTTCGGCAGCTTGCTCATGGGACCGGCACTCCTCGTCGACGACGCCACGATGATGGCAGCGCCCCCGCGACGCACGCCGGGCGCGCGGCGAAACGGCCACGCCCGCGCGTGCATTCGGTTACGCGAACGCGCAGGGCGTTGCTGCCCGGTCACGCGGCGTTGCACAACGGCCTCGCCATCGCCCTGTCGGGGGTGGGACTTCGCCGGGCTCGAGCGGAAGTTGGTGCACATTCACGCACCCGTCCCAACAGGGAGACAAGCGCAATGACCTTGCACTGCCTGCAAGCGTTGACGTGGGGCACGGTGTCGGCCGCGGTCGTGAGCGCACTGCTCCTGGCTTCCGGCGAGCCGCGGTTCCCCGAGCCCCGCGCGCGCGATGGCGCGCCCAAGCCGTTCGCGAAGCGGCCGCCCGTCGATGCGGCCCCGCAGGACGCGGCGGCCGCCCATACGCCGGTGCGGCACGTCGTGCGCGCCACCCCGGCGGGCGCGCGCTGACGCCGCAAGGCCAGGCGCGTGCACCGGCGTGTCAGGGGTGCCGGGACGCTCGCCCCCCTGCCTCACCACAGCTTCACGCAATGGCCGGCCAGTACCGGGTCGCGGCGCAGCGTCTCGCCGGGATTGGCCGGCGTGGCCTCGAAGGTGACGCCGAGCCGCGGCACGTTGGCGAACAGCTTCTCCGAGGTGTCCGGCAGCGTGAGGGTGACCGACGCGCCGCGACCGGGCAGCGGGGGCAGCGGCGCCACCGGGAACGGCGCACCGCGCGCGGGAAAGGCCCAGAGCTGCGCCACCTGGCCGGCCGGCACGGTCACCGGCTGCAGCACCTTGACGGTGAGCTGTCGCCCGTGCCGCCGCGAGTTCGCGAGCAGCGCGGGCTGGCCGGCCGGGTCGAGCAGCAGGCCCACGTAGCTCTCGGGCAGCGCCCGGTCCGCCGACTCCAGGCCGGCCCACTCGGGCTGCGTGCGCAGCACCACCACCGCGAGCAGCGCGCCGGCCAGCGCGCCGGCCCACAGGCGGCCGGACACCAGCGTCCACAGCCACTGCAGCGGGCGCGCGGCCGGCTCGTCCGCGCGCGCCGCCGAGTCGAACAGCCGCCGCTCCAGCCCGTGCCACACCGCCTCGCGCGGCTGCATCGGCGGCACCGCGGCGGCCAGCACGCTGAAGCGCTCCTGCCACGCGGCCACGGCCTGCGAGGCCGCCGGCGCCTGCCGCAGCACGCGCTCGAAGCGGCGGCGCGCGCGCCCGGTGAGCGTGCCCAGCGCGTACTCGCGCGCCAGCCGGTCGAGACGCGGGGGATGGAGGTAGTTCACGCCGCCACTCCCGCCGCCTGCAGGCAGTCCTTCAGCTTGTCGAGCCCGCGCCGCACCCACGCCTTCGCCGTGCCGAGGGGGGCGTGCAGCGCCTCCGCGATCTCGGTGTGCACCATGCCGCGGTAGTAGGCGAGCGCGAGGGCCTGGCGCTGCGCGGCGTTCAGCTCGTCCATGCAGCGGTCGATCTTCACCCGCAGCAGGCTGTCGGCCAGCAGGCGCTGCGGCTGCAGTGCCTCGTCGTCCGGCACGTCCATGCCTTCGCCCTCGTCGTCGTGGAGCGAGACGGTGGAGGCGCGCTCCGCGCGGCCCGACCGCAGCGCGTCGATCGCCTTGTTGCGCACGATGTTGATGAGCCAGGTCATCGGGGCCGCCACCCCGGGCTTGTAGCCGCCGGCACTGTGCCAGACGTTCATGAATGCTTCCTGCAGGACCTCTTCCGCACGGTCGCGGTTGTTCAATATACGGAACGCGACGCCCAGAAGATGCGCGCACGTGGCGCGGTACAGGCGTTCGAAGGCCGGGCGGTCGCGCAGCGCGACCCGGGCGAGCAGCGAGACGAGGTCGTCGACGGCATCCGGCATGGGGGCCCCCTCCGCGAGGCGGTGTGCTGGCGCGGCCGGACGGGTGGACGGCCCGGCCGCGCCGGGTGAGGACACTACAATCGCGCCCCCTCGCCCACCCTTCGCGCTTTCCCCAGGACCCCGATGGCCTACTGTGCGATCGACTTCGGCACGTCGAATTCGGCGATCGCGATCCCGGCGGCCGGCGGCGGGATGCGCCTGGTCGAGCTGGAGCCGGGCCACGCGACGATGCCCACCGCGGTCTTCTACTTCGCCGACGGGCCGGAGCGCGACGGCCCGCCGCGCGCGTTCGGGCGCGCCGCCATCGCGGCGTACGTCGACGGCCTCGAGGGCCGGCTGATGCGCTCGATGAAGAGCATCCTGGGCTCCAGCCTGGTCGAGCAGACGACCGACGTGGGCGGCGGCCGCGGGGTGAAATACCTCGATGTCATCGCCGGCTACCTGAAGCACCTGAAGGCGCAGGCCGAGGCCGCGGCGGGCGGGCCCATCCGCCGCGCCATCCTGGGCCGCCCGGTGTTCTTCGTCGACGACGACCCGGCGCGCGACGCCGAGGCGCAGGCCGCGCTCGAGCGGGCGGCGCGCGCCGTCGGCTTCGAGGAGCTGCGCTTCCAGTACGAGCCGATCGCCGCGGCGTTCGACCACGAGCGCCACGCCCGGCGCGAGGAGCTGGTGCTGGTGGCGGACATCGGCGGCGGCACGTCGGACTTCTCGCTGGTGCGCGTGGGCCCGGCGCACGCCGCGCGCACCGACCGCAAGGGCGACATCCTCGCCAACCACGGCGTGCACATCGCCGGCACCGACTTCGACCGCCGCATCGAGCTCGCCTCCATCCTGCGCGAGCTCGGCCACGGCGCCCTGGGCCCGAGCGTGGACGGCGAGCCGCCGCGCGAGGTGCCGAGCGGCGTGTACTTCGACCTCGCCACCTGGCACCTCATCAACACCGTCTACACGCCGCAGCGCGTCGCCGAGCTGCGCCAGATGAAGGCCTTCTACGGCAACCCGCGCCACCACGAGCGGCTGATGACCGCGGTCACCGAGCGCCTCGGGCACGAGCTCGCCGGGCGCGCCGAGCAGGCGAAGATCGAGGTGGCCGACGGCGGCGACGCGGTGGTGGACCTGGGGCACGTCGAGCGCGGGCTGCAGATGCGCCTCACCGAACGCGCCGCCATCGACGCGATCGCGGGCGACCTGCGGCGCATCGTGGAGGCGGCGCGGCGCACCGCGGCGCTCGCCGGCGTGCCGCCCGAGCGGGTGGACACGCTGTACTTCACCGGCGGATCGACCGGCCTGCGGCTGCTCGCGCAGCAGATCGCGCAGGCGTTCCCGTCGGCCCGCGCGGTGCGGGGGGATCGGTTCGCGAGCGTGGCGACCGGGCTGGCGCTGCACGCGCAACGCGTGTTCGCGTGAAGAGCGCTGCCCCGCGCTATGCCCCGCGGCGCTTCCCGCGCGCCGCCGCGGGACCGTGCGGCCGGCGCCGCGGCGCCGCCGCCGGGCCGGCCGGCAGCGGCCGTCCCACGTCCGCCAGCAGCAGGGTCGCCCGCACCAGTTCCTCCACCGCCTGCGTCAGGTCGGCCGGCGGTTCCAGCGACTCGATCTCCTCGAGCAGCGCATCGGCGTCCTCGAGGTCGTCCGGGTCGAGGTGGCGGTAGAGCAGCGCGAGCGGCTCGGTGAGCGCGGCGGCGTCGCGCTGCATCAGGCCGGGAAAGAGCTCCATCGCGGTGGCGAAGCCGGCCACCCACGGATAGACCGCGTCCACCGCGCCCGGTGCGTCGTCGTCCCCGGGGTCGTCGCGGGCGGGAGCGTCGGCGTCCTCCAGCTCGAACACCCACGGGTCGAACCAGTCGCGCGCCCCGATGGCGCGGTCCAGCTCCGCGTGGCGCCGGCGCACCAGCCGGTGCAGCCGCCCCGCGTCGAAGCCCGCGGGCAGCGCGCGGCCGTCGGCGTCGGTCACGTGGGGCAGCCAGCGCGCCTCGGGCACGCGCTGAGGCTGCACCAGCACGCCGCACAGGAAGCCGTCCAGCATGCCCACGTCCAGGGGCTCCAGCGGCGCCGGAACGGCGTCGAGCAGCGACTGCAGCTCGTCCATCTCGCGTTCGTCGAGCGGCGGCGCGGCGGGCGCCCGCCCCGGGGCCGGCGGGGTGCGGTGGGAGGGAGGACTCATCGCGGCATTGTGAAACCTCAACGGAACCGCAGGCGGTCGTCCCTTGTATTGGGGATACGCGATCCGCGGGGATGGCCTACAGTGGCCGCATCGCTGTGACACGGGGCACCTGACCCGCGCGCAGCAAGGCATGCGCCGCCGAGCCGAAGAACGCGAACCTGCGCTCACCTCGGTGCGAAGCCTGCAACGGTCCCAACGACGTCCTTTATGAGGACTTCCAACAGCCCGCCTGCTCCCGCAGGCGGGCTCTTTTTTTTGCGCGAAGGGACACGCGGGCCCACCGGGTAGACTTTTCGGCTTCGCCGGCGCGCCGCTGCCGGCACCCGCAGGAGAGACATGCCATGGGCGCACCCGAATCCTTCACCGCCACCAGCGACGTCGGCCACTACATCGGCGGGCGGGTGCTGCCGGCCGGCGCCGGCAGCCGCCGCCAGCCGGTCTACAACCCGGCGACGGGCGCCGTGGCGCGCCAGGTCGTGCTCGGCAGCGCCGAGGACGTCGCGCGCGCCGTCGCGGCCGCGCAGGCCGCCTTCCCGGCCTGGGCCGACACCCCGCCCATCCGGCGCGGCCGCGTGCTCAACGCGTTCCTCGCGCTGCTCAACCAGCACAAGGACACGATCGCCGCGATGATCACCGCCGAGCACGGCAAGGTGTTCACCGACGCCCAGGGCGAGGTGGCGCGCGGCATCGACATCGTCGAGTTCGCCTGCGGCGCGCCGCAGCTGCTGAAGGGCGACTACACCGACCAGGTGTCCACGGGCATCGACAACTGGACGATGCGCCAGCCGCTCGGCGTGGTGGCCGGCGTCACGCCGTTCAACTTCCCGTGCATGGTGCCGTGCTGGATGTACCCGCTCGCGATCGCGTGCGGCAACGCGTTCATCCTGAAGCCGAGCGAGCGCGACCCCTCGCCGTCGCTCTTCATGGCCGAGCTGCTGAAGCAGGCCGGGCTGCCCGACAGCGTGTTCAACGTCGTGCAAGGCGACAAGGTGGTGGTCGACGCGCTGCTCGCGCATCCCGACGTGAAGGCGCTCAGCTTCGTGGGCTCCACGCCCATCGCGCAATCCCTCTACGAGACGGGCGCGCGCCACGGCAAGCGCGTGCAGGCGCTGGGCGGGGCGAAGAACCACATGGTGGTGATGCCCGACGCGGACCTGGAGCAGGCGGTGGACGCGCTGATCGGCGCCGCCTACGGCTCCGCCGGCGAGCGCTGCATGGCGGTGAGCGTGGCGGTGCTGGTGGGCGACGTCGGCGACCGCATCATGCCGCTGCTGGCCGAGCGCGCCCGCTCGCTGAAGGTGAAGAACGGCATGGAGCTCGACGCCGAGATGGGCCCCGTGGTCACGCAGCAGGCGCTCGAGCGCATCGAGGGCTACATCGCGCTGGGCATCGAGGAAGGCGCGCGCCTCGTGGTCGACGGCCGCGGCCTGCGCGTGCCGGGCCACGAGAGCGGCTTCTTCACCGGCGGCACGCTGTTCGACCACGTCCGGCCGAGCATGCGCATCTGCCGCGAGGAGATCTTCGGCCCCGTGCTCTCGTGCGTGCGCGCGCAGGACTTCGCCGAGGCCGTGCAGATCGTCAACGAGCACGAGTACGGCAACGGCGTCGCCTGCTACACGCGCGACGGGCACGTGGCGCGCGAGTTCGCGCGCCGCATCAACGTCGGCATGGTGGGCATCAACGTGCCCATCCCCGTGCCGATGGCCTGGCACGGGTTCGGCGGCTGGAAGCGCAGCCTCTTCGGCGACATGCACGCCTACGGCGAGGAAGGGGTGCGCTTCTACACGCGCCAGAAGTCGGTCATGCAGCGCTGGCCCGAGAGCACGGCGAAGGGCGCCGAGTTCACGATGCCGACCGCGCGCTGACACCGCCGCAGACCACTGAAACACGGGGCGCCCGCCCGCCGGGCGCCGGCCGGCGCATCATTCGCGACGGTCGCCGCGCCGCCGGGCACCCGCGCTTGCATGTCGTCTTCCCCACTCCCGACCCCCGACGCAACGGCCGGATCGCTGGCCGAGGCGATGGGGCGCGCGCGCGCCGCGCTCGAGGCCGGCCAGCTCGCCGACGGTCAGGCGCTGGCCGAGCGCGCGTGGGCGCATGCGCAGCGCGACGGCACCGACGCCCAGCGCGCCGAGGCCGGCCACCTGCTGTGCCTGCTCACCTACCGCGTCGGCGCCCTCACGCACCTGCTGCAGCTCGGCGACGCCGTGCTCGACGTGCTGGACGGCGACGCGCAGCGCGGCGCGCGCATCGACCTGCTGCGCTGGATGGCCCTCGCCGGCTGCGAAACCGGCCGCTTCGACGAGGCGATGCGCCATGCCCGCGAGGCCTGCACGCTGGCCCACGAGGCGGGCGACCAGCGCCAGCTTGCCCTGTCGCTCACCGCGCTCGGCGCGTGCTTCGAGCGCATGGGCGATCCGTGGCAGGCCGAGCGCCTGATGGACGACGCCCTCGGGTTCGCGCAGCGGGCCGAGGATCCGTTCGCGCTGCTGGTCACGCTGAACAACCTGTGCGCCGTGTGCACGGGCGCCTTCTACGTGCTGCGCGGCGGCGACGATCCGGCCGAGGCCGTCGCCGCCCTGCGCCGCGCCCTGGCGCACGCGCGCGCGGCGCACTCGCTGCTGCCGCACTTCGGCGATCCGTTCTTCACCGTGTTCGTCGAGGGCAACCTCGGCGAGGTGCTGCTGCACCTGGGCAACACCGAGGAGGCGCGGCGGCTGCTGGACGACGCCCTGCAGCGCGGGATGGAGCACGGCTTCCAGGCGCAGGTCTGGCGCATCCGCTGCTCGATCTGCGAGCTGCTGCTGGCGCAGGGCCAGTCCGCCGAGGCGCATGCGGCGCTCGCCGCCCTGGCGGCCGAGATGTCGGGGGCGGACCCCCGCTCCACGCTCGTGCGCGTGCATCACGCGCTCTACCGCGCCTGCCGCGCGCTCGGCCGGGTGGGCGAGGCGCTCGAGCACTTCGAGCAGCACGACCGGCTGGAGCGGCGCCGCTCCACCAGCCAGCTCAAGGCGCAGTCGCGCCTGTTCGTCACGCGCGTCGAGGCCGAGCACGTGCGGCTGCAGGCCGAGCGGGCGCAGCGCGAGGCGCAGCTCGAGCGCGCGCGCGCCGCGGGCTACGCGGCCGACGCACAGCGCGACCAGCTCACCGGCCTCGGCAACCGGCGTTACCTGGACCAGCGCCTGCCCGCGCTGCTGGAGAGCGCCCAGGCGACCGCGCGGCCGCTCGCCGTGGCGCTCGTCGACCTGGACCACTTCAAGCAGATCAACGACCGCTTCGGGCACGCCGTGGGCGACCGCGTGCTGGTGCAGCTCGCGCAGCAGCTGCGCGAGAACACGCGCAGCCGCGACGTGCTGGCGCGCATCGGCGGCGAGGAGTTCCTCATCGCCCTGGCGGACACGCCGCCGGCGCAGGCGCGCGAGGTGTGCGAGCGGCTGCGCGCCGGCGTCGCCGCCCACCCGTGGGCCTCGATCGCCCCGGGACTCGCCGTCACCTTGAGCATCGGGCTCGCGCACGCGCCGCCGTACCGCCTCGACCCCCTGTTCGAGCAGGCGGACCGGGCGATGTACCAGGCCAAGCAGGCGGGCCGCGACCGCGTGGTGGGCTGATCGCTTGCGTGCCCTCGGGACCGACCGGGATATGCCGGATGCGTACCGTGCGTGCTTCGACGTGCCGGCATGGCGCCGGTGACCGGCGCCGCGGCTGGGCACATCGATTGCCGGCCCGGACGAGCCGCCCGACGGCCGCCGCTGCCGCATGCGACCTGCGGCGCACAAGGAGAAGAGCTTGGAGCCAGCCTACCCCCGCCCCCAGTTGCGCCGCGCGCGATGGACCTCGCTGAACGGCCCCTGGCGCTTCCGCTACGACGACGACCGCCGCTTCAGCCTGCCGTCGCACGTGGACCACTGGCCGATGGAGATCCGCGTGCCGTTCCCGCCGGAGTCGGAGGCGAGCGGCATCGCGGACCGCGGGTTCCATCCCGTGTGCTGGTACGAGCGCGAATTCGACTGCGCCCCGGGCCGCGACCGCGAGCGCGTGATCCTGCGCTTCGGCGCCGTGGACTACGCGGCGAAGGTGTGGGTCAACGGCCGGCTCGCCGTCACCCACGAGGGCGGCCACACGCCCTTCGCCGCCGACATCACCAGCATGCTCGACGAGGCGGGCCGGCAGACCGTCACGGTGCACGTCGACGACGACCCGCACGAGCTCGCCAAGCCGCGCGGCAAGCAGGACTGGCAGCGCGAGCCGCACTCCATCTGGTACCCGCGCACCAGCGGCATCTGGCAGACCGTGTGGCTGGAGCGCGTGGCGCGCACCTACGTCGAGAAGATCCGCTGGACGCCGCAGGTCGAGGGCTACTCGATCGGCTTCGAGGCGCGCATCGTGGGCGACCCGGCCGAAGACCTCTGGGTCGACATCGCGCTGCGCCACGGCAAGCGCCTGCTGGCGCGCGACCGCTACCAGGTGGTCGACCGCGAGGTCGATCGCGTGATCGTGCTGTCGGACCCGGGCATCGACGACTACCGCAACGAGCTGCTGTGGAGCCCCGAGCGCCCCACGCTGCTCGACGCCACCGTGCGGCTGGTGCGCGGCGACGGCGAGGTGATCGACGAGCTCGAGTCCTACACCGCGCTGCGCTCGGTGCATATCCTGCGCGACCGCTTCATGCTCAACGGCCGCCCGTACGTGCTGCGCCTCGTGCTCGACCAGGGGTACTGGCCCGACACGCTGCTCGCCGCGCCGAGCGACGATGCGCTGCGCAAGGACGTGGAGCTCGCCAAGCAGATGGGCTTCAACGGCGTGCGCAAGCACCAGAAGATCGAGGACCCGCGCTACCTCTACTGGGCCGACCGCCTCGGCCTGCTGGTGTGGGAGGAGATGCCCTCGGCCTATCGCTTCACGCGCACCGCGATCCGCCGCATCATCCGCGAATGGACCGAGGCCATCGAGCGCGACTACAGCCACCCGTGCGTGATCGTCTGGGTGCCGTTCAACGAGTCGTGGGGCGTGCCGGAGCTCACGGCGATCGGCAAGCAGCGGCACGCGGTGGAGGCGCTGTACCACCTCACCAAGACGCTGGACGCGACCCGCCCGGTGATCGGCAACGACGGCTGGGAGTCGAGCGCGACCGACATCATCGGCATCCACGACTATGACGCCAACACCGAGCACATGCGCCAGCGCTACGGCGCGGAGATCAAGCCGGAGCAGCTGTTCGACCGGCGGCGCCCGGGCGGGCGCATCCTCACGCTCGACGGCTATCCGCACCGCGGCCAGCCCATCATGCTCACCGAGTTCGGCGGCATCGCCTTCGCCAAGTGCCCGCAGCCGGGGGTGCAGCAGACCTGGGGCTACACCGTCGCGCACGACGACGCGCAGTTCACCGAGATGTACACCCAACTCATGAACACGGTGATCCACACGGCGCTGTTCAGCGGCTTCTGCTACACGCAGTTCGCCGACACCTTCCAGGAAGCCAACGGCCTGCTCTGCGCCGACCGCACGCCGAAGATCCCGATCGAGAAGATCGCCGAGGTGACGCGCGCCTCGCGCACGCACATCCCGGGAGGCGTCTAGTGTTCGCCCTCGAGCTCGACAAGCCGGACGGCCGGCGGCTCACGCTGTACGCCCGCACGCCGCTCCAGCCGCCTCGGGGCGGCGCGCCCAGCCCCTTCGCCGACCCGCTCACCGGCAGTGCGCACCTGCGCTGGCATCCCCTGCGCGGCGAATGGGTGACCTATGCCGCGCACCGCCAGGACCGCACCTTCCTGCCGCCGCCCGAATACAACCCGCTCGCGGTGAGCGTCGACCCGGCCAGCCCCACCGAGGTGCCGCCGGGCAACTGGGACGTGGCGGTGTTCGACAACCGCTTTCCGTCGCTCGGCGGGCCGCCCGCCGAGCCGCCGCGTCACATCGTGCGCACCGCCCCGGCCACGGGCCACTGCGAGGTGGTGGTGTTCGACAAGAACCCGACGGGCTCGCTCGGCGCGCTGCCGCTGCCGCACATCGAGCTGCTGCTGCAGGTGTGGGGCGACCGCACCGACCGCCTGGCGCGGCGCGGCGACATCGCCTACGTGCTGCCGTTCGAGAACCGCGGCGCCGAGGTCGGCGTCACGCTTCACCATCCGCACGGGCAGATCTACGCCTACCCCGTGGTGCCGCCGGTGCCCGCGCGCATGCAGGACCGCGCGCTGGCGTACCGGGCCGAGCACGGCCGCGGCGTCCTGCAGGACCTGATCGCCGGCGAGCGCAGCGACCGGCGCCGCATGCTGTACGACGGCCCGCACGCGGTCGCCTTCATCCCCGTGTGCGCGCGCTACCCGTACGAGACGTGGGTCGCGCCGATCGAGCCGGTGGAGACGTTCGGCCGCCTGCACGAGGCGCAGCGCGCAGACCTGGCGCGCGCGCTGAAGACG
>Ga0075420_100005848_pt1 | contig 10836 bp, 6 predicted proteins | sample SoiMetdeltSBSDD4_FD_75296 | JGI IMG/M metagenome (GOLD analysis project Ga0075420, IMG submission 75296) | Bulk soil microbial communities from a Populus tree surrounding site in Tennessee, USA - Soil MetaG P. deltoides SBSDD4 | ecosystem: Environmental > Terrestrial > Soil > Tree plantation... | reverse complement strand
GTGTCTTTGATCATCAGACTCAGTCTGCCGTTTCCCGACGGCGACACGACAGAATCACCACCACACGACGCGACGGTCACGGCGGCAAGAATGGACAGAACGGCAATGGTTCGCATTGTGTGTCTGCACTCCTCTAAGGGTGAGGAACTACGCAAGCGTGGGACCATGAGCGCTGCTCTGTATAAGCCGCTACGCTCCAGTCGTTTGCCGCCAAATGAAACTTCTGTCGCGGGCCCAGCGGTGTGGTCCGCTTGGGTAAATTGTTCCAGCTCGGGTGTACTAAGTCCGCCGTGCGGGAGAAGCGGACTCGGTCGATGCGCGATACCACTCGAGCGTGTTCCTGAGGCCCTGATCGAACGTCACGAGCGGCCTGTACCCCAGTAAGCGGTCAGCTTTGCTGATATCGGCCTGAGAATCGCGCACGTCTCCGGCTCGCGGCTTCTCGTAGATCGGTTCGACAGTCGCGCCGATCATGTCGCGAAGCGATGCGAACAACTGATTCAGCGACACGCGCCCGTTGGTCGCGACGTTGATGACCTCGCCTGATGCTTCCTTGGCCTGGCAGGCCCGCAGTACGCCATCGACGACGTTGGCGACGTAGGTGAAGTCACGCGTTTGCTCGCCGTCACCATAGATCGTCGGCCGACGGCCCTCGCAGAGGGCGCGGATGAACAGTGAGATCACACCCGAGTACGGCGACGACGGATCCTGTCTCGGCCCGAACACGTTGAAGTAGCGGATCGTGACGGTCTCGAGCCCGTACAGCCTGGTGAACATCTGGCAATACTGCTCGGCGACAAGTTTCTGCAGCGCATACGGCGAGAGCGGCGCCGTCGGCATCGTCTCGACTTTGGGCATCGTCGGCGAATTGCCGTAGGCCGATGAGGAGCCCGCATACACGACGCGTTTGACGCCGGCATCCCGTGACGCCACGAGCAGATTGAGCGACGCGTCGATATTGGCGCGATTCGACGTGATCGGATCCTCGACCGATCGAGGAACCGACGGAATGGCTGCCTGGTGCAGCACGTAATCGATGCCGTGGACGGCACGGGTCGCGACCGAGACGTCGGCGAGGTCGCCCTCGATGAACTCGACGTTCGGCACGTGCGCCAGATTGGCGCGCTTGCCCGTGATCAGGCTGTCCACGACGCGGACGCGTTCGCCGCGGCGGTTCAGTTCTTCACAGAGATGCGATCCGATGAAACCTGCGCCGCCAGTAACGAGATAGTGGGCCATTTCACACGTTTCGGTTCAACGAGGCGCCTTCGACAGGCTGATCAAATTGGCGAACTGACGGTAGGCGCCAGGCACGCCGGCGGGTAATTGCCGGAACCAGGCATACGCCGTATAGACGAAACGGCCCTTGCCGACCTCGGCGTACAACTCGCCGCCCCGCTGTGGCGATTCGCCGGGGTCCGCTGTTTCGAGGAGCGGTGTATATCGCTTGTCGAAGTCAGCGAACGCATACAGATTTCGCTCCTGCAACCAGCCATTGAAGTCGTCCGGCGTGATCCGGTTTGGAAAGGTGAACAGTGGATGCGTGGGCACGAGCATCTTCACCGGCGCCGTTTCATCGGTGACGCGCGGGTTGCCCTTCTGTGACACCGGGTACGGCGCCATGTTCCGCTCGATGTACTCACCCTGCTGATACTGGACGATCAACGTGCCGCCGCGCTCGACGAACTGCAACAGCCGGCCGTTGTTGGCGACGTAGTCCGGCCGCGTCTCCGAGGCGCGGATGCCGATCACGATCGTGTCGAACTTTGAAAGATCTCCGGTCGCGAGCATGTTGGCGTCGAGCATGGTCACGTCGATACCCATCCGGCGAATGGCGTCGGGGACCTCATCGCCGCCGCCCATCACATATCCGACCTTCACCGCCGCAACCTTGAGGTCGATCACTTGCGCATGTGTGCGCGCCGGCCAATAGAGTCGATGCGTTTGGATGTGCGGGTACGAAATCACCTCGACGTCCTGCGAGAACGTCGAGCCGCTGACTCGCGCCTCTGCGTCGATCTCGAAACGGCCCGCCCGTCGGCTGGCTGGAGCAGTCACGGTGAACGCCGCCGACGTCTGCTCGCCATCGTTCAACGTGAACGGCGCTTCCTGCGGCGACACCGACCAGCCGGCAGGTATTCGCAGGCGCACGGTGCCGGTGACTGGCTCCGCTGACCCGCTCGTTACCCGAGCGACAACGCGCTGCGTTCGTGGAGTGTTGCCGGTCGGCACGATCACCAGTGCGGTATCGAGGCCGACAGCAACCTTCGGCACGACGTTGATCGGACGCCGGAGCTCCCCGCGGATCGGGTCCGCGAACCGGTACTGGACGGGGCGAGAGACGACCAGATTGACGTCGCCGATCCTCACTGTCACCTCGCCCTGCAGCAGTGAGGAATCAAATGGCGTACCCTTGGGAGATCCCTCGGGCCACCGGTAGCTGTCACCCTGACGCGGCTGTTCCAGGAAATAGGGTTGTGTCACCGCGGCCGCTGCCGGAGCACTCACCTGAAATCTCGCTGAATTGTCTGGCACTTCGCGACGGCCGCGCCCGCCTTGCGGCTCGCGATCCTCAGCGTCTTTCACTGTCCAGGCCGGGGGCGTCTTCACCACGGCTGAAGTGACGCTCGCAATTGAGGGCTGCGCGAGGAAGACGCGAACGCTCACATAAACGTTTCCACCCGGATTCAGCGTCTCGCTGTCTGCAAGTGGATCGACCACGACACCGGCGGCGAGAATCGTCGCCTCCGTGAAGTCGTGCTCCTTGAGCACCAGCAGAAAATCCGCGTCGGCACGTGCTGCGGCCGGAGCGCTGATCGATGACAGCGCCTGCCGCGCAGCGCGGACGGCCTTGACGGCCTCCACGAGCGGCGGAACGATTCGCGATGGTTCGAGCGGTTGGTATTCCTGCAACGCCCTCTTCGCCGCAGCATCGATCGCCGCAAGCTCTACGCGCAGAGATCCGTCAGGAAGGCCGGTCAGCTTTGCGAGCCCTGGCAGGCTGACGTCCAGCCCATCGAAAATCGTCTGCTCCGCTTTCGGGACTGTGACGATCGTCTCGAGCGCGCGAAGACCGGACGCGAGCGGGCCGAGCGTTTCGATCGTGCCCTGATTCTGCGACTTGTGCTGGCTGCGTCCTTCGAAGGCGATCTCGGCGTAGGTGCGGCCGAGCGCGGGGTCGAAGATGCCAGTCTGCACCTGAATCGTTGCCGGCGCCTCGTCCAGTGGTCGGGTGTACAGCTTGCGGGTCTGCCATGGAAGCAGACCTTCCTTCAGCTGCTCGGGGAACTCGTTCGGATCGGCCGCCGCCTTGAACGCGAGCGGCGTCAGATACCCGGCCAACTGATGATGGCCGTGGCCGTCGGCCGACGTCCCGCCCCAGCGCGAATGGACCACGAGCGGCCGAAACATCCGAATCACGCGCACCATGTCGCCCAGGACCTCGCGCTCGTTCCAACGCGTGGCCGCTTCGTCGCGCCGCTTCGAGAACCCGAAGTCGAAGGTGCGCGTGAAGAACTGCTGGCCGCCGTCGAGACGGCGGGCCTGCAAGAGTTCCTCGGTGCGGATGACGCCGAGTGCATCGAAGAGCTCGGTGCCAATGATGTTCTGGCCGCCCTCGCCGCGATTGAGCGACAGGTAGGCGGTGCGCGCATGGTCGCCGCGCGCGGCTCGGGCCAGAAACGCTGAATCCTCATCGTCGGGGTGCGCGCCGGTATGCAGCACGCTGGCCGTGGTCTGCAAACGCTGCAGCAATTGAACGAGACCCGCTGCACCCGTGTCGTAGATCGGACGGACCTGCGCGTCGGCTCGAACGAGCAGAATCACGGCGCATCCGATGAGCGTGGCCAGGGCTCGGATCATGCTCGATCGACAGGCTACTTTGGAAACGCCGCGCGCGGCAGCCCGGGGATCAGCTTGAGCGCGTTCTCGAAGTACAGCTTGCGCAGAACGAGGTCAGGGAGCGCCAGCCCATTGAGCTTCCAGAATGCGTGATAGTCCCGGTAGTAGTCGAAGTACTCGTCGGCGGTCTCGAACGTGCGCCAGAAGTACGGGTACTCCTCCGGTGCAAACGTGTCTTTGCCGAACATCAAGCGGTCCTGATACTTCACGAAGAAGTCGTGGGCGAATCGCGGCTGGCGCCCGAACTCGTAGAGAACGGCACCGGTCTCGACGTACAGGTTCGGCATCTGGTCGAACATCTTCGCCAGGCGGCCGAGGTCGTTGGCGTGCCAGCCGAAGTGCGCGGCGACGAACTTGGTCTTGGGATGCTTCTTGAAGAGCCGATCCCGCTCGGCCATCAGTTCTTCGAACGGGGGACAACGGTCAGGCGGACAGCGCCGGTTCGGAAACAGCGCCATCTCGAGATACCGTTCATTCGAGTAGTCGAAGGTGTTCCAGAACGGCGCCGGATCGCCGACGTGCAACATCACCGGAATGTTCAAGCGTGCCGCGGTGAGCCAGATTGGATCGAGCTCAGGATCGTCGAGCTTCAGCCTGGTCCCGTCCGCCTTTCGAGCGGTGAGGCCAAAGTCCTTCATGATCTCACCGAGTCCGACGGCGCCGGCTTTCACGTCCGCTTCAAGCTGTTCCGCCGTCGTCTTCCCAAAGCCGGGGCCGACATTGCGGAAGTCGATGTTCGCGAACACCGCGAAACGATCCTTGTGTTTCGACGCGCTGAGGACCTCGAGGTCCTGCCGCATCTGCTCGCGCGAGATGCGCCCCGGATTGCCGGTGACCACCATGATGCGGAGGTTCAGCGGGTCCATGGCACTGACCACGCGGTCCACCGCGTCAGGCGTCGTCAGCGGCGGCGGATGGCCGTGAAAATCGACGACCGGAAACTTGGCGCGCGGGACGAGATGCTCGGGAACGACGAGTGTGGAGGTCGGCTTGTATTCGCGGATGTTCGGCAACGGCGCGTCTGGTTGACGGTCGCCCCTGCCCTGCCGCCCGCCCTGCGCGATACCGGCCGCCGCCATAGTGCTCAGCAGCGCAGCGGTGACGAGGCCAGCCCTCCGTGTCATGCCCGGCATTGTACTGAAAGTGTCGCAGTTGGCCGGTAAGCCGAATTCTGTTCCCCACCTTCGCGCCTTGCGGCGCTTCGGCGCGGCGACGCCCATTCCTCTAGGCCGGCGATTGCTCGCCGGCTCCAGCGACCTACCCGGTGACGTTCGCCTCCGCCGAGGCGGAGGCGGCTCGGACGGGCCGCCCGATCACGCCACCCTATTTGGCCTTGCTCCGTGCGGGGTTTTGCCTGCCACCGACGTTACCGTCGGCGCGGTGCGCTCTTACCGCACCTTTTCACCCTTACCCTTCGGCTCGACGGCCTCTCGCTTTCGCGAGAGACCGTCTCGCTCAGGGCGGTATATTTTCTGTGCCACTGTCCGTCAAGTCACCCTGCCCGGGCGTTACCCGGCGCACTGCCCTTCGGAGTTCGGACTTTCCTCCCCTCGACTCACCACTTCGCGGTTCGCTCGGGGCAAGCTCGCATGTGAAGCGGGCCTGCCCTGAGCGAGCCTCGAAGAGGCGAGTCGAAGGGCGGTCGTCTGGCCAACTGCGACACTTCTATTGTCGCACGCCGTCGAAGTTCTCCTGCTCGACGTCAAGAGACTCTCCTGAAATAACGGGCGTACGGGAAGGCAGATTTAACGTTTGGCAAGTACCGCCTGAATCCGCGCGCGTAACGGTTCAATCACCGATGCGTCATCGATGTCGATGACTGGAGTGGGATCGTAAAGCTCGTAGAACAAACTGTCGCGTAACTGGGATGGGACCCGCAGCGCTCCCCGAACCGCCCCGGCCTGCGGGATGAAGCCCCGATCGAGCAGGCCAACCAGCACGGCACGAATTGTTCCCGTCAGCCCGCAGACGAAGACGACAGTCCTCTCGGGAGAAAAGTCACCGGCCGCCAAACCGAGTCGCTGCTCGAGGTCGGCTAGACGGTGCGGTTCGAAGAAGGATTCCACCCGGCCCACATCACCCGCCCAGCCATGCACCTCGCCAGGGCGACTCACTGTTCCCCAGTACTTGAGCCCGTTCGACTCCGACAGTGCGAGCAGTTCCTGACGATACCCAAGTTCGGCCGGATATGACGCGCCATGCAGCAGGACCCATCTCGACAGATCGACCGCGGCATATCGGCACACTTCGCTGCGGATCATGCTGATGAACGGCGCAGCCCCCGTTCCGGCAGCGACCATCACACGAATCCGCGAATCCAGCGTGCCGACGGTGCCGGCGATCGTGAAGTGACCGGCTGCGATCGCGCGCAGGTACAGCCCGCTGCCCGTGTCGAGCTCCCAAAGCAAATACGTCAGCGGATTGTGAGATGACGGCGTGGCGACGTACCGAATGTAGAACTCGAGCGGACCGTCGGTCTCAGGCGCCGACGCGATCGACATCGCCCGACGGACGGAGCCGAGCTCCGGCCTCTCATTGTTGAGCCCAATGACGCAGTATTGCCCGGCAGTGAACCACGGACGCTTGCGTGGAACCTGGTCAGGCAGGATCAGGAACGTCGCGAGCGCATCAGTGAGATTCGGTGCGCTCCACGACGGTTGCGTTGTACGCGATCGGCCTGCCCATTCATTCAGATGCTGACACGGCCGCGCATCGGGGATCGAACGCTATCCGTCGACTTCCTGCTTGATCCCGTACTGCTCCAGCTTCTTGTAGAGATTGCTGCGCGGCGTGTCGATGATCTCCGCCGTCTTCGAAATGTTCCAGTTGTTCTCGCGCAGCTTCTGAACGAGATAGGCGCGTTCGGCGGCGTCCTTGAACTCGCGAAGCGTACCTGCCCCCGCCGCATCGGTCTTAGGTGGCGCGCCGGCAGACGGTGTGTCTGATGCGACTGATGCCCCTGCTAACGCGACGGCTGCGGCCGGTCGCGGCGGCGGCTCGCCGCTGCGGATGTCGGACGGAAGATCCTCGACGCGAACGGCATCGGCCGGCGTCATGATCATCAGCCGCTCAACCGCGTTGCGCAGCTCCCGGATGTTGCCGCGCCAGCGGTAGCGTGACAGCGCGTCCATGGCCGCCGGCTCGAATTTCTTCGGCTTGAGGTTGTGCTCCTCCGCCGTCCGCTTGGCGAAGTGCTGTACCAGACGCGGGATGTCCTCGCGACGGTCGCGCAGCGGCGGCACGACAATGGGGATCACGTTGAGGCGGAAATAGAGATCCTCCCTGAACTCGCCGCGCTCGATGGCGTCCTCGAGATTCTTGTTGGTAGCGGCGATCACCCGCACGTCAACCTTGATCGTCCGGGCCGATCCCAGCCGCTCGACTTCCTGCTCTTGAAGAACGCGAAGCACCTTGGCCTGTGTCTTCTGGCTCATGTCGCCGACTTCATCGAGGAAGATCGTGCCGCGATCGGCCTGCTCGAACTTACCGACCTGTTTCTCGGTGGCGCCGGTAAACGACCCCTTCTCGTGGCCAAACAGCTCCGACTCAATCAGCTCCTCGGGAATCGCCGCGCAGTTGACCTGCACGAAGCGCTGACCGGCCCGCGGGCTGTTGCGGTGAATCGTCCGCGCGACGAGCTCTTTGCCGACACCGCTCTCGCCGAGCAGCAGCACTGTGGCATTGGTCGGTGCAGCGCGCTGAACCGATTCGAGCACGCCGCGCAGCGCCTGGCTCTGGCCGACGATCTCGTACTTGGACTCCATTGCAAGCTTGAGATCGCGATTCTCGGCGACGAGCTCGGACTGCTTCAGGACGTTCCGCAGCGTGACGATGACGCGTTCAGTGCTGAGCGGCTTGTCGAAGAAGTCCACCGCACCCGACTTGATCGCCTCGACCGCGGTCGCGGTGGCGCCATGGCCCGAGATCATGATGATCGGCAGGCTCTCATCGAGCGCACGAAGCTTGCGAAGGACTTCCATGCCGTCCATGCCGGGCATCTTGATGTCGAGGAGTACGGCGTCAGGGCGCTCACGCTGCACGGCGGCGAGACCGTCCTGACCGCTAGCCGCGCCCACGAACTGATAATCCTCGTACTCGAGGATCATCTTCAGCGAGTCACGAATGGCGGCTTCGTCGTCGATGACGAGGATGCGAGGCTTACTCAATTTTGACGGTGTGCAGCTCGCGGCGCGTGATCTCGGGCTTGTAGAGATACAACGCGAGCACTTCGCCCGGCCGGGCGTGCGCGGTCAGGCGGCGATAATCCTCAATGGATCGCACCGGCTGACGGTTGATTTCGAGCAGGACGTGCCCCCGCTCGATGTCGGCATCGAACGCCGGGCTCATCGGGTCCACGCGCGACACGATGACGCCCTCGAGCCCTTTCGGGAGATTGAAGCGCTGCGCGAATTCGGGATCGATTTCACGTACGGACAGGCCCAGCGCCGGGCCAGGAATGCTGGACGGCCGCGTCTCGTCGCGTGGCAGCTGACGCTCGCGCAGCGGACGCTCGGCCAGCTTCACCGACACATTGAACGAGCGTCCATCCCGCATCACCTGCAACGTTGCCAACGTGCCGGGCGTGCGCGACGAGACGTTCTGAATGAGCTCGTCGTTGCGAATAACGGGCTTCCCGTCCACGGCGACGATCACGTCATATGGCCGCAGGCCTGCCCGCGCGCCCGGCGATCCGGTCGTGACGTCCTGCACCAGCGCGCCGGCTGACGACTTGAGCCGGAGCGACTTCTGGAGATCCGCATCGACGTCACGTAAGGCCACGCCGATGTAGCCACGCGACACGCGGCCCTTGTCGCGGAGCTGCGGCAGGATGGCGCTGGCCTGGTTGATTGGCACGGCGAACCCGATGTTCGACGCGCGTGAGCTGATCGCGGCGTTGATGCCAATGACTTCGCCGCGCGCGTTGATCAGTGGACCGCCGCTGTTGCCGAAGTTGATGGCCGCGTCGGTCTGGATGTAGCGATCGAGCGACGAGTCGAACAGCTTGCGGCCGATGAAGCTGACCACGCCCACCGTGACCGTGTGCTCGTAGGCCAGCGGGTTGCCGATGGCCAGCACCCACTCGCCCACGCGGAGCGAGTCCGAGTCGCCAAGCGGCGCATGCGGGAGCGGCTTCGCCGATGCGACCTTGATCAGCGCGATATCGGTATCCGGGTCCGACCCGACACGCTCGGCGCGCAACGTGCGCCCGTCCGCCAAACGAACGTTGATCCGATCGGCCGTCTCGATGACGTGATGATTGGTGAGGATGTAGCCGGCTTCGTCGATGATGAACCCGGTCCCGGCGCCGCGCCGCGGCCCCTCACGGTCGCGCTCCGTAGGCCGGCCAAACCCATCCGGGCTGTCCGGCAGCAGCATGTCGAGCCGGCGTCGCACGCGTGAGCCGTCGCGCGTGGTGGCATCGATGTTGACCACGGCGGGATTGAGCTGTTCGGCGATATCGGCAAACGAGTTGGTCATCGGCCCGGTCGTCGCGGTGGCCGTAGCGCGAAGCGCCGACGCGCGGGCCGACGGCGGCGCAGACTGCGCCGGCGCGGGCATCGTCGAACCCGCGACGATGAGACCGACCAGGAAAGAAACCGTCGCGACGAGGCACACCGTCACGACCAGGAATCGCCGAGCCATTCCGGACCATTATAGAGGGCTTTAGGCTTTAGGCTGTGGCTCTGGTCTTCAGGCCCCGAGGAGCGCCATGAACTCGGCTTCGGTGAGCATGGGGATTCCAAGCGCTTGCGCCTTGTCGGCCTTGCTGCCCGCCTCAGCTCCCACGATCACGGCCGTCGTCTTCTTGCTGACCGAGCCGGCGATCTTGGCGCCGAGGCGTTCGAGGGCGGCAGTGGCTTCTTCGCGCGACATCGACGACAGCGTCCCAGTGATCACGTACGTCTTCCCGGCGAGGGGCTGCGGACCGGCAGTCGCCGATCGCTCCGATTCCGGGACCTCCATGCGCAGCCCGGCCTCACGAAGCCTGCCGAGCAGGGTTTGGTTGCGCGGCTCGTCGAGCCAGCTGCGCAGCGATTCGGCCAGCACGGGACCGATCTCCTGGGTCGACTGCAGCTGATCGAGCGACGCCGCGACGAGCGCCTCGACCGACCGGAAGGCTTTGGCCAGCACCTGCGCACCACGTTCGCCGATGTGCCGGATGCCGAGTCCATACAGCAGGCGCCACAGATCGTTGCTCTTACTGCGCTCGATCTCCGAGATGACCTTCGCCGCGTTCTTCTCGCCGACACGCCGCTCGATCGTCTTCCCGTCGCTTCGCACGGAAGTGCTCGTGAGGTTCGCGATTTGATCGGCGGTGAGGCGATAGACATCGGCGTAGTCATGAACCAGCCCGCCGTCGATCAGTTGTTTGATCAGCGACTCGCCGAGGCCCTCGATGTTCATCGCGCCGCGTCCAGCAAAGTGCTCGAGTCCCCGCTGCAGACGCGCCGGGCACGAGACGTTTTCGCAGCGCCACACCGCTTCCTCTTCTTCGCGATGCAGCTGGCTGCCGCATTCGGGACACGTCGTGGGCATCACCCATGGCTGCGACTCGGGCGGCCGCCTGCTGATAACGGGACCAACCACGCGCGGGATGACGTCACCGGCCTTCTCGACAATCACCCAGTCGCCGGCGCGGATGTCCTTGCGAGCGATGTCGTCGGCATTGTGCAGCGTGGCCATCGACACGGTGGTGCCGCCGACGAACACCGGCTCGAGCACGGCAAACGGCGTCACGGCGCCCGTTCGCCCGACATTCACAGCGATCTCCTTGAGGAGTGTGGTCTTCTGCTCAGCAGGGAATTTAAAAGCGACGGCCCAGCGCGGAAACTTGCTCGTCGTTCCCAGCCTGCGCCGACGTTCGAGGGAATCGACCTTGATGACGACGCCGTCGGTGTCGAAGCCGAGTGTGCGCCGCTTTTCCGCCCACTCCGT
>Ga0075420_100005846_pt1 | contig 10837 bp, 9 predicted proteins | sample SoiMetdeltSBSDD4_FD_75296 | JGI IMG/M metagenome (GOLD analysis project Ga0075420, IMG submission 75296) | Bulk soil microbial communities from a Populus tree surrounding site in Tennessee, USA - Soil MetaG P. deltoides SBSDD4 | ecosystem: Environmental > Terrestrial > Soil > Tree plantation... | reverse complement strand
CCCCCGAATAAGTGAGGCGGTACGGATGGCAAAGCAGGCTGTCGCGCGCGCTATCGATCTCGATCCCATCGATCGACTCGAGGACAAGATCAAACTTCTGGTGAACGTCGTTACGGGGCTGCGCGCCGATCAGGCGAAAGCTGCAGAAGAAAACAATCGGCTTCTGCAGGAAATTGACGCGCTGCGTGCGCGCCTCGCCGATGCCCAGGGCACCGGCGCCGAGCTCGACGTGCTCCGCGAAGAGCGCGAAGCCGTTCGACAGCGCGTGGCCGAGATGCTCTCGCATCTGGAGGCCATCTAGATGTCTTTAGTCTTTAGTCTTTCGTCTTTCGTGGTCAGTGGCGGCCCAACCAAAGACAAAAGACTAGAGACCAAAGACCCGAGAGTTCTCCCATGAGCGGCGTTGTCACCGTTGAAATTGGCGGACAGCGCTACCCGATCCGAAGCGGCCTCGACCCGGCCTATGTCGGGGAGCTGGCTGCGTACGTCGACAAGAAAATGCGCGCCGCTTCCGACGCGGCCCCCACCACCGACATGCTGGGCCTGGCGATCCTCGTCGCGCTGAACCTGGCCGACGAATACTTCCGGGCCCACCAGAACCAGTCCTCTTCACATGGGGAACTCAACGAACGAGCCCTGCGACTCGAGCAGCTGGTGGACCAGATCCTGGAGGACTCCAGCGTTCCGCTCAAGGTGGGCAACGGCCGCTTGTAAGTTCACGCAATTTCACACACCAGCAAAATTTATAACTGCCGTATTATCAGCAGTTTAGATGCCTTGACCAACCCACCGACGCGGGCTAAGATCCGGAAAGCTCCTGCTTTGCTCGTGATGGTTCGGAGGCTCGTCTGAGCCAACGTCATCACCCAAGCGAGCCGCGAGGTCGCGTGTGTGCATGCCTCTGTGGTGAGGAAGCCTGAAACGCGGCCGACAACAGCGGTTCCACCTGCTTTCGCAGGTTCATTCGACCTCCCCACACGGCAAAGCGGGGCTGAATTCCCCCTTCTGAGTTGCCGACTCGTACCGTTGCCGATCTCGGCGAGCGCGCCCTCGTTCATCGCATCACGACGCGGTTGACGACGCCGAGCTGGGTTGTTGTCGGACCGGGCGACGATGCCGCCGTCGTGGAGCCCGAGCGTGGATCGCTCGAAGTGCTCACGACCGATACACAGGTCGAAGGCATCCACTTCGATCACGGGTTTGTGGCGCCGGACGCTATCGGGCATCGCTCGCTTGCGGTCAATTTGAGCGATCTGGCGGCGATGGGCGCGCGGCCTCGCGCGGCACTTCTGTCGCTGGTCTTGCCCGACGCGCTCGAAGTGGCCGTCATTGACGGCCTGCTTGACGGAATGCTTGCACTCGCCGAGGCGCACCGCATCGCGGTGATCGGCGGAAACATCTCGCGGTCCCCAGGGCCGCTGATGGTGGACGTTACGGCTACGGGTACCGTGCGGCGGCGGCGCATCCTGACACGCGCCGGCGCCCGTCCGGGCGACGCGGTGTACGTCACCGGCGCGATCGGGGATGCGCTGGTCGGATTGAAATCGTTGCAGCGTGGAGGATCAACGACGCTGGTCGAGCAGGAACGGCGCTATTTGCGTCCACAGCCGCGCGTGCGAACGGGCCTCGTGCTCGCAGGCAATCGGGCTGCATCCGCGTGCATGGACCTGAGCGACGGTCTTGCGGATGCCGCGCGCCAGATCGCGGAGGCATCGCAGGTAGGCATCACGCTCGACGCTGACCTGTTGCCGATTAACGACGCCGTACGCCGTTGGCACAGGGACGAGGGGCGTGACGCTGTGATGGGCGCACTCGAGAGCGGGGAAGACTATGAACTGCTCTTTACCGTTCGAAAGGCGCACGAGGGTCGACTTCGGGCTGTGCGTCGGGCCGTCGGCGACGTTCCAATAACGCGCATCGGGGTGGTGACAAAGGATTCGCAAATTTCGATCAAGACGGCGGATGGCGAGAAGCCGCTGCCGGAAGGGTATCAGCACTTTCGATAATGCCACGGATCATTTCGGGATCACTCGTCAGGAAAGTGGCGGCCACGTGCATTGCCGTCATAGGCTTCGTGTTGCTGTACGAGGTCAGCGTGTTCGACTCGCGCGAGTCGAATCCTGTGCGTGAGCCGAACTCGGTGAAGGTGGTCGATCCAACGGCGCCTGCCGCAGGCGCGCGTCTGGAGTTCACAGCGACGGCGTACTGCAAGGGGAAGACGACCGCGTCAGGTGTCGGCGTACGCACGGGTATCGCCGCCTCGGACCCGTCGATTCTGCCCGTCGGCAGCGTCGTCAACATAAGCACGCACGACGTGAAGTACAACGGCGTTTACACGATTATGGATACCGGACCGGCGGTACAGGGACGTACGCTCGACCTTTACATGTGGAGCTGCCATGAAGCCCTGAGGTTTGGACGCCGGCCAGTCGAACTGCGCGTGCTGCGATTAGGGTGGAATCCTGCGGCGAGCACTCCGAGCTTCGTTGATCGGATATTCCGGAGACGCGAGGCGGCGCGCCCATCACCGGCTCCGCAAGCCTCGCCGACTGACGCGCAGCACGACGCCGTGCAACAGGTCCCAGTGAGCGCCGACCAGGCAGACCAGGCAGTGGGCTCGGCAGGCGAATCCACGACACCTGCCGTCCCCGCCATTCCGCTTTCGAACGGGCCATAGCCCGTTCACGACGACTTACAGCCGAAGAGGCGAATCCATCCGGACGCGAATGATCGAACCTGCTGGCAGGTGAATGTCCTTGCCTTCAGTCGCGACGATCGCGCCGCCTGCTCCGATTACCGCGCCGAGAAGCGCACCGCTCCAGCCGCCAAAGATGCCCCCGATGACCGCGCCGACACCGGCGCCGGCTCCCGCGGTACCCCCCTCTTCACGAATGCCGCCGCTCTCGAACACCTGCGTGGCGAGACCGCGAATCTGATGCATCCGTCCACGCACCTCGATCTGGTCGAACGAGAGCGTGAGACTTCCTTGCCTGTCAATCCGTCCCGGCCGCTTCACGTCGGCAACGACACCACGGACGATGGACCCTGCGGGAATGAGCACGCGACCGTTCTGCATTAGGTCGACCACAGTGGTCGCTTCGAATCGTTGTTCAACCGTCGACGTTTCCGAGCTCAACGGGGTCTGCAGTCGCACGTCGAGTTCCTGGCCGACCGGAACGACGCCTGCCTCGCTCGTATCCACTTGCACCGGGCCGGTTGGCGCTGTCGTCGCCGGTCGCGACGCAGTCGTAGAACCGCAGCCGGCGACAGCCACCGCGCAGTAGAGCGCGATGGCTCGAGTTGCTGCTTTCATTCGGACACCTCCCCCAACGGTGTCTAGCAACTCGGGTACCGCGGTCGGTTATTGATGGGTTGTCAGGGCGTCAGCATGGTCGCCGAGCAAACGTCGCACTTCTTCGTCGGTGGTCTGATCGAAGTCGAGGTACCACTGTCCGACCGCGGCAAACGGCTCAGGAGTGCGGAGGCACGCGACCTCATCGGCAATCGCCGATAGCTCATCACATGTCTCACGGGCTCCGACCGGAACGGCAACCACGACCGCAGAAGGCCCCAGCTGCCTCACCGCCTTGACCGCGGCCCGCATCGTCGAACCGGTAGCCAGGCCGTCGTCGACGAGAATGGCCAGGCGCCCTTCGATCGGCACGGATTCGCGTCCTTCGCGATACGCGCGCTCGCGCCGCACCAGTTCGCGCTCTTCTTCGCGCGCCACTGCCTCGATAGTGTCTTTCGGAATGCCGTACCACCGCACGACATCGTCATTGAGCACTCGGACCCCGCCTGATGCGATGGCTCCCATTGCCAGCTCGCGATGCCCGGGCGTGCCAAGTTTGCGCACAAGGAACAAATCGAGCGGCGCCCCGAGCGCTCTCGCAACTTCGTACGCGACAGGCACGCCACCGCGTGGAAGCGCCAGAACGACCACGTCGTCGCGTCCCGCGTATTTCCGGAGCGCAGCGGCGAGAGCCCGCCCAGCGTCACGCCGATCCTGGAATGCGCGGTGCTCGTTGATGTCCATCGGCGATCCCCTCATGCCCGCGATCAGCTCTGGACTGCTTCTCTTGACGGGTGAGACTGTACAACAGCGGCTATTGCGCGCCTCAAACCCGGAAACTGTGCAAGTGAAATGCCGCGCTATGCGGTCGAGGTCGCCCGAATTCCGACCGGGGCTTCCGGCGACGCTTCCCGCTGGAATTGCAGCCGATACAGCCTGTGATAAATGCCTCGCTGCGCCAGCAGCGCCTGGTGTGTTCCTGACTCACGGAGTTGCCCCTTGTGAAACACCAGGATGCGGTCCATGCCCTGGATGGTGGAGAGCCGATGCGCGATCGCAATTGTAGTGCGCCCCTGCATGAGCACGTTCAGCGCATCGCGGATGAGCAGCTCGGTTTCGGTATCGACACTCGACGTTGCTTCGTCGAGCACGAGCACGGGGCGGTCGAAGGCGAGCGCACGAGCAAAGGACAGGAGCTGCTTCTGTCCCACGGAGAGTGTCGCGCCGCGCTCCGCGACGGGCGTCGCGAGACCGTCTGGCAGGCGATCGACGAAAGCTTTCGCATGGACCGCTTCGATGGCCGCGCGCACACGATCGTCGCTGATGTCGTCGTTGCCCAGCCTGATGTTGCTTGCGATCGTGCCGGAAAACAGATGCACATCCTGCAGCACGAGGCCGAACGCGGCCCGAAGCTGCGGCAGGTCTATGTCCCGAATATCCACACCGTCGATGGTGATTCGCCCCTGCTGGACGTCGTAGAACCGAAGCAACAGACTCACGATGGTCGTTTTACCGGCGCCGGTGGCGCCGACAATCGCCACCCGCTCGCCAGGCTCCACGCGGAACGATACGTCCCGAAGCACGGGCTCGCCGTCAGTGTAGGCAAACGTCACGTGCTCAAACGCGATCGCCCCGCGCCCTGACACGGAAACGGGACTTCGAGGCGACGTAATCTGCGCCGGGGTGTCGAGTACGCCGAAAATCCGCTCCGACGATGCCATAGCGCCCTGCAGCACGTTGAACTTCTCCGACATATCGCTGATGGGCCGGAAAAACCGCTGCGCGTACATCAGGAACGCCACAAGGGAACCGAGCGTCAAGCTGTCTTGGATGACCCAACCACCACCTACCCAGATGATGAGCGCCGAGGCAAGAGCGCTCACGAGCTCAATGGCTGGATAGAAGACGGCATAGAAGAAAATCGACCTGACGTTCGCGTCGCGATGGCTCCCGTTGATGCCATCGAAAGCGGCAAAATCGCGCGCCTCGCGCCGGAACAGATGCACGGTTGCCATGCCGGTAATGCGTTCCTGCAGAAACGCATTGATGCGTGCGATCCACAGTCGAACCGTTCGATACGAGTCGCGGACGTTGACGCGGAACCACTGTGTTATCACCACGATGAGCGGGAGCACCGAAAAGGCCACCAGGGCGAGCCGCCAATCCATCCACACGAGTACGGCCATGATGCCGATGAGCGTGAACGCGTCACCGAACACTGCCACCACGCCAGACGTGAAGAGCTCGTTCAGCGCGTCGACGTCGGTGGTAACGCGGGTCATGAGGCGGCCCACGGGATTCCGGTCGTAAAACCGCACGTCCAGCTGCTGCAATCGATTGAGAATCTGGACTCGGAGGTCGAACATGATCCGCTGCCCGATTATCTGCATCGTTGACGTCTGCACATACTCGAACGCAAACGAGCCGGCGAGCGTCAGCAGAAACAACACCGCGACAACAGAGAGCGACGACAGATCCCGAGCCGGAATGTATTCGTCGATGACGAGCTTGGTGAGATAGGGCGGCGCAAGCTCGAGTACCGAATGGGCGATGATGGCCGCAACCGCCAGCACAACCTGCATCCGATACGGGCTCAGATACGTGAGCAGCCGGCGCATCAACCGCGCGTCGTACGCCTTGCCCAGGACTTCGTCTTCGTGCATCACGACGCGGCCAACTCCTCTTCGAGAAGCTGCTTTCGATACAGATCGGCGTACACGCCGTTGTGCGCAATCAGCTCTTGATGCGTACCCCGTTCCGCGATCCGCCCCTCGTCGAGAACGAGAATCTGATCCGCGTGCCGAACGGTCGACACGCGATGCGAAACGATAATGGATGTCCGTTGGCGCATCGTTCCGCGAAGCCGATCGAGAATTTCCTCCTCCGTGTAGGTGTCCACCGCCGACAGTGCGTCGTCAAGAATGAGAATCTTCGGATCGACCAGTAGCGCGCGTGCAATCGCGGTGCGCTGCTTCTGGCCGCCGGACAAGGTAATCCCGCGTTCACCGATGGTTGTGTCATATCGGCTCGGAAAAGCCGCGACATCCTTGTCGAGCCGGGCAATTGAGGCGCCCTGCTCGATTCGCTCCCGGTGGTCCTGTCCCCCGTCCGCTCCGAATGCGATGTTCTCCGCGAGCGTCGCGCCGAACAAGAACGGCTCCTGGGGGACGAACCCGATGAGGCCGCGCAGCACGGGAAGCGGAATCTCCCGAACATCGACGCCGTCGATGAACACCGTGCCGGGCGGCGGATCGTGCAGGCGCGGAAGAAGGCTGAGGAGTGTCGACTTGCCCGACCCCGTCGCTCCCACAACGGCCGTTGTGGACCCCGAGGGCAGGACCGCGGAAATGTCGTTCAGCACTGGGTGACCGGCGTAGGTGAACGTCAGGTGGCGAAACTCGATGTCGCCGCTAACCTGCTCGGCCGAGGCGATCTGGCCGGTCGCGTGGGCATCCGTGATTCGCGGCCGCGTGTCGAGAACCTCCAACATACGGTTCCATGACGCCATCCCGCGCTGCAGCAGGTTCGTCACCCATCCGAACGCGATCATCGGCCAGGAGAGCATCACGAGGTAAGAGTTGAACGCAACCAGCTCACCCACGGTCATGCGTCCCGCGACCACCTCTCGGCTGCCGAGCCATAGCACAAGCAGTGCACCGACCCCCATGAGCAGACCCATGATTGGGTAATAGAGCGATTGGATCCGGATGAGGCCGCGGTTCCGATCCACGTACTCCTGGTTGGCACGCCGGAACCGCTCCGCTTCGAAGGCCTCCTGGCCATACGCGCGGACGACGCGGACGCCCGAGAGGGTTTCCTGCGTCATGGCACTGATCTCCGAGAGCTGCGCCTGAATGCGCTCGAATCTGCGATGGATGACCGCGCCGAAGTACTTCACCGCGACCGAAATAAGCGGAAGCGGCAGGAGCGCAATCAACGTCAGGCGAACGTCGATGGACAGCATGAGGATCATGCCGACGACGAACGTCAGCGCGGTGGTGGCCGAGTACATCACAGCGGGCCCGATCATCATGCGCACGGCGTTCAGATCGTTAGTGGCACGCGACATCAGGTCGCCCGTGCGGTGATGCTGGAAGTACGCGAGATCGAGGCGCTGGAGGTGCGCGAAAAAGTCGTTGCGGAGGTCGTACTCGATGCCGCGCGATGCACCGATGATGATCCGGCGCATGAGGAAACGGAATACCCCGCCGACCGCGGCAAGCGCGAAGATTGCGCCGCCATAGAAACGCACCTTCGACGCGTCGACACCGCTCGTCAGATCGTCGATGGCGAGCTTCAGGACCCACGGACCGGCGAGCCCGACCGCGGCGGTGCCGACGACACAGACCAGCCCGGCAAGGAACGCACGGCGATAACGAAGCACATAGACGAGTAGCCTGCGGCGCGGGGACATCTTCTCAGTATATGGTGCGCTAATTAACGCCGATCCTGCAGTTAGCCGATAATCTGCGTATGCGAAACCCATTCGTGACAGGTGCTCTGTGCCTCAGCGCTCTAGTGATGTCCGGCGTGCGCGCCGACGCACAGGGTCATGTGGCCGAGGTCGGCATCATGCCGTGGAAGCCTTCACCGGAACTCGTACTCTCGACCGACACTTTGTCGAGTTTCAGCGTCGACGAAGTGGACTTCGTGCGGGAGTTCGGCATCAAGAAGAAATGGTTCCCTGAGTTTCGCGCCGTGCTGGGACGCAACCACAAGTTCCGGTTGAGCTATGTGAAATTCAACTACGAGGCTGACGCCACGATTCAGCGGACCTTCACGTTCCAGGGACGAACGTTCACAGTCGGAGCGCCTGCGACGACCGATATCGAGTGGGACCTGTGGAAACTCGGCTATGAGTGGGACTTCGTCTCCAACGATCAGGGATTTTTTGGCGTGTTCACGGACCTGAAGATCAACCAGGTGACCGGGCTCGTCGACAGCCCCGCGCTGCGAGCGGCGGCCACGACCGACGTCACAGCTCCTGTGCCGACCATAGGCGTGATTGGGCGCGGATACCTCTCGCGCAGCGTTTCCGTCACAGGTGAATTCTCGGGATTCAAGTGGAGCAACGACGATTTCGACGTGAAATTCTTCGATTTCGACATCTACGGCATGATTGGCAGCCCCAGTGGCGGAGCGCAAATTGGCTACCGCTCCGTTGTCGCGGACTATCTGGTCGACGAAGATACAGGCGACCTCAAGATGCAGGGGATGTACTTCGGCGGGTACCTGCGCTTTTGATCGATCCCCGATCCCCGATCCCCGATCCCCGATCCCCGATTAGGGCTTCCTCCCGACCATCAGCAACGAACTCCCAAACGGCATTCGAACGCGGCGCGCCAGCGCCGCTTCGCGTCTCACGAGCCACGTCAGCGTGGCGTTGACCGGCGCCGACGGCACGGATAAATCCGCATCGCCCTTCGGCTCGCGGAACGGGCGGCACATGGCCTGCACCTGTCTAACCGCGAGCATCAGCGGCAGCAGCGAGGCAAACAGATACGAGATGCGCACGACCTCGAGTCCCGCGTCAGCCATCAAGCGAGAGGCTCGCGCCGTGTTGTAGCGGCGCAGCTCGCCCCACACGTCGCTGTGGTCGCCGCGCATCATGTCCAGCGCTGTCACATTGAGCACGACGTGTCCACCCGGCCTGAGTATTCTCGCCATCTCGCGCACAGCCTTGCGATCGTCGGGAACGCTCTGCAACACATCGAACGAAGTGGCCAGGTCGAAGCTGTTCGACGCAAACGGTATGTGCTCCATGTTGGCCCGCACGATCGGGCGCCCCGTCCTGCGCGCTCGCCACATCGAGTCCTCGTTAAGATCGAAGGCGAAGGTCTGCCCGTGCGGGCGCAGCAACACGTCGAGGTTGTAGCCCGTACCGCACCCGCAGTCGATGATGCGAAGGTTGCGGCGATGCCCGGCAATCTCATTGATCACCGGAATGACGTAGGCTCGAAGTCCGTGAAACCAGAAATGGGAGGGTTCGGCGAGAGCTGTGAGCTCGAGGAGGTTGCCCATCGGTCAGCGCGGCGGACTGGTGCTGAGAACTCCTCCCCCATAAAGCCGGCGGTAATCGTCGGCGGTCCCGAGAATCCGTTTCACGTAGTTCTGCGTTTCTGGAAACGGAATGTCGTCGACGAACTCGTCCTGGTCGAATCCGGGGCGCTCGGCAATCCACTGCGCAATCCGGGACTCACCAGCGTTATAGCTCGCCAGCGCATAGTGCGGTGCGCCGAATCGATCCATCAGATCTTTGAAGTAGCGCGTACCGAGCCGAATGTTGGTCTCCGGCTGCGTCAGTATCCGCGCTGAGTAGCGGACGCCTATCTTCCTCGCGTAGCTGCGCCCGGTGGATGGAATCAGCTGCATCAGACCGACGGCATTCGCCGAGGAGCGCACGTCGGCCGTAAACGTCGACTCCTGCGCGATCAACGCTGTCATCAGGAACGGGTCGAGCCGATGCAAGTCCGAGTACTTTTTGATGAGCGGCCAGTAGTCCAGCGGGAAGATCACGCGGAGCACAGGCGGCGGCAGTTGTTCGCCTCCGGCAGCCATGAACTGCGGATACGCACGCCGCATGATCGTGATCGCACCTCGCACATCGGCGAAGCGCTCGGCTGCCCGTTCCTCGAAGCCGCGTCGATGACGGACCAGCGCGATCGTCGCCTGGAGGGGCGCCGAGTCCCCCCACACTTTGCGCGCGTACTCGATCTCGTTCAGCGCCGCGTCGTACATGCCGACCGCGACGAGCGCGCGGATCACCGCGTCGTTCGGAACCAGTGGCCCCAGCTTGTCTCCTGGAGGACCGCTCGCGACAGTCGGCTGAACCGGCGGTTCGCGGCGCTCGAGCAGCAGCGCCGAGGCGAGCCTACCGTAATAGGAATTCTGGTAGTCGGCTACGACGACGCGGTACAGCGAGCTGGCGGTCTGCCGCTGACCGAGCTGATCGCGTGAGCGGCCAGCCCAGTACAGCCACGCGGGCCGGAAGTCCGCGCGAGGAAATGCTGTTGCAGCGGTTTCGAACGTCGCGGCCGTATCAGCAAACCGGTCGTGCTTGTACGCCCACCAGCCTACCTTCCATGCCGCACGATCGGCGTAGCGGCCCTTCGGGAATCGCTGCAGAAGCTCGCGGAACACCCCATCCGCCGTCTCATCATCGTCGTCGGTGACGTAGTGGGATGCCAGATTGTTGAGGCTCTCTTCCGCCCACCTGGTCTCGGGATAGTCGGTGATTAAGTCACGCGCAAGCGTGACGTAGGTAGCGCGATCCCCAAGCGCGCGAGTCGCGGACAGATAGTAAAAACGTGCCTCAGGCTCACGCGCGCCACCACGCAGATACGGCCGGAGCGCCTCTCTGCTCGCCCGATACCGGTCGAGGTGGTAGTCGCATTCGGCGATGCGAATAGCTGCCAGCTCTGCATCATCGGCCGTCGCCGCCTTTGCCAACGCCAGGAACGCCGGACGCGCCTGCGCCCAGCGCCGTGCGGCAAATAGCTGCTCGGCGCGATCGAGTTCCAGCCGGAAACGCTCGGCGGGGATGAG
>Ga0075420_100005843_pt1 | contig 10838 bp, 7 predicted proteins | sample SoiMetdeltSBSDD4_FD_75296 | JGI IMG/M metagenome (GOLD analysis project Ga0075420, IMG submission 75296) | Bulk soil microbial communities from a Populus tree surrounding site in Tennessee, USA - Soil MetaG P. deltoides SBSDD4 | ecosystem: Environmental > Terrestrial > Soil > Tree plantation... | reverse complement strand
CAAAGTAAACGGCGCACGTGCGCCGGATGATGATGGAAGATGTCCGGATCCGGACACCTCGAGCGGCGTGAGCCTGCCACTTCGTCAGCCTCGGCGTCGCTGTCATTCCGTCAGGACGCGCACAGCCCGTCCGCCTCACGCGCCCAGGCGCACTCACGTGAGTCCACTCTGTCGCGCAAAGTAAACGGCGCACGTGCGCCGGATGATGATGGAAGATGTCCGGATCCGGACACCTCGAGCGGCGTGAGCCTGCCACTTCGTCAGCATCGACGTCCCTGCCATTCCGTCAGGCTGCGCACCGCCGCCCTCGACAAGAGGCCGGAGAACTGCAGGGGCTTCCGCCGACCTCCGGTGGCAGTTGGGGAGCGACACACAGAAGCCAACGCGCTACGGGAAGGATGGGCATCACCGCTTGCAAGGTCGTGGAAGCGTGCGGACCGCTCAGTACACGTCCCGCAGGTACCGCTTCGCCCGGGCGAGCTCCTGGATCCGCCCGCTCGCCGCCTCCGGGGACAGCCCCTCCTCCCTGGCGGCGATGGCCTTGAGCGCGTCGTCCACGTCCGGGGCCATGCGCTTCGCGTCCCCGCAGACGTAGATCGAGGCGCCGTCCTCGATCCAGCGCCAGATCTCGCGCGAGCTCTCGAGCATGCGGTGCTGGACGTACACCTTCTCCTCCTGATCGCGCGAGAACGCCGCGTCGAGGCGCTCGAGCGTCCCATCCTCCAGGAAACCCTCGAGCTCCCGCCGGTAGAGGAAGTCCTGGCTGCGAGAGCGATCGCCGAAGAAGAGCCAGTTCCTCCCGCGGGCTCCGACCGACCGCCTCTCCTCGAGGAAGGCCCTGAAGGGCGCCACACCCGTGCCCGGGCCGATCATGATGATGGGCGCGTCGGGCGGGGCGAGCCGGAAGCCGTGCGACGGCTGCACGAAGACACGTAGCGGCGCCCCCGGCTCGAGTCGCTCCGCGAGGAAGGTGGATGCCACACCCTTCCGGTTCCGCCCGTTCGCCCAGTAGCGCACGACGGCCACCGTCAGGTGGACCTCGTCGGGATGGGCCTTGAGCGAGGACGAGATCGAGTAGAGCCGCGGCTGGAGCGGCGTCAGCGCCGACACGAAGTCCCCGGGGGCCGGCCTCGCCGAAGGGAAGTCATCGAGGAGGTCGGCGATGTCCCTCCCGGCGAGCGGGTCCACCCCGCCCCCGTCGGTACCGTCGAGAGCCCGCTCGATGCGCTCGAGCGCCGCGGCCTGGGCGGGGTCACGCGCGGAGGACCGGAGGAGCGCGATGAGATCGTCCGCCGGACGGTGGATATCACGATCCCTCCGGAGCGCATCGCGCAGGGAGGTCTCCTCTCCGTTCAAAGCCGGGACACTCGTATCGGCGCGGGCGTCCAGCAGCTCGAGGATCCAATCCACGAGCTCGGGGCAGTTCTCCGGATAGACCCCGAGGGCGTCACCGGGCTCGTAGACGATCGGGCTCCCCTCGAGGTCGATGACGACGTGCCGTGTGTCCTTCGTGGATCCGGCCTCGTTGAGCCGGGTGACGCGAACGAGTCTCCCGGCGTACGGGTTGCGGCGGTCGTGCCCCGCCGGGGGAGCCGCCGCATGGCTCGCGATCGCCGCGGCGCCGTTGCCGTTGCCATTGCCCGCGCCGTTACCGTTCTGGACGCCGTTGCTATTCCCGCCGTGCGCCGCGTGTCGCGCCAGGATCGCCTTCAGCTCGCGCGCGGTGTCCCTGCCGCCGGGCGAGCAGAGCGCGAGATTCTTCTCGGCGCCGGTCGCAATGGCCTCCGAGTACGTCTTGCACAGGTACCCGCACGCGCCGCAGTCGAGCTGCGCCATGGCCGACATGAGGACGCGCGGGAGAGGCTTCCCCTCCGCGAGCTGAAGCCTCTCCTTCATGGGGAGCGCCGGGTCGTGCCAGGGGAACGCTTCCGCTTCGGCGACCGCTTTGTTTCCGGAGGGCGCCGGGATCCCCGGCGCCGCCTCGAGATGCTTCCCATTCCCCGCCCCGGGCTCATCCTCGAACCCGAGGAGCCCCGCGAAGAAGCCGTTCAACCAGGCGCGCTGCGCCGCCGTGAACGGCGCGTTCTCGGGGAGGACCGGAGTCATGCATCCCTCCTTCGAGGCATGTGGACCATGGCGCGGATCTCCTCGATCGAGTGGCGGCGCGAGAACTCGTGGAAGCTCTCCTCCTTCCCGGAGCGTCGCGCGAGGTAGGCCCCGAGCACGCTCTCGACGAGCGCCGGGACGTCGTCCGCGGGGATGTCCCTCGCGAGCTCGCGAGCGATCTCCCGCTCGGCCCCGTGACCGCCCCCCACGTACACGTGATATCCCTCGACCACGTCGTCCCCCGCAGGCACCTTGGCCCCCAGGAAGCCGATATCGCCGATGTAGTGCTGCGCGCAGGAGTGCGGGCAGCCCGTGAAGTGAAGGTTGACGGGACGGTCGAGCTCGAGCCTCGACTCGAGATCCCTCGCGAGCGCGAGCGCGTGGCCCTTCGTGTCCGTCGCCGAGTACTTGCACCCCTTGTTGCCGGTGCAGGCGACGAGTCCGCCCGAGATCGACGTTGCCGACGTCCCGAGACCGAGCTCGGCGATTTCGTCCACGGCCTCGCGCAGCCGCGCATCCGGGATGTCCGAGATGATGAGGTTCTGCCACACCGTCAGGCGGATCGTCCCGCTCCCGTGGCGCTCGGCCACCCCCGCGAGCCCGCGCATCGTCTCCGCCGGGAGGCGGCCCACCGGCACCAGGACGCCGATGTACGAGAGTCCCGGCTGCTTCTGCGGGTGGATGCCGACGTGGCCGTGCTTCAGGATCGGCGCACGGGGCTGGCAGTCGCCGGGGGGCAGCCTCCGCAGCGGGAACGGCAGCCGGGCCGCGGCCTCCTCGACGAACCGCTCCAGCCCCCACCGGTCGACGAGGTACTTGAGCCGCGCCTTCTTCCGGTCCGTCCTGTCCCCGTGTTCGATGAAGACGCGCACCATGGCCGTCGCGAGGGGCACGCACTCCCGGGGCTCGATGCAGAGCCCCGTGTCGCGGGCGAAGTCTCCGTGGCCCGTGATCCCGCCGACCTCCACCCGGAAGTACTCCCCCGGCGGGATGCCCTTCCCCTCCCCCACGCGCACCGCGGCGAAGCCGATGTCGTTGGTGTCCTCGAGGACACCCACCGCACCTCCGCCGTCGAAGGCGATGTTGAACTTCCTGGGAAGGCCGTAGAGCTCCCTGTGATGCAGGATGTGGTGGTGAAGCTCCCTCGCGAGCGGGCGCGTGTCGATGATCTCCTGCGGGTCGATCCCCGCCGTGGGAGACCCGGTCACGTTCCGGATGTTGTCCGCTCCCGCGCCGCGGGGCAGGATCCCGAGGTCGTGGAGCGCCGTGAGGACGGCGACCGAGTCCCCGGCGCCGATCTCCCGGACCTGGAGGTTGGCCCGGGTCGTGATGTCGGCATATCCGCCCCCGAACCTCTCCGCGACGTCCGCGACTCCCCGGAGCTGGTGCGCGCTCAGGATGCCGTTCGGCAGCCGGAGCCGGCACATGAAGGCGTCCTGGGCGGGCGCGACCTGGAAGAGGCCGTGGAACTTCCAGCAGAAGACGTCCGTGCCCCGGGGGAACTTGCCCTCGCGGGCGTGCCCCTCGATCTCGTCCCAGAGGTCGAGAGGGTTCCTGGCGCGCTTGGCCTCCTCCTCCAGGGAGAGCTTCTTTCCCTCGGCGAGGAACCGGTCCTGCGCGCGCCGATGGATGGCCTCGGGCGGCTCGGGCTCGGTCGCCGCGGGGGCGGGCTCCCCGGCAGCCTTGCCGCCCGCGGGGAGCCGGCGGCTCGCCCTCCGGACCTCGACCCCGCTCACGAACCCCTGCAGGTACTGCTTCTGCTCCTCGCTGAGCGCCTGGGTTTCCGGAAGATCCACGGATCGCCTCGCCAGAATCACCTCTCGACCTTCTCGACACGCACCGCGGCCTGCTTGAAGTTCGGCTCGCGCGAGATGGGGTCGCACGCATCGATCGTCAGCTGATTGACGTTCCGCTCGGGGAAGTGAAACGGGATGAACACCTGTCCCGGAGCGACCGTGGACGTCACGCGGGCTCGGACGCGCTCGAGGCGCCCTCTCCGGCTCCGCACCGAAACGAGGTCGTGGTTCGAGACCTGGATGCGGGCCGCGTCCACGGGGTTCATCTCGATCCAGGCCTCGGGCGCGCTCCGCTCGAGAAGCGCAACCCGGCCGGTCTTCGTCCTCGTGTGCCAGTGCTCGACCGTGCGCCCCGTGTTCAGGATGAAGGGGAAGACCTCGTCGGGCACCTCGGGCGGCGCCTCGGGCGCTACCCGGAACAGGACCGCCTTGCCGTCGTCCGTCTGGAAGCATCCGTCGGAGTAGAGCCGCGACGTTCCCCCGGGGGTTTCCTCGGACGCGGGCCACTGGATGCCTCCGGAGGCCTCGATCGTCTCCCACGTCATGCCGGAGCAGTCGCACAGGCGACCGCGCGAAACCTCGCGCCACTCCTCGAAGGCGTCCCGCGGCCCGGTCCAGCCCGGGAAGAGCGATTCGCGCACGCCGAGCTCCTCCGCGATATCGAGGAAGATCCGGAAGTCGGTCCGCGCCTCGCCGGGGGGCTCCACGGCCGCGTTCACCTTGGAGACGCGCCGCTCCGAGTTCGTGTAGGTTCCTTCCTTCTCGCCCCATATGGCCGCGGGAAGCACGAGGTCGGCGAGGTCGCTCGTCGGCGTCGGGTGGTAGCCGTCCTGGACGACGAGGAAGTCGAGGGATGCGAGCGCCGCCCGGAGGCGGGCCTGCTCCGGATAGGAGACGACGGGGTTCGTGGCGATCACCCAGAGCCCGCGGATCCGCCCGTCGAGGATTCCCTGGATGATGTCCGGATACGCCAGGCCCCGTTCGGCCGGAATGCGCTCGGGAGCGACTCCCCAGAGGGCCGCGAGCTCCCGTCGATCCTGGTCCCGATCCCACCGCCGGTATCCGGGCGGGCTCGATGTGAACGAGGCCTCTCGGGAGCCCATGGCGTTGCACTGCCCCGTGATCGACAGCGGGGATCCCCCGCGCACGCCCACGTTCCCCGTGAGCAGAGCGAGGTTGTTGATCGCGTTCACGGTCTCGGTGCCCTGGGTGCTGTGATTGACGCCCATCGTCCATGCGAAGAGGACGCTCCTCGATGTCCCGATGAGGCGACCCGCCTCGTAGACCTGGCCCTCCGTGAGTCCCGTCCGTTCCGCAGTCCGCGACAGCGACCAGGGCTCGAGGTGCTCCGCGAGCGCGTCGTAGCCCGTCGCGTGCTCGCGGACCCAGTCCTCCTGGACCCAGCCCTCCCGGATGACGAGCGCGGCGAGCCCGTTCAGGAGGTCGACATCGGAGCGCGGTCGGATCGGGAGGAAGATATCGGCGAGCATCGCCGTCTTCGTCGCGCGTGGGTCGACGACGATGACCTTACCGCGGTCCGCGCGGTCGAGGTTCCTGAAGAGCCTCGAGGCCAGGATCGGATGGTTGTCCGCGATGTTCGCGCCGATGAGGACCACGACCTCGGCCGTCTCGAGGTCCTCGTAGCAGCCCGGGGGGCCATCGCTTCCGAAGCTCCTCTTGTAGCCGGAGACGGCGGTCGCCATGCACAGGGTGGTGTTTCCGTCGTAGTTCCGGCTGCCGATCCCGAGCTGGACGAGCTTGCCGAGCGCGTAGAGCTCCTCGGTGACGAGCTGGCCCGTCGAGAGCACCGCGAACGCCTCGGGGCCGTGCGCGGCCTGTACCTCACGAACCTTCGCCGCGAAGACGCGGAGGGCCTCGTCCCAGTCGACTCGCCGGAAGCCCTTGCCGTCCGCGAGGAGCGGATGGACCGCCCGGCCGGGGGCATCGATCACGTAGTGCTCGGCTAGCCCTTTCGGGCAGAGCTTTCCCTCGTTCACCGGATGCGCGGGATCTCCCCGGACGCTCACCACCTTTCCCTCGCTCACCCCCAGGAGCATCCCGCAGCCTACAGAACAGTACCCGCACGTCGTCCGCACCCATCGCGCGGGCACCTTGACCCGGGACATGACCCCGAAGGTGTCGTCGCGCGCATAGGAGAACCTCTCCGAACCGGTATCGATGCCGAGGAGCTCGCGCACCCTGGAGCAGATGGCCGAGAGCGGCCCCGCGCGTTCCCGTCCCGGGCGGTCAGGGTCCATGGCCGCGCCCCTTGCTGAAGAAGTGCCCCGGCATCTCGAGGGGCACCACCGTGACGAAGAAGAGGTACCGTCCGAGCACTTCGCTCGCGAGGGCCATGGCGAGGAGACACGCGGGACCGAGATGCGGGGCCTCGGCGGAGAGGCGCGTCGCCACGGGCGCGAGGACCGCGACCGACCCCGCGAGCGCCGTCCGGGTCCACAGATGGCGCGCGAGGGCTCCGGTGAGGAGGAGCGCAGTCCGGCGCAGCGGCGAGTCGCCGCCCCGGAGCCCGGAGGCGACGATGGTCCACGGAACGAGCGCCTGGCCGAGGCTTGCCGCCGACAGCGCCCCCGCGAGCGAGTACCGGAGCCCTTCGGCTCCCGGAGTCGCGGCAAGGAGAGCGAGGCCCGAGGCAGCGCCGAGCACGATGCCGGTCAGGAAGAACTGGACCGGCGTGCGCCACGAGTTCCAGGCCGGCCTGGCGGGAAGGAGGTAAATGCCGGCGCTCGACGACACGCCCGCGATCCCGGCGGCCAGAGACAGGGCCCCGAGCGCGGCGCCTCGCGCGCCGAGCACGCACCCCGCGGCCAGAGCGCTCGACGCGGTGGCCGCGCCGAGGACTCCGAAGACGAGGAAGAGCGCAGCCTCGCGGCTCAACCAGCTATGCCGCCAGCCCTTCATGGCCCGCAAGGCGTGCACGGGACGGCCGAGGTGAAAGGTCGACGCCGAGAGGGCTGCGGCCGCGACGAGGAATGCCGTGATGGCCGTGACACCCGCGAGGCTCGGCCGGGCGCCCGCGTCGAGGCCTTCCTCGGGAGCGAAGGCCTCGAGGACCATGGCCAGCGCGAAGAGCCCCAGGCTCCACTGGCTGAGGACGAGGAGGATGATGAGCGCCCAGTGAGGCGCCTCTGGCGCGAGCGCGCCCGCCGCCGTCTTCCCGAAGGACGCGGGGAGCCGCTCGGGCAGCGTGAACCGCGTCGTCGAGCCCGTGATGGCGGCCGGCGGAAGACCGGGGGCCTCGGCAGGGGCGAGTCCGGCCGCGAGCTCGCGTTGCCAGTTCGCGACGTCGACCGGCTCGATCCGGATCGCGGTCGTCGGGCAGGCCTCGACGCAGGCGGGAAGATCCCCACCGGAGATCCTGTCGGCGCACATGTGGCACTTCGTGACGACCCGCCGCTCGGCGTGGTACTGCGGTATCCCGTAGGGACACGTCCACGTGCAGTACTGGCATCCGATGCAGGTCTCCGCATCGTGCTTGACGATCCCGTTCGTGAGCTTCGTGTACGCATCCACGGGACACCCCTCGAGGCAGGGGGGCTCGAGGCAGTGGTTGCACGCCATCGAGAGATGGAAGCGGAGGGTGTGGGGGTACTCGCCTCCCTCCACCTCTCCAACGTGGCGCCACGCGACGTCCGGGGGGTTGTTGTTCTGCTCGTTGCACGCGACCTCGCACGAACGGCAGCCGATGCACCGCGTCATGTCGAAGTGGAAGCGGTAGTGCTCGCCCTCGCGCAGGGTCGGGAGGACGAGCTCGGAGCGGTCGCCGGACGCCGGCACGAGCGAGTCGAGCCGCTCGAGGACGGGACGCCCCGCGGGCGCGGGAGGCTCGAGACGGGGCAACAGGGACTCGCCCAGGAGGGTCATGGGGACTTCTCCACGGGCGAGGGAATCGATGCCACGGTCGCGGCGAGCAGGGCATCATCCCGCGAGCCGTCCGCCTCGCTCTCCGCGACCCACGGCTCCGGGCGGGCGTGAGTCGGGGCCGCGCGCCGACGTTCCGGCCCCTGCTCCTCGAGGAACTCGATGAGACGCTCCCTCTTCGTGTAGTACTCCGGATGCTCCATGACCGCGCGGCGGTCCCTGGGTCTCGGGAACGGCACCTCGAGGATGTCGCCGACCCTGGCCGCGGGGCCGCTCGTCATGAGGACGATCCGATCCGACAGGAAAAGCGCCTCATCGACGTCATGGGTGACCATGAGGGCCGTCTTCCGGTCCTTGCGCCAGAGTCCGAGCAGGACCTCCTGGAGCTCGCAGCGCGTGAGCGAATCGAGCATGCCGAAGGGCTCGTCGAGGAGCAGGAGCTTGGGAGACAGCGCGAAGGCTCGCGCGATCCCGACCCGCTGGCGCATTCCCTGGGAGAGCTCCGCGGGTCGCTTGTGGAGGGCCGTTCCGAGACCGACGAGGACGAGCTGCTCCTCGGCGACACGCAGCTTCTCCTTCCGGCTCGAGCCCGGGAGCACCTGGCCCACTCCCAGGAGGACGTTCTCGAGGGCGGTCATCCAGGGTAGGAGGCACGGAGACTGGAAGACGACGCCCCGGTCCGGACCGGGCCCGATGACCTCCTTTCCCGCGAGCACGATCCCGCCGCTCGTGGGCTCGGTGAGACCGGCCGCCATGGAGAGCACGGTCGATTTCCCGCACCCGGAGTGGCCGATGATGGTCACGAACTCGCCGCGCTCCACGACGAGGTCGAAGTCCTTCACGATGACCGCCGGCCCGGAGGGGCCCTCGTACGTCTTCGTGAGCCTCGAAAGCTCGAGGTGGCTCTTCACGAGGCGGCCCGCCCGGCGGGGAGGTCGCCCTCCCCGAGCTTCATCTCTTCCCCGCGACGCCTGGAGGCGAGTAGGAACTCGATGACCTCGCGGCGTATCTTCCTGTAACGCGGGTCATGGTTGATGGCCTTCCGGTCCCGTGGGCGCGGGATGTCGACCGTGATCGAGGGCCCCAGCGTCGCGCCCGGCCCGGCGGTCAGTGGGATCAGGCGATCGGCGAGGAGGATGCCCTCGTCCACATCGTTCGTGATCAGGACGATGGTGCGTCGCTCCTCGCTGCAGATCCGCTCGATCTCGTCCTGGAGCGTCGCGCGGGTGAGCGCATCGAGCGCACTCAGCGGCTCGTCGAGGAGGAGTATCCCGGGCTCCATGGCGAGCGCGCGGGCAAGCGCCACCCTCTGGCGCATGCCGCCCGAGAGTTCGCCCGGGCGCTTCGAGGCCGCTTCGGTCAGGTGGACGAGCTCGATGTAGCGCTCCGTGTGCGCCCGCCGCCGCGCCTTCGGCCACTTCCGGAACACCTGATCCACGGCAAGGAGGATGTTCTCGTGGACGGTCAGCCAGGGGAGGAGCGAGTAGTTCTGGAAGACGACTCCGCGGTCGGGGCCGGGCCCCGAGATCTTCCGCCCCTGGAAGAGGATCCTTCCGCTGTCGGGCTCGAGGAGGCCCGCGATCAGCGAGATCAGCGTGGTCTTTCCCGCCCCGGAGTAGCCGGCGATCGCGACGAACTCACCCTGCTCGATACGGAGGTCGATGTCCGTGAGGACCGGAGCGTGCGACCCGTTCGTGAAGTACCCCTTCGAGACCTTTTCGAGCACGAGGAAAGACATGCGCTCACACCGTCTTGAACCGGCTCTCGATGAGGCTCATGACCCGATCCAGCACGAACCCCACGATCCCTATCGTCAGGATGCAGAGGATGATGTGCTCGTAGATGAGGCTGTTGTACTCCTGCCAGAGGAAGCCTCCCACGCCCGGCGCGCCCGTTAGCATCTCCGCCGCCACGATCACGAGCCAGGCGATCCCGAGGCTCAGGCGGAACCCCGTGAACATGTAGGGAAGCGTCGCCGGGAGGAGCACCTTGATGAGGGTCTTCCAGCGGGAGAGCTTGAGGACCCGCGCCACGTTCAGATAGTCCTGGGGGATGCTCCGAACCCCCACCGCGGTGTTGAGGACCGTGGGCCACATCGCGCAGATGGCGATGGTGAAGATCGCGGAGGGCTCCGACTTCTGGAAGAGGACGAGCCCGAGCGGAAGCCACGCGAGCGGCGACACCGGCCGGAGTACCTGGATGATGGGGTCGAAGCTCTTCGCGAAGAGCTTCGACAGCCCGAGCAGGAAGCCGAGCGGCATCCCCAGGAGAATGGCGAGCACGTAGCCCTTCGCGACGAGAACGAGCGAGTACCACGTGAAGCGCAGGATGCCCTGGTCGAGCTCGCCCCGCTTCTCGAAGGGCTCGAGGATATAGAGCTTGCTCGCATTCCAGGTCTCGAGCGGAGACGGCAGGGTCGAGCCCGGCGTCGCGCTGAGGATGGTCCAGAGAACGATGACGCTCCCCGCTCCCGCGGCGGGAAGCAGGATGGAATCGAGCGGAAAACGGCGCTGGCTCACGGCATTTACCTCCTCTGTCTTCCCTTCGATCCCATCTTCACTTCAGCCCTTCAAGCCGTGGACGGGGAACCCCGTCGCGTGCTCCTCCGGCTTCGAAGGGTCGAACGTCACTCCGTCGAAGAACGTCTCCAGCGAGCTGCTCGCGCCCCCGTGCGCGAACCCGATCTCCTTCATGGCCGCCTCGTAGAGGTCCGGCCGCATCACCCTCCGCGCGATGCCCGCGTAATCGGGAGGTCCCTCGACCATGCCCCAGCGCCGGAACTGCGTGAGCCACCACGTCGCGTACTTGAGCTGCGGGTAATTGCAGTTCCGCGAATGGAAGATCATGTAGTTGGGGTCTTCCTTCTTCCGCCCGTCGCCGAAATCGTAATGCCCGCGAAGGCGGCCGAGGATGATCTCGGGCGGGCAGTTGATGTAGGTCGCCTGGGAGACCAGACGCGCCTGCTCCGCCCGGTTCTCGAGGTCGTCGAGCCAGACGCTCGCCTCGTGAAGCGCCCTGAGGACCGCCTTCACCGTCCTCGGGTTCTTCTCGGCGAAC
>Ga0075420_100005838_pt1 | contig 10845 bp, 9 predicted proteins | sample SoiMetdeltSBSDD4_FD_75296 | JGI IMG/M metagenome (GOLD analysis project Ga0075420, IMG submission 75296) | Bulk soil microbial communities from a Populus tree surrounding site in Tennessee, USA - Soil MetaG P. deltoides SBSDD4 | ecosystem: Environmental > Terrestrial > Soil > Tree plantation... | reverse complement strand
AACGGCCGGATTTGTCCGATAGTCGGCGTCTGGAATGACCTTGACGACGCGGCCTCGTAGGCCAACATCGTCCAAGTCTTGGTGGAGGTCACGAACCCCGGCCGCGTGCCAGCCCTCGATCCCCGCAATCCCGATCGCCGGGCGCCGAGTTGCGCGACAGCCAGGCTCTTCTTCTCATTGAACGCTGTCGCGCCCACGACCCTGCAGAACTACCGCTCCTTCGCCGTGCAGCATCGACTCCCTTTCTTCGGGGCCATGCCGATCACGTCCGTTGACGTTGACTTGATCGAGTCCTTCATTGAGCGGAAGCGCGCGCCGGGTGGCAGCGTCCGGCTTGAGGGCAAACCACTCGCCGATTCGTCATTGAAGACGGGCCTGCTCGCCCTTCGATTGATTCTCAGACGCGTGGTCCGGCGCAGGCTCATCGAAGCGAATCCGATGCACGAGGTGGAATGGCGCGTATCCCCACGCTTCGACCAAGTTGGTCCGTTCACCGGCCGCGAACTCCGGGCAATCCTGAGCGCCGGCGACCGGCTGGAGCCGGGAGTTTTCGGTGATGCTGCGGTTGTGGGCGCAATCGGGTTGTGTGCCGGTGAGGTGATGGGCCTGCAATGGCAGGACATCGATCTCGACGCCGGGACGGTGAAAGTGCGTCGGACGTGGACTCGTGAGCGGCTGGGCCCGACCAAGACCCGTCAGGAGCGCGATGTCTCGATGGTCCATGCGATTGCCGACGACACGCCGGAGTCGCGCCCAGGCGCCACAGAGGCCGCCAGCAGCGTACTTGTCGGGCTTCGGCGGCTGACGGTACGGTCCCTCGAGCCCGAGGCCTTTGTCTTCCAGCGGCGCGGCCGGCCGCTGATTTCAATGGTCTTGCAACGCTCGTGGAAGAGAATCCTGATGACGGCCGGCGTCCGCTACCGCGCGCCGGAGCAGCTCAGGCACACCTTCGCCTCCACCATGCTCAGCCGGAATGCGCCGCTGCTCTACGTGCAGCAGCAGGGCGGATGGCGGTCCGCGTCGGTCCTCCTCAGGACATACGCGCGCTGGATGCCGCAACCATCCGCAACCCAGACGCAACCCGCGGCCGTCGTCGCGCCGGCAACGACGACGGGGAAGAGCGGACAACTTCGCGGATAGAATAGGAGAACAAGTCTCGACCACAATGCCGACGTTCAACTTCGTGCGGAAGTCGTTCTATCGGGACTCGGTCACCCTCATGCGCCTCTCGCGCGATCTGGAGCAGATGGCCGGCGTGAGCGCGGCGGCCGCGATGATGGCGACGCCGGCGAATCGCGCGCTGCTGGAGCAGGCCGGGCTGCTGTCGAGCGAGGGCGCCGCCGCCGGGGCCGCCGACCTCATCGTGGCCGTGGAGGCCGACTGCGTCGAGTCCGCCGACGCCGCACACGAGGCCGTCTCGCGGGCGCTGCTGGCGCGCCGGGCGAGCGCGGCCGGCGGGGCCGGACCGGCCCCGCGGACGCTCGAGGCCGCCCTGCGCAGCCTGCCGGATGCCAATCTCGCGCTGATCTCGGTGCCCGGCCTCTACGCGGGGGCGGAGGCCAGGCGGGCGCTGCGGGCCGGGCTCCACGTCATGCTCTTCAGCGACAACGTCCCCGTCGAGACGGAGATCGAGCTCAAGCGCCTGGCCCTCGAGCGCAATCTGCTGATGATGGGCCCCGACTGCGGCACCGCCATCGTCGACGGCGTGCCGCTCGGCTTCGCCAACGCGGTGCCGCGAGGGCGCATCGGGCTGGTCGCCGCCTCGGGCACTGGACTGCAGGAGGTCACCTCGGTCATCGCGCGCGAGGGTGAGGGCGTCTCGCAGGCGCTCGGCGTCGGCGGCCGCGACCTCGCCGACGCCGTGGGCGCGCCGATGATGCTCCGCGCGCTCGAGCTCCTGGCGGGCGACACGGCCACCGAGGTGGTCTGCGTGCTCGGCAAGCCGCCGGGGCCGGGCGTGGCACGCCGGCTCGCGGCGGCCGTCGAGCGGCTCGGCAAGCCATGCGTCGTGCATTTCCCGCGGGCAACGGTCGCCGCTGATGCTCGCTGCCACGTCGCCACGACGCTGGAGGATGCCGCTCGCGCCGCGGTCGCGCTGGCGCGCGGTCGAGCGCCGAAGGCGGTGGAGTTCACTTGTTCTCCCGAGGACGTCGAGCGCCTCGTCACGGAGGCGGCGCGCGGTCTCGACGGCACCCAGCGCTTCGTGCGCGGCGTGTACGCGGGCGGCACCCTGGCCCACGAGGCGGTCGCGCTGCTCGACGCTCGCCTCCGCGACGTCGCCGCGTCGCTGACCGCCGGCGGCCCCGGCCACCGGGTGGTCGATCTCGGCGAGGACATGTTCACCCTGGGGCGACCGCATCCGATGCTCGACGGCCACGTCCGGCGCGAGTGGATCGCCAGAGAAGGCCGCGCCGCGGACACGGCCGTGCTGCTCCTGGATGTGGTCCTCGGCTCGGGGACGGCCGCCGATCCCGCCGGCGAGCTGCTCCCCGCGATCCGCGCGCTCCGCTCAACGCGCCACGTCGCCCTCGTGGCCAGCGTGTGCGGCACCGACGCCGACACGCCACCGCGCGCGGCGCAGGCGGCGGCATTGCGCGCCGCCGGTGTCGTCGTCATGGACACGAACGCGCAGGCCGTCCGGCTCGCCGCGGCCATCGCGCGTCGCGCCGGCGCCCCGGCCCGCTGACCGTGCCGATGCTCCCCGGCGGCTCCCCGCGCGTGGTGAACCTGGGCCTCGAGATCTTCGCCAGCGAGCTCACGCGCCGCGGCATTCGGGTCGCGCACGTCGACTGGCGGCCACCCGCGGGCGGTGACGCGAGGCTGGTCGCGCTGCTTGCCCGCCTCGACGCGCACCGGGACGCCGTCGAGCGCGCAAACGCCGAGGCCCTGGCGCGGCTCACGGATGGACTGCCGGTTCTGGTGGATTGCCGGCCTGCCCGTGAGGCGCTGGAGCTCGCCGATCGCACCGTGCTTCATTCCGGCCCGCCCATCGACTGGGGCCGCATGTGCGCGCCGATGCGCGCGGCAGTCGTCGGCGCCGTGCGCTATGAAGGGTGGGCGGCCAATGACGATGCGGCCACCGCGCTGGTGGCGGCGGGCGCGGTGCGCCTGTCACCGTGTCATCATCATCGGGCGGTCGGGCCGATGACGGGCATCATCACGCCGTCGATGCCCGTCTTCGTCGTGGAGAACCGCGTCTTCGGAACACGCGCGCACGCCACCATCAACGAAGGGCTTGGCAAGGTCCTCCGGTTCGGCGCCACCGACTCGACGGTGATCGCCCGCCTGCGCTGGATGGCGACCGAGGCCGGTCCCCTGCTCGGCGCCGGCCTCCGCGCCGGAGGCGGCGTCGATCTCCGTGCGCTGATGGCGCAGGCGCTGCGCATGGGCGACGAGATGCATCAGCGCAACGTGGCGGCGTCGTCGCTGCTGGCGCGGGCGCTCATGCCGGGCGTCGCCAAGGCCGGCGGTCGGCATCAGGCGGTGGCGCGCCTCGCCGAGTTCATCGCCGGCAACGATCAGTTCTTTCTCAACCTGGCCATGGCCGCCGGCAAGGCGATGGCCGACCCTGCCGGCGGCGTTCCCGGCTCCACGCTCGTCACCACCATGGCGCGCAACGGCACGGAGTTCGGGATCCGCGTATCGGCGCTGGGAGAGCGGTGGCTCACCGCGCCCGTGAACACCCCGGACGGCCTGTACTTCCCCGGCTTCGGCCCGGCCGATGCCAATCCCGACATGGGGGACAGCGCGATCGTCGAGACGGTCGGCCTCGGCGGCCTGGCCATGGCCGCCTCGCCGGCGGTGGCGCGCTTCGTCGGCGCCGGCGGCATGGCGGCGGCGCTCGCCATCACCGAGGAGATGCGCGAGATCACCGCCGGCGAGCATCCGCACTTCCGGATTCCGACGCTCGACGAGCGTGGCAGCCCGGTCGGCATCGACGTCCGGCGAGTGGTGGACACGGGAATCCTGCCGCTGATCAACACGGGCATCGCCGGGCGAACGGCGGGGGTCGGTCAGGTCGGCGCCGGCGTGGTGCGCGCACCGCTCGGCTGCTTCACGGCCGCGCTGGAGGCGCTGGCGGTGTGATCAGGCCTCGCCGATCAGCCGGCGGACGCTCGACAGCAGCGCCACGTCGGTGAATGGCTTGGCCAGGACGTCACAGTCGTGCTCGACGATCGGCTCCATTTCCTCACTCGTGAGCCCGGTGGCGACGATGACGGGCACCTCGCTCCAGGCCTCGTCGGCGCGCAGCCGCCGGAGGAACTGATAGCCGTTCATGTCGGGCATGCTCAGATCGAGCACGATGAGATCAGGGCGGAGATCGGCAAGACGGCCGAGCGCCTCACGGGCGCCGGAGAGCGCGGTGGCCGCGTAGCCCGCTTCGCGCAGGAGCAGCACCTGCACCTCGCGCAGCAACGGATGATCGTCGACGACGAGCACGCGCTTGGCCATGGCCGGTGGCCGCCGGTGCAAGGCGAGTGCCGTGGTGTGTTTGTCCCGCCAATCCGCGCGGGCGTGTCGGCGCGCGTGCCAGAACGGACACGCGATGACGTTCTGCCGCGCGAGCGAGCCGCGGGAGAGCTACGCGAGCGCCAGGACCATGCCGGCCACGATGGCGAGGGTCGCGGCAAGGAGCTTTGCCGCGCGGACCCAGCACTGACGGACGTCGCCATCGATCTCTAGCGTACCGAGCTCGAGAAACGGCGTCGGCGCGCGCCGGTACCATCCCGTGGCCGTGACCTCGCGTCCGATGAGATCGCCCGCCCGAGCGAGACCGAACCAGAGCTCCATCAGCCGGAACGGCTGCCGGTAATCGAGGAAGATGAAGCCCGTGTCATCGCGGAGCACGAGGTCCTCGGAATACACGAGTCCCGGGATGCCACGGCCGATGATGGTCCCCTTGAGCCGCACCGGGATGCTGCGCACGGCGGAGACCTTCACCGCCTGGAGCAGGGTGGCGACCGTCGAGGGAGGGAACTCCCCCGCGCGATACGACCACACGGTGCGGATCAGCGCGCCAACGCCATAGCCCACGAGGGCGATGCCGAGGGCGTGCACGCCCCAGAGCGGTCCGAGACCACCGAGCAGCGCCAGCGCCGGCAGCATCAGGCCGAGCGCAGCGAACGGGAGCGCCAGCGGCAGGGCGGTGATCATGACGTCGAAGAAGAACTCGTCCCAGTAGCGCTCCGGCTGACGGGCGTCGAAGCGGATCGCCGGCTCCTGGCCCAGCCGCTCGGCGAGCTGGCCGAGCGCGAGGATGCGCTTGGCCGGCAGCGGATGCGTCGAGCCGAGCTCATAGAACCCGGCCCACGGGTTCCACAGATCCCACTGCATCGCCCCCACCATATCCTGAGGACCCACGCCCGCAGGCCGCGCGCTGGCCGCGGCCAGGCTCAGCGCCGCACGGGGATCGAAGATGCCGAGGGCGGAGATGGCGCGCAACCCGGAGCTGCTCTTGGCGGCCGCCTCCTCGGGCTTGGCCGCCGCCAGCCCATACGCGATCTTCACGAGCGCGCCGGCCAGCGCGTTGGGGTTGCGCGTGGCCGCGCCGGAGAAGCGATCGGCGTAGTGCTCGCGCGCGCGCGACAGCAGCAAGATCAAGTACTCCGAGACGACGTACATGAGGTAGACGGCGATCACCACCTGCACCGGCGCCCGCTTGCGCTCGCCATCGCCGCCCCCGAGCGCGCGGTAGATCCAGAAGAGCGCCACCGGCACCAGCGCGGCCAGGGTCATCACGATGAAGTCCCAGTGCGCGATGTGGCCGATCTCGTGGGCGACGACGGCCTCGAGCTCGTCCTCGTCGAGGATCTCCATCAAGCCGCCGGTCAGGACCAGCCGCGCGTTCGCCGGGAAGTGGCCGTAGGTGAACGCGTTGGGGTTGCCGTCGTCGATGATGCCGACGCGAGGGAACGGGATTTTCCGCGCGCGGCAGACCTTTTCCATGAACGCGACCAGGTGCGGCGGGAGCTCCTCGCGATCCACCCACTCCATCGACTGCATCCACCGGAGGAACAGATCGAGCAGCATGGGCGACAGGAAGTACTGCGCCGTGATCACGACCGTGGCCAGCACCACCGCCACGTCCAGGCCCAGTTTCACGTAGGCGACGGCCAGAATCATGGCGACGAAGGTCATGCCGTAGAGGGCGCCGAGGACCATCACCGATCGCAGGCCGAGATCAGGCAGGCGCGGCAGCGGGCGCGGCTTTCCGGTGGCCGGGCGGGAGGGCGCGGCCGGAGCGGTGAGCCGGGTTGACGCCGGAGCACCCGGCGTGGCGGACGCGGGCTGAGCGGCCGCCGCCCCCGACGGCGCGCTGATCTGATCGAGCCGCGTGCGCGTTCCCGACGCGAGCCAGATTCCACCACAGGTCGTGCACCGATCGATCACGGCCTGCAGGGAACCCACGCCGCCGCGCTCCATCGCCGTGGCGCAGCGGGGGCACGGAAGCGGCGACGCCACGCCGGACACGAGCGGGCGCTCGAGCATGGCGGCCAGCGCGCTCGGGCGCTTCACGACATAGAGGAGCTCGCCACGGTCGAACCAGCTGCCCCGACAGCTGCCGCAGAAATCGATGGTGACGCCTTCGGGGGTCGGAAGCTCGCGCAGATCGGTGCGGCAGGCCGGACAGTTCATCGCGCCCTCCCCTGGGCGGTTCGCTGTCGGGAGACGCTCCCGATCGCGATTATAGCTTCCCACGCTGCCGCGACCGTCGTAGAAAGGCGCATGGCCGCCGATCTCGTCCTGCGTGGCGCGCAGCTCCCGGATCGGCACGGCCCCGTCGATATCGTCATCCAGGACGGCGTCATCGCCGATCTCGGCACGGCCGGTGGAATGCTCGCGCGGGAGACGATCGACCTCGCCGGCCGGGTGGTCACGCCGGGGCTGGTGGAGGCCCACATTCACCTCGACAAGGCCCTGCTCGACGACCGCATCGTCGCGACCACCGGCACCCTCGCCGAGGCCATCCGGGTGACCAGCGAGGCGAAGCGCGCCTTCACCGTCGACGATATCCGGGCGCGCGCGCGCCGCGCGCTGGACCTCGCCGTCCGCGCGGGCACCACGGCCATGCGGACGCACGTGGAGGTCGATCCCATCGTGGGCCTGGCCGGCATGGAGGCCGTGCTCCCGCTGCGCGACGAGTACCGCGGCGCGCTCGACCTCCAGGTGTGCGCGTTCGCGCAGGAAGGCATCGTGAAAGCGCCGGGCACGGAGGGGCTCCTGCGGCGCGCGCTCACCATGGGCGCCGACCTCGTCGGCGGCTGTCCCTATAACGACACCGACGGCGCCGAGCACGTCCGGATCATCTTCGCGCTCGCGAGCGCCTTCGGCGTCGACGCGGACTTTCACGTCGACTTCGCCGACGAGCCCGAGCACCTCCACATCCGCAACGTGGCAGCGCAGACGGTCCGCACCGGCTGGCGCGGGCGGGTGGCCGTCGGTCACCTCACCGAGCTCGCGGCGGTGCCGCCCTATCAGCAAGGCGAGCTCGTGGCCGAGATCGCCGCCGCCGGCATCGGTGTGATCGTCCTGCCGATGACGGACCTCTACCTGATGGGGCGGCGCGACGAGCTCAACGTCCGCCGCGGCCTCGCGCCGATCCGTCGCCTCCTCGACGGCGGCGTGCGCGTGGCCCTTGCCTCGAACAATCTGCGCAATCCGTTCACACCGGTCGGCACCGCCGACCTCGTCGATCTCGCCTCCGTGGCCGCCGTGGCCGCTCACATGGGCACGCCTGCCGATCTGCGTCGCCTGCTGAACACGATCACCGTACATCCGGCGGCGATCCTGCGATTGCCCGACTACGGTCTGGACCGCGGCTGTCGCGCCGATCTCGTCGCCTGGGACTGCGAGCGGGTGGAGGACATCGTCGCCGCGCGCCCGCCCCGCGCGCTGGTCGTGAAGCGCGGTCGTGTCACGGTCCAGTACGAGCGCCGTGTCGTCGAGCGCTGGCGGGAGGCGCCGTGAGGTCGAAGGCACACCGGGCGTCCCGGCACGCCTCCAATTGACAGCGAGCGAGGCGCCCGTGTAGATTGATCGAGGTTCGGTGCTTTCCTTTAAGTGAGCCCAGCGAGGCTCGTAAGGGGAGAGATGGTCAAAGCGCAGGTTCTCGACGCCACTGCCCTCGATCGCGCGCTCACGCGTATCGCCCACGAGATCATCGAGAAGAACGGCGGCGCCAAGGACGTTGCCTTCGTTGGCCTTCGCACGCGGGGCGTAACCCTGGCCCAGCGGCTGGCCGTCAAGGTGGCCGCCATCGACGGCGCCTCCCTTCCCGTTGGCACCCTCGACATCACGCTCTATCGTGACGATCTCGACCTGCGCGGAGCGCCGGTCGTGCGCGGCACCGACATTCCGTTCTCGATCAAGAACAAGACGGTCGTCCTCGTGGACGACGTGCTGTTCACCGGTCGCACCATCCGGGCCGCCCTCGACGCGCTCATCGACCTGGGGCGTCCGAAGATGATCCAGCTCGCCATTCTCGTCGATCGCGGGCACCGCGAGCTGCCGATCCGGCCGGATTACATCGGCAAGAACCTGCCGACCTCACGGCGCGAAGCGGTGGCCGTGCGGCTCACCGAGCACGATGGCGAGGACCGTGTCGTCATCGAAGAACCGGAGGGCGCCTGAGATGGGCTGGACGCGCAAGCACCTGCTGACGATCCGGGAGCTCGAGGCCGCCGAGATCCTGACCCTCATCGACACGGCGGCCTCGCTGCAGGAGATCGCGGGGCGCGAGATCAAGAAGGTCCCGGCGCTGCGGGGCAAGACGGTGGTGAACCTCTTCTACGAGAACTCGACCCGCACGCGCACGTCGTTCGAGATCGCAGGCAAGTGGCTGTCCGCCGACGTGATCAACTTCTCGGCCAGTGGCTCGAGCGCCGCCAAGGGCGAGTCGTTCGTGGACACGGCGCGCAACATCGGCGCCATGAGCCCCGACGTGGTGGTCGTTCGCCACTCGGCGTCGGGGGCGGCCGCGCTCCTCGCGCGCGAGATGTCGTGCGCCATCGTCAACGCCGGCGACGGCGCCCACGAGCACCCCACCCAGGCGTTGCTCGATCTGCTCACGATCCGCGAGAAGAAGGGGCACTTCGAGGGCCTGTCGGTGGCCATCGTCGGGGACATTGCGCACAGCCGGGTGGCTCGCTCGAACATCCACGGCATGCGCAAGCTCGGGATGACGGTGACCGTCGGCGGCCCGCCGACGCTCATCCCGCCCTACGTGCAGGAGCTCGGCTGCAAGGTCGCCTACCGGCTCGACGATGCCATCCGCGACGTCGACGTCATCATGATGCTGCGCCTGCAGCAGGAGCGGATGCACGCCGGCCTCATCCCGTCGCTGCGCGAGTACTCGCGCTACTGGGGCCTCTCGCTCGACAAGCTGCGCGCCCACGCCCGGCCTGACGTCCTCATCATGCATCCGGGGCCGGTGAATCGCGGCGTCGAGCTGTCGCCCGAGGTGGCCGACGGGCCCTACTCGGTGATCCTCGATCAGGTGGCGAAGGGCGTGGCCGTGCGCATGGGGGTGCTCCTCCTCCTCGCCGGCAGCAAGAGCGCGGAGGCGGCATGAGCATCCTGATCCGCGGTGGCCGCGTGCTCGATCCCGCGAACTCCCTCGATGCGGTCCAGGACCTGCTCCTGCAGGACGGCAAGGTGACGAAGCTCGGATCGAAGCTGACGGCGCCGCCGGGCGCCACCGTCATCGACGCCGCCGGCAAGGTGGTCTGCCCGGGCTTCATCGACATGCACGTCCACCTCCGCGAGCCGGGCCACGAGTACAAGGAGACGGTTGCGACCGGGACGCGGGCGGCGGCCGCCGGGGGATTCACGGCCGTGTGCTGCATGGCCAACACGAGCCCCGTCAACGACAACCGCTCCATCACGGATTACATCCTGGCCAGGGCGCGCAGCGAGGGCGTCGTCCGCGTGTACCCGATCGGCGCGGTGACGCGCGGGCTCGAGGGCAAGGAGCTGGCCGAGCTCGCCGAGCTGGCCGAGGCCGGCTGCGTCGGATTCTCGGACGACGGCAAGTGCGTCATGAACGCCGAGCTCTATCGGCGGGCCATGGAGTACACGCTGCCGTTCGCGGCGCCGGTCATCAGCCACGCGGAAGACCACACCCTGTCCCGGCACGGCGCGATGCACGAGGGCGTCGTCTCCACCGAGCTCGGGCTGCGCGGAATCCCGGCCGCGGCCGAGGACGTGATGGTCGCGCGCGACATCCTGCTCGCCGAGCTGACGGGCGCGCACGTCCACATCGCGCACCTCTCGACGGCCGGCGCCGTGCGGCTGGTGCGTGAGGCGAAGGCGCGCGGCGTGCGCGTGACGGCCGAGGTGACGCCACATCACCTGCTGCTGACGGACGAGGCCGTGCGCACCTGGGACACCAATATGAAAATGGCGCCGCCGTTGCGCACGAAGCGAGACACGGAGGCCCTCGTCGAAGCACTGGCCGACGGAACGATCGACTGCGTGGCCACCGATCACGCGCCCCACGCCGTCGCGGACAAGGAAGGGGAGTTCGACGGCGCCGCCAATGGCATCGTGGGCCTCGAGACCGCGTTCACGGTGCTGCACGACCGGCTCGTCAGGCCCGGCGTGCTGCCGCTCGCCACGCTGATCTCCCGGCTGTCGCGGGACCCCGCGCGGCTACTCAACTTGCCCGGCGGCAGCCTGACCGTCGGGGCCGCCGCCGACGTGACGCTCGTCGATCCCGAGGCGGCCGTCACCATCGATCCCGCGCGCTTCGCCGGCAAGAGCCGCAACACACCGTTCGGCGGCTGGACGGCCACCGGCGCGCCCTGGAAGACCATCGTCGCCGGGAAGGTCGTGTGGGAAGCATGA
>Ga0075420_100005837_pt1 | contig 10846 bp, 14 predicted proteins | sample SoiMetdeltSBSDD4_FD_75296 | JGI IMG/M metagenome (GOLD analysis project Ga0075420, IMG submission 75296) | Bulk soil microbial communities from a Populus tree surrounding site in Tennessee, USA - Soil MetaG P. deltoides SBSDD4 | ecosystem: Environmental > Terrestrial > Soil > Tree plantation... | reverse complement strand
AATATTGAAATGATTGAAGAAGGATGGGCAGCATTCTTTCCTATCTATCCGTCGCTGCCAAGAAACATTGACTTGAACAAGGCAATCGCATCTGCTGAGAAGGCATGGTTTGACAAGAAAGGCATGTGGCACGAATTTGGTTCCAAGGTTTTATTGGGATATGAATATCGTATGTGTATAAAATTAGGAACAGCTACAACGGCGCAAGCAGGAATTAAAAATGCATTTCAGAGAATATGTGTGGATCTTAGGAATCTAGAAATTGTAGACAAGTTTGGATTTTACAAAATCCCTCCGTGTTATAGACTATGGATTTGGGAAGACGATTTTCAAAAAGCCAAAGTGGATTTGGGCTTGACCTAAAATATAATGGTCCTGTCCTGTCCCAAATGGAATCGTCCCTGAGGAAATGAACATTACTGTAGAACCTATTATTAATAGACTAATTACGAATATTCTTAAATATTTGAAATTGTTATAAAATTTCTAGTAATTGAATTTAAGAAAGAATATTCAGAATTTTACACCCGATGAACTTCAGAAACTTAGACTTGCATTTTCAAGATTGATGGAAATTAGGGACAATAGAGGTTTTAACTATATAGCAGGCATTCATGGTTCACCTCAATTCAAGTGCTGGCATCATTGGAGACGTAGAGGTGAACAAAGAAACCTCCCACTATTCTGTCCTTGGCATCGCGCGTATTTGTACTGGCTTGAGCAGAGCTTGCAAGAACAGGTTCCTGGTGTAACACTCCCATGGTGGGATTGGAGCTCTAACACCTCCAGGCAGTTAGGATTACCCAGAGCTTATACAGTGCTAAGAGATAGTACGGGAAAAGCAAATCCGTTACTAAAGTCACGTATTTTTGTACCTTCTGCAAATCCACCACTAAATCAAGATACATTTCGGGACCCCAGCAATCCTTCAGATTTACCTTCCAGACAAGATGTAAACGTCGTACTTTCCAGGAGCGATTTTGCAGACTTTGAGGATGACTTGGAAGAAATACACGATTCTATTCATGTGTGGGTTGGAGGCTCTATGTCAAGGGTTGCTACCGCTGGTTTTGACCCTATTTTTTGGGCGCATCATACCAATATAGATAGAATTTGGAGAATTTGGCAAATGAACCGTGCAGATATCGGGTTCCCACCAGATTTGTTAAACGAGATATTAGAACCGTTTCCATTTACAGTCTCACAAGTGTTAGATGTAAAAAGACTGGGTTATGAATATGCATCTGTATCAGCTGCATCTAGTACTCCGGAGAGGGTTTAGGAGATGTCACAAATGAGAAAAACTAAGAAAATTCAAAAAAAGGATGAAGGGAAAAAGCAATTAAAACGATACCACTCGAAACCTATTACGCTAGATATAGGGCAGTGCAGTGAATTTTATAGAGCTGATATTGAATTTCATGGTATTGGGCATGGAACCGAGTCATATACTGGTTATGTATTCTTAAATAATGAGAATGCTGACGTGAACACTCCTAGAACTTTGGAAGAGAATTATGTCGGCTGTTACCATATTTTTGGTCACGGCGGATGTTTTGGTGATATTGGTCATTGTGACATAGTTGGCAAGACTGGAAATTACGATTTTAGAGCTGAACATCCCTTAACTCGCGGCTTCAAGAGATTAGTAATCACTGAACAGTTACGGATTTTAGGTAAACAAAGTAAAGAATTTGTTGTGACTATCGTCCCCGTTATTAAAGCAGATAAGAACACTATGGATATAAAAGAAATAGTGGAAATTGAAAATATTTCTATAGTTACTTATGAATGACCACTAGTTTAGAAATACTTTAATATTTTTTCTAATAATCTTTATACCATTGAGTAATGATAATTTTGTCATAAAAATGGAGAAATTTCAGGATGAATCAGAATCGCCTGATTATTCTGTATCGATTTTTCCAAATGGTGATGTCACATTTAAAAAAAAAGAAATCTTAATCACATAGATTTTACTTCTAAAATTGCTGAACACTTACTGGCAAGTTTAATAGATGAATCTGTGGATATTTACTTTTTCGCTTTGAAGGACAACTATATCGTAGATAGTTCGCCTGGTCATTCTAGAATAGAGCTAACTGTGCAATGGGAAAATAAATATAAAAAGATTAGTTTTGACGATGGTAACCCGGAAGTTCCGCCTGCTCTGGTTGGATTTCAGAAAATGATTGAACAAACTCTTGACCCCAACAACTAACCAAAAAAACGTAATTCTGAGTATAAGTAACGTTATTAACATATAATACATACAATGCATAGATAATCTTAATTGGTAAATATGTTGATATACAATTTAAAGATCTTCAAACTCATTGAAAAAATGTTAAGGAAAACATTGATAGTATGTCGAACACGCTAAATAAAGAGAAAGCGCTTGCAGCACCAGATTTGAATCTCAATTACAATGTAAATTCTAATATTATATTTTCTTAATTGACTCGAGTAATAGAACGATACTTTCTATCGTACCGTAAATGAGTAAGTGATATCGGCATTATTCGTATTTCCTGCCCCTAGATTGGTTTCTCTCACGTCATTGACATAACGAAGAGTATGCTCACCTACAGGTAGCGGCTTTAACAAAATATACCATCCATGAGTAGCGCCCAAATGAGTTCCTGGGTAATCCACTGCTAAATTAGAATCTTCTGGAATAGTAATATTAAATCCCTTGGTAGACAATTCAGTTGCGTTGATAAGATTAATTGTCTTATAATCTTCTGCTTTGACCTGTGCGAGTGGTTTGTTGTCAACCCATACATTGCCCGTTATTTTTCCCAAGTCATATTGTCTAGCGCACTCTGATAATTCTTTGAATGATGCGTTTTCGTATCCCTTGATGGAACCAGAACACAGGGCGCCCCATGCTGGAAAAAGGATTCCTTGATTGGACGATATTTCACATCTTTGGTGATGTTGGCCTCCTATCGCTGGATCGATTAGCATTACAACAGGTCCTTCCTTATTAATAAGACATCCATTCTCCTTTACGCCAGCAAAGGTTGTTTCCGGATCACCGGGAATGGCAGCATTCCACCTCCACCAGTCTTGAACCCAATCCTCGTAAGGCTTGCCAAATGGCAGTTCGTCCTTATTAAAGACATCCGCAGCGTAAGCAATAGGAACCATCACCGTGGCCAAAAATAGCACAACAGACAGCATAACAAATACATTATTTGGTTTCATTTCCCTATTTACACAATTTAGAATATATTGGTTACATATGTATTTTTTCAATGCTAGACATTATTACTTATATGCTGCTCAATGTAGAAATAAAAATAAATGGATTCATTTTTACTTGTCTTAAATAGTGATCAGTCATTTGCCATTCAAACTTACCAATAAACTGGTACTGTTCTTCATTTTGACAATAAGTGTCATCATAATAATAGATTCCAACGTTATCAACTTTTTTGCATATACTAACAAAGAATTACCCATATCTTCAAAGGTCGGGATATTTACGATATTTTCGATAATTTTTTCTATAATTGCCAGTGTATTGTTGAAGACTATTGAAAGCTATCACTTGACCTCCATATACAAGCAGAGGAAAGCCCAGAATCTCCTGCGATTTACTGCTCTGGTGTGTCAATTTATGGTTCTCGCCTTTTTAGCTGTAGAAATCGTTCAAATGGGTTTTGTAAACATGTATAATAGCAATTTAACACTTTTGATTCTTTTTACTTCCTATGCCCCATCAATACTGTTCATACTTCTACTTGTTATACTTCTAGTAGGGTGGTTCAGGTCAAGTAAGAATTTCATGATTATAGCATATGCCATTTCTTTTTCAATTGTATGTATCTATTTGGTCCTGTCTATAGTATACGTTAATGTTCAGTATATGTCTACCCCTGAGTGGATTAAGGCAAAGTCTCTTCATAACACTTTGGTTAATTCCTTTGTTTCAAATTTGAGTTTATCCTTTGGTGTTGCACTTGATGCCTTGTTCTTAGTATCATTCGTTTTAGCATGGGTAGCAACAGTTGCTTTATTAAGACAATACCGCAACAAAATTGGTAGAACTAGATTTTGGGTCACTATGACGATACCCTTGATATATTTTTTGTTCCCTTTTGAAACATACTTTGCTAACTTTTCTGAAGGAATGTTGTCCGGATCTCCAGTAATCTTTACTGTAATCTACATATTACTCTTTAGTGCCACGAAGCAAGTTGGTGGTCTTTTATTCTCCATTGTTTTCCTGACAGCAGCCATAAAAATTAAACATCCGAATCTTCAGAATTCGCTAAAAATTGCAGCAATAGGCATAGCGGTTATTTTTTCATCTATAGAAATAAATTCGTTATTGTACGCGGCTTACCCTCCCTATGGTGTTCTGTCAATAATGCTAATGCCACTCGGTTCATATTCATTATTTATCGGTCTATTTGCATCCGCAAAACTCGTGTCCCAAGACAAAAAATTGAGACAGGAATTCTTTCAAAGCGCAGAGAATCAACTCGCTCTCTTAAAAACAATAGGGAAAGTGCAAATGGAAAAGGAGCTAGAAAAAAATTTGAAATCAATATTAAAACGTTCCTCAGTACTCGAGGAGAGTAAGTCTGATTATCGAGCTGAGGAGAGTGTTAGAGAACTTGTCCAAGAAGTACTTGAGGAGCTACGTTCTAAACGGAGTACGGTAGAGAAATCCGATAAATAGAATCAATCAAAATTTATTTTGGGTCAATATCAAATACAATTCCCTTGTTTTTGAAGAATTGGATCGACGGAACTGTAGTGGTTTTTGCCGAAGATCAATAAATCGCATTCTTCTTACCCATCTCAGTTCAATAATGATATCTTATCTCTTTTTCAATGTGATTAAGCAATGACATTAATAAAGAATTTAACTTCCATACATACAGCTTTATTAGATGAAGTTTGATTTGAAATTAATAGTTCAGCCCCATGAAAATTTTAACGGACTCTCTTATGGATATTGGACTTCAATTTGGTGGAATTGGCTATTCTCGGATCAGTTACAATATGGTTCTGTCTATTTTCTTCGTGGAAATACTGACAAGGAAGCCCCCATTAAGAGGACGGGAAAAAATGGACCAATAATAAATTCAGATACTGCAATTTTCTTTCCTATCATCTGTACTATAACTAGCGAGCTTTTATTTGAACATGCGTCAACCCAAGTAATACGCAGAAGAGAATCTGCAGAAAGACAGAAAAACCCTCTGCTGCTCTGTGCCAAGATAAACGGTGTCGGAGTACCAAACCTGAAAAACTATTATTCTGAATCACCGGAATTTGTCTTGCATATTCCCAAATCCTCAAAGCTACGGCGTTACTTTGATCCTCTTCCCAGTATCGGCAAAAGGCCCGCCGTTTCGGCTGGATATTGGATCATGTTAAGACCTCTGCCTCCTGGGACCTACAGAATAATTTTCAAAGGGAAACATGCAGACGGATACGTGTCATATGGTGATTACACGATTAGAGTAATTGATTCCTTCAATCGATAAAGTATTCTAACATCAGTTTCTTGAAACAGTTCCAATCTTCTCGGAAATGTACAATATACTTGAAGTTCACCCTTAAGAAAACTATGACTAAAATAATTATGATTTTCTAAAGTTTTCAAATTATATGGGCCCAGTAAGTTAAAATTCGATCTCTATTTGACATGCATTGTGTACTTAGAATGAGTTATGAAATTACTTGCTTCTCCGCCAAAATGCAAAACATAATCGCCTCTTTTAAAATTTCTCAAATACATAAAGGTTCCAAGTACCGCACCTTCATGAGTGCCGGGTTTCAAGTGAAATTCAGGTTCTCTATTCAAGCGGTTGTCGCCCACTGTTATAGTGAATGGGGAAACAGTAACGGCGTGATCGTTAAAATTTGATGCTATAGGTACTGCCTCCTTACCGTTTACTCCAATTTTTGCCCATATCATCTGTTTGCCACTTTCATCGGTGTGAATTTTGTCTAAATCATGCTTTGCAGCTTTTATGCAATCTTTGCTGTCTTTACAGGTTCCTCCGTGTCCATCACTTTCCCCTATGGAGGAATGCATATAATAAACAGGGAAGAAAATATCAGTTCCTTCCGGTCTACTAATCTCTTGTTCGTTATCAGCCTCGCCAGGTTCCCTTGGATCTCCGATGCTATCATCTCTCATGAAAGTCACGCGTCGTCGCTCACTACCTACCTGGACCATCTTATTGGAGTCTTTGTCGCAGTCAGGTTCAAGTACCCATTCTAAATAGGCTTTTGTTAAAGATTGATAAGCCTCTGGGTCATCCTTTTCGATGACAATGTCGTAAGGTTTGGGACTGCTCACAGAACTTATTCAGATGAACAAGTTTATAAGCTCATCGATGCTCGACTTTCTAAGCCGCATATTACTGCTCAGCTATCACCAAAAATATCTTTTATCTCGGCATTTCTATAGAAGGATACACAATGACACTGAAAGAGAAAAATAACAGCAGGTATTAAATTCCGACGTAACTTTGTCGAAACTTATTTGATCTTTAAACCTTTTCTGGTGTCTATTAATTGTTCGATCGTAGGTATCGATAAAAAGTTATTTTTTCGGACATTGTATTCAATCTCCTTCTCTTACAGGAAGATTTAGTTTATTTCCCCATTCACCCCAAAATCCAAGATACATCTTCACTTTCTTATGACCTAACATTTTGAAAATTAAAAATGCATTACCCTCCCTGTATCCCCCTTGACAATATGTAATTACTTGTGCACTCTTTGGAATCTTTGAATAAATTTTTGATAATTTCCTTTTACCTTTAAAGAGACTATTTTCAATGTTTCTTGTCCAATCAATATTTACTGCTGTTGGGATTATAAGGCACATGTCACGCATTTTCAGAAAGCCTTATTATAGCAGGCTTATTATTTAGTTATGAAATGCCGTCGCTTAATGATCTTGAAAGAAAAAATCTCCTTTCTTTCTGTTGGCATACGCACTGGGCACGGACAGCACGAGGTTAACATATTTTGACAATTGAGAAAGTAATAAAGAATTTTGGATTGCCCTGGGAAAAGGATTATGCCCAGTCAGTGAAAGTTGGCGACACCATTTATTTATCTGGCCAAGTGAGCCACGACGACAAGGGTGATCTGGTAGGTTCCGGAGATATGGAAGCTCAACTGAGGCAGGTATACCTCAATATTCAGAAGCTACTTGCTCAGCACGGGGCAACCATGGAAAACATAGTGGATGAAATCCTTTTTGTAACTGATATGAATACCGCCTTCGCTGCAGCGGTCAAATGCAGGAAGGATATCTTTGGTGAAACCCCTGCCGTTGCTAGCACTATTGTACAAATTCAGCGACTTGCATTCCCCGAGTACTTAATTGAGATTAAATGTGTTGCCAAGGTATAGGACTTCTAATGCCTATTTAATTTCATTTGAATATTGTATAGTTAATGTTATACTTCTGTAAAATAGCTTTCCATATTTTCATATTAATACTCAATCATAGAACCATCGAGTCGGTATTAAAAGATGGATTTCAAAGTTTTGTGTGCTATAGTTGGAAAATGGTAAATTACTAGTCTGTCGATACCCCCAATGCTATCGATTCTAAAATGGAGTCCTTATCTTCCTAAGGTTAACTTACTGTCATATTATAGATAGAACGTGTACGAAAATTGGTTGCCAGTCCTCCAAAATCTAATTCATACGTTGCCTTTTGCAAATTTTTCATAAGAATATATGTTCCATGAGCCACACAAGTATATTCACCCGGTTTCAAGTAAAGTCCTACCTCTTTTCTTATGTCATTGTCCCTATTGACTTTTTGCTTAAATGGACCAGCTTTAATTTCATGATCCCTAAAATTCGGTGCTATATCCACTGGTTGTCCATTATTGATCTTAATTGTGGCCCATCTGTGAAACACGTTAGCTAAATCATTATCTGCAACCTTTCCGCAATTGTTTATGTCCCCATTTACAAGTGGATCAACATCACATATGTGAGCATGATAAACAGGGAAGAAAATGTCCGTTCCTTCAGATATTTCGATTTCCTGCTTATTGTACTTCTCAGGTAATGAAGTATCGAATCCTGCAACCAAAGTAATAGGATCACCAAAGCAGTCATCTCTCAGAAAAGTGATATCTTCGAATTTTCTGTTACCATCACAATTCTCCGTAAAGATCCAGTTCCAATACCTTTGCACTAAATTCTGATAACGTGCCAAGTCCTGATTAACAGTTACTACCATATAATAGGCCATACCCCATAATCAGTGAGCATCTTTATAAATACATTGAACCTGATTCGTCCATTAGTTAGTCCTTGGATATATTAGTCGTTTCAATAAATATACTAGAACCCGTTTGTCTTATTGCGTTCAGATGCTAAACTCCGTTGAGATTGATTCAACATTTTATAATATGCCTTCAGAGTCAATGGTAAGAAATTGGAATAGAAGAACTCCTAATAATTTTAGATTTACAGCAAAGTTTCCTAAAATAGTAACTCATGACAAGAGCTTCAAGAATGTTGAACCTCTTAAAGATAAATTATTGTCGTTACTAATTCAATCCCACGCCATCTTATGAATTTCAGGAAAGTTTAGAAGATTCAAGTGGTTATGACAACTTTTCTGATCGCATAATCAGGTACTCGATCAAAGACATCCATCATGGATTAATTACTTGGCATATGATTTTTTAATAACAATAACATTTCAATGGTCTGGAGTCAACTGGATAGACTAGTAACCGGACGAATAGTAACATTTGATACAGTAGTTCTCAGAATAATCGGAGACAGAAGTCTGTTTGAAGATCATTTGACAAAATATAATTTGATACAATTGAAGAGGTAAAAAATTGACTGAAATATTAAAGCAAGTTAAGCGAAATGAAAAAGATGTCAAAGTTGGAATAGTAAGAACAAATAATCAATATGCAGTGCATCGACCCAGAATAGTGCACATGTTTAGAGAAACGATTGATATGGAAGCTCGATCTTTTGAAAAGATAGACGTATAAAAAGTAAATCGTCAAATTGAGGTAGAAAATCAATTGAATTTTGACACAGGTAACTCAAAGTTCATAGAAGTGAACAAAGAGATAAACCCTAACCTAGTCAGACATAGCCATATTCGTGCAGAAATTTACTCCCTTTACTAGCTCCCAGAGAGTAAAGAGAAAAGTCGAAGTTTACAAACTCCACTTTGAACATGGGAAACCCTCAACAAGAATAGCCGAGCCGTGGAATGTAGATACGAACACCATCCATAACGACATGAAGATTCTGTATCGTGAGGCTCAATGATTGCAACTCAGATAAATTGTGGGATCTTGTAATGCGAATGAAGCAAGGGGAATCACGTAGAATGGAAACCTAGACAAAGAGAACATTCTCGTATTACTTTTGACGTATTTGGTTCTGTCAAACTGGCGTCGAAAATGTTTGCATCGAAGGCTAATTGAATTATACGAGAGAAAATGTATTGGATATACTACGAGAGGTATTATCCATCACTCAAAGCCGTATACTGATCTGAATTCTTAGAGTGAATGTATAACTGAACCATCCGATCCAAATTTTTGCACCAGTTCATAAAATATAATAAGTAATTTAGCATTTATTAGTCAAGGGCTGAATGGATGAAAGAATCAATTCATAATAAATTAATGTATCATAGACATGAAATGCCATTTGGAAAAAGTTGGGAAGAGTGGACAGTATTGTGGTGGAAATGGCTTTATTCGATCCCGCGTGAAAAAAGCCCCGCCTACGATACCACTGGAAAGAACTTTGAAGTAAATCAAAGTGATCCTCATGTAATATTCTTAACAGGAACTTTCAAAGATTCCGATGGCCCGGCTTCAAGACATTGTATCATACCACATGAAAAGGCTATTTTTCTTCCAGTAATAAATTATTCAGCAGAAATGGCCGACGAACAAATTAATTCAGAGTCACAAATGCATGAGGCGGTACGTTCGAATATTGATGACTTGACAAGAAGTGAGGCATTCGTAGATGGAATTCGAGTGGATCTTAAATACTACAGAGTACATTCTCCAGTGTTTCAAGTTAATCTTCCAGAAAACAATGTCGCAGGGTTGAAGGCTGGGATTACGAAGGTCGTGTCTGATGGATATTGGCTTTTCCTAACACCTCTTCCCATCGGAGAACATGAAATAGAGATAGGGGGGACCTGTCAATCAGGTACCATAAAAATCGACGCTAAATATGACCTTGCCGTAAAATAAGATAATATCGATAATTGTTTAAGAGCCTCTTAAAAATAATTATTTTTCATATTAGCTTTACCATCTAAGATATCTAGTAGCATTTCCGTTACTGCGATCCATATAATCATTCTCTGACTTCAAGTACAATAAACGCTTTAAACTTCCTTCTTTAATTTATAATATGGAATCATGCCTAAAATGTATAGTGAATCCAAGAGAATATTATAAAGTCTTATCCTATGGTAACTGGGGCACAGTATTCTGGAATTGGGTGTTCTGAACAGGTATAGGAAAGCTCTATCTTTTCATTAGGGGAAACGTAGACACGGAACCGGCATTCGTAATGCCAATTAGCGCTGGTCTTAATTTGCACTCGAATACTGGAACTTTTTTCCTTCATCATTTGCTTTACTAGTTCAAGTCTAGAAACTGCTGGAAAGGATTTAGCAACCAAGAGGATAGGCTCTGCAAAGAGTCAAATGAACCCAAGGCTTTTAAGAGCGAATTTTGATGGGGAAAAATGTTCCAAATCTTGAGAATTATATTAGAATAGCCTGGGAGTCTGATGCTCAATCTGTAGAATCGATTCGGTTTGAGGACTTACTTTCATGGTT